>OGNF01000226.1_pt1 | contig 64513 bp, 52 predicted proteins | sample 1573321 | NCBI WGS metagenome assembly OGNF01 (sample SAMEA2581911, study PRJEB24529) | metagenome | biome: Human gut stool | place: China | collected 2011 | reverse complement strand
CTGCCGTAGGTGGTGGCGGAGGTTCGCAAAGCGATCTCCCCTGGCGGGACAAGGATGATGACGACCTGCAATGGGCCCGTCGTTGTGCCCGTGCTGCTACCCTCCTATTGGGCAAGAAACCAAGAACAGGATTAAGACGATAAGGTCATGAAACAAGCACACAAAAAGCGGTCGCCTCGTGCGACCGCCAATAGTCCGCCGGTCTTGGCGGATATGGGGAAATTACTTTATAAATCTGCTAAATTTATAACCACCCATATCATTCTATTAATTTATCTATTCTCTCCTGTTCGAATTTGACAAACTCGGTTAACTCTTTGTTCAGTTCCATTTGTTGCTGTTGAATATGACGGGCTATTTCCGGCTGGAAAATGTTCAACATTTGTTTTGCTTTCTCCACAATAGTAGAGTTTTGATTAGCGATCTCAGATATAGCAGATTGATATTGAGGAGCAATTTTCAGACATCTATTTGCCATATCAGATATCATTTGGTTGATGGCCATTCCAATAAGAGGATTCGACAGTTCTGGGCTGTGAATCATTTGAAATAAAGCACTAACTGTGCTCGACCACAAGCCATAATCCTGGTCGATCTGTTGGAGTCGTTTCAATAAAGGTTTTGCCGATTCATAATTACCCAACCGATCCGTTTGTATCGTCAGATTCGTTTTGTTGTAATAATTATCTATCGTCAACGTTTCCAAGATCTGTCGATCCTCCTCAGTAAACTTGTTATTTACCAACTTAGACGAATATTCAAAAACATGAAAAGGATTCATATTTTGGCATATAGTCATAATATTGGCTATCATGTCATCCAATTTTTGCTGGGCTTGTTGCTGCCGAAGTAGTTTTATTTGGAGCTCCCTACTTTTTTTGTTCTGCCTAACTGAAGAATATATAGTGGCAAATGCGGCAACAGTCATCAAAAAAGATGTTATAGCGCTTATTGCCGTCCAATCTATCGTTCCGAGAGAGATATCCATATTGGAGAAAATTCGTTAACCGTTTTTAATGATATCTAATCTTGGCCTATTACTGTTTGCTACTCCTTCAACGTTACTTTGAGACCAAGCCCCAATGCCTCCGAAACTTTCTCGATAAAAGCCTTTTTCATTGGATTATTGCTGTGGGTAATCAGCAGCCATCCACCGCCTAATTCCTTTTGACTTCTGCCGTATTTCGTATCCCGACGATTCGAAATCACCGGAACCTTACAAAACTTCAGATTTTGCTCCTCAACCACCTTGCGAACCTTAGTCACACCAATCTTCTGCACGACCGTAACCAACGTTTCGGCAGCAGTCTTCTCCTCGATTATCGTCCCATCTGGAAAGATCACCGACATGTCTCTTGCCGGACCTCTCTCAATTCTATCCTCCGAACTTGAATTACGATTCTGATGCGTCACTTCCGGATCGAGCACCATCTCCTTGGCATCCGTCAGTTCTGCGGCGAAATTACGTTTGCGACTGAGATGCACGCTTAGCGGCTGGTCAGGTACATAATCCACTACCAGCACAAGCTCTCGCTTCACCGGTTGCAATGCGGGTTCTATAGTCTTGCTCAGTACCGGAAGAATCTCTTTCTTGATAATCTCCTCCTCCAGTTCACTGGCCTTCTTTTCAAGATCTTCATTGACCGGAAGCCCCTCTTTACGCAGGGTCTCCATAGCTTTGTATAAATCGCTTAATCGAGACATAATATTTGAATATCCATTTGAGACACCTCATCAGAGTATCTCTATTTTCTTATTCTTGGAAAGGAGTTCTTCATATATGGCATATAATGAACTTTCTTTGTGCAACGAAACAAAAACGACTACATCTGCCTTGTTTGCAATATACCGATTACGGACCAATGCAGAGTCCCTGGTTTGGCGTGGCGTGTTACATACCGAAATAACTTCCATCCTTCCAGATTCTATATACGCTTCATATTCTTTAGGGAGCTTTTTATATGGGGCACGCGCCAAAACCATTTGAATGCGACACGTGCCTTTGAGCAGGAAATGCAGCACATCTCGTTCAAGCTGAGAACTGAAACCACTGGACACAACAACCTCCTGTCGACTAATTTCGGTTGCCCAATCATAACAACGCATAATCGACTGTGAAGATATTTTACTCGATGCCAGAAGTGCGATTGTCGTCATTCTTGATTAAGGTTTTGAGCAGATCAAAAGTCAATTTGGCAACTCGCTCCAACACACTTAAAAACTTTATAACACGTTGTAATACCTCCTCTGCATTTATCGAAGATAACATCCTATAAACCTTTCGAGGATCTCGATCATAGTGGACCGCATAGTCTCGCATATCCTTATCAAGGTTTGGCGGCACGAATTCACGAAGTTGCAACGTTATTTCATCATAGTCCTGTCTATGTGATGGATTCACATCCACCGCCTTTTTGATTTGTTTCCCCCAAAAAGATTCTTTCTGTTTATCTTCGGTAAATCCATATAATTTTTTGACATCTATATACTTTAATGTACCAAACTGAAGATAGGATGTCCTATATGCAAAGGTAAGAATTTTAAGTATTTATACAATAAAAAGAGGCGCAATATTTGCGCCTCTTTGTTATGTCATCAGAGTTAACTATTTTGCTGGCATGGCAATTATTCCATTTAGAAATTTTGTTACATTGTTACCATTCTCGTCTTTTAGCAATTGCTTCGGCGTCCATGTTTCACCATCTGTAGATGTAGTAATATAACCATTAGAACCACATACAATGAATATACCATTACAAAATGCAATATCATACCAATTAACACTATTTTGTAGTACAGGTGTTGTCCATGTTATGCCATCAACAGATGTTGTAATGCCGCCCTTTGTGCTATTTTCACAAACTGCAACATATTTACCATTGCCATATGTAATAGAAAGCCAATTCATAATTGATGCACCAAGTTCTGCACTTTCTGTTATTTCCCATGTTTCGCCATCAGTAGAACTAACTGCATATTTATTCCAAATTCCAACAAATTTGCCATTGCCAAAACAGATATTAGACAAATTTGGGTATTTGTTTCCAAATTTTCTAGCGGGCTTTGTCCATGTTTCACCATCTGTAGATGTAGTAATATAGCCATCCCACATTGCAATGACAAATTTGCCATTGCCATATGTAATATCACCTAATGATGCTCGTACATCTGAACCTATATATTGTATCGTTGACCATGTTATGCCATCAGCAGAAGATGAAACACTGTAGCCTCCAATCATTACAAATTTACCATTGCCATATGCAATAGTGTTCCAATAACCCGTTCCAACTTGCTTTGGCGTTGTCCACGTTTTTCCATCAGTTGATGTTGTTACATAGCCGTTATACCCAACAGCGACATATTTCCCATTACCATATGCAATGTCTTGCCATTTATTCGTACCAACTACTGCCATAATGTTTTCTTCGATTTTAATTGTTCTTAAATCTTTGGTTGATGGCGGAGTAGTCGGATCTTCCGGCTTTTCAATAGGTGGTTCTACCGGTTCAAATACCCCCCCCCGTCATTTTTTTCACATGATGCACACATCCAGGCACATACCGCAATGCAAATCATCTTTCTAATCATAACTCTACTCTTTTTAAAGTTTGTATAAATCGACATTAAAAGTAGTCATTTCAGATGATATTGCAAAATCGGATTTTCGGTGATCATTTCGGTTGTATGGTCGTTTTCACAATCAAGCCTTGTTCCCCGACAATAATTACATCCACTGCCTTTTTAGTCTTGGCTACATTCTGTACACAAAACCAATTTGTCGTTACATTCATATCATTCTATATGTTTGTTTGATATATGTATACTCACATTGGCAATTGCAATATCAATATCTGGTATCTTAACCTGTTTTTGGCAATGGACAGGAATTGGCTGAATCGTTCTCCATCTGCCAAATTCCTCGTATTATATCGGTATGCAAATTCATCACAATACAAATCCAAGTGTTTCTTGCTTACTAAATGATACACTCCGATAATGCCTCGTTTCAGTTGGCTCCAAAAGCCTTCAATGCTATTCGTATGATAATGGTCTTTGACATATTCACCTTTATGGTGGTCCACTACCCGATGCTCATAATTTTCCGACAAACCTTTATAGCCATACCAGCCATCGGTAACAACAGTAGTTCCTTTCGGAACAAGTGAATTTATCACATGATGTAATATCCATTTACTGGCTTTCGGAATTGGTTCTACATAGACTTTTCCATTGGATAACAACCCCATTACAGGGGCCTTTATTTTAAGACTACGACCTCTTGTATTCTTTAATCGTTTACTCGCATTCCGATTCTTGTTCTTACCTCCGATATATGTTTCATCAACCTGCGTAATATCTCCGAAGTCAATATCCGCATTATATCTGATATTATAGCGAATCCTACTCAACATAAACCAAGCAGTTTTCTGGGTAACTGCAATATCTTTATGTAACTGGGTACTGCTTATGCCTTTCTTATGAGCCAAGAACATATAAATTGCAACAAACCATTTCTGCAAGGGAATATGCGAACCCTCGAACATGGTTCCCACCGTTACGGTAAACCGTTTACGACAATCTTTACATTTGTATAGTCCTCGGAATACTCCACCATTGGTCAACTTGTAATGTTCTTCCGACTTACTGCCGCAATGAGGACAAACCGGTACTCCTTGCCACCTGATATTTTCCAAGAAAAGCCTACAATCCTCCTCGGATTGCAAGTTTCTCAGTAAATCTATCAGCGACCTTATCATTGTGGCATTTGGTAAATCGAATCCAATTTCGGTTTGGATTAAATGAATCCCAATGAATTTGGATTATATATGATTATATTACCACACGAAGTCAGATTTTGCACTATTTTCGGGAAAATTTTCAAAGAAAATAAAAAGCCAACCATAATGGCTGGCTTCTAATGACTTATATTTTGTCTTGAATATGGATTTTCAAAGAAAAATCCTATATTTGTATTAAGACATCCGATGTGTTTGTTGGTACATTAAAGTATATAGATGTCAATTTTTTATATCCTTCACTCATGACAATATTCGCTTTTGTCATGGCTTGTCGCTCCTCATAATCAGTTGTAGCCGAAAGATATTGTCTATATGCAGCATACAAATCAAGAGCAATGTATTCTATCATCATCGTGGCCTCGATTGTTGATTGCACCACAATGGTTGCGGGATCTTTCTGACTCTTGGAATCTATCCCCTCGAGTATCCTCATGAATGAATCTAAGATTCTTTCAAGCTCCTTGATATTAAATCCGTATAGAACAAATTGCCGTTTTGCGGTTTCTAATGATAACTTACTCATATTTCAGTCATTTAATTCATCGCCCATACGATATTTGATATCATAATTGATGATGAAGTCAAGCTCTTCGTCTGTAAAATTATAATATTGCGCTAAAATCTTATCAATCTCATCTATAGTAGATTTCGAGTATTTAATGTAAAAATACTGCTTTAACATAGTAAATGAACGACCCTTTTTTGAATAATGTCGCTCCTTTGTAAGACTATTCTTTTGATAATCATCCTGCAACTTTTCACCAATTGATACCAAATGTTTAAAATCATCTTTCGAAATAGAATTAACATCAATAGGTATATTAAAATCTCTACTATTAACTACTTGACAACTAGACCAAATTACATAATTCAAGAAAAATGTATTTGATGACAAGATAGCAATAACAGCATTTTTTAGATTATTATTATCAAAGTAAATGGGCTTCATCTCCCCCGTTGCCTTGTCTACACCATCCTCTTTAAATATGGGAGCCTGATCCAATACTTTAAACCAATATAATACCGCTCGGAAATAATACAATCTGTAAGATGAGAATAGCCCAAATATTTCAGGCAAAATATGACCATCTGCCATTAGATACATCTTATTAATAATTTGCGATGCAACTACAGATGGCATTTTCGGTATACTTCCGTCAATCATTACATCAGACACATTGGTATAATGTATAGTTGCAAAAAGAGAATCTCTATATTCATTATACCACCTATGATATATTGTGGCCATTACAACGGTTGACTCAGATGGTGCATTCAGTATTATAGCTAATAACATATTAGCTCCCTCAAATAACTTCGAAGGTCTCCAAGAATAATTACTTACCCAACATCTTTTGTGATCTGAAATAATACGCTGTACGGGAAGCATTTTATTTGCAGATATACAACTATTTGGGACAATCATGCCAAATCGGCCACCTCCATTAATCAAATAATGACTTCTTTCGATACAATATGCGTATAAATTTGCACAGGTCATTGTTTTATAAGACCGATCTATCGTATAATTGCCACTACCCTCTGTATATACGACATACGGAGGATTGCCAATAATCACATCAAAGCCTCCTTGGTCGTGCATAATCTGATAATACTCGGCTATCCAATGGAATGGCTGATGAGTTTTTTCCCATGCCTCAAATGAAGTTCCACCAGTCGCAGAAAACAACTGCCGATCAAGAAGATTCGTCAATCTTGTCAATCTTTCTTTTAATTCTATCTTTGCCGTTTTCACCGATTCCAGATCATCATGATCTGCCAATTGCTGTGTGCGGAATATATCATATGCTTTGCTTACTTTCTGCATCTCTGTTTCCACTCTTTCGCGGAACTCCTGCTGTGTAAACAAATCGGCACCCGAGCCTGCCACTATTTCATCCTCCGTAGCATATCCGACAAGCGTGTTACCGCAGCGGATATTAAAATCGATATCGGGCAGCGGATCAAGTCCAAGATTCGGTGCCCGTCGATCAACCTCAACCACGGCAACCATCTTCAGGAAAAGACGCAGTTTGGCTATCTCGGTTGCCTCATGCATAATATCCACACCGTAAAGGTTGCGCAGGATGATACTTTTGTAGATGAAGTACTGGATATTGGAACGATAGCGGTTTTGTATTTCACCCATCTCCTCCTTGAACAAATGCGGATTCTGCTGGCTCCACTCCATCATGCGATCGATACAAACCTCATACAAAGGCTCCAGAATATTCATTGCCGCAAAAAGGAATGCACCCGAACCACAGGTAGGATCGAGGATAGTAATCTTCTGCAGCGCATGATAGAAACATCCGACAAATCTATGGTTGTCGGTCGTTGCAAGCAAATCGGCTACAAACGAACGAATATCCAGATTATAGGTGATAAAATCATTAATCTGAGTAATCTCACCTTCCGATATCTTATGCAGAACCGTATCGCACCGCTGAAGCCGATCAATAGTTTCACGCCATATTTCTGTAGGCAAGGCCCACGGTTCGGGAGTTTTGTTATTCCAATCCTTGCGCCGTTCCAGTAGATTCGGCGAGGTCGTATCGAGACCATCCGCAATGCCGGCTGGAATGCGCGATTTCCAATCGGAGGTGTATCCCTGTTTTACGGCATCGAAGATATATTTATCCCCGCTCGCCTTAAACGTTTGCCAGACGAAGCCCTGTGGAGAAAACATATTACCCATTTCCTGCGATGCGTTCTTAACCTTGTCCAGCAAAAATGGAAGGATGCAATTACGGCCAATATATTCGGTAATATCCTCCTTGGTATAGTAAGCACCCATTTGGGCTCTATCATTGATATACTGCTCAAAAATATAGCCCAGCACATCAGGATTGATATCCTTTCCGGTAGCAGATATACGGGTGTCAAGATGCCACCGCCACTTATCGAAGAACTCAAATAGGTGCTCGAATGCTTCGTCCGCAATATCAATATCGTGATAGTCTAACTCTATCTGATGGCGATCAAACATACCGCCATTCAGATATGGGATACGGCCATATATCGTCTCAAAATCACGGTTATGCGTAGGTGAGTTCAATCCATCCTGGAAAAGTTGCATCAGGAAACCCTGATAGAAAGATTTGAAAAACCGATTTTCTCCTCTCTCGTCCTGGCACCACTTCAACTTATCTCGTAAATAATTCACATTGCCATCGAGGAAGCCTTTTTTCTGAATAAAATAACAGAACATCAAGCGGTTCAGCATCACCGAAGTGTACCACTGCTTATTTCGGTTGTTTTTCAACTCGACGGCATCATCAATACCGGTAATAAACAGGGCAAAAGCGTTGTGCTCTTTTCTAAAACCGGCATAAAAATCTTTCGTAATCTTCTCGGAGTTGATAGCAAAAGTTCCTTGTACTCGTTCCTTTACATCGACGATAGTGGTATGTTCACTGTTCCCAAATGACAATCCATCAATCTTTGAGTAGACAAAATCTGCCTTATCCGCCGATTCATACTCAATCGTCACCAGATCTCGCTTCTCGACATTACGAACCGGAGCTACCCACTGATGATGTTCGGTTCCCCGCTTGATATAAATGGCGATATAGTCATTGGCTGACCGTCGCAACTTTGTATCTATGCGCTTACAGGTCGAAGTAGTCGGAATTTCATCTACCTCGCAAGTCAGAATCTGAAACCCATTACGTTCTGCGATACTGAATAGCTGGTAACTTATTCCATCAATATCAATCAACGGTAATTCTGCTTGACCGCGATAGTTATTCCACCCCATCTCCGTAATAAACAAATCACGGAACCGGGCTTCTTTTACCAATTCGATGAATGTATTCTTTCTCATAACTATTCAGCATATTTTAAGCCCATAGAGCAGATAATCGTATTCTCTTTGTTGGTGGATAGATCTTCCTCGACCCGACACAAAGAGCCGTTTTTTCTCATCTCCAGAACATATTCAACAATATCGTCGCTTGCGGTCTTACTGGAACTACGCATCATACGCCCCAACATGAATTTTGTACCTTCGAGTAAAGGATAATTGTATATTTCATCAATAGCCAGTTTCAATTGCTCCCGGTTCTCAGCACTGAAGAACAAGGTCGTAGGCTGATCATAATAATGTTCCAGCAGAGAGATTATTCGATATCGAGTACTGAAACGATTCCCCAGAATTCCTCCGGTTACCGTCTTACTCTGCGTTTTTATCTGTTCTACAGCTTTTTCTACCAATGCATGATGCTGGTCCAATGGACTTACAGGAAGTTCCTGAGAGCTACATGCCAATGCATTCAGGATTTTCTTCTGATTCTGAGTTACAAATTCACCATCTGCAGTAAGCCATGTCAGAATATCAAAATCATTAGCAGTACGTGCATACGTAATAACTCCTTCATCCAAACGATTATGAGTCGTCTTGGTTGAATAAATCATGTTTTGCAGGTTCGGTATAATCTGCTTTAATTCAGGCTTAGCATCAGTCGCAGATTTCCATATTTGATATGCCTGCGAAGAAAGATCGACCTCTGCATCATCGTCATCATCAAGGACACCGCTGCGCTCATTGAACATATCTCGAAGATTTTGTTCATTGCCTTCGAAGAATATTTCATCTGAACCAACAATATTTGCATTCTCATTAATGCGGGCATTCAAGCGACCTCTTAAATTTATAATCGCCTCAACTCCATCAGCCGGGAAGAACGAATAACAGTAAATCTTATCTGCCGACTGCCCAATACGATCCACACGACCTGCACGCTGAATTAACCTTATAATAGCCCAAGGCAAATCAAAATTAACTATGACATGGGAATCTTGAAGGTTCTGTCCTTCTGACAACACATCTGTAGCAATCAAAATACGATATTGCTCTTCTTGAGGCATATTTCCTTTTTCGTTACTAACAGGAGAAAACTTCTCGACCACAGTCGTAGGATTTTCCGTACTACCAGTAGCTATCCCAATAGCTCCAATGCCTCGTTTTCGTAATTGATTATAGATATAACGAGCCGTATCGCTATATTGAGTGAAAACTATTACTTTCTCATCTTTATGAGTCGACTCCAAAAGCTTCTGCAATTCATTTAGCTTTTGATCTGCCATTTGATCCCAATCTCCGCAGAAAGAAATCATTTGAAGCAACGTTTCACAATCCTTTTTCAGTTGTTGCTTCAAGGTCCTTTTGAAGTAAGTGGATGGGAGCCAGGCCACATTATTCTTATTACAAATTATATTATAATACTCTTCGGCCTTCTTGATATAATGATCCAACTCCGTAGGAATATGTAATGTAGCATCAATAGCAGGATTCACTTCATTGCCAAACAAAGAGGTACTAACATCTTCATCTTCCATATAATCATCCGGCAAGTTATTTTCATCGCCAATAGGAACAGGCAGTTTGTTTTCAATAGCATAAATATATACGCAATTCCGCAATATATGACGATAAACAGTTAACAGGAAAGCGAAGCCGCTGGAATCAATACGTTTGAAGAAAGTGCTCTTACAAAAGCCCATCATACGCTGACCGGCACGAGACAGGTTTTCCATCAGCTGTTTCTCATACTGCGAAGCATTGTCCGCTTGCGTTGCGCTGATATATTTATTCAAACCATAACGAGGCAATTGTAAGTCTTCCATCAAACTTATCATATGCGCCGAATAAAGTCGACTATACTGATCTCCTGGCTCTGTCTTAAATTTAACAGCCTTAGGTAAGCGGTCTGGGAAATAGGAACGCCGTCCATCTGGAAATTCCAAATATTTACGATTATTTGAGGGATCTGTCTTTGTAAAATACTGCTTGATAAAAGAACGCGTTCGTCTAACAAGAAAAAGTTTCATCAACTCATTCCAGTCTTCTACATACGGGCTCTTTTCAAACGCTTTGATACTTCGAATAAAGACATCGCTATGTTTTTGAACAAATTGCCGCTCACCGCCCAACGAACGAATATATTCTTCAGGACGAATGCCAAGATCCTGATCATCACTTAAGAACAGGCGTAATTGATTGCTTAGATCGCTAAAATCCTTATTATATGGAGTCGCAGTAAGCAACAACACCTTACTGTCTTGATGATTAATAAGTTGCTTGATATTCTGATATCTCTTTCCTCCGTTCCTCAGGTTGTGACTTTCATCCACAATAATAAGGCGATAGTAACGAGCAGAATCGACATCAATAGGCTTAGCCATAGACATAATCTCGGCTTTCAGATCATATTTAGCAACATACTTTTTCCACATATCCTGTAGATTCGCAGGACATATAATTAAAGTACTGCTCGCATACGTCATTTCGTAAATCTTAGCAATGGCGCAAGCTGTAATAGTCTTACCTAAGCCGACGACATCTCCAATCATTGCTCCCCCTCGCTTATCATTATTAAGATGGCGGGCAGCAATCTTGACTGCGTTCTGCTGAAAATCAAAAAGCTCTCTACGAAACTCAGGTGTAAGCGTAAATTCCTTTATACCATTTCTTGCTTCTTCACTCAAATGGTACGCCACTTTCAGATATACATAATAGGGAGGAATAACTTTTTCTGAAGCCCAGCTATTATCAATTACATTAATCAACTCGGCCGTAATATCTTCACAAAAACGGTCATTCCAGCGATCATCAAACCAATTTGCAAACTTCTGAGCTTGGTCACTGTCTCCAAATTCCGCATTAAGTTCTCCTTGCCTGGTCAGACCACTATATGTCAAGTTACTGCTCCCCATTAAGGATTGAATAGGATTACTATAGTCATCAGGCCTGTGCGCTAAATAAAGTTTTGCATGTAAAGGCTCTCGCAAATAGAGCTTCACGCAAACCTTTCCCTCTTTCATCTGAGTAGACAAACGTCGTAAAGTCCATTCATCCTGTTTGGTTGGCAACCCTAATAAGAGTTGACGCTTAAACTCAAGTGCTATTTGTAATTTACAACGCTGAACCATCTCTGAATCGGGAAGCTCATCGTTTTTTGAATACAATTTACGAATATAGTCCTCAGGAGGTCTATGCATTCCTATTAATAATCGGCAGGTGCGTAATACATTTTTCCCATCTTCGTCTACGTAATCTCCCGATAGCTGATCAATTTCGTTTATTACAAGATTCCATCCTCGAAGATTAAAATAACCGACACAAAAGTCCACACGTTTGACGCCCTGTGAGCCAATCACCCTTTTGAGGCCTTCCTCAAACTTAAGATCTATATTATCAAATATTCTTGCCATATTCTTCTTCCTTTATCAACTCTCTCATGGTTACCCCTAAAACTTTTGCGATATCATCCAATACCGCCAATGTCGGTTGTTGACGATTACAACAATAAGCATTCACTGTGCTAAAACTTTTGCCTATTTTTTCCGCCAGCTCCGTTTGAGAAATATCTTTCTCGATGAGTACCACTTTAATACGATTAAGTTTTTTATTCATATACTCGACTACTTCGTTTTACAAATATAGCAAATCATCCGCTATATATAGCATATTTTCAGCTAAAAACAGAACATAATCCCAACACACAACTCAACCATATTACCTAAACAAAATAAGGTGCCAATAAAAAACTTGGCTTACCCCTATACGCCCCTGCATAGAGATAAGCCAAGTCTCAAATTACTACTGTTCCGTCAAACGATGGAATTCACCTGTTCCTCGGGCAGCCATTCTGTATGCGAGACAATCTCTTGATATTGCTCCCAAGTCAAAAACGAATCGCCATCGTCAGAGCATTCGTATTCCCACGGCAGTTCGTAGACAGCACCCTCTTCTTGATAGCCCATATAGTTGTGATATGAGTCGGGAACCAAACGCACATAATCCTCTTCGAGCAGGATTCTCAGGAGCTTCTCGGCGTCGTATATCAACAGCGGTGCTCCGGCCTTATACAAGGCTGTCGCCACTTCAATTGCCAATCCGGCATTGGCAGAATAACTGTTGGAAACAACAATTTTCCATCCCTGTTGCCGATCGTGTGAGGCAAAGATATTCAGGCGTGAAAGCCCCAGTTCACCATAGTGGTCAGTTGCGACCCGCATGAAATCCTCCGGGCTGTCAATGTCATACATTTCCATCACATCCACGAACTTCTTCCGCTTGTAATAGACCACATCGCGCAGTTCTTCGGGAACATTCTGCGGATCTGTAGGCATGCGGCTTCTGAATCCCCGCTTCCGGTGATAATTTTCATACACCTCGTTGGCAATGCGGAAATAGGTGCAATACTTTCGTATGGTCATGGTTTCCAAAAGAGGGGCAGAATGCCCGTGCACCGAGTCCTCCAATGCCTTGATGGCCGTTTCCCGATCTTCCACCTCAATTTTGAAATTTGGCACAATGCGGTTAAATTCCTTTTGTGTAATACGCCCCGTGCGTTGCTGGTAAGGCAGGTTACGCTCCACGTAATCGTTGAATCCGCCGGGATCCGCGACAACGACATCAATCATCCGTTCCAGATAGTCGAAGAGACGTGTGAGAATATCCCTGCACCACGCATCATCGGGGGCCCCATCAGCACAAGCAGGACAGTTCGTGATGATGAACATGGTACGCTTCCGGTCCGTAACACGAAGCGACCGGGAATCCCCGTATCGGGTCGAGGCGACATGGAACCATCGCGTCTCCATCGGGTTGAACGCAAGCCAGTCCGCAAGGAATGCCTCCCGGCTGTCATATTCCCCCGAAGCAATCAACTCCTCGGCATCGCCCCACTCTTCCGGCGCAGGCCGCGGCACCTCGATATAGAATCCCCGGTACTCATCGTCGCCCATCACGGCCAGTCGCTCGAATTGGCGCTGAATACCAACCATCCGTTCCAGCATATCGCCGCCAACAACAATCTCCCAATGTTGCCTTTCGCCCAACACATCCAAGTGAGAGGTATTTAGGCCAACCTCCTTCGCCAAATCGGCAAGGAACTTTCTATCTATGCTCATTCTTTCGTTCATCTCTTTATGCTCATTAAATCTCAATTAGCTTTTCAGAATCAAACCCATTCGCAAGGGGTTCGTTCTCGAAGACACATATCACACCTTATTCAGGTACAGATCGCTCATGTATTGTATTTTCATCCTATTGCTCTCCTTTCTTCGATTGCTCAATCTGCTTCTCGATGATTGCCTTCACCTGTACAAACGAGACCGGGGTGAAATCGTTATTGTCTACTCCGACATCATATTGTGTCGGAAGAAGCATACTCAGTCGCGGTGCATCCTTTCCGGTATTGATCCTTCGGGTATGCACGTGTCCGAAAAGCTGCCAGGTGTCATCGTATGAGCCGCCATAGCAGAGGAACGGACAGTGATTCAGATAAATCTTCTGTTTATCCACCTCAATATACATCTGCATCGTTATCTGCTCGAAGTATTTCGTGTAATTCTGCCTCAGGTTCTTGATGTCGTGGTTGCCGAAAATAAGGTATATTTTTCCGTTCAGCCTGTTCAGTACGTTTACCCATTCGGCAGAACCGCCCAGACAGAAATCGCCCAGGTGGAATACGATATCCTCCGGACCAACCACGCGGTTCCAGTTGGAAATAAGCGTTTCATTCATGTGCGACACATCCTTGAATGGCCTGTTGCAGAACCTGATTATATTGGTGTGGTTGAAGTGGGTGTCGGATGTAAAGAACACCCTGCTTCCGTCAAATTTATAATTCATAATCTTTCCATTCATGCGCATCACTGCGCGGTTAATAATACATTACAATTCAGCCCGTGGACGGAATTGACGGAGAAAAGCACATCGTGCGAACGTCACCAGCAGGCATCAAATAAACTGCAAGCCGAATGCAGATCCGGGCATTGACCGGAATATGCTGAGGCGCAGCGTTTATTGTAGATCAAAGATCTAAAACAAAAACCGTCGAAAAGTTTGGTAAGGACTCTCCGACGGTTTTCATTTATCGTTTTAGTGGGATACCAGCATCATCGTATCCCCGATGGTCTATCAGACGTTCGTCGGAAAATGTCTCCAAAAGTATAGAATGCTCCAATGCCCGAAGTATGGACACACGACAATCTCTCAAGGCATTTTATGCCTCGATCCAATATGATGTTCCAGTTGTTCATTCTTCTTTGCTGCATTGTAAGCTTATGTTTTTATATTCAATGACGGTGCAAAATTATGGATTTTCTTGAGGACCAGCAAATTCTTTAGAAAAAAAGCCGATATGACGTAAACGCGAGCGCATAGTGCAACAGTGCAAGTGCAAATACATATTCAGTTTGATCTCTCGACCCTTTACCTCGAAAACTCACAACACAGCCCTTGAACGCTGACATTGATATACTATACAGCCTTGATAATTAATATATATTTATCAGGCAACAATACCCAAACATATCGACTTTGCTTTTATTCTCGTATTCTTATATACGTTCAATAAAGTAAAGTCAAAAAATGGAAGAAAAGAGATGGCTTCGCCATGATATAATGGCTACAGTCTTTTCTTCTTTGGGCGGCAAATAATTAGAGCCTAGCGTAGACACAACATCAACCAGGGAAAGATGACCGCATGGGATTGAAAATATTCAAAAATTCAACCTCAATATACAACATCTTCAATGACTTTGAAACCATCCGGGAAAGTGTATTATCTCTAATATTTTGGGAGACGCCATGTGGCAAGACACAGCTACGCCTTATGTTTGTATTCTCGATAGAAACACATGCAATAGACAGTAGATTTTCGTAAATTTGCAGAAAACTTTACAATTAAGCAGTTATAATCATGGAACGCTTTAGAATCAACCATGGAAATATGTTCTCAAAATATGACTCTGGAAGTTTATCACGCTCGATGGACAAGCAGATATCTATCGCTATTAACAGGTTATCAGACGATTACATTTTAAATGTAAATGAAGAGGATTTCATTCAGTATTTAATAGATGAATACACACTATACATGCCCGTTATTCATTTTGATGATGTGAGAATTGAGACCAGAAAGGTTTCGGTAGATCCTGAGTTCTTTCCTAGGTACTGGGGCGTCCAAGAATCTATGGTACGCACAATGGTTCGATATATTATTCCCATTAGTGGAGACTATAATATCTTATATTTCTGTCCATCAACATTGCTTTCCTCCGGGTCTGGCAATTTTCATGTTGGCACTACTGAAATCTACAAAGATATTCTGGCAATCAATGATGATGCAGATCAAGTTAAGCAGGATTTTGAATCGTCTAAAGACAGTTGTATAAAAATGCTAGGCTATCTGGAGAATGATGTGCGCGCATATAATAGTTCCCTACCAGATAAAGCCAGACGTTATTTTGTCTCCCGGAAAGAAAAAATTAAAAAAGAAAACGCTTTCATCATCAACCTTGGCGTACCGACATCATCGCAAGTGAAGAGTCTCAAAACATATGCCGTGCCGACAGTTTCTCATCGTTTTATTCCTCCTAAGATAAAGAATAACATCAAAAAAGTTCAGTCTATTACACCCGTAATGGACATGGCCAAATATGCATCGATTCTTGAATCCTTGCAGACCGTTGGACAAACATACGAAAAACTACCCAACGTGACACGCGGAATGGGTGAAGAGACTTTACGAGACCTTTTTCTTGCTCAAATCCAAACATCATTCAAAAGCGATACTGCTATAGCGGAAGCATTCAACAAAAATGGGAAGACTGATATCATGGTCAAACACGGAGACGGTGTTCTATTTGTGGCAGAATGCAAATTTTGGAAGGGGAAACAGGGGTTGCATGATGCGATCTCGCAACTTCTCAGCTACTTGACATGGAGAGATACAAAAACCGCACTCCTAATATTTGTTCGCAATACGACAATGAGTACCGCAATCAATGGGGTAAAGGAGAATGTAACATCCCATGAAAACTATAAAAGTACATCTGCTCCCAAAGGCGAGACGTGGTTTAACTACATATTTACTATGCCAAATGATTCAGATCGAGAGGTCTTTTTAGCTGTGCAAATTTTCGATTTTAATATAACGAAACAATAGCGCCTTATTTATATGCGTTTGAGAGAAGCAATGATAGTCAAACTCCTTTACTAAAATAAAATTTCTGTTAAAAAGCTTGGAATCGTCCCAACAACCACACGGCATACAATATACGAAAAGCAGATAGCAGTAATAATAAAATTATTTCCTATCTGTTCTTAACTGGTAAGTACCAATCATCGTATTACTTTACTTCCTCAAAGAATGTAATGATATATGGTATAGTTTTCCAAGACTTTCTAGCCGACTTCGTCTAAGCCTCTAATTGATATAGCAAAGAATGAGATGAAACTGGGAGTGGTATTCATCTCATACATATACAACATCTAGCTTAAAGGTACAAACCTTTATTATAAACAGAGAAACGCGAAGCTCCTATCAAGACATTGTTATACACATCAAAGACTCGCAATAAACTTCAACATAAACATTTTTTAAGATAATTCTTAACATCGTCAAAGAACTCTGGGTCGAGTTGGTGCTTGTTATTATAGAAGAATCTAACAGATATATCAGATTTTATCAGTCTTGAATTAACAGAATCCAGATAATGTTTTAGTTTCCTTAGTTCGGAGAACAACCACCAATGTCGATCACTCAACCAAAGACATAAGAATGGACAACTACGAGAGTCTCCATTTTGTATACACATATTTGAGTTGCAGAAATCATCATCTTTTCCTACTTTAAATTCTACACATTCATATTCTGTATCGTCTTTCGGAATCTTATTCTTTTTATGCTTAGTAAACTCCGCTTGGAATCCCTTGCATCGATCTTTGTGCACCTCCATATTTGCAAGGATCTCAGCATTTAAAAAGATATCGAGATATATCTGTTCACTAATTGGCTGATCTGTCAACGCTTTATCATTAGCTACATAGTCGACATCTAGCTCGTATCTTTCAGTTATAAGATGAGAAATCCAATGATATCGTGAAACTGGACTCATCTGCGAACGATTTTGCTTCAACAAGAAATAATCTATTCTGTCACTTGCCAAATCAAGTAAATCGGCCAAACGTATGAGAATCATCATATACTTCAAGCTGATCAATTCTTCTTTCGCTGAAGATTTCATTTCATATACATCTGTTGTATCCCATCCATGGCTATCTGATATGGTAGCTATCGTCTCAGCCTCAAGTTCAGAAAGAAATGATAACATATCATCCTGCCAATGACGAATAAACTTTGCGCTTTCATGTGCATGAGGCGTACGAACACGATCCTCAAAGAAGTCAAAAACATCTTGAAACACCTCAATCAAAGACAATCCTAGTTCTTTCCTAATCTGGCTAATCTCGCTCATTTCGAATTTTTCGGCTTTATACGCATGATCAATTTTTTCGTTGAATGTCAATACGCGTTTGAGCCATTTACTAATTATTTGCTCAGATTTGATGTTTGAACCATTAAATGAGGTTACATCCGGATGTATAACCATACTTATATCATGCAGGTAACATGCATTGAAAAGTAAGAAAAAATCATTAGATTTCAGATTCAAGAAATCCACATTATTTACAAGCCTAATCACATTTTTTACCAAATTTATGGCATGTTCGTGATTGTGCAATGTGTAAGCATTTAAAAATTTAGAACCGTTATGCCACAGACTTTTAACAAGTCTGTGAGTCTGTATTAATTGATCTATTTTTTCTGGATCATGAATTTTCTGCCGGTAGATACCGAGTCCTTCAAGTATTCCTAGATCAATATCCATCTTCTCATTCAAATCCGTTAAATCAAGATTTTTCACAAACTCAAAAAAATCGCAAATCCTCAAGTGATAATTTCTAAGCATTAAAATAGTCCTTAATTCAAAGTATTTTATCGGCTTAATATCAGCACTCAAAATGGATAGATTATCTCCTGACTGTATATTGCATGCATATGAAAAACAGCTATTCAAAATCTTTCGTTTGAAATCATCTGAATTTCTGAAGATAAACTCACTCCAAGAAGGAAATTTTGTTCTTAAGTTTGGACTTGGACTATCAGGAGCTGATACTTTTGTAATAAAATCCAGGAATGGGAACAGTTTCCACACATCATCAGAAGCATATGATGTATGCTTAATAGCTTCGATAAATCTTTCAGAATTACGGAACGGGCACGTTCTTCTCACAACACGCGAAAGAGAATCATATCCACCTACCGTAGTAATATCTGTACTAAACAGCATCGAACCGATTCTATGGTAATACAAGAATTCTACCGGCCTTTCAATCTTGCAATTATATTTTGAGAGGACTATATCATAGCGTTGAATAGTCTGACAGAATTTAGGCTTTTCCTCTTGGGGCATATCTCTTAAAATCAATTCAAATTCAGATTTAAATATTCCCTCTTCAAAAGCCTCAAAAATATCCTTAATCAGTACATCTGAGAGCCCATCACCTAACGTCTCATCAATTTTAAAATTATTAAAGAAATCTAATTTCAATTCTTCATCATACTTTCCATGTAAAAGAATCTGCAATCTTCTTTGCCTAAAGAGAAAATATCGTTTGTATCGTTTAAGCCACTTAAGTCGTTCTTCTCCATATGTGTTATCTTCAAGACTACGTTTCTTCAATAATATTTTTTTTATCTCATTATCAACAACCTCTTGTAAAGCTGTTAACTTTTTCAGAGCAACATTATCATCGACTTCATCAATATTCCCTTTTATCCATCCTCCCATTGATACTGGTCGCTGAACCAAAAACAGGCCATCCATACCTTTGAAAGAATCCTTTATATCACAGATTGTACTCTTCCCACTAGGATGAAACTGTATATTATAACATATACTCATTGCTTGTGAGAGTTGTTCCTGTCCCAAAATTGGGGATACTGCCCATTCTTTGGGATCCTCTGTAACTTTATTGAGTTTTTCGATTAATTCTCCAAATAAATCAGGATCAATATTTTTGGCAAAAACGACTGAATCATCCACATAGAAGTATGAGTCTGAGTCCATTAATTCCTTAACTTGGCTCATGCAATCAGCCACTTTTATCATACACAGATTGCCAAAAAAGTATGATTGAGGTAATCCTTGCGCAATGCCCCGAACAGGATAGAAACCATTGACCGGCTTTATCTTGTCACTTTGTTCTTTATAATATACATCTTTCCACCCTTGCAGATTTTCTTCAGGTATCTTAAAATAGAGAAGTTTAGATATGATTGTCTTCAAACACGCTTTATCAACTTCATCTTTATATTTACCTGAAACAGTACTCCATACAAAGTTCAGTATATTCAAAGGATTAATAGACGGGAAAAAATCTTTAAGGTCAAAACTTATCTCTTTGTCATATTTACGAGACTTAGAATACTCACGACAACGAGACGTTATGATTTGAGAATATTGGCGATATTTCTCCGTCCAATTCATAAAAATATTACCAACATTACAACTCGGGATATTACCATAGAAGTTATGAGGTAGTAAGCGTGATAATTCCGATAAATTCCGTTTTCCAGTAGAGTCATCAAACATCAAAGGCATAAGCATTGCAGCCATACAAATTTGGTCGACAAGACTCGCAGTGTGTATAGGACGATACTCTACAACCGGAATGTCGTCAGAGTTCAGTTTTTTTATTTTAAAAAAAACGTTGACCTTAAGCAATTCGTTTTCATCATCCAGAAGTTTGGTTAGTGTTTTCTTGCAGCTATTAATAACCGTTAAAATAGTACCATTAAAATCATACTTATCTCTTAGCTGAAGAAATTTATTCAGATCACTAACACTGAGCAAATCCCGCTCAGAGACATACGATTCCACAGCAAAGATTGCCTTATAAATATTTTCTTCAGATAATATTTGTTCTCTTAAATTAGTGCCCATGAGTCAATGGTATTAACATTGGTTCTAATTGTCGTTCCAACGACAATGTCATTATTAATCGATTAAGTTCTGAAAATGCGTTATATAAGTTACTTTGTAATCCGCTTCCATCGCTTTTACCAACATCAAATATCTCTTCATCAATCCTTATACTAAAATCGTATGTACGCCCATTTATGTTGAATAATTTATCAAAATTATCCATGTTAATCTTCACAGAGCAAATAACACCCTTTGATAAAGAAATATTAAGAATTTCATCTAATTCAACAATGATATGTTGTTCCAAATTAATAGATGGAAGGACATTGATATCTGCTATGATTGCATCCAGAAATTTACACCACTGGGCAAGTATTGTGTCGAATGATTGTATACAATCTCTGAAATACCCGAAACTATATTTGAAATGAGAATTCGAAGCAATATATAGGAGTAAACCAATCATGTAATCATACTTGACATTTTTCCTTTGTTCTATCTGATTTTTCAAATTACTATCCATCAATAAATGCAAGAATAATAATTTCTCCGCTCCATATCTTACCTCTCTTTCCTTGAACAACGGCTGCTCTTCTTTTGTCATACCAATCTTATCAACACCGATTGATAGGATATTATTATCGAAGAATAATTTGAATAATGTCTCTCTATTCAAATCCTTAGATAAAACTTGTTTATGATTATTTGGGATTTCATTATCCATATGTCTAATTTTTTACGGTCTTTACATAATAATTACAAAAATCTTTAACTCCATTTGGCAGTTCAATTCTTTTTACTTCGCAACCAAACCTGAGCATGAATCGATATAGCTTTATAAGAGCATCATTACCAGCTCTATCCTGATCTGCCACCATATAGAGATTATAATTTTTTAATTTGACTAAGTCATTAGTCGGAAATGAAGTTGCACTTGGGAGTGCCACAGCATCATAACCCGCTGACAACATGGCCAAACAATCTGTTATACCTTCAGTGATAAATATCCTAGCTCCAGGCTGTATCGAATTCAAAAGCTGCATATTATATAATCTAATTGAGGAACAACATATTCTTTTAAATCTTGGTATGTTAAAATCCGGCTGAACTTTCCCTAAATATCTAGTTTGCAAACCTATTAGATTATTATTATAATCATAGTATGGAATAATTAAAGAAGGTGTATCAATGGTAAGATATCTGCCATTTGATGTTAAAACTTTTACTGTCTTTAACCTATCTATTCCAAATTGAGCTTGTATTATATCTTTTAAATGGTTTGTTTCCTCTATCGAGTGAATCTTGGAGGATTCAATCACATCTATTTTAATTTTCCTTTGCTCTCGCAAAAATTCGAATCCAGCCTTAGTCAAAGTCGTGTGTTCCATTATAAACTCAGCAACCTCCCGATCAAAAAGACATGAAGTATCACTAGTAGATTCTTTTTTACACCAATTTATAATCGGTGAGGTTCTCTTAGCAGAATATCTCCCATATGAGATGGGTATACCATATTCATCAGTCAAAATTCTACAAGCCTCAACAAAAGACACTGAGAATTTCTCTTGAATAAAGGTTATTGCATCTCCTCCTATACCGCATGAAAAACATTTCCAATGATTCCCTCTAAAACCAAGACTTGCAATACGATCATCATGGTTAAAACAATGAGCCTTATGCCTCTTAACATCTATTCCAAATCGTTTGGCCACATCTTCGCAATCCAACTCATGGAGTTTATGCAATATTTCATCGGATATTTTCATCTTACTATTGAACTTCTATAAATAACACATATCATTGCCCACAACAAGCTCTTGAAGATACGAATACAGAACATAAGAATCCAAAAATTCCAAAATACTTAGCTTTGGCAAAGTGAAATTCCTTTTCAAATATTGCATCAGGCGTGTTTGTAACTTTGTAAAGTTACAACAAATCTTTAAGAAAGCATCGAAGATCTATCAAAATCATTAACGAATACATTGTAAACCATCAATACTGATTTTAGAATTATTTTTTGTAAAGGATATACAATAACAAAATCAAAATATTAAGACAAAATGAAACACTTGTTTACATTTCAAATTCATTTATACAATCAATAAAATAAAACACATATTCAAAAACAACCCCCAAAAACTGGATACTATACAACACACAAAACCGAAGAAAAATGGTATATTTGTTTTTATAACTATAAACATCGATTCATCTTCATAAAAAATGAATATGAATCATTGCCATACTGAAACTGAGACCTTCACCATGCAGGAGAAGCCTATATCGAACAGCCTATCCAAAACGGATTCCAACGAAGGATCGAATCCGCCCCGAAACTTCATGCCCCTTCGGTATGGGTCGTTGCGTTATGCGATTGTGGACGTTGAGATCGGACTGACCGACCACCGGATCCACGATATTGGGGCACTTCGCTATGACGGGGCCATCTTCCATAAAGCCTCGAAAGAAGAGCTACAACCCTTCCTCGAGCGTGTGGAGTATCTCTGCGGACACAACATCATCCACCACGATGCCAAATACCTCTTCGAGGATCAACAAATTCCCTGGCGGCTGGTCGACACGCTTTACCTCTCGCCCCTGCTCTTTCCCGAACGTCCCTATCATCGGCTTGTAAAGGATGATAAATTGGTCAGCGACCAGATGAACAATCCGGTCAACGACTGCGAAAAGGCACGTGATCTGCTTCTGGACGAGATGGCCCGTTGGGATGCATGGCCCGAACAGAAACAGAGACTCTTCACTGCGCTGCTGAGGGGGCAGCCGGAGTTCGACGGATTCCTCGATCTGATGGGAGCTGGCCCGAAGGATTGCAACCTCAGCGAACAAATCGCCACCGTCTACCGAGGCCGCATCTGCCAAAATGTCGAACTCGAACCGTTGATCGAACACTACCCCTGCGAACTGGCCTATGCACTGGCGCTAATCGACACGACCGATCACCGCTCCATCACGCCGGGATGGGTATTGCACAACTACCCGAGTGTGGAGTTCGTCATCAAGAAGCTGCGCCACACCCCCTGCCTTGCAGACTGTGCCTACTGCAACGCCCAACTTGACGTTCACCGCAGCCTCAAGTCGCTGTTCGGTTACGATGCCTTCCGCACCTACGAAGGTGAGCCTCTCCAGGAGCGGGCAGCGCAGGCGGCCGTCGAGGGTCGCTCTCTGCTGGCAATCTTCCCGACCGGTGGTGGGAAATCACTCACCTTCCAGCTGCCGGCTCTTATAGCAGGGCTCTCGGTCCACGGACTCACGGTGGTGATCTCACCCCTGCAGTCGCTGATGAAGGACCAGGTGGATAACCTCGCCGAACGGGGTATCACCGAGGCCGTCACCATCAACGGCATGCTGGATCCCATCACGCGGGCTCTTGCCATCGAAAAAGTGCAGGATGGAACGGCCGCGCTGCTCTACATCTCGCCCGAGATGCTCCGCTCGGCTACGATCGAACGTATCCTCCTTGCCCGCAACGTCGTCCGCTTCGTCATCGACGAGGCTCATTGTTTCTCGTCGTGGGGCCAGGACTTCCGGGTCGATTACCTCTACATCGGCCACTTCATCCGCAAATACCAGCAGAAAAAGGGAAGCAAGCTCCCGATCCCGGTCTCCTGCTTCACCGCCACGGCCAAACAGAAGGTGATCCAGGACATCCGCGACTACTTCGAACAGACGCTGGATCTGAATCTGGAGCTCTTCGCCTCGAAGGCCACGCGCACAAATCTGAGCTATTCGGTACTGCACGTCGACAACGACGAAGAGAAATACCAGCGACTGCGCGAGCTCATTGCCGATTCACAATGCCCAACCATCGTCTATGTCTCGCGAACCCGCCGAACCCGGGAATTGGCTTCACGTCTCACGCACGACGGTTTCCGGGCCCTTCCCTTCAACGGCAAGATGGATTCCGACGAGAAGATTACCAACCAGGAGGCCTTCATGAACGACCAGGTGCGCATCATCGTCGCCACGTCAGCCTTCGGCATGGGTGTGGACAAGAGCGACGTGGGGCTGGTGGTCCATTACGACATCTCCGATTCGCTGGAGAACTACGTCCAGGAGGCGGGACGCGCCGGCCGCAACCCCCATCTGCATGCCCGCTGCTACGTTCTCTACGGCGACAACGACCTGGACAAGCATTTCATCCTGCTGAACCAGACGAAGCTGAGTATCGGCGAGATTCAGCAGGTATGGAAGGCTGTGAAGGAGCTCACACGTCAGCGCATGCGTGTCAATTCGTCGGCGCTGGAGATTGCGCGTCAAGCCGGGTGGGACGGTTCGGGCTCCGACATCGAAACCCGGGTACGAACCGCGCTGGCGGCACTCGAACAGGCCGGCTACCTCGAACGGGGCAACAACGTTCCGCACGTCTACGCCACAGGCATCACCGTGCGGAATCTCGACGAAGCCCGGCGACGGCTGACAGCCTCGCCGCTGTTCGACAGCAAGGAGACCGAACAGGCTGTCCGCATCATCAAGTCTCTCATCTCGAAAAAATATATCGCCAAGGCGCAGGACTCGGAGGCCGAATCGCGAATCGATTACCTGGCCGACATTCTGGGGATGAGCAAGCGCGAGGTGATCTCCGCCGTGGAACGCATGCGCCAAGAGGGGATCCTGGCCGACAGCAAGGATCTGTCGGCCTACCTGCTCGGAACAGGGGATTCGGAACGCAAGTCGCAGCAGCTGCTCGAACGCTTTATCCAGCTCGAACGCTACCTGCTCCACCGCATCCCGGAGGAGGGGCTCAGCATCTCTTGCAAGCAGCTGAACGAGGATGCCATCCAGGAGGGAATCAGCACCTCGAAGGAGAAGGACATCCGCACCCTACTCTATTTCCTTACGGTCAAGGGATACCTCCGCAAACAGGAAGATGCGGACCACAACCTGCAGCTTCGGCGACAGACCGACCTGCAGTCGACGGAGGCCCGGTTCGACAAACGGGCCGAGATCTGCCGCTTCGCCATCGGTTGGCTCTACCGCCAGGCCGCCGAGTTGTCGCGTACGCTCGCGCAACCCAACGCCACCGGGCAGGAACATACCGTCGCGGACAATGCCGTGCAGTTCTCGATCGTCGAGTTGCTGAATCAATTCAAGGCCGATAACCGGACGATGCTCTTCGGGCGGAACGACCTGCAGCTGGGCGAGGTCGAGGAGGCACTTCTCTATCTCTCGAAGATCGGAGCGCTGAAGCTCGAAGGGGGCTTTCTGGTCCTCTACAACGCGATGGACATCCGCCGGATCAAGGACAACAAGTCGCGCTACAAGGTCGACGACTACCGGCTGCTCAACGCCTTCTACAAGCAGAAGATCCAGCAGGTCCACATCGTGGGCGAGTATGCCAATCTGATGGTCAAGAACTACAACGCGGCGCTGCAGTTCGTACAGGACTACTTCCAGATGGACTACCGGCGCTTCATTGCGAAATACTTCCGCGGCGAGCGCATCAACGAGATCCAGCGCAACCTGACGCCCCAGAAATACGAACAGCTCTTCGGGGCGCTCTCCCCTCGACAGATGGAGATCATCTCCGACAAGGAGTCCCACTGCATCGTGGTTGCGGCTGGACCCGGTAGCGGCAAGACCCGTGTGCTGGTCCACAAACTGGCATCGCTGCTCCTGCTCGAAGATGTCAAGCACGAACAGTTGCTGATGCTCACCTTCTCGCGTGCGGCGGCTACGGAGTTCAAACAGCGGCTGATGGCGTTGATCGGCAATGCGGCCCACTTTGTCGAGATCAAGACCTTCCACTCCTATTGCTTCGATCTGCTGGGGCGTATCGGCAACCTCGAAGATGCCCAAGACATTGTCTCGCGGGCTGCCCGGATGATCGAACAGGGAGAGGTCGAACCCAACAAGATCGGCAAGACCGTGCTCGTCATCGATGAAGCTCAGGACATGGCCGCCGACGAATATGCCCTCGTAACAGCGCTGATGGCCCGCAACGAGGAGATGCGCGTCATCGCCGTGGGTGACGACGACCAGAACATCTACGAATTCCGGGGTTCTGACTCAGGCTACATGTTCCAACTGGCCCAACGACCCGGAACTCGTCTCATCGAGATGACCGACAATTTCCGCAGCGCCCGCCATCCGGTCACCTTTGCCAACAGGTTCGTCCAATCGATCTCCGGACGAATGAAGCACACGCAGATCCACTCGATGCGGCACGAAGAGGGATGGGTTGGCGTCACCTGCCACACCTCGGCAATCATGTACCGCCCGCTGGTCGACGAACTGCTCCGTAACCGTCATGCGGGCACCTCGTGCGTCCTCACCCAGACGAACGACGAGGCGGTCATCCTGACCGGACTTCTGCGCAAGGAGGGCGTCCCGTGCAAACTGATCCAGTCGATGGACGGCTTCCGCTTCTGGAACCTCTCCGAGATGCGATACTTCCTCCGATACCTGGACAAACGGGTGACGACACCCGTGATTCCGGGCGAGCTCTGGGAGGAGGCAAAGCGCGCCACGAGTAAGACCTACGCGCGGAGTCAGAATATGGATCTTGTGAAGCGCTGCTTCGAACAGTTCGAGCAACTCAACCAAACGAAATACATCAGCGATTTCAAAGAGTTCGTCTTCGAATCATCGATGGAAGACTTTTGCAACATTTCGGGTTCCGAGGTAGTGGTATCAACCATCCACAAGGCCAAAGGACGCGAGTTCGACGACGTTTACATGCTTCTGACCGACAACTACGCCAAGAATGCGGAGCTAATGCACCGCTACTACGTAGGAATTACCCGAGCCAAAAACCGGCTATTCATTCATACAAACGGGCACTGCTTTGACCGCCTGACGGTAGACCGGCGCAGTCGCGACGATCGGAGCTACACTCTGCCCGAAGAGATCGTCCTGCAACTCACTTTCCGAGACGTCTATCTGGAGTTTTTCAAGGGAATCAAACGCGAAGTGCTGGCACTGCAGAGCGGTGATCCGCTGCAATACCGCGACTTCACGCTCTATACAGAGAAGACGGACCTCCCCGTGGCCAAACTCTCGACCCGAATGCAGAAGACACTCACCGATTGGTTTGCGAAAGGTTATCGGGTCAAATCCGCAACTGTCAGCTTCATCGTGGCCTGGAAGCCCAAGGATACCCCGAAGGAGGAGCCGGAGACTGCCGTCTTACTGGCCAACCTTACCCTTACTCTTTGATTGAAAATCCGACATTGGAGGAAGATGATGAAAAATCGTTAATATTCGTTTTGACAAAAACAAGTAAATATATAAAGCTCTATCTTCCGACACAAACTACGGATGACTAGCAATATACGATACTGCATCGTTAAAATCGAAATAAGGGGAGAAAAGAGATGGCTGCGCCATGCTATAATGGCTCCAGCCATTTTCTTTTTTGACTGCAAAATATTTTTCCGAGCCAAATGTACAAAACAACAAATTTCACGGCATATAAATTGGTCTCCGCCTAAATTACTCCTAATAAAGTTTCATTTATGAACTTTTATTCTTATATTTGTTGCAACAAGTATCATATTTGAGATGTTGGATAATATATACATACTAACAGACACCGAGCTTTGCAACAGAATTGCAGCCAAAATAAAAGCAGTGCGCCTGAAGCAGAACATGTCGCAGGCCGAGCTGGCAGACAAGAGCGGTGTTTCCATCTCCACCATAAAGCGCATGGAAGATGGAGAGGTAAAGAACTTCGAGTCGCTGATCCGCGTCCTGCGCACTCTGGGCAAGCTCGACATCTTCGTCCCGCTTGTCGAGGAGGAGCAGTTGAGCCCGAATGAATACTACGAGTTGGCCAACCAAGCAAGTAAACCCAAGCGCAAGCGGGCATCCAAAGGTTACACAAAAGAGAATAAGGAGGAATCGGAATGGTAGATGTAGCTCGTGTCAATCTATACGGCCAGCCCATAGGTTCGGTACGTTGGGACCAAAGATATGAAATCGCACAGTTCGAGTACGATCCGGACTTTGTGCGACTGGGCATAGAGCCTTCGCCGCTGATGATGCCCGTAAGGGAAGGACGTGTGTACAGTTTCGGGGAGCTCGACAAAACGACCTTCAAAGGCCTGCCCGGAATGCTGGCGGACTCCCTGCCGGATACATACGGCCGTGCCCTTTTTGAGAAGTGGCTGGCCTTAACGGGACGGACCAGCGGCAATGCGATCGAGACGCTTTGCTTTTTGGGCAAACGCTGCATGGGTGCCCTTGAATTCGAGCCGGCCATCGACGCAGTCGATACGGATATCCGGATAGAGGTCGATTCTCTGGTGGATGTAGCCAGAGAAGCCCTTGCCGACAAATCAAACTTCAACGTGAACATCAGTTCCGACAAGAAGGCGGCCATTGCGGAGATTCTGCGTCTCGGCACCTCAGCCGGCGGGCAACGGGCCAAGGCAATCATTGCCTACAACAAAGCCACCGGAGAGATCCGTTCGGGACAGGTCGAGGCTCCCGACGGGTTCGACTACTACATCATCAAGCTGGACGGCGTATCCGCCACGGCCAGATTCAGGGAGACGGAGAACTTCGGGCGTCTGGAATACTCCTTCTCACGTCTTGTGAAGGAATGCGGCATCGACATGGCGGAATGCTCGCTGATCGAAGAGAACGGGAGAGCCCATTTCTTGACAAAGAGGTTCGACCGGATAAACGGTGCAAAAGTGCATATGCAGACGCTCTGCGGCATAGCGCACTTCGATTACCGGCTCCTCAGGGCCTACTCCTACGAACAGGCGTTCGCCGTAATGCGCGGGCTGCGGCTCACCTACAAGGAGGCGCAGGAGATGTTCCGCAGAATGGTGTTCAATGTCGTGGTGCGCAATCAAGACGACCACACGAAGAACATCTCGTTCCTGATGGACAGAGACGGGAAATGGCGTCTGTCGCCGGCCTACGACATGGGCTATGCCTACAATCCCGACGGCCAGTGGACCTCGGCCCACCAGATGTCGATAAACGGCAAATTCAGCGGCATTACCAAAGACGACCTGCTCGAATGCGCAGCCAAAAACAACATCAAGAATGCCGCACGGATTATCGATGAGGTTTGCCAGGCAGCATCCATGTGGCCTGGAATTGCTCTGGAGTGTGAGGTGCCGCAAAAGATGATTGAGGAGATCCGACCAAATATGGTTTTCTTCTGATTGGTCGATCCGAGGGGTTGCTGCAACTTTACTTTATCCCCGTATTCATATATACGTTCATTAAAGTAAAGTCAAAATGAGGGAAGAAAAGAGATGGCTACGCCATGGCTAAATGGTTCCAGCTGTTTTTTCTTTTGGCTGCATAACTTATAAACAACCCGATGACAATAGCCAGACAAAACGCCCCTTCGACCCACCCGAGATAACAGCCAAGAACCTTGAAAATGTCCGTGAATCCATCCTCGATTTTACAACCCATTTTGGCGAAATAAACCCCGACATGCCCTATCTTTGCAGACAGGGGCTGTCGGGGCCCGAAAGGGCTGTTTTTTCCTCTTTCCCCTCTGTTCGGAGGGCAACAATGAAAAAAATCGTTAAATCTTCGATTTTTCGCAAAAAAACAAGTAAATTTTTGAGCAGTCCACTTTTTAGGGCGCAAACCATTGATAATCAATGAGAATATGATGATGCATCGACAAGTGATGGTTTAGAAACTGCCATAACCAACTATAACCATTTAGAATAATGTACATTAGGAACTATTTAACAAAAAAAGGAATTAAATTAGCATTTTCCCCACCCTGCGCATTTTATTTCCACAGCTATACGATATAATCGAACGCAAACCTATTTCAAATAAAAACTTCCATTTACATGTTATTTTCATCTATTCTATCAATGAATTTTATCTTTTAAAAATTATGCTGTACAAATATAATGTTCGTACAGCATAATGCAAAACCTCAATTTTATTTTTACTCACCCACCTATAAATTAAGTTTATAAGTCATCTTACTTATAAATTTGGCGCGTTCTTATTTGGTAATTTGGCACACAGAAACAAATACTCTCACTTACATCGTTTATCCAACACTCCCGCGAACATATTCATCTCACTCTTGGAAATCCCTAATCGTATTGCCAGTTCTCGCCATTCTTTTACAACTTCAACTACCTCTGAAATAATCTTTTCTGCTGTTTTAAAGTTTATCATATAATCTTCGCAAGTATCAAACAGAATACTTAAATCAGATTTATTGGTTGTTGACGAAATAAGCAGACTTTGATATTCATTCAGCGTTGGATTCATATCGTATGCTGGTGACAATGTCCACCCTTTTGCAGTCAAAAGAAAACCGTGATTGCGGAAATGGTCATCGCTACTGCCTATGCAGATATTGAACGCCACACGGCGATAGAGTTCTTGTAAATTGCGCTCTACATCTGTACAATTCTGGAGGATAAAGTCAACCATATCCAGATAGCCATGTCCATTTGTTGCATTATCTCCATCTTCCAGTCCCAACAAGGTCATTGCTGATGCAAAATGAATCCGCTTGCCTTCTTGTGATCTGTCAAAACGCTTCGAGAGCAATGTATGGTATTTCTCTCCTGTTGTCAGCACCTTTGTTGTCGCCGCATTTATCCCTGCCTTTATAGCAAGCAAATGGCTGAAATGTTCCCAAAGTCCGGTATCGTAATCATCTTTACGTGATGGGAACTTTGCAACATATAGAGTTTTATCCGTGTCTATTACATTGGCTTTAGGTCTTGCACCTCCCAACGATGTTCCCGGTTGCACAAGTTGTGCAATCCATTTCCTATCAGGGAGCATATTGTTTTCTTCACATTTCTCTATCTCGGCACTGGCTGCAATCAGTTCCCGAATATCCGTCAAAGGTGGAATTTTCAACGATTCACTCACATTGATAAATTCGCCATCGAGGTCTTCCTTAAAACGGAATCCACCCATTCGGGAGAAATCATCAATACCAGTCAAGAAATCGAAAGATGACAATCTCCGTATTGGTCGTTTTTCTTCCGCCGCTGCAATTTGCTCACGGCGCAACAACAAAGTACGTCCCCAACGATCCGGCAAAGCATCAGAAAAACATCCGAATATATCCTTGTCCGGTTGTGTATATTGTTGTCCCGGGTAATTATTCAGGTCGTCACTCAAAAACAGATTGCTGTGCTGCCTTAACCATTCATTATTGAACGTAAAACTATAGCTGTCCGCACCACGAAGAGACTCATAGCCTAGTTCGCCAATGAGTTCCACTTCTTTGAGCCAATCGAAATCGGCATATACATACAACTTTTTCATAGATTATTCTTTCTTGGATGCACGTTCTCTTGTTTTCAAACTCAAATCTTGCAAAGCTTTTCCCATTTTATCTTCTTTGGCAAGAAGTAAAATATCATCATCGAGCTGCAAAGCATACAGCACACGCATATAAATTCCTATAGCAACAGTTGGAATACCTTTTTCAATTCGAGACACAGTAAGCGGTGAACAGGTAGCCCGTTCTGCCACCTGAGCTACACTCAGATTCCTACGTAAACGAGCTAGCTTAATCTGCTCGCCTACAATCTGCATCTTTTGCTCCAATTTTCGGGGAAGTTTGGTTCCCATTGTATTCTTTGCCATAATCAACCCTTCATATAATATGCAAAGATAATGCTTTTTGTTTATTTAATAATACATTATGAAGATATTGTCTTATACCGTTTATTCCATAAAGTATAGAATTTAGAAGCATACTTGCAATCTTTTTACACCCAATTCTATAATCGGACTTGTTACATTGCCAAGCTTATTAACAATATTTCCGTAGTTAGTAATTAATTGCACCGCTTCAGCCAAATGCAATCTTTCTATAATATCTATCTGTGCACTTACTTCTACATCCCTATGAGCATCTATTCCCTTTCTAACACGAGTTAATTCGGCTGTGTTTTCCTCTCTAAACTTGGTAAGCTCTTTTCTTGCAGCAGTAAATGCTCCATAGTCATAACTTGGGAAACAATCCTTAATAAATTTAATAATATCACCAGTAGTATCAACTAACTTTTTTGAAGTTTCATATATAGCTGTATATGCCGACTTAATAACAGTTCGTTGCTCCCATTCGTCAACATCTTCAACAGACAAGCGCTTCAAATATTCCTTCATTTCAATACTTGTCATTTGAATATGTCCCATCGTATTCCATATGGTTAGATTGTCTTTGAATGCAAATTTCTTAGCTTCATAGATAGACAAAGACGCCATACTACATTTTTTAATTTGCTCTTCACAGACAGCAATATCATTTTTACAATGATTTATGCTTAGATGTATTTGCTCTAGACAATTTTGCTCCATTTGCAATGTTTCATTAAGAGTATTCTTTAGCTCTTTTGCATTGTCACTTATCCGTTGTTGTAAGAAATAGTCTAAAGGACTTTTTTGTATTTCATATTTATCTTTCTTTTTTGTTATTTCGTTACTCTCTACCTAATCACTGGTCGGTGCACCTGTCTCTATACGAGCTACGGTCAACGGAGAACAGGTAGCCCGTTCTGCCACCTGAGCCACACTCAGATTCCGACGTAAGCGAGCCAACTTAATCTGCTCACCTACAATCTGCATCTTCTGCTCCAATTTTCGAGGAAGCTTGGTTCCCATTGTATTCTTTGCCATTACTACATCAATTTAAGGTGCAAAGCAACTATGTTAATGACTTTGCCATAATCAACCTATCATATAATATGCAAAAGTAACACTTTTTATTTATTTAATGACGTATTACACATAGAAAAACGCACGTCTTGGCATAATTAACCATATACATAATCTATTTTGAGCAAAAACTTCCAAAAACTAAATGCTATAATGTTGTTTGTAAGCACCATATGCACCTATTGACAAACAATATGTTATTCGTTACAAACAAGGCAAATTGTTCATCATACACTCATCATATCATTAATCTATTTTGCTTGCCAAAAGAAAAAGATAAGACTCCACGCTTAACTTGACTTTAATGACCGATAATATACACGGGCAATAAAGTTAAGTCAAGCAAAGGGAAGAAAAGGCTTCAACCGATTTTTATTCTTTTGGTCAGCAAACATTATCCATGAGAATATCTTGCATTTAGTTGACACTATAGGCGAAAACATCACGGAATTTTGTACCTTTGTAGCCGGATAGAAGATAGGTGAACTTCATTGAGGATACAATATTTCCTCATGGTTCTGATTCATTGAGAAAAGAGTGTAAAACAGCCTCAAAAACAAGTCTCAGAGGTCTCAAAAACAACTTTTCTACCAATTAAATTGCAATAATCTATCATTCAAGCAACTATGTATGCTGCATCAACCGTCACCCGGCAAAAATGCACCGGAACAATACGGCTGTCGTCTTTTTCAGCCGCCATATTTGGAGTTTCCCGACATTTTTCCGAAATTTAACCGATCGGACCGCGCCGGACATCCGGCACAGCGGAAACCGCTTCGGCAGACTATGCCTAAACCTTAAAAACAGAGATAACCGATGAAGAAAATCCTCTTATGCTGGCTGGCCGCGGCGACGGCGCTGACGGCCGGCGCGCAGAGCAACGAATGGCAGGACGCCGGCGTGAATGCCGTGAACCGGATGCCGATGCATGGCTCCTGGTTCGCGTACGAGTCGCCGGAAGCCGCACAGGCGGGCGACAAGACCCTCTCGGAGCGGTTCGTCACGCTGAACGGAAACTGGAAATTCAACTGGGTGCGCGACGCCGACCAGCGACCGACGGACTTTTTCCGCGTCGGCTACAACGACAAAGGCTGGAACGACATGCCCGTGCCGGGACTCTGGGAGCTGAACGGATACGGCGATCCGGTCTACCTCAACGTCGGTTACGCCTGGCGGGGCTGGTTCAAAAACGATCCGCCGCACGTTCCCGTCGAGCAGAACCACGTGGGTTCCTACCGCCGTACGGTCGACATCCCCGCGGCATGGGCCGGCAGGCAGATCGTCGCGCATTTCGGCTCGGTGACGTCGAACATCTACCTCTGGGTCAACGGCCGCTATGTGGGTTACAGCGAGGACAGCAAGCTGGAGGCCGAGTTCGACCTGACGCCCTACGTGAAACCCGGCCGGAATCTCATCGCGTTCCAGGTCTTCCGCTGGTGCGACGGCACATACCTCGAAGATCAGGACTTCTTCCGCCTTTCGGGCGTGGGCCGCGACTGCTACCTCTACGCGCGCGACAAACGGCAAATTACGGACATTCAGGTCGACGCCGCGCCTTCGGCCGACTACACCGCGGGAACGGTAGCCGTCAAAGCCTTCTTCCCCAGGCAGGCGCGGGGATGCAGCGTCGAACTGGCGCTCACCGACGCCCAAGGGCGCAGCGTCGCGTCGCAGCAGCTGCGCGTCACGAAAGACGAGGAGCGCTGCACGCTCGACGCCGGGAAAGTCGCCCTGTGGAGCGCCGAGACGCCCGTGCTGTACGGACTGACGGCGACGCTCCGCGCGCCGGCGGGCGAAGTGATCGAGGTCATTCCGCTCCGGATCGGATTCCGCAACGTGAAGATCGAGGGCGGGCAGCTGCTCGTCAACGGCCGGCCGGTGCTGATCAAGGGCGCCAACCGGCATGAGATGGACCCCGACTACGGCTATTACGTCTCCGAGGGGCGCATGCTGGAGGACATCCGCATCATGAAGGAGAACAACATCAACGCCGTGCGCACGTGCCACTACCCCGACGACGCCCGCTGGTACTCGCTCTGCGACCAATACGGACTCTACGTCGTGGCCGAGGCCAATATCGAGTCGCACGGCATGGGTTACGGCGAAAAGACGCTGGCCAAGAATCCGCTCTACGCCAAAGCGCATCTGGAGCGCAACGAACGCAACGTGCAGCGCAGCATCAACCATCCGTCGGTCATCATCTGGTCGCTGGGCAACGAAGCGGGCGACGGGCCGAACTTCGACGCCTGCTACGACTGGATCAAGGCTTACGACCCCTCGCGGCCGATTCACCACGAACGGGCCGTCTATTCGCCCGGCAGCCGCAACACGGACATTATCTGCCCGATGTACTGGGACTACGAGCGGTGTGAGAAATACCTCGCCGAGAATCCCGCCAAACCGCTGATCCAGTGCGAATACGCCCACGCCATGGGCAACTCGATGGGCGGATTCAGGGAGTACTGGGAGCTGATCCGCCGCGAACCGAAATATCAGGGCGGATTCATCTGGGATTTCGTGGACCAGTCGCTGCACAAAAAGGGGCGCAACGGCGTGACGGTCTACGGCTACGGAGGCGACTGGAACCCCTACGACCCCTCGGACCAGAACTTCTGCGACAACGGCCTGATCGGTCCCGACCGCATTCCGAACCCACACATGGAGGAGGTGCGCTACTACTACCAGTCGGTCTGGACCTCGTGGGCCGGCGATGCGGGGAATACGGTGGAGGTCCTCAACGAAAATTTCTTCCGCGGCCTCGAAAACTACGACCTCCATTGGGAGGTGCTCTGCGACGGGACGCCCCTCCGCCGGGGCGTCGTCGACGGACTGAAAGCCGCGCCGCAGCAGCGCGTGCGCATCACGCTCCCCTACGATCCGGCCACGCTGCCCGCGGCGGGCGAACTGCTGCTCGACGTGGCCTACAAACTCAAGACGGCCGAAGGCATCCTGCCCGCGGGCCACACCGCGGCGCGCGCCCAGCTGCCGATCCGCGAATACGTCTTCACGGCTCCCGCGGCGAAATCCGCAGCCGAAGGTGAATCGCTCTTCGTTGCGGACAACCACAAAGACTTCCTAATCGTCGCGGGCAACGGCCTGCGGCTCGACTTCAGCCGCAAGACGGGCTTCATCACCCGTTACGAAGTCCGCGGGCTCGACTTCCTGGCCGACGGCTCCACGCTGCGCCCCAACTTCTGGCGCGCGCCGACCGACAACGACTTCGGCGCCGGACTGCAACACAAAATGGCCGTCTGGAAACAGCCGGAGATGAAACTCAAGACGCTGACCCATGCCGAGGCCGACGGCATCGTCACGGTGAAGGCCGGCTATGAAATGCCCGGGGTGCAGGCCACGCTGGAGATCGAATACGCCGTCGACAACACGGGCGCCGTCACGATCGCACAGTCGCTGCACGCCACGCCGGGGGCCGAGGTTCCCGACATGTTCCGCTTCGGCATGCGCTTCGAGATGCCCGAGGCGTTCGACCGCCTGCAATACTACGGCCGCGGCCCGGGCGAGAACTACGCCGACCGCAAATCGTCGGCCTTCGTGGGACTTTACCGCCAGAGCGTCGACGAGCAGTTCCACCCCTACATCCGCCCGCAGGAGACCGGCACGAAGAGCGACCTGCGCTGGTGGCACCTCGCGGACATCGGCGGACGGGGTCTTACGGTGACCTCCGACGCTCCGTTCTCCGCCTCGGCGCTTCACTACCCGCAGGAGTCGCTCGACGAAGGCCCCGCAAAACGGCAGGGACACTCGCCCGAGGTCGAAAAGCAGAAGAACGTTTCGGTATGCCTCGACAAGGTGCAGTACGGACTGGCGTGCGTCAACTCGTGGGGCGCGCTGCCGCTGCCCGAATACCGGATTCCCTACGCCGACTACACGTTCCGCCTGAAGATCGCGCCTGCGACCCGCCTATAAGCCGCGCCACACGCCCGAAGGCCGGAGTCCCCCGCGGATTCCGGCCTTTTTATCGGCCGCAGGACTTGCCGGGGAGACAAAAAATGCGCATCTTTGTCGTCCGTTAAACGATCCCGAACATGTTATACACCGAAGATACGCGCATCGAAGCGCTGGCCGTACACGTCGTCGGCAACAAATCGAAGGACGAACCCCTGACGGTCTCGCCCCAACTCTCGGCACAGGTCGCCGACGAAGGGCTGATGCGCACGCTCACGGCCTATTTCCTCGGCGGCTTCAAGAGCGAGGAGTGCTACAACCTCCACCACGAGACCGACCTCGGGTGCAACGAGGTCTGGAACTTCGCATGCAGAATCTTCGACGATCCGGAGGCGCTCCTCGAACATTCGGTGAGCCTGGCCAAGCACCTCTACGAGAGCGGCATGCACCCGCAGATCAAGGGCGGCGAATTTTACACGGCCTACTTTTCGGACTGCAATTTCGGCGGCGAACGCTGCGACGCGCTGGGGCTGTTCAAGTCCGAGACGCGCGACACGTTCCTCGACGTCGAACAGCAGGCCGGAGGGGTGCATATCGCGGCCCGCGAAGGCATCGACATCAAACGGCTGGACAAGGGAGCCGTCATTTTCAACACGGAACGCGAGGAGGGGTTTGCGGTCTTCGTCGTCGACAACACCAACCGCACCGAAGCACGCTACTGGATCGACGACTTCCTGCGCGTGCGCCAGCGGCAGGACAACTACCACAATACGCACAACACGCTGGCGATGTGCAAGAAATACGTCACGAAACACCTCTCGAAGGAGTTCGAGGTGTCGAAGGCCGACCAGGCCGAGCTGCTCAACGAGACGATGAAGTATTTCCAGGAGCAGGAGAGCTTTTCGATGGACGATTTTTCGGAGAAGGTGATCCGCCAGCCGGAGGTCGTGGAGAGCTTCACGCGCTTCCGCCAGGAGTACGAACAAGACCGCGACATCCGCATCGAGGACGAATTCGGCATCTCGGATTCAGCCGTCAAGAAGCAGGCGCGGTCGTACAAGAGCGTCATCAAGCTCGACCGCAATTTCCACATCTACGTCCACGGCAACCGCAATCTGCTGGAGCAGGGCGAGGACGAGAAGGGCAAGTTCTACAAAGTCTATTACGAAGAGGAGGAGTAGGACTACCCGAGCATGCCGCCCAGCACCAGACCGAACAGCACGAGGAACAACGCCCAGTGGCACAGCCGGAGGTAATGACGCCCTCCGGCTTTTTCACACAGCAGCGACACCAGCCAGAAGACGCACCAGCCGCCGAACACCAGCAGCAGCAGGAGTTCGAGCGCGAAATTGCGCGGCAGGACGCTCGTCCCCAGCAGCAAAAGAAAAGCCGCGCAGAGGAACAGGTCCACTGAAATCATCTGAACGCCGCAGCGGCCCATCAGCCACGCCTCGTAAGCTCCGGAAGGGGCCGTTGCCGCATCGGGGCGCGCCGCCGAGTAGAAGCGGTTGCCTGAAAACACGTGTACGAAGAATGCGGCGGCGAGCAACGCTCCGGCCGCCAGAAACCATCCGTTCATCATCATCCCATTTTACGGTAAATACACTCCGGCATGTGCCGGATCAGCCACGCAGGCAGCTGCCAGCGGCGTGTGACGACCGCCACGCTACGGCGGCGGCGGATGGCCCGCACGATCCCCTCCACAACCCGGTCGACGGGCATCACCCAGAACAGCCCCTCGCCCTTGGCCATCTCCGTCGCGACGAATCCCGGACGGATGTCGGTCACCGGGAGAGGCAGTCCGGACTTCGCAGCCCGCTGCCGCAGGCCCTCGGCATAGTTGATCTGATAGGCTTTCGAGGCGTTGTAGGCCGGAGCCGCACCGCCGCCGCGCAGGCCCCCGACCGACGTGATGACGACCAGATGGCCGCCGCCCCGCTCCTCGAAACGGCCGTAGGCCCAGTCGACCGCCGCGGTCCAGCCCACGACGTTGGTGCGGATGGCCGGCTCTTCCAGCGCATAGTCCAGTCCGGGATTCAGGTCGCCGGTTCCGGCGCTGACCACGCACAAATCCATGCCGCCCAGCTCTCCGGCGAGGCGTTCCAGCGCCGCACAGGCGGCGGCAGGGTCCATGATGTCGGCCGCGGCGTAACAAAAGCTGCCCGGACGGCTGGCCGCCAGCTCCTCCAGCAGCGCCTCGCGCCGCCCGGTCACGCCGACCCGGTATCCTTCGGCCGCAAGGCGTTCGGCCAACGCCCGGCCGATGCCGGAAGTGGCCCCGATGACAATCGCTCGTTTCATGGAAACAAAGTTAACGGGTGCGCCCCAAAAAAACGTTGACGCAGATCAAGAAATCAGCGGACACGGCGGCGGATGCGGCTCAACGTCTCGGGACGCACGCCCAGATAGGAGGCCAGTTCCCGCAGGGGAACGAGCTGCAACACGTCGGGACAACGCTCCGTCAGGGCCTCGTAGCGTTGCTGCGGCGAGGCGGCATAGCGGTCCAGCAGGCGTTCGTAAACCTCGGCCAGCATGTGTTCGGCCAGCCTGCGGCCCAGCCGCTCGCAGGCGGCATCGGTGCGGTAGAAGGTTTCGAGCCGTTCACCGGGAACAAGCAGGGCCTCGGCGCCGCACATCGCCCCGATCGTCACCTGCGACGGCGCATCGACGCACATCGAGATATAGTCGCCGACGAACTCTCCGGCAAAGGCGTAACCCACGACATGCTCCTCTCCCGCGGCGGCGGCGTGCACGTAACGGAAAGCGCCCTGCACGACCAGTCCGCAGCGGTGGCTGCGGAGTCCCTGCCCGGAGAGGCGTTCGCCGCGGGCGAAACGCCGTACGACGCCCTCGCGGCGGATAAAGGCGGCGAGTTCCGAAAATTCGGCCTCCGTTATGTAGCGGTTGAAATTCACGGCCGTAAAGATAATCCATCAATTTGGGAGAACCAAACGAAGGCATCAAACATGCTCTGTCTCGCGGCCTTCGCGCTGCTCTGGATCGCCGGTCCCGGGCGGTATGCCGCCGACAGCCGGATCGCCCGGCGGCTCTGCACCCGGCCCCCTGAAAGCCATTCGCACGCCGTCGGCACGCCACCTCGCAGACAAACGCCGCTCCGCTGGCCCGGATTTTGTCGTCCGGAAAGAAAAACCACACCGTCATGGCTCCGAAAACCAAAACTCCCGACCGGCTCACCGTCGAAGAACGCCGCGAACTTCCCGCATCGGCGTTCGGAATCCCCGAAACGCGCGAATTCCCGCTCGTCGACGCAGCGCACATCCGCGCGGCGGAAGCCTATTTCCGTTACGCACCCGACGACAGGAAAGCCGCCCTGGCACGCCGCATTCTCGCCCGCGCCCGCGAAATGGGCGTCGACGTCCGCAGCCGTGTGATCCGCGGCTGGGCCGGGGAGGCGTAGGAGCCGAAAAAATCGCTATCTTTGTCTGCACGGGCCGCCGAAAGACCCGTGCGGATAGATATGGAAACAATCACCGAATTTCTCATCGACTGGGGCTACTGGGGCCTCTTCCTCTCGGCGCTGATCGCCGGAAGCGTCCTGCCTTTCAGCTCCGAGGCGGTGATGGTGGTGCTCGCAGGCATGGGGCTTGATCCCGTGGGATGCGTCGTCGCGGCCGCGCTGGGCAACACGCTCGGCGGCATGACCTGCTACTGGATCGGGACGCTGGGCAAGACCGAATGGATCACCCGGCTGGGTGTCTCGACGCGCCAACTGGCCCGGGCGCGGAAATTCCTCTCGGGACGCGGGGCGCTGATGGCCTTCTTCGCCTTCCTGCCCACCATCGGCGAGGCCATCGCCATCGTGCTGGGACTGATGCGCAGCAACGTGTGGCTGACCGGCGGCGCGATGCTCGCGGGCAAGACCCTGCGTTACATTGTCGTACTGGCGACCTTCCGGGGCGCCCTATCCCTTTTCTGATATGGAAATTCGCAAAACCGAAACCCCTTCGCGGGAACTGTTGCTGCTGGCCGACGAGGTCGAAGCCTCGGTGGCCGACTACATCGGCCGCGGAACGTGCTACGCCGCCTGCGACGACGGCCGGATCGTCGGACAGTACGTGCTGATCCACACGCGGCCCTTCACGGCCGAGGTCGTGAATATCGCCGTCGTGCCCGACCGTCAGCGGCAGGGCATCGCCACGGCCCTTTTGGCCCACGCCGTCGACACGGCCCGCCGGGCGGGGTTCCGCCTGCTCGAAATCGGCACGGGCAATTCGGGATTCGGGCAGATCGCCCTCTACGAACGCTGCGGATTCGTCCGCTGCGGCATCGACGTAGACTATTTCCGCAAGCACAGCCCTACGCCGATCTTCGAAAACGGCGTGGAGTGCCGCCACATGGTGCGCCTGCGCATGGAACTCGTTTGACCGGGTTCCTGCCGGCAGGGAGAAAAGACGTGCGGCAGGAACCCGATCTGTTCTCACGCCGCCGACCGCAGGGCAGTCCTCCTATAAAAAAGCAAGGACGCAGGTACAACCCCTATTGGTCGGCCTTCGGAGCCTTGCATGGTGAGTTGCCCTTACGCCCAAGCCTGTCCCCCGCCCGAACGGGCAGGGACAAGGCTCAAGTTTCAGACAAAATTCACACCATGTTAAACCTGCCGCAACCGCAGCAGTCCGAAGTTTACCAATAGATGTAAGGTTTGTCTTAACCTTTGTTTCTATTTTCTATTGCGAAGATAGTCAAATAATCCGACTAACCAAAAAATCCGGCCCCCTTTCGGAGGCCGGACCCACTATAAATAACTATGACAAAAACTTTCGTTTATGCGTTGGCGGTCGCCAGCGGCGAAGCCTGCGTGTAGGTGCGGGCGGCCAGCTCCTTGTCGAGCATGTACAGCCCGAACTTGTTGCCTTCGACGGCCTCGCAGGCGGTGATCATCTCGCGTGCCGACTCCTCCTCCTCGACCTGCTCGTCGACGAACCAGACGAGCATGTTCGACGAAGCGTAATCCTTGTCCTCGGCGGCGATGGCGGCCAGATTGTTGATCATGGCCGTAACCTCCTTCTCATGGGCCAGCGTGTCCTGGAACATCTCCAGCGGCGAAGTCCAAGCAGTGCGCACCTCCTCGATCGGGAGCAGCTTCACCTCGGCGTCGCGCGAGAGAATGTAGTTCATAAAGATCCGCGCATGGTCCTGCTCCTCCTGGAACTGTACGTAGAACCAGTTGGCGACACCCTTCAGCCCCTTGGCCTCGGCGTCCATCGACATCGAAAGATAGAGATAGGCCGACCAAAGCTCGGCATTGATCTGCGCGTTCATCGCTTCGTGTAATTTCTTGCTTAACATAACTGTATTGTTTTAAGTTTGCGGTTTATCATCGTTCGTGATACAAATATACAATAGTTTTTCGTGATTTGTATCAAAATAGTCATCAAATTATTTTATATCGAAATGGCGAGACATTATAAAACAAAATAGACGGCGTCCGAATACGTATTCGGGCGCCGTCGGATGGTTTTCAGCGGAATGCGGATCAGTCGTCGATCTCGATCAGGCGGAACTGAAGGTCGAATTTCAGGTCGAGACCGTTGTCGAGCTTCACCTCCCAGTCGCGCTTGTCGCGGTCGATCGAGACGATCTTGCGGCCTGCGAAGTTCTTGGCGACATAGTCGCGGATCTGCTGCGGAACGATGGCTGCGGGAACCTCGCCGTACTTGCAGTCGACCTCCTTCCACGCTCCGTCCTTGGCGAACTCGACCTTCGAGCCGTTGACGAAGACCACCTTGTAATCCTTGTCGAACAGCTCCTCGTCGACTTTGGCGTAGGAGACCTCGACAGCCTTGAAGTGGGTCTGGACGAACTGTTGCGCAACGGCGGGAAGTTCGCCGACGGTGATGATCCGGTCTTTACCGGCGAAAGCGGGAACCGAAGAGGCCATGACGGCCAGCGAAGCGAGAAGAATCGTGAACTTTTTCATAATCGTAGTGTTTTAATTGAATTTCGTACTGCAAAGTTGCGGCCCGAAACTGAAACGAATCTGAAAAAAGCGGATTTCCTGCATTTTTTTTCACGCCGGGAAATCGACCGCGAAGCAATGCCGCCCCTCCTTATAAGAATAGGACACCTTCAACCCGTAGAGACGGCAGACTGCGTCGACCACGGCAAGGCCCAGCCCCGTAGAACCCTCCTTCTTCGTTCCCTGATAGAACCGGTCGAAGATACGCCCGGCGTCGAGCGGACCGCCCGCACCGCTGTTGCAGACCGTGAAGCGACGCGGAGCGACGCGCACCGTCACCTCGCCGCCCTCGTCGCCGTGAACGAATGCGTTTTTCAGCAGGTTGGCGACCACGCTCCCGGCCAGCGACGGATTCATCCGCGCCGTGAGCGGCCCCTCGTCCACGAGCGCAAAGCGCATGCTGCGGTAGGCGTAAATCTCCTCCATGTCCTCGGCCGTGCGGCGCACCAGTGCGTTCACGTCGACCTCTTCGGCCTCGGGGAACTGGCCGTTGTCGATCTTCGACAGCAGCAGCAGCGAACGGTTGAGCCGCACGAGGTAGTCCAGCGTCCGCTGCACCTTGGCGATCTCGCCCAACTGCTCCCCGGTGAGCGCATGCGCATCGTCGACCAGCATTTCCAACCGGTTGCGGCAGACCGCCAGCGGAGTCTGCATCTCGTGCGAGGCGTTGCCGATAAACTGTTTCTGCCGCTCGAACGACGACTCGGCCCGCTCGGCATAGCGGCGCGCGGCATCGTTGAGTTTCCGGAACTCCGTGACGGAGGTCTCGACGGCCAGCGGCGCATTCCGCGCCCCCACGGTGTAACCGTCGAGCCACCGCAGCAGGGCGTAGAGCGGCCGCATCGTGCGGTAGAGCACGATGACCGTGACCAGCAGGATCATCAGCAGCAGGAAGAGGTAGAGGCAGACCATCCACCGGAGGATCGACTCCCGGAGGTCGTCCTTCTCGATGGTCGGAGTCATCACCGTCAGTTCGCGCCATTGCCCCGCGCCGTCGCGGAACAACTTGCGCAGCACGCGGGCCGGCTCCTTGTCGTCGCGTTCGGGAATGAAAATCTCCTCGTCGGAATAGCGTTCGTGGTGCTGTGCGGCGGCATATTGGGGCGACACTTCGTGCAGGAAATAGCCGTTGTTGCCCTCGTCCGCCGGAACGGGAAGCTCCCGTCCGGCCAGAACCCGCTTGACGATCACTTCGGCACGAGCTTCGAGCGCGTCGTCCACCTCGTCGTTGATCTCGTCGATCAGCGTGAAGTAAAACAACACGGCCCATGCCGCCAGAAGCAGCGACAGCGCCCACGAAAGGTGCAGCAGGATGCGGTAAACCAGTTTCACGGCTGTACGAGTTTATAGCCGAAGCCGTAGACGGCGCGGATCTCGATGTCGGCGCCCGCATCGTGGAGCTTGCGGCGCAGGTTCTTCATCTGCGCATAGACGAAATCGAAATTGTCGGCCTGGTCGATATGGTCGCCCCAGACCCCTTCGGCCAGCGCGGTCTTGTCGACCGTGTGGTTGGGGCGGGACATGAAGTAGTGGAGGATGTCGTACTCCTTGCGCAGCAGCTCCACCTCGCGGCCCGCCACCTCGACCCGGCGGCTGTCGGGCCACAGGCGCACGTTGCCCGCGTCGAGGCTCTCGTAACCGCCGCGCTGGTGACGGCGCAGGACGCTGCGGATGCGGGCGCTCAATTCCGCCAGGTGGAACGGCTTGGGAAGGTAGTCGTCGGCGCCGAGTTCCAACCCCTCGATCTTGTCGTCGAGGGAATCGCGGGCCGAAATGATGATCACCGCAGCCGGGCTGCGACGCCTCTTCAGCTCTTCGAGCAGCCGCAGGCCGCTGCCGCCGGGCAGCATGATGTCCAGCAGGATGCAGTCGTAGTCGTATGCGGCGATCTTGTCGAGCGCCGCGGCGTAATCGGCGGCCTGCTCGACGACGTACTGCTCCCGGGTCAGCGTCCGGACCATGATCTCCCGCAGGGAGGGTTCGTCTTCAACAATGAGTATCTTCATAATACACTCCTTTTTCTCGGGACAGGGGGAAGGGCGAAAATCCGGTCTTGAAACCCGCGGCCCGCCACCGCCCTCCGAAACCCGTCTTTCAGACGGGCGAAATTACGGCCCGAATCCGAAAGGAAACTGAAATGCCGGGAATCAGCGCTGCCCGGTGCGCCGGAAATAATTCTGCAAGACCAGCAGTGAAATGATCTTTTCGCGCCGGCGGTCGCGGAACTGCGCGACGTATTCGTGCGCATGCGCGATGATCGCCTCGGCCTCGTCCGGATGCTCGATGTAGTAGCGCATCCGCTCTTCGAGGTCGGAATAGTCGGGCCGGATCTCGACGTAGTGGTAACCGGGGATGAGCGTGCCCTCCATGAACCACGTCTCGTAGGTCGGACGGGGCATCACGGCCAGCGAGTTCGACGACATGATCCACTTGAGGTTCGTCGCCACGTCGTAGCCCTCGATCGCCAGAATGAACTTGTAGTTCAGGTGGTCGTACATCGAAATATGGGGTTTGGTCCACTCCGGGGGATATTCGGGACGGGGCGTCGAGATGCCGGCATCGCAGCACTCCGAACCGAAATACATGCGCATGAAACGTTCGCGGTGGGGACGCCGCGTGATCGCCAGCCGGAAAATCGCCTTGTCCGACTTCTTCCGGAACGGAATGTCGTCCCGCAGGAAGATGAAATGGCGGACCTTGTCGAGGTTCAGCAGCACCGAATTGGCGTTGTCGCCGCAGATCGGCCGGCTCTTGACGATCGACGGCACGTCGGGAACCGTCGTCACGTCCCCGGGAACGGTATTCCACAGCAGGCGGTCGCTGAACCAGCGGGTGAACTCGTAGGTATCGAAGAAATAGGCCGTCTTGACGCCCCGACGGAACTTGTGGTCGCCTAACGGACGCAGCCCTTCGCGGGGGGGGGTCGCAGGCGCAGGCGACAGTTTGTTGTAATAATCCGCCCGCCGACAGATGTACTCCCAGTCGGGGCGGCGTTCCGCCTCGGCGAGTACCCGGTCCAGACGGGACTGCAACAACCGTTTCGGCGTAAGGTAACGCGCGAAACTCCGCAGGAACCAAAACAGTTTGATCTGTTTGTTGTGAAAAATACGGTTCAGACGGTTCATCGGCAATGGGTTTAGCTCAACAAAGATACGAAAAAGTCGAATGGGTTGCAAAACGGAATCGTACAAGATTCCGTCAAACCGCCTACTGATATAAAAGGGGCGTTACGGCTCCAAAGATAAAAAAATTCCGCGAAAACGAACAAAAAAAGGCGGAAACATCGGTTTCCGCCTTTTGCCGGGGATCGCCCCGCTTATGCCTTCAGGCCGTCGTAGGCCCACTTCACATAGGTCGCACCCCAGGTATATCCGCCGCCGAAAGCCGACAGAATGAGGTTGTCGCCCTTGCGCAACTGGCTCTCGTAGTCGCAAAGACACGAAGGAATCGTGGCGGCCGTGGTATTACCGTTGCGATCGATGTTGATCATGCACTTGTCCTGCGTGATGCCCATACGGCGCGCCGTGGCGTCGATGATGCGCAGGTTGGCCTGATGGGGAACCAGGAAACGGATATCCTCGCCCTTGAGGTTGTGACGCTCCATCATCTCCACCGAAACGTCGGACATCTTCGACACGGCAGCCTTGAACACGGCGTGGCCGTCCCACATGATCGTGTGCCAGTTGTTCTGCACGGTTTCGACCGAAGCCGGGTAGCGCGAACCGCCCGCCTTCATGTAGAGCTGCATCTCGCCCGAGCCGTCGGAATGCAGGATCGAATCCACGATTCCGAGACCTTCGGTATTGGCTTCCAGCAGCACGGCGGCGGCGGCGTCGCCGAAGAGCGGGCAGGTCGAACGGTCGGTATAGTCGACGATCGACGACATCTTGTCGGCGCCCACGACGATGACCTTCTTGCTCGTGCCGGCCTCGATGAACTTCGCGCCGGTGGTCAGGGCGAACAGAAAGCCGCTGCAAGCTGCCGAAACATCGAACGCAAAGGCGTTCTTGCAACCAGCCTGGTCGGCGATCAGGTTACCCGTCGAGGGGAAGAACATGTCGGGGGTCACCGTGGCGCAGATCACCACGTCAATCTCCATGGGGTCCACCCCCGTCTTATCCAACAAATTGATGACCGCACGGGCGCCCATGTAGGAGCTGCCGATACCCTCGCCCTTGAGGATATGGCGCGTCTTGATACCCGTATGCGACATGATCCACTCGTCGTTGGTGTCGACCATCCGGCTCAATTCGTCGTTGGTGAGGATATATTCCGGAAGGTACTGTCCCACACCCGTAATAGCTGCTGTTATCTTACCCATTAGCTTTGGCTTTTCGTGTTTTGGTTAATTTTGAAACGCACGTTGCAGTTTCGCTGTCAGATCGGCCTTGATGACCTGTTCGGTCGAAAGGATCATGCTCCGGATCGCCTGGGGCGAAGAGCATCCGTGACCGATGATAACGGGCGCGTTGACGCCCAGGACGGGTGTTCCGCCCACGTTTTCGTAATTCATGGCGTCCCAGAAGGCATTGCGGCAGCCCAAGGCCGTGTTGATGCGGTAGAGGCCCTCGGCCATTTTCAGCGCCGTGTTGCCGACGAATCCGTCGCAGACGATCACATCGGCGACCTTGCCCGAAAAGAGATAGGAACCCTCGACATTGCCCACGAAATTGATCCGGCTCTCCGCCTTCAGCAGTTCGTAGGTGGCTTTGGTCTGGGCGTTGCCCTTGGTCTCCTCCTCGCCGATGTTGAGCACCGCCACGCGCGGACGCTCGATGCCCAGCACCGCCTCGGCGTAAATCGAGCCGATCAGGCCGTACTGCGCCAGCACCTCGGGCTTGCAGTCCACATTCAGGCCCACGTCCAGCAGCAGCGCAGGACGCCCTGCGATGGTGGGAACGATGGATGAAATCGTGGGACGCACGACACCCTCGATCGGTTTGACGGCATACATCGAACCGACCATCATGGCGCCGGTCGAACCTGCGCTCGCAAAACCGTCGACAGCTCCCTTGGCCAGGTAGCCGAACCCGACCGTGATGCTCGAATCCGCCTTGGACTGGAAGGCCTTGGCCGGATGGTCGCCCATCTCGATCACCTCGGTGGTCGCTACGATTCCGAACCGCTCGGCGGGACATCCCTCCGAAGCGAGCACGGACTTAATTTTCTCTTCGTCGCCGAACAGCACGATACGGCTGTCCGACCCGATCGCATCGAGCGCCATGACGGCTCCCTTGACAGCCGCTTCGGGTGCATAATCGCCGCCCATGGCATCTACGCCAATCTTTATCATACTCGTACGAGTGTTGGTTGATATCCTGTCCCGCTCCCGACCCGCCCCCGGAAAACATGCACGACCGGGGATTCAGGCAGCCGGAAGGGAACCTTCATAAATTAAAAAAGAGGCACTCCCCGCGGGGATGCACTCTTTTGAGCGCCGGAATTATTCGGCAGCTTTCTTCTCGATGGCGAGCTTTCCGCGATAGAAGCCGCACTCGGGGCATACACGGTGATAGAGCACCGCTGCGCCGCAGTTCGAGCAGGTAACCACCGTCGGAACGGTAGCCTTGTAGTTGGTTCTGCGCTTATCGCGTCGCGTCGACGAGACTTTGTGTTTAGGATGTGCCATTTTTAAATATAATTTATAAGTTTAAACGTATCTTTATCCGTGTTTATTTCGCGCCGCCGGGTTCTTCGCCGCCTTCGCCTTCTTCGCCGTCCGCGCCTTCGGCCTCCATCCGCTCGCGCAGGGCGGCCAGCTTGGCCCATTCGCCCCCGCCGCGCTCCCCGGCGCCTTCGGCCGCAGCCTCGATCGACGCGAACTCCCGGTCGGAAACGATCCGGAAGCGTTCGAGCATCTCGGGATTGCACTCCCCCTCGGGATGCACCCGCTGGTAGGGCAGCGACAGCACGATGCTTTCGTAGATGTACTGCGCAAGCTCCACGCGGTCCTCGCCCGGCAGCATCCACATCACCTCGCCGTCGTATTCGTGCACCTCGTCGGAGAATTTCACCACCAGCTGCCCCTCGAAATCAATGGGCACACGGCAGTCCTCCAGGCATCGGTCGCATTCGACGACGACATGACCCGTGATCCCGACATCGAGCGTGAGCTGCTTCTCCGAGCGGTCCACACCGACCGAGACCTCACACCGTCCGTCCTTGATCTCCGTGCTTTCGAAGGCTTCGAACAACGCCTTGTCGACCTCGAAACGGAAGTCGTGACGACCGTTTTTCAGCCCTTTCCAGGCAATCGAATATCGTTGAGCTACCTCCATTTACGCACATTTAGTGCGCAAAGTTACGAAAAAATAAGACATTTGCAAAGAAAACCGCGAGTTTTAGCACTCCCGGCCCGGCGGGGCGCAAATAAATTTGGCGTTGCACGACAGTTGTATTATTTTTACGGAAAAATAGTCCGCGCACGGCCCGCCGAACCGATCCGGCGCCGTATCCGGCCCGCGCGGCCCCGACAGAACATGGACGAAAAAGGATTTACAATCGAAGTCACGAGCCGCTACGAAGGGTGGTGGCGGTACAATGCGGCGCTGATGTGCGGCTGTTTCGACGCCGCCGGCCGACGCATCGGATTCGCCTCGTCGGCATCGACCGTGGCCGACGTCGGCTCGAACCTCACCGAACGCCCCGCAGACATCGCCGCGGACCGCACGGCCGCGCTGCAAACCATGCCGTGCGACCACCTCGTGCTCTACCTATATATAATCCCCCACACGCTGCCCGCGGACAACGAAATCGACGCGACCAGGCCCTTCGGGATCGAGGTGAGGATCTCCTATGCCGGACGCCGCCTGCGCACCGAAAAGCGGGAGATCAACCAATGGTCGGGCGCCTCGGTCGAAATGCGGGTAGATTCGAAAAAATAAGCTCCCGGCCGACCCGGAAGCCGATATAAAGAAAAGAGGAAACCGGGAAAAGGTGTGGGATTATAATGATGTAACGACTTGATTTATCGGGTCGTTACATTTTTGTATTGGATAATAGGTAACGAAAAGGCAACGGTTTATTTTCAGTTAATTGCACGAAAATACCGCATTTCAAATAACCTACTGCAAGATACGAAAAATTTTCCGACCGGGCAAATTTCGGGACAGCCTTTACCAATGTCAAGTTCCGGAGTGATTTGCTCCGGTATCTGATAAAAAGTTTTGGTTCAAACATAGTTAAGTTTGTTTCTCCGTAGTTCTTTGAGTAAAATTATATAAACCCGTTGGCGGAATTAAAATTACAAAAGATTTATGCATAAAAAGTTATGCATAATACTAATTATTAACACATTAATGGTTTCCGATCAATTAATAGCTAATTCATATATGCACAACCTATATGCAATATTCGCAAAATTTCGCGACATCTGCAAGCAGTTTGCAGGGAACTTGATCAACGAAGAATATACCTCGATGTGGTGTCGTTCCCAGATTTTCCGACTTGGAAGTGGTTGCTCTCAATATGGCTTCTGAATCCATTGGTATTGACAGCGAATCCCTTTTATTCGTTAAACTGAGAGAATATAAATCTGAGATTCCTCATTTAATATCTCGTCGGTAATACAATGGCAGACGAAAGTTCACGGCTTCTCTTTGTGCTGCCATTCGAGAAAAGATGGCAGCAGCTATTGATGGTGGTGAAGACTACTTCTGTATAGATTCAAAACCGATAGAAATCTGTCGTCCTGCCTGTGCCAAGCGATGTTCCATGGGCAAAAATGAAATAGAAAAAGCTCCTTCGTTTGGATATTGTGCATCACAAGGAGTTTATTACTACGGTTCATTAGTGTCCACTAAAAAATCATAAGAGTTCTTTGAAATTATTGAAATTCAAATTGTTATAGCAGATTTTGAGGCGCAACGATTTGAAATTACTTTTGCAGTCTGAATCAGGCTGTTATGAATAAAGACAAATATGTTTTCGCCCAATTAGTCGGCTTCCTGGACAATTTTAAGTTCCTCCGCATTGTAAAGAAGTATGAAGGCGACAAGTATATAAAGAGTTATACTTGTTGGAATCAACTACTTACGATGATGTTCGGACAGCTGTCAAATCGAGAGAGCCTGCGGGATCTCATTGTTGCGATGGAAGCGCATGCCGGAAAACTTTATCACCTCGGCATCGGCAAATCCGTGACCAGAAGCAATCTTAACAAGGCTAACGAGCAGCGCAACTACCGCATATTCGAGGAGTTCGCGACCGACAGTAGTGATGCCAAAGAACAAAAAAATAACATTACCTTTACGGAACGATTTCGGGATTTGCCGTGATCCCAAAATCGTCCCGAATACAACCTCTGACACAGTTTATTTTACGATCCCATCAAGTTGAAGAATTCTTGCACATTCCGCTCCGATTTAGGGCAGACACATTCCTCGAACTTCATTCCGTCATTGAGACTGCCAAGAAGCACAACCATACTTCTTTTAGTGCCATTCAAGCCTTGTTTGAGGTCTGAAACCTTGACATGCACCTACCGCTGAATAGTTACTAAAAAACATTGATTATCAATCATGCGTAAAATTGCGACATATCTGTCGGCAATCGTGCTGCTGACGGCCTGCATAACGAATAACCGGCAGAATAACAGAATTTTATACGTTTCGATACAACCGCTGCAAAGCCTTGTGGACAGCATTGTCGGCGGAGATTTCGAAGTCGAAGTACTCGTGCCCGCCGGAGCCAGTCCCGAGACGTTCGAACCTACGCCCAGACAATTTGTGGAGCTAAACAAAGCACAACTTATTTTCAATGTGGGACTTATCGACTTCGAAACCTCGCTGTTGGGCAAAATCGAACAACAGGAGAAAGTCATCGACCTGAGCCGCGGAATCGACCTGATCGAAGGCTCTTGTTCGCACAGCAGTCACGGACACAATCATACGCACGGTGTCGATCCCCATGTCTGGACCTCCCCGAAGGCGTTGCAGAAGATGGCAGCAAACGCTTTCGAAGCCATTCGCAAAGCCTATCCCGATTCGGTGAAATACGAAACCAATTATAACCGGTTGCAGAAGGAGTTACAAGCATTGGACGCTCGCACGGCGGAGAAAATCGCACGGAGTGGCATCGAATATTTCATCGTCTACCACCCCGCCCTCACCTATTATGCCCGCGACTACGGACTGCGGCAAGTCGCCATCGAAGCTGACGGTAAGGAGCCCTCGGCCAAGCAGTTGACGGCGATCATCCGGCAAGCCCGGGAGGATGGAGTCCGCCGGATATTCTACCAAAAGCAATTCCCGGCATCGACCGTGGAGGTCATAGCCCGAGACATCGACGCCGAATACGTAGCGATTGATCCGCTGGACCGGGACGCCATAGTGAACATCGACACGATAACCGACTTAATCACCGCAAAATGAATCTGGTAACGATGCGCGACGTAAGCGTCGCATACGACGGATACGAAGCCATTCAGCATGTCGATCTGGAAATCGGCGACAACGATTTCCTGGGTGTCATAGGTCCCAACGGTGGCGGAAAGACGACGCTCGTGAAAGTCATACTCGGAACCGTGCCCCATACGGGCGAAATATGTTTGGCGCCGGAGTTGTTCCGGGGCAAGGAGCGGCTGATCGGCTATATGCCGCAGTTGTCGGATTTCGACCGGGAGTTTCCGATCTCGGTGCTCGAAGTCGTGCTGTCGGGATTGCAGGGCCGCCGCGGGTTCCGCTCCCCCTACACCCGGGAGGACCGCGAAAAGGCGATGGCGCTGCTGGCCTCGTCGGGGATTGCCGAAACGGCCCGCCAGCCGATCGGAGAGGTGTCGGGCGGCCAGATGCAGCGGGCGCTGCTGGCCCGGGCCGTGATCTCGGACCCGAAGCTGCTGATTCTGGACGAACCCGCGAATTTCGTGGACAACAAGTTCGAGAAAGAGCTTTACCGTACGCTGCACGAGCTGAATACGCGCATGGCAATCGTCATGGTGTCGCACGACATCGGCACGATCACGAGTGTCGTGAAAGAGATCGTCTGCGTCAACCGCCGCGTGCATCGTCACCGTTCGAACGTGCTGACCGAAGAGCAGCTGCGCAACTACGACTGCCCTATTCAGCTCGTTTCGCACGGCCACATTCCCCACACCGTGCTGGAGCACCACCCGGGGGACGGATGCTGCGACCACGATTCTGTCCGATAACGACCACCGCGACAATGGTCATACAGCCGGGCGCATTAGGGCGGAGAATGCCTCCCTGCGGCGTTATTCGTTTATATCTTTCACGCAGCGCACGCCGCCATAATTGCCTGTGCCGGACAACAAATACAGTACGCCGTTATTCTGGCTAACGGAAAATCCGGGGCGGCCCGAGTCGAACTGGAAGCGGGTGCGCGAAAAATGGTTGTTGAGTGTCCAGTTTCCGTCATTGCCGATTCGGGAGTGCATCAGCGCCAGTTCCCGCTGGTTGGGGATACGGTATCCTGCCGGACACGGGGAGTTGCCTGCGCTTGCCGCGCTCCTCAGCGACTCCCAATTATATCCATGGCCTCCGGATGGCGTGTTTAGAACTTCGAATATCCTCCAAGGTTTGTTGGCCGCCTCGCGTTCGTGGTGCTCGGGCAGTTCGGCGGTCTGGAAATAGCCGCGGATGGATTGCTGATCGATTCGGGCAAGCGAGATCCTGCGGGTCATCGCATCGTAGGTGGCCAGATCGTCGGGCTTGACGGTTCCGGCGGCCGTGCGTGGAATTCCCAGATTACGGACACAACGATAATAAACAGGAGTAGAAATCGAACCGGAATAATTTTCGGAAAGTTTTCCGGTCGAGGAGCCTTCGGATGACCATAGGATTATGGGATTGTCATAGCCAAGGTACTTCTCGTGAACCGTACTGCTGGCGAAATACTGCTCCTGCCCCTCTGTCCAGGTCGTTTTCCTGTAAAGCCTGGCTCGCGGGTCGAAGGACCATTCGCCGATCCATAGATCCGTCAACTGGTTGATGGCCGCCAGATACCATTGCACCTCGTTCTCGTCGATCGTGCCGTCGCCGTCGTTGTCGCGGTTCATCCGCAGACATTTGTATTTGGCAGCCTCGTAATCGGACTTCAGGGTCCAGGTCGACGTCGTGACGTAATCGCTCCAGCGTTTGGTCGTACTGCCGCCCAGCCACATCCGGAGCGTATTCGCACGTCCGTTGTTCGAGTCGTTGTATGTCGGGTTGGAAACGTCGTTCGTGTTTTTTTCGAATGCGACCGGCGTTTCTTCCTGGATCATCTCCGTGCCCCAGGCCGTGAAATTCTCTTCGTCCATGATGTTATACATGGTCTGGATTGAGGACTGGCGGATCGAATAGATGGCGTTGGTCTTCGTGCTCTGGCGATCGGGGCTGTACGCCAGATTCGAAAGGATGTTCATGACCCGCGCCTGCTGGTTGACAAATTTCTTCCACAAGCCGTTCACGGCCGTTTCCGAAGGATCGGTCGGGCTCGTCTCGTAATAGTATTCGTCGACGAATGCCGTGAAGCGCATGTAGTCGCTACTGTCGAACAGGTGGTCGGAGCCCCCGCTTCCGCTGGTACGGTAACGCTCCTTGCAGGCCTGAAGGATATTCACCAGCTGGTCGACATACAGCAGTTTGTCCGTCCCGTTCGCCACGTCAGTCATATAGGTGTCCAGCGAGACCGTCCCCGTGTAGACCGCATCGTTGCCCGGATAGGCGCGGAAATCGGTGCTACTGTAGAAGTTGCTGCTGTTCTTGCTGTTGATCCGGAACTTTATCCACTTGTAGTCGGCCGGATGTTCGCCGGCGGCGCCCCGCGAGAAGGGGGTGTTGACGTCCCAGGTCATGGTCTCGTCCACGTTGCTCTGGTGGAAACTCAGGGTGAACACCTCGTTGTACGCGTCCAGCTCCTTGATCTGCAGCGCCATCACGACATCGCCCTCGGCGCCGGGACGCTGCTCGTCCTCCTCGGTCTTCTTGCTCGAATCGACCTCGATGATGATTTTGTCCACCGACACGATTTTCACGTTATAGGTATAGTAGGTGTTGCGGAGCAAGTTGTAGTCGTCGACGCCTTCCACGCCTCCGAGATGGATCGTATAGACCACATCGGTCGATATTTCCACGCCCGACGACGCGTCCTTGTAGCGTATGTCACCCCGCAACTGGACGCAGGTTCCGGTCTTCGGCGCATAGGTATAGTCGCCGTTGGCGACCTCGATTCCCGCGCCGGTCGGGGTCTTGTCTTGTTTCTCGCGCAGCGCATACTGCTCCTCATAGGTGCCCGCCGTGACGGGAATCTCGGCCCGGGGCGTCAGGACGCTCTCCAGCGAATAGAAGGCGAAGGTCTTGCCGTCCTCCTCGAAATGAGCCCACTCCGTATCGAAGCACTCCGCGGGGTCGGTGCACAGGTCGGTGCGCGAAGCCATCATCCCCGCCTTGCGTGGAACCGACACGACGCGCCAGTCGTCGGAAGTGAAGGTGACGCCCGAAGCCTCGGTGACGCGGAAGCGGATTTTGGAGTCGACGCGTGTCAGCGGCACGGTAGCCGAGACGGGACTGCCGGCCGTGACGGTGACATTCTCGGCGACGCCCGTCATCAGGAAGTTGGTGCCCCGTTCGATGAACTTGCCCCGGAGGTTCACCACGCACGAATCCAACGCCGCACGCGAGGCGATGCCGTCGAGCATCTCGCGGGTAATGTCGACGACCGTATTGTCCGTATTGGCAATGGCGGCCACGCTTTTCCCCGTGCCGCACGTCAGGCCGCCGATGGTTCCGGTCCAGCTCGATGCGCTCAGGCTGGAGATATAGTTGCGGCAATCGACCGACCCGTCCGGGTTGAATATGAAGATGTAGAGGTTGTTGATCCGCTGTTCGTCGGCATCGGCCGACACGGCGCGGGTCTTCACGTCGTTCTGCGAAGAGGCGACGCTCAGCGTCAGCGAGGCAAACTCGCCATGCGTTCCGGGCAATTCATCCTTCGAGCACGCCGCGACGGCCAGACACATCCAGGCTATATGGAATAATCGTTTCATAATCGTCAATCGAAATCGGGGACATCAATGGTTTCCTGGTTCCAGTCCTGCACCACACAGGTCAGCGCCATCTCGCCGAACGGGGTGAACTTCAGTCTGAAAACATATCGCTTGCTGGCTTCGATGCTGCCGGAGACGACGAAATCGCCGATATTCCGAACTATTGCAGATTCCCGCGTCACGCCGTTCGACGTGTAGCGGACCGTGACGGTGAGCAGGTCGTCGTCATCGATCTGTTGCGGCCAAAGCATCGCGCAGCCCGTTGCGGAGGAGACCGGCTGGTAGACGGGATAGACGGCAACCAGCGAATTGCCCTGCAACGTGCCGTCCGCCTCCGAGAGAGCGTACTCCCTGTCGGCGGCGTCCGTCGCTAAGGTCTGCGTGATGGCGTCCGGCAGTTCGTGGTGGCAGGTGGCCTTATGCAGGAACTTTCCGAGACGGATTCCGGTTATGCGTATCGACTGTCCCTCGGAGAGCGTGCCGTCGACGCTGGCTTCGAAGACCACGGCCGCCAACGCATGGCGGAATGTCAGCGGCACCCTGCCGCCCTCTTTCGTCCGGTCGAGGGCCGGGGCGCTCAGCAGCAGGTCGCGGTGATCCGCCACGGCGTCGGGAACGGCATAGGTGACGCGCGGAGCGCCTGTCCCGCATGAGACGGAGACCGCCGCATCGGTGTCATACGGAGCATAGGCGAAGAAGCTGACCTTTCCCTGGGGCCAGTATTTCGTCGGAGAATAGGTCCAGTCCCCTCCGGCGGGGCGTGTCACCCGGACATTGTACATGTAATCGGGCTTCGAAGCGGCGGCATCGTAGCTGCCCTGGGGCGAATAGTAGGCGAAAACCCCGAAGTCGGCAAAGTTGCCGTCGTCGGTCTGTACGCCTTTCGTCCATGGAACGGCCGAATCCCCTATCCGGTCGTCGAACCGGATGGCGTCGTCCGCGGGTTGCAGGGCTTCATCCCCTCCCCTGCCGCACGATATAAGAGTCGTCAGGCTGAAAACCGCCCAAAGCCAATATCTTCGTGTTTCCATATCCGTAACTTGTAAATCGTATCGGACCGCCGGGCGATCCGGTTTGTACTCCGGGAGGGACATTCAACCCTCCCGGAATTTCGTGAGACCGGCGCATGCGTGCGGCCAGAGCGTCTTAGATCTCCATGGCTGCGTTGGAATCCTCCCAATCCACTACCGACGTCTCGAACAGGATAGGTTCGAGGTTGCCGGTGACGGTCAGCGTATAGGTAATGCGCTTGTTCATCTTCCAGATCTCTTCCCCCTCCGTATCGCCGGTAACTTTCTTGCTGCTGAACGGAACCGTGTAGTCGGCATACGTGTCGGCCGAACCGAACAGATACTGGGGGGTTGCGTTATTATCCTTGTAATAGATCTTGCAGGAAATCGTAAGGGTGCCGCCGGTCATGTCTCCGTCACCGGTTTTTGCGGCGAACTCCTGCGGAAGCAGTATCAGTGCCTTGTCCGCATCATAGAGATTTTTTGCTTCCGCATTGGTGATTTCCTTGGTCTCGGGGAAAACTGCCGTATATTCGGTCAGGTTGCCTTCAGTAATGCTCCAGCTGGCAGCGCCGGCGGCCGAGAGGGTGAAGGTGCCCTTCGACTCGAGGTTTCTCAGCTTGATGCCGTTCTCCTTCACGTCGATGAAGACACCGTCGCCCTTGGCCTTGGCCTTGAAACGCACCTGCGTCATCGCGTGTTTGAACTGGAGGGGAACCTTCACGGCCGGACTTGCCTTGGCGACATTCAGCGCCGAGGCGTACATGAGATCCACCTGGCCGGCATCGTCGGCAGGAACGGTATAGTCCGTCATGATCATTCCGTCGCCCTTCGTATATGCAACCGGAATCGCAACGCCGTTCTTGGTGTAGGGCGCATAGGCGTAAAAACTGAGGGTTTCTCCCTGGGTCGGCCAGTAGCGGATGTCGCTCGTGTTCTTGTAGTCCCATTTCGTGCCGTCGGAAACGATCTCGGTGCCGGCATCGGCCTTGCCCATGTAGGGGCTGTCCGAGGTGCTGATAAAGGCCGTTACGCCGAAGACGTTGCCCGATGCGGCGAACTCGGGGTTGTTGTCGAACGGATTGCCGCGGGTGATGTTCGAATAGGTGTTGAAGCCGATAGCGTTGCCGGCATTGGTCAGGGCGGAGTCGACCACGCTTTCCTTTGCGCAGCCGGCCAGTGCGAAGGCCGCCAGAGCGATGAGAACAGATCTTTTCATTTTTTTCTTTTTTTTATGGTGTTTGTAAAATCATGTTTCGTCGGTTACATCGGGATGTCGACATCGATGTCCTCCCATTCCTCCAGGTCGGGGTCGAAGGCGCCGTCGCCGTTGCCGATCACCTCGGGAAGTTCGATCTCCACCTCGATATGGATGATCTTGTGCGTCGCGCCCTGCGTCACGCGGATGGCATCGGTGACATCGAGCGAGACGGGATGTTTTTCGCCGTTGAGCAGCACGAACTCCATCTCCATCAGGTAGCGCACGCCCGTCTCATCGTGCAGGCCGAACGTCGCCAGCTGTCTGGTGATGGTGCCGTTGCGCGGGTCTTCCGCATCGAAGCAGCGGTTGTTCAGCACGAACTCGTGGCAGACCTGCAGCGAATGCGGCTTGTCCGAATCGAGGTAATAGCCGCCCGAAAGATTCTTCAGGTGGGTGCGGGGCGCCCCCGCGGCATATTTGAGCCCCTTGACATGCACCCTGATGTCGGCCACCGAGATGATGCGGGTCGGAGCAGTCTGATAGACTGCCGCCGGGGCGGGTTCCATGCCGTGGGGTTTGGTCCGGAAATATTCGATCATCTTGCGGGTCACCTCGATATTTCGGACTACGCTTCCGGCCACCGTGTCGGGCTCCCCGATGAAGGATTCCGCTCGGGTGCCGCCGCCGAGCGACGTGAAGTTGGGGGACACCGCCCTGCCCATCAGGGCGAAGGTCTCCAGCCGGTCGGTTCCCGCGCTTTCGATATTCCTGTATTCATCCAGCGTATTGTTCAGCACGACAACACTATAGGAGCCTTCGGGCAGTGAGAGGTCCACTTTCCGGGAGTCGTTGCTCCGGACCACGTCGAAAGCCGCGCCGTTGCGGTCGAACACGAATGCCGAAACGCCGTTGGGCGTCAGCCGCGCCGGAGTCCAGTCGGCCTCGATACGGACGGTGGCGCGGTCGACGGTGGCATAATAAAGGTCGTCGCGCCAGCAGGAGGAGAGCGCCAGAACGCCTGCAAGAGCCGATATAATCAGTATGTTTTTCATTTTGCAACCTCCTTTTTTCTGTAATGCAACAGCCATACCAGCGAAATCCGCGCCCTCGTAGGACCGATCCAGTTCAGCCGACGGGTCTCCCACGGGTAACGGACGACCTTGATGTCGCCGTACTTCGTGTCGCGCACTCGGTCGTAGGCCTCATAGTTCGAACGCAGGTAACCGACTCCCAACGTGTATTCCATACGCAGGCTGCGGCTGCGTCCGATGCGGTGCGCATAGCCCAGGCTCAGCCCGGCATCGAAGAAGTCGCCCTGGGAACCGTCGTCGTTGAAGACCTGAAAGTCGAATTTTCCGCCGCCGCCGTACAAGCCGAGGTGCCAGCCCGTCATGACATCTCGTTTGGCGCGGTCGCCCAGCCAATATCTTATTTCGCCATGTCCTGCCAGAAGCTGCATCGTCAGGTCCGACTTGTTGCTCCGCCACCACGGGAACATCCACTCCCCGGCAACGGACCAGCGTTTGCCCATTGGGACTTCGAGCTCGACGTTGAGCGCCGAGGCCAGGTCGAAGAGCAGGTTGCTCTTCACGGCCAGCAGGGGCTTGCGGACGAACGTCGGTTCCATGGCCGGCGACTCCGGAACGGGTTGCGGAGCCGGCATCTGCTCGGTGTCTGGTTCTACGACCGGTCCGGGTTCTGACTCGGGTTCCGGCTCGACCGTCGGTTCGGGCGCATGGGGAACCGACTGGAACACGATGATGCAGGTTGCGCCGGCCCGCAGATAACGCAGATGGTTGTTTACGATGTGCCGCCATGCCGCACCGTCGCCCACCTGTTTTAGCCGCCACTCTTTGGTCGCGGAATTGACGTCCGAATTGATGATCTCCAGGACTCGAGCCCGATGGGGACATCGGTCGTCATCGGCAATCCGTTGGGCCAGGCCCGCCCAATCTTCGCCGATAGAATATATCTGCACCTTCTCTCGCACGATGTCGGGATGCTTCCAATACACATAGGTGCGCGTAGCCCGAGCCCGTTCTTCCGCGAGTTTGATGTTGCGTTCCAACATGCCCTCGGGTGATGCCGACGCGATGATGACAATGGAATCGAGATTATCCCTGACTTCCGGTCTGTTAAGCATGGTGTCGAGTTTGGCGAGCGACTCCTCGTTTGTCAGATACTTCTTTTCGAGCAGAGACCGGTCGAAACGGAAATACAGACGAATGATCGCGCTCGTATCCCTCCGCAGGGATAAATCGGATACGGCATGTTGCGCATGGCTGTCATTCAGACAACAAACGCACGCCAGCATCAATAAGAATATCTTCCGTCGCAACTCCATTGGACCTGTTTCGATAAAGTTTCTAAAAATTCCAATCCATCTCTGCCTTTGAGTTTTTCCTCCGCTCTCTTTTCGCTTTTGTAGGCCCGCATGACGAACCAGCGGGCTGTTTCCGATTCCTTCCGTATTGGGCGAGACGATATCTATACATGTTTATACTTGTTTTTCAATCAATCAGGGCGCATACCCGTAGTTCATGCCAATAGGTGTATTAATATGTATTACAATCGTTTATATCACCCCTCCCGGAATATCAATCATCTATTCCGTAAATCTGTAAACAGATATTCTGCTCGTTTTACGCTCTTTCTCTCCGCAAGAGAAAGAGCGATGGATATAATAGGTTGTAACTATCTGGTAAACAAACGGAAATCACACTCAACGGGCGGTTTATTTATATAACATTGTTGGATAAAAACCTTTCGGCGAGTTCAGCAGCCGAAAATTTCATCCGTTTTATACCGTTATTTCCATTAAATTACATAACTTTGTGTTTGTCAATATTTCTCTTGCGGAGAGAAGCAGTCTGTTTCACAACATTTTATCTTTCTACTCTCCCTATCAATCAATCGAAATCATCCATCGGAAATGTCTCTCTGCTCCATTTTTACCGGTTGCAGGCCGTTTGCGATTTCCTTGGGCGGATTCCGTCTGCCGATACATCTCTTCATGAGAGAAATAGCGAAATGATTAGCGTTTATTCCCAGCGCCCTACGCACGAAAGCCTCCGAATCAGTTCAACAAATTCTCCTGATTGTTTAACATTTCGAATTGAAATGACCGGGATAATTTTATTTTTCACCGAATTCTGTTGCCGTATTTCATATTTTTCATAACTTTGCGGCAGTGAGATATTTCTCTCATGAAGAGAAGTTGCATCTATCGGTCAATCCGTTAAATGCTATTTCGAGGATTTAGCCGTCGTTTATTTCTTCAATTATCACTACCGAACCACCGATTCCTTCCGGAGAGAGATTTTCCGGTGGATTGATCCGTCGGAAAAAATATCTCTTTCAAGAATAAGCCTTGAAAGAGATTTCCGAATGAAAGCCGGCTGAACAAAAATCTTTGTACGACTACAATGCTTTCAGAATTCGGCTGTTAGCCTTGTCCACAGCCGATGTGTCCAAAGAGGCGAGATAGATTCGCGTGGTTTTCTCCGAATCATGTCCCATCGCCTCGCTGATGATCGCGAGCGGAATGTTCCTGTCCTTGGCGATGGAAGCCCACCCGTGGCGGGCGACATAGCTGGTCAAGGGTATGTCCAGTCCCAACTGCTCGCCTAATTTTTTCAATTTGTCATTGACCAGATGCGCCGCATTCTTGTACTGCCGGCGAGCGTCGGCATGCATGTCCCGAATTACCGGCAGCAGATAAGGAGTGGCGTTCGTATCATATTTATCGACGATCTCCTGCATGGGTTTTTCCCATTTGACGAACAACTGCTGTCCCGTTTTCTGCCTGCGGTAAGAGAGTATGCCGTTTTGCAGATCTTTCTTCTTCAGGTAAGCCATGTCGATGAACGACATTCCCCGGGTGTAGAATGAGAACATGAAAATGTCGCGGGCGAAATCCATCGCCGGAAACAGTGCCAAATCCATATCCCGGATCTGGCGGATGACTTTCAGGGGTACCGCCCGCTTAACAGTTTTGCCAATGCCCGTGTAGACATACTTGAACGGATCGCGCTGCACGGTCATTTTCTTCTCAACGGCCCGGTTATAAATGGCTCGCAGTCCCCGCATATAGTAAGAGGAGGTATTCGGGCATACGCCCCTCGATTTGAGATAAGTCTCGTATTCGATCATCAGGTCGGAGTCCATCTCATCCCAAGACACCTCGGTATTCCTGCGGAAACGCCCGAAGCTGTTCAAGACGGTCGTGTAGCGTTCGCCCGTGCGAATTTTCCCGATCTGTCTCAACTGCCCGACAAGACTCCGGGCGAAAGAGAAAAAGCCCCCGGTATCCGAAGGCGTAAGATAACGTGCGACCACATCCCCGGCCGTATAACTTTCGCCCGTATGTTCCAACCGGGCGATAATGCGCTCCAGGCGGGCGGTGTCTTCCACGATCCGGCTTTTCAATGCGACAAGGTAAGCGTGTCGGGGCCCTTTGCAATCCGGCCGGAGCAATCCTGCACGCAGAGCGGCCCATTCCGACGGTAACAGTTTATGGCCGCTGTTGATCTGTCGGGTTACACGGTTATGGATGATCTGATAATACAGTCGGCCTTCACGATCCGCAACGGACGAGGCCCGGAATTTTACTTTTACGCTTGCCATACGTTTGTTGTTGTTAAAGTTGCCGGGCCAAGGTAACGAGCAAGCGTACAATTCTATATTGGAATCCGATAACGCTGCCGGTCGGGCGACAATCCAACTCTTATATTCGCAATCGCTCCTTAGCCTGTTTTGCAAGGTTGAGAATCTCAAGACTCAGAGCTTTCAGCTCGCGGGTCCGTTGCTCCAGCATAGCGATCTGATGCGGGATAGCAACGTTGGAAAAGTGTGCGTTGATGGCTTTTACAATCTGGTTATAGTTGTTCCCGAACTTTTGAAATTGGAAATAAAAATCATTCAGCCGGGCGATAAACTGCGTCTTTGACGGGTCGCGTTTGATGACGACGAACTCTTCGGCGAAGATGCGTTTGACGATAAACCGACTGCGGTTATGCTCAAGTCCGGCTTTGCAGAGCAACTCGTTGAAGCGGATGTTTTGCTCTTCATTGAGCCGGAAGGAGTATTTATAACTCGGAGTTCGAAATTGTTGTGTGTGTTTTCGGTCGGTATTCATAATATCGGTTAAAAAGGCGTTCGACTTGGGAGAACGCCCGGCCTCGCAGAGCGGGCACCTTTCGTATGCCGAAAAAATTTTCGGCATACGAAGGTACAGCTCGCTCCCATCTGGCGATGGGAAAAAGCCGCGCCGGAGAACTGCTATCGAAAGTTTGAAAACTCCTCCGCTACGGCTTCCGGGACTGGGGCTGTTCCCGGTGCAATATTACAACCGTCCGGTACGAAAAAAAAGCCCGCCGAACGGACTGGAGCGGTCGTGAGCGGACATCGGAATCGAGGTATTTCTGTCGGTTGTATCTTGCAGCATGAAAGGCAAGTTTTCTTATTCCGTTCATTATCCCGATATAAACTGTATTAAACAGAAAACGGTATTTTGAATGGTTTAAAACATAAAACCAAACACACGAGCTTTATGACCGTATAACGAATATTCAATCTCAAAAACATTGTACCATGGATTCATTAAAAGAAACTGACAAACCTGCAACAAACCTTCCGAAGCATCCCCGTATCGAAGTCGACGAGGAACTGATGCGTCAGATGATCGCCGGACAAGCTCCTTTGGACTCGAAAGTCGTCCGTAGGATTCCCGAGCCGGAAGAGGAAAATACGGACGCTCCCGAGGGAAACACATCGGCACCAACTGCTGAAAAAACAAATGTCGACACCCAAACGACTACTGGAAAGGAGTCGGCCGGATTCCGGCGTAAAAAGATCGCGCTGCCGGATTTCGAACGCACCTTCTTCGCTCCGGTAGATTGCCGTAACCGCTCGGCGATTTATGTCAGTGCGCAAACCAAGCGCAAAGTGTCGGAAATCCTCCACCTGTTGGGGAATGAAAGCACAAGGCTTACGGCTTTGGTCGACAATATGCTGCGCTTTGTCATGGACATTTATAGCGACGAGCTGAATTATCTCCATGAAAAGAAAAATAAAAGACGGCCGTTTTGAAAAAGCAGAGGAATTTCGACGGCAGATCACAGGACGGGATGAAATCCGCCGATCGCGGCTGAACATCAGAACCGGATCGTCAGGAGCCGCAGAATGTCGCCTTTTCCG
>OGNF01000223.1_pt1 | contig 64925 bp, 86 predicted proteins | sample 1573321 | NCBI WGS metagenome assembly OGNF01 (sample SAMEA2581911, study PRJEB24529) | metagenome | biome: Human gut stool | place: China | collected 2011 | reverse complement strand
GAGTACTTGGAAACCTATCATGGCGACATGATAAGGCGCTAGGTACTTAGCCTACTTAGACGTTTCTGGTTCATTAAATTTATTCGGCTCCGGACTGCAAATTGCCGAAAAAATCCGCCAAACCATGAAAGAGGAGCTGGGACTTACTGTAAGTATTGGCGTATCTTGGAATAAGATTTTTGCCAAATTCGGCAGTGATTACAAAAAGCCGGATGCCGTAACTTGCATTACAAAAGAAAATTATAAGAATATAGTTTGGCCGCTACCCGTGTCAGAGCTGCTTTACGTTGGCAAAGCAACAACATATAAATTAAATAGACGCGCTATATATACTATTGGTGACCTGGCCGCACGTGACCCTGAATTGTTAAAATTAGCGCTTGGCCGTTGGGGACTGATTTTATCCGATTTCGCGCGCGGCCTGGACAGTTCCCCAGTACGCATTATAGACGAACGCAGTGCAATAAAAAGCATCGGTAATGGCGTTACTACACCGCGTGATATTACAAATGCCGATGATGCTAAGTTAGTTTTTATTTGTCTGGCAGAATCTGTTGCCGCACGTTTACGCGAAAACGGCTTAAAATGCACCGGCGTTGAAATAACTTTAAGGGATAATACGCTTTACACCATAACCAGGCAGCAGCAGCTCCCCTACCCCACTTATTTTTCTGAGGACATTATCAACGCTGCTATGCAGCTTTTATATAGGAATTATGATTTTTACGCCGGCAAGCACCTGCGTTCTTTGAGTGTTCGTGGTATTAACCTAGTAACGTCTGATACCGGTATCCAGCTTGATTTATTTTTGTCAGACAAGACGGATAAAAAAGATAAACTGGCAAAAGCAGTTGACCAGCTTCGGCACAGGTTTGGTCATGATGTAATTTTGCGCGCCGCATCCTTATTAGATAACAGTCTGCGTATAAATCCAAAAGATGACCATGTTATTCATCCTTATTCTTATTTTAGATAAAACGAAAGGAACATCAGCTATGGAACAAAAATTTTTAGAAGTAGTTGCTAAATTTGAAGCCGGCACCGGAAAAATTTTTCCGCAGTCTTTTATTTGGCATGAAAAAAAAATCTCGATTGATAAAATTATTGACGCACGCCCGGCAGCATCTTTAAAACATGGTGGTCAAGGAATGCGCTACACCTGCCGTACTGGCAATAAAGATTATTACCTCTTTTGTGATGATGGTAAGTGGTTTATAGAAGTAAAAAACGCACTTTAGTTTGTTAAAAACTTTCCCAGGGTAAAGCATTAAAATCGTTATTTTGAAAAATGCACATTTCACCAAGGTAAAGTAGTAAATTTTAAATTTTTATGTATCGTCCATTTTATTAGTTATGGTGGTTACTTTTTGTCATAATTAAATGATTATAAATAACTTCCATCCAGTTCTCTTTTGTTAAATTAATTTAAGATACTTTTTGTCATAGTTGTTATTGTAGAATACTTATTTTTGTTTTTTTCTGTTTAGCATTAATATATATCAATCTTTAAATGCAGATACTTTTTGTCATAACAACTTAGATTCAGGAATAATGCCGTTTTTCAGCATCTATTTTTTGGTTACTTTTTGTCATAATATACTAAAATTAACTATTAATAAATTTACTTTTAGCTGTATAGAATTTGTTTATGATATATTTTTACTTGAAATTTTATCGGTTACTTTTTGTCATAGTTATTTACTTTTAAATTTTTCGACAACAAATTTTAGTATATCTTTTTAATATAGTTACTTTTTGTCATAGTTATCATTATATTTTTTTACTGTTCTGACTTTTTGTTTTTTCTGTCATTTTTTTCTTTACAATTAGATACAAATTGTCATAAAAGTATAAAAAAAAGCTGGCATATTAATGCCAGCTTTTCTTATTTATTTCTTTTTTAGATATTCTATAACAATAGAACGCCCCATTGGTAATTTAATTAATTCGTCAAACGATTTTCCAGTTACAAACATTCTGGTAACGCTACTATCGTTGTTCAAAATATCATCAATGATTTTTTGTTTATCATCATCTGATAATTTTGAAATCAATGCGTTGATTTCATTTGTGCGCTGAATATCCTCGAAAGTCTTTTTAATTTTTTCTTTTTGTTCAACTATGCTTGGTTCTTCTTTTTCTTCAGACCACATATAACCATTTCTTAAGCATTGTGCTGCATAGGATGTTTTATTTTTTACTTTATTAGTCTTTATTGCGTTTTCAACATTCAAGTAAATTTTATAAAATCCTTCAGCACCAAATTTTTTGTATGCTTCTGTTATCGTTATCTGTGCAACACGCCATTTAGTAAACATTTCATAGGCCTTACGTGTTTTTTCATCAAGCTGTTCAAAATCGACCGTATCAAAAGCCTGTATTTCGATAATATCAGTGTCATCCTTACGGATTACTTCAAAGTCAATCCCAACTATTTTTCGGCCCTTTTTAACTTCACTGTATGATACCAGTAAGTTGCAATAATCATTCTCAATTATTTTGCTGGTTACGTTAAATTTCCGGCCATTAATATCAGCTACAATGGGAATTATTATACGTTTGCGAATATCAGCATAATTTTTATATGCTTTTTCAATTCTCAACCATTCTCGCAGCTCATCAATCGTGATATAAAATTTAACTTTGTTATCTTTTCCTTCTTGCTGTAATTTTAATAAAAACAGTTCATAGAATCTATAAGTATAACTATATGCAAAGCCGCGTATGTAACGCAGTGGATATTTGCCACTAAGATTTTTTTGATAGAGTGGTTTTAAAACTGGGTCAAAACTTATATCAACTTTGCCGTCAAATATATGGCCCCAGTTTATATACCCCGTTACCCTGCCCCTATCAATAGGCAATATAATTGTGCTGGAACGTAATTCGTATAAGGCGTTTCTTAATTTAGCGTGTATCTTATCCGTTGAGAGCCCAAAAAATTCAGCAAAATCAGGAATATTAAAGCTATAAATTTTATCATCTGGGTCATCGTCACGAATTTGGCTTGCACATACACGCAAAATTCTTTGCGCATATAAACCCAGGTTACTTTTTGCCAATACTGTTGCTTTTGAAAAACCAACGCCATTTGCATCTGAAATTTCAGTCTTTGGAATTTCAAACAGAACTACCTGGTTATTATTTATATTTTTACGCATATATTTACCTCTTTCTTTAGTAATCAGTAAATACTTAGTTATTATATATATATTTTATTATAATATATACATTACTCTTTTAACAGAGTTTAAGTTTAAATATCTAGTATAGTTTATTAATATACTATCTAAGTATTTTGTTGTTGTTTTTTTATAAATAATATAACAACAACAAGGGAAATTTTTTTGGCTGTGGAAAAGTGCCGTAGAGCGCCTACTTATGCGGGGTATCAAATTTTCTGAAATATGACAAAAAGTAACCGATAATTATTATTGAAACCTTGGAAGCCACATATTGCCTGTCTTTATCGGTGATTTTTTATTATGACTTTTAGTATCCGTATTATGACTTTTAGTATCCATAAAATTTCCAAAAATGACAAAAAGTATCCGTATTATGACTTTTAGTATCTGAAATATGACAAAAAGTAACCGATAATTATTATTGAAATTCTGTTATGATAGAAAATATGCTGTTTGGATGCACTTTTCCACATGTTTGACTTTTTGATTTATATATTTTAGTCATTTCGTTATACACTGTATAACACGCTGATATGCTTAAATTTGACATTACAGCCTGTTTATTAATCAACGGTACTATTCGTATGGGTAGCATTGATATAAAGGCTTATAAGTCAAATATCGGCAAATTTGATATACTTTCGACTTACTGCAATACCTTAAATTTGCACAAAAATCGTTTTTGAGCGCAGAAAACCTTTCGCCCATAAATTTACTCCAACGAATAGAAAAAAACGCTCACAAGCAAAATATATGCAAATTAGAGGCATTATTTTTTTAGGCTTCTGTGATTTAGTTGCTGGAGAGTTATTATATTGATTTTATAGTAGTTATAGTAATCGTAGTATTTACTACAACTACTATAATTATAGCATATCCGCAAAAATAGTAAATATAGTAATTACTATTTTTATAGCAATTCCGTAAATATAGTAAAAGCAGTAATTACTATAATCACTATAATTACTACAAAAATAGTAATTACTACAATAGTAGTAAAAGCGGAAAAGCTATGACAATAGTATTTATAGTATTGACTGTAATTTCAGTATTTGCTATAATTACTATAAAAATAGTAATTGCTACAATAGTAGTAAAAGCGGAAAAACTATGATAATAGTATTTATAGTGATAACTATAATATTAGTAATAACTACAATTACTATATTTATAGTAATTCCGTAAAAATAGTAAAAATAGTAATTACTATATTTGCTATAAGATTTAAAATATGTTGTTTTCCTTTTTATCATAGAAAAAATTATTTTAGGAGTGATAAACATGAAAGTTATAACTATAACTAACCAAAAAGGTGGTGTGGCAAAAACTACAACTGCAGCTGCTCTTGGATTTGGTTTGGCTGAAATGGGATATAAAGTTTTATTCGTTGACACTGATGCACAATGTAATTTAACAGAAACGGTATATCCAGTTGATGAACATGGAAATATAAAATATGATTTTGATAAAACAATTTTTGAATTAATGTTACGGGAATGCAAAGTGGAAGATACTATTTGTCATAGTAAATATGATAGGGTTGATATTATACCTGCAAGTATATACCTTACAGAAATTGATATGCGATTAGTGACAGCAATAAGGAGAGAAAATATTATAGCTGATGCGTTAATGGCTGTTCAAAATGATTATGATTTTTGTGTAATAGATACACCGCCATCCCTAGGATGGATGACAATTAATGCAATAGTTGCAAGCGATTATTTAATTATTCCGACATTTACAGAAAAGTTTAGCTTAAATGGAATTCAACAATTATACGATAACTACACTTCGATAAAAAATACAATAAATCCTAAACTTAATATATTAGGGTTCTTAATAACAAGAAATAAAGGAAAAACAGCTTTGGCTAGAGATTTGAAAGAAGTATTATCACAGTTCGCAGAAGAAATGGGGACAAAAATATTTGAAACAGTTATAAGAGAACAAGTAGCTGTAAATGAAGCCCAACTTAACGAAGTGAACATATATGATTATATGAAAAAAGCGAGAAAAACCATACGTGGTAATGTAAGTGAAGATTATAGAAATTTTGTAAATGAAGTATTAGTTAAAATAGGAGTGAAATAAAATGGCAAATAAAAACTTCAGTACACAGGCATCCAGAATGTTTAGTTTTAATAAAAAAGGGTCAGAAAATAAAGATATTGAATCCAATACTGAAGAAAATAAAACTGTAAAAAATGAGGCTGAAGAAAATCAAACTCATGAAGAAATTAATAAACAAGAAAAAATTGTTGATAATAGCAAAGAAGATATAAAGGTTGAAGATAGAATAGAAAAAACGACAAAATTAACGATAGAAATTCCACTTAGCGCATCACTGAAAATCAATCGAATAGTAGATGCAAAAAAATTGAATGGCGAAAAATACTCTAAGCAAAAATTTTTAACAGAAGCAGTCCTTGAAGCAATAGAAAAAGCTAAATAAAAGAGCCGGTGAAAACCGGCTCTTTTATTTATTGTCTTATTATGTCAAACTATGACAAAAAGTAACTTAATTTCGTAAATAAAGTAGTTAAAATATGTTGAAAAGTAGTTAAAAATATGTTATAAATATTACGTGCAATGTTTAAATTTAAGTATGATTGAAAGGAGAATGTGAGCAAATGAAACATAAAATCATTGTGTCTACGGGGGGGGGGCAGCCGCAAACTACATAAAGCCATGCAGCGTAAACATGGGGTTAAAATTTAATACATTTCAGAAAAATTTTGAGCATAATCATATAACATTTAACGAATAGAAAAATACGTTAAATGTTGTTTTGGTTATGCTTTTTTATTTAAAAAAAGGAGCTTAACATGAAAAAGATTATATTACTTACCGCATTGGTTTTGCGGAATAACATAGCATTTGCTGCTGGCACCAGCGGATTAGAAAATGCAACAAACAATTTTGTAGGATTTTTACTTGATTATATTTGTCCTGTTATATCGCTTGCAATTATTGCATGGTCGCTTGTACAACTTTACAGTTCCAACGGCACCAGCGGGTTTAAAAATTTCTGCGGTAATCTGATTATTGCCGGCATAATTGCCTATTTGGAAGAAATATTATCCTGGCTGTTCGGCTGGACGTTCAGCATTTGATGGTGATGGAAAATGAGTACAGCGGTAAATAATAGCAATAAACCGCCTAATTACAGAGAAAAAAGCAAATACAGTGAAGAAGCCTATTTAAGCGCTATGAAGCGCCATGAGAATGAAATAGGCAATGCAATGGTAGGCAAACGCAATGCGCAGCGTTTTGCGTGTGCAATGAGTTTTGTTGCAATAATGAGCCTGGGCCTTAATTTTTACCAAGCATCTTTACCAGCGTATATGCCGGTTATTGTGCAAACTGATAATACAACCGGCGCAGTTATAGGAAGCCCGATAATGATGGAAAACACCAGGCAGCCAAATGACAAAGAAGTCCAATATTTTATTTGGCAGGTTATTCAGAAGACGCGGCAAATACCGCTTGACCCTGTTATGTATAAAACAAACTGGGATAATGCTTATAAATTCCTGGCAAGTGGCGCAGCAAGTAAGTTAGCTAATTACGCAAGTACAGAAGGGCAGAAAGATTTATTGAACCAGGGATTTGCTTCAGTTGCAGAATTGCGGTCTTACAGCGCATTGCCGGGGCAGGAAAATACCTATCAGGTACGTTGGACAGAAACATTTTTTGCCCCAGACGGCAAAGTAGCATCAAAAACAATGATGACTGGTTTCTTCATGATTGAATTTGCAGAAATAACTGACCCGCTTATAAATCCATTTGGTATTGAAATTAAAGATTGCAACATCACGAAGGAGGCATAAGGTTGAAAAAAATATATGGAATTTTAGCTGCGTGCCTGCTGATGATAAACAGCAATGTATGTGCTGCCGAAAACAACTACGTTGTGGAATTACCGGCAGATATTGTTCCGCAAGAAACCAATGAAGGCGTTGTTGATAGTTTTGAAGCAGCCGTTTCCGGGGTTAAGGTACTGCTACCATATGCAGAAAATAAAATTTATCAGCTTTACTGCCAGGAAGGTTTTTTAACAGACTTGATGATGGCGCCAGGTGAAGAAATAACATCTATTGCCGGAGCTGACAGCGAGCGTTGGATTATTACAAACATTGCAGCCGGCAATCTTATCAAAAGGCAGCATGTTATGGTAAAGCCTGTACAGCGCGGCCTTGAAACAAATTTAATAATTACCACCACGCAGCATGTTTATCATCTTCACTTGCGCAGCGGTAGTTTTCATAACCCAATAGTTGAGTGGCTGTATCCAAATAATTTTGACAGCGGAGATATAACAGAAGTAAAAAATTATCTTGCATTTAATCCTGAAAAACTAAATTTCAGCTATGAATTTAATAAAAAAAAAGAACACTGGGCGCCTGAACAAGTCTTTGATGATGGTAAAAAAACTTATATACGCATGAAGCCGGAAATGTTCAATTACAAAGCCCCATCATTTTTTGTTGTTGACGATGGAAAGCTTATACTTGCCAATCACCGGCTTGTTAAGGGTTATTTTATTATAGACCGGCTCTTCGATGAAGCACGGCTGGTGCTTGGTAAAGAAAAGATAACCATTAAGAGGTCATGAAATGTTAGAAAAATTAAGACGCCTTGTAAAAAAGCAGAATACGGATGCAAAAATCGCTGAAGAAATGGAGCTGACTGGTGATGGTTTTACATCAGCAGAAAATCCAATACCAAAATCAGAAGCCTTTAAATCAAAGCCAATAATAATAACAGTAGTTATCATAGTTATTGCTATTGCTGCATCTGTTTTTTTAAGCCACAGGGTAGCAAAACCGGAAGATGATGCATCAGCTGAAAAAGATAGGCAGGCACCAAGTACAGGTTTGATTGAAAATGACAGTACAAAGTCTGTACCAGGAACATACAGTGAACTTGCAAAGTTTAAAGCTAAACAAGCCGAAGAAAGCGCTAAAGATAAAAAAACGGAAACCAAAGAAGAACCTTTAATTAAACCGCGTCAAAAAAGCTATCAAAGTATTCCGGCAGCTCCGGCCGTGCCACAGCAGCCACAGGTAAATTATGAACTTGAAGCGCTGCAAAGGCAGCTTAAAGAAAAAGATGCTGCAAACCGCAGCCCGATAGAGTTTAAGGTAAACAGGTAAGATTATGAAAAAAATAGCAAAATTTGTAATAGCCATATGTGCAGCCGGACTTTGTATAACGCCGGCGCCGGTGCTGGCAGATACGTATACCGAACAGCAAATTGAAGCCGAAGTACAACGGCGTGCCGCTGAAAAGGAAGCCATGAATGCTGCCATTGCTGAAGAAGTGGCTAAGCAGTCACAAAATAATGCGCCGTATGACCAAAACGGGCAGCAGAACAAGAGAAATTTTGTAAAAAATGAAAAAATGGACAAATTTTACAACAGCGGCAGCCTGCAAAGCAATTTGTCACCTTATCAGCTAAATATGGGTACCGTTATACCAGGTACTTTAATTACAGGTATTAACAGTGATTTACCTGGCATGGTAACGGCACAGGTATCACAGAACGTGTATGACAGCGTTAGCGGGCGTTATTTACTGATTCCACAGGGTACCAGAATAATCGGGACATATGACAGCCAGACAACATATGCGCAGACAAGAGCACTAGTTGTATGGCAGCGCTTGATACTGCCCAATGGGCGCAATATTGCCCTTGATAATATGCAGGGCATTGACCAGGAAGGGTATAGCGGGTTGCATGATAAAGTAAATAGCCATTTTGGCCGCGTAATATGGTCTGCATTGATTGGTGGCGCTATGACAGCAGGAGTTGCTACGGCAACAGATGTTGCTGACAGTGATAGTTACCGTGCCAACGCAGGTGCGGATGCCGCGGATAACATTTCAAGTGCGGTTGATAGTGTAGTCCAAAAAAACTTAAACATTCAGCCGACAATAATAATACGTCCCGGCTATGAATTTAATATATTTGTAAGCCGTGACTTAATACTGGAGCCATATCAATGACACCTAAACAACGCATTTTTGTAACGGTTCTTTTTTTCGGTATTTTTTACCTTGCGTTACAGTTTGCAACACAATACGTTGCAGCGGTTTTTAATTATGACCCTGCACTTGCCGCAGAAACAAGCGTAATTTATCAAGGTGAAAGTTTTGTCATATACCAGCCACTTGCTTTTGTTAGTTGGTTTTTTACGTTCCGCGACTATGACCCGGAAGTATTTAAAACGGCCCTGCGTTTTTTCTATGCCGGCGCTATTATTTGCTGCGTTGCCTTAATAATTTGTAAAAATACGCTATATAAAAAGAATAACGGTATTTTTGGCTCTGCGCGCTTTGCAAATGCTAAAGATATTACTGATATGGGTTTTTTTAAAGCTGCTGGGATTTTTATGGGAGTATTCAAAGGCCGCTATTTACGGGATGACAGCGAAACGCATCTAATGATGATAGCTGGTTCCCGTGCAGGTAAGGGCGTTGGCAGCATTATACCTACCTCAATAACATGGCCAGGAAGCATAATTTTTACAGATATAAAAGGCGAACTTTGGAACATTACTTCCGGTTGCCGCAAGTATTTTTTGAAAAATTATGTTTTCAAATTTCAGCCGAACACATTAGATAGCTGCCATTACAATCCGTTAAAGGAAATGCGCATCCGCACGCCGCATGAAATTGCAGATGTTGACAATATGTTGGGCATGCTTGTTAAAAATCAGGATTCTTCCAAGTCAAGTGATATGGCTTTTTGGAATGAGTCAGCAATTATACTCATTAAAGCAGTGGTGCTTTTTCTGTTGTATACGCGACAAAACGCGAGCCTGCCGGAAGTTAATAAATTCTTATTTGGAGCCAGTGAATATATTTGGGATTCCTTATCACCGGAAGAAAAAATGCAGTATGAAGCTGAAAAAAATGAGTATTTGAATGCACCGGTCAAATCCAGACTTGCTTATATCCGTAATTATGCTGGTTATGATGATAACAGTAAGAAATGGTTTAAAAGCTACTACAATGATTTATCCGGCAAGCATCCAATCATTGTCAGTTGCTGCAATGATATGATTGGCCGAGAAGAAAAACAGTTTTCAGGTATATTAGGCAATGTAGGCGCTTTGCTAAGGGTATATCAAGACCCTATCCTTGCTGCAAATATGGCTGATTCTGATTTTACAATTACAGACCTTGTTGACAGTGACAGACCATGCAGTTTGTATTTCGTAATTCCGCCGTCAGAAATATCGAGGCTGGCTCCGGTAACAAATCTAATCATTGAAATGATATTCCATCGGCTGACGGATGAAAGCCGGCTGCATTATGAAAATTACCGCGGCCTGCCAAAATCTAAACACAGGCTTTTAATGATGCTTGATGAGTTTCCTTCCTTTGGCCATTTAGGCATTATGGAAAAAGTATTAAGTTATTGTGCGCAGTTTAAAATAAAATGCTATCTAATCGCGCAAAATGAAAAGCAGATTGAAGAAGTTTATAAAGCTAACAGCAGTATTTATGGCAACACCGACATAAAGATATACCAAACACCAAATGAAAATAAAACAGCGGAAAGTATATCTAAAGCATTAGGAAAAAAGACTGTTACCGTTGCCAGCCGTGGCTTTGGCAGTGCGGTTTTTAATCCGATTGGAGCAACAAGCACTAACGAACACGAAACTGGGCGAGAGCTGCTAACAGTTGATGAACTGCGTGCTTTAGACAATGGTAAAGAAATTATTTTCTACAAAGGTCAGCCGCCTATTTTGTGTGAAAAATTCCGGTTTTTTGAGCAGCCGAAAATGATGGCGCGTCTAAGTATGCCGCCTAAAAAAAGTGATAGCTTTTATAAACAAATAGAGCCAGAAAAGCAGGCTGCAGAACCAATGAGCGTGGAACAGGCTCAGAAATTAATCCGGCAGGCTGATAGTATTGAATTAAATAATTATTCGGAGTGATAAATGTGGTAAGTGAACGTTTGAAAAAAATTAACGAAGAAATTGAAAAAAAGAAAAAAGCGCTTGATGAGCTACGCAAATTACAAAAACGTGAATTAGCAGCAGAAAGGGAACGTGAACGCAAGGAACGTACAAGGCGCTTAATCATTACTGGCGCAAATATTGAAAAAATATTAGGGTTTGTACCTGATATGGGCCTCCTATTAGGGCTTGTAAGCCTGAATAAAGAACTTTTTGGCAAGGCAGATAGTGACGAAAAAGCGCTGGAATATAAACTTGCCGGTGACGAAATATTAAAGCAGTTAGAGGAACAAAATCTCGCTGCCAAAGTTAAAGGCGCAAAAAATGAATGATTATTTAAAAGAAATTATAAAAGTCAATATAGGGGAATTGCTGCCGTATTTTAATGACGACAGCACAGAAGATATACTTGTTAATCCGGACGGTATGGTTTGGGTAAACCAAAAAGGGAAAGGTGAATATTGCACAGATATTTACCTGAAACCAAGCCAGCGGCTTGATTTTATCAGCATTATAGCTGATGAAGTGCATAAAAACATAAGTGCTAAAGAACCCGTTTTAACGGCAGTGCTGCCTGAATGGGGTTACCGCATTGAAGCACATATACCACCATCAGTAGAAGAAGCCGCCTTTGCAATTCGTATAGGCGGCAAGGTTGCCATGAGCCTTGATGATTATGTTGCCGCCGACATAATGACGGCAGAGGATTGTAAAGTTATAAGAAATGCAATTACCGAAAAGAAAAACATCCTTGTTGCCGGCGGTACAGGTAGCGGCAAAACAACGCTGACCAATGCCATTTTGAATGAATTTGCAGGCAGCAGTGAGCGTTTTGTTATCCTCGAAGACACTAGAGAGCTGCGCTGTCCGGCAAAAAATAAATATAACCTTTGTTCTTCAGAACATACTACACTCCAGGAATTATTTGAGTCAACGCTGCGCCTTTTCCCAAACCGTATTGTAATAGGCGAGATACGCAAAGGGCCTATCGCTTATGATTTTTTGAACGCATCAATTTCCGGGCATCCGGGCTGCATTACTACGCTGCATGCGGACGGTCCGCTGGATGCGCTGCTTCGTTTACAGTTAATGCTGTTACAGGTTTTTAAGCAGCCGCAGCCGGAATTTATTGCCCGCGCTGTTGATATGGTTATTTTTATTGAACGAGTTGGGCTTACAAGAAAAGTAAGCAGCATTGGCATGTGCAAAGGCCATCATTATGATGCTAATAATAACAGCATATACGAGGTTGATTATTACAAATGAACGAACAGAAGAAACTTCCGGCCGGTTTTGTTGTGCCGGTACTGAACAGTTTAAACCGCCCATCAACCTTTTTATGGGCACCTTTTGAATATACAGCAGCCAACCTTGTACTTGGCGTTGTTGTAGGCCTTAATCTTAAAGGCTACCTGATATTTGCTGTAAATATAATAATCCAGCTTATTGGCTGGCAGCTTACCAAAAAAGACCCGTTTTTTATGAAAATCCTGATGCGCAGCATAAGCATTAAGGGCTATTACGATGTGTAGGTGAATTATGGAATTTTATAACATTATCGAGCACAAAATAAAAAAAGACCGGCTGGAAGATGTAATTGAGTGGAAAAGCTTTGTTGCGCCGGGCGTTATTTTAAACCGTGATGAATCCTTTATGCGCATATATGCTTACCGCGGTAAGGATTTGAACAGCTGTACGGAAGATGAAGTTATGGTAAACGCCAGCCGTTTGAACAATATTTTCAAACGGCTTGACGATAACTGGGTAATTTATGCGGAAGCCGTGCGCCAGCAAACAGAACCATACCCGGAAAGGGAATTTTTAGACCCGTTATCTGCAACCATAGACAAAGAGCGCGAAATTGATTTTAATGCCGGCAGCTACTTTGAAACGAAATATTTTCTGACTATACAGTACCTGCCTAACCATACGAAAACAAAGAGCTTTATCAAAAATCTGATAGAAAGCATTTATATAAAAAAGGATGAAGTCATTAGAGATATAGATAAAGAATTTAAAGAGGATTTACATAATTTTATCGCAGAGAGTGACCATATAATGTCATTATTTACTGCTAATGTGGAATATTGCCGGCCGCTAACTGATGATGAAACGGCAACATATCTGCATAACTGCATTTCCAACAGGCCGCACAGGGTATGTTTGGGAAACATAAAAGTGCTGCTGAACCAGATATTGACAGATACGCCGCTTGTTGCCGGGTTTGAACCGCGGCTTGGGCATGATGTAGACCCGGAGAGGCAGCATCTTGGCGTTGTGTGCGTTAAATATATGCCGGAAGCTTTGATACCCTGCGTATTGGACATTTTAAATAATCTTGGCTTTGAATACCGCTGGGTCACCCGCTTTTTGTTTTGCAGTAAGGAAACATCTAAAAATAAACTTGAATCGTACAGAACTGAATTTAACCGCAGCCAAAAACCGGTAAAAGTTCGAATACAGGAAAGTTTTTCGCAGGAAGATATACCGGTATATAACGAAGATGCCATTGCCGGCATACAGGAAACAACGGAAGCCCTGCGCCAGCTTGGTACAGATGAAGTTGGATTTGGTTATCTGTCCATGAGCATTGTTATCAGGGATAAAGATAAAAAAATGCTTTCCAAAAAAATTGAGCAGGCGCGCCGCGCGATTGAGATAATGGGATTCACTACTATTACGGAAAATCAAAATTCCGTTGATGCCTGGCTTGGCAGTTTGCCCGGCCATGCACGGTGGCAGCCGCGCCATCTAATGAGCAGTACGCTTTACCTTGCTTATACCTTTCCGCTTTCCAGCGTTTGGGCAGGTTATAAGCATAATAAAATCATGCAGACGCCGCCTCTTATGATAACGCAGACAGATTCGACAACACCGTTTTGCCTAAACCTGCATGTTGGCGATGTTGGCCATACCATGATTGTTGGCCCTACCGGTGCCGGTAAATCTGTACTTTTAAATACGCTAGCTATACAAACCCGCGGCGTGCCAAACAGCCAGGTATTTATTTTCGACCAGGGCGGCAGCTCCCGGTGTACAACAGCCGGGGTAGGGGGAACATTTTTTGATATAGGTAAAGAAACAAAAAACAGCCTCAGCTTTCAGCCTTTAGGGGAAATTGATACTGATGAAGACATCAGCATGGCAAATGAATGGGTTAAGGCGCTTTACGCCAACCAGGGATTAAAACTAACGCCCGAAGAACAAAACGATATTTGGACAACCCTTTTAAAAATCCGCAACTATCCTAAAGAACTGCGGCGTCTAAAGTTATTCAAAAAGCTTGTCAGCTCAGAAAAATTGAAAGAAAGTATTATACCTTATACGGAAGATGGGCCTTACGGAAAAATTCTTGATACTGCTGATGAAGCAATTTCAAATAACCGCTGGCAGGTATTTGAAACTGAAATCCTGCTGCGTGATATGAAAGATGCCATAGAGCCGATATTATTTCACCTGTTTCATAAAATCGAAAAAATGTGTAATGGCCCATGGACGTACATAATTTTTGACGAAAGCTGGGCATATCTGAAAAATGCTTACTTTTTGGGCTGGCTTGAAGAATTTTTGCGCAAAGCCCGTAAAAAGCATGTGTCCGTTATTTTTGCTACGCAGGATTTAACAGAAATCGGCAACAGTAGCATAAGTAATCTTGTAGCATCAAACTGTAAAACAAAAATATACCTGCCGAACAGCCAGGCGCTGTCCGAACAGGTATATCCGATTTACAGAGGAATGGGGCTGAATGACCGTGAGATAAGGCTTATTGCCGAAGGCATACCGAAGCAGCAGTATTATTATAAATCCGAGCTTGGCAGCCGTATGTTCAATCTGGCGCTTACGCCTTTTGCCTTATCTTTTGTTGGAACATCGAGCCCCGGTGAGCAAATGATGGTTAAAAATTTTCTTGACGAGCATCCGGATGAAGATTTTGCCGAATACTGGATCAGGAGCCACGGTTTTATGGATGCGTTAAATTACTACGATGAAATTCGTGACCAATTAGCGGCCAGAGAAATGTAAATTAACCGGCAACCAGACGGTATATCAGGTAAATAAAGCCACAGCAGGCAACGACGTGGATATATCTGATAAATAACAATATGGCAATAACGATTAAAATATCCATCAAAGTGTCGGCGTAACGGTAGCCAATGCCGCAAATGAGCAGAATAATCACTGCATAGAACAAATAACGTACAGGGGGAGCAGATTGCTTACCAGCCTGTGCCTGCGGCTCCGGCTGATAAGTTTCCTGCGGCTGCTCGTTATAATGGGCATATGCGCCTTCATTATATGCTTGATGCGCAGCATAATCTTCACTGTAAGTATATTGCTGCCGTTGGTCGGCTTCAGTGCCGGGCATGATAACTTCATTGAGCAAAATGCCGTTTTCGGTCATCAGTTTAAATGCTTTGGCCTGTGCCGCCTGTGATTCGGCAGTGTTAGGGTTGTTAGCAGCGAGTTTTAAAAGTTTATTGATTTTTAAAATTAACTTTTCCTTATCGTTCATAAGCTTCCATCATAAATTCAGTATTGCCGACAAATTTTCCTTGACTCTCCAAAGCAGCTCCGGCGGCAACTTTTCGATGCGTTCCCAATTACGAGCATGAAAATCAAAACTTTTTGGCTGTTCGCAGAGAATATCGCCCGTAGTTTTACATCCGCTTAGATTCACATGCAGCGGAAATTCTTTCACGGTGCTTGTAATGGGTACAACAACTACAAACCCTGTGCGTTCCTGAAACTCAGTTTTAGAAACCACCAATGCAGGACGGCGTTTTTTGATTTCAAAGCCTGCTTGCGGTTCAAAGTCAATCCATATTATATCCCCTTCTTCGGGTACATTCGGCATCATTTGAATTATTGCCATAATTTTTAAAACCTCACTTTTTTAAAATTCTTTGCCAAGAGAGGGGCCGGTAGAAATTTCAACAGGTTTATAATCGCCGGTATAATCCGCAAAAAGTTCCGTAAGTGTACGCCTACGCAATCTTTTAACGAGGGTTATACGCCCATCTTCGGCAAAAATTTCTACAGTATCATTAATGCCGATGTTGGCTGCTTTTAATAAATCCTTGCTGATTCTGATACCCTGGCTGTTGCCCCATTTTACAATAGTTCCTTCAATCATGTCTTCGTCCCTTTCAAATATAACCCGTTTTTGTGGTTGAACGGTAATTCAAACTCCTCAGTTGCCGTATATACAAAGTATATACCTATAATAAAATTTTGTCAAGGAGGCAATCATGAAGAAATCCCTTTTAATTTTAGCATTTGCCGGAACTATGGCGTTGTCACAATCTGCGTTTGCATTAACTGTTTATGACCCTACAAATCATACAGAAAATTTAGCGACAAAGTTAAATACGGTTGAAATGCTGCAAAAACAGGCGTTACAGATACAACATGAATTATCTAACCTGGCAAAGCTTGACCCTGCCATGAGCAACGAAACAACTGCAAAAATCCGTAATAATCTTAACCAGCTTAATGATATCCGTAACAGCATTAATGCCATTGGCACAGACTACGAAAAGCTGATGAACGGTTTTGATGATATTTTCCCCGATTATGAAGACTGGAATGGATGTAGTGCAGAGCAATATGCGAAACAGGTAGATAAAATTAATGATGCTTGGGACGAAGCCGTCAAGCAGGCTATGGGCAGCGCATCCAACGCAAGTCCCGAAGAACAGGCCGCAACCATGGAGCAGTTATCAAACCTTTTATCAGCATCACAAAATGCAGAAGGTGCCATGGGAGCATTGCAGGCCAGCAACCAGCTAACAGCCTTAACTGTGGCGCAGCTTAAGAAAATGGAAACAATGATGGCTGACAGCATGCGCACGCAAAACATGTACTACGAAAAACAAATAGCCGCAGAACGAGCAGCTAAAAAGCGCAAAGAAGAATTTTATAAAAATAACGAAAAATACAAAGATGTAAGAATTGAAGCTGGTAATTCAAAACTTGGGCATTTCAAAGGAAGAGAATAATGAAATATTATTTCGTAATAAGTCTATGCTTACTATTCTTATATCATCTATTTGAGATAATAAAAATTTTAAAGGCAAGAAAAAGAAATTTAGTTGATGACGCGCAAGTGGCATCAAAAGGCATTACTTTTTATGCTGTTTCCTGCGTTATTATTATGTTATTTATAGTTAAAGCCTGTTGGTTTATGGAATGGTAAAGTTTTCAAATAAAAAAGCCCCCGCAAGCGGGAGCTTTCTGGTCAGGCCTGCATGGCCGCCATCATTTCCTGGACTTCTTCAAAAATTTCGTCTGGTATTTTTTCGATAAATTGCCAGTTTCGCGCTTTGTAGTCGAGGCTTTTGAAGTGCTCACAAAGTAGAACACCTGTAGTACGGCAGTTACGCAACGGAATGTGCAACGGAAAACCGTTATCAGTTGATGTAATGGGAATTACCCCTACAAAGTTGCAGCGTGATTGGAATCCGTTATTAGTGAAAACGAGCGCCGGGCGCCGTTTATTGATTTCAACACCTGCTGTTGGGTCGAAGTCAAGCCAAATTAGTGTTCCTTGCTTTGGAAAATTTGTAATTTTAGAGGAATGTTCATCCATTACCAAAGTTCCTTTCCGACGGGCTGGCCGGTACTGATTTCGGTAAGTTCATAATATTGGTTATGTCCTTCAAAAATCTCGGCCAAAGTCCGTCTGCGTTTAATTCTTTTTATGATAATGCTGTCCGCTGATGTAGAAATTAAAACTTTATCGTTAGTTTTAAAATTAACGTCAGTTAAAACAGATTTTGGGATAATTAGCCCTTGGCTATTGCCCCATTTTGTGATTTTTGAAGTTGTTTGCATAATAATTACCTCATCAAAATATATACGTAACATTATAAATACTCAACTGTATAACCATGGTTATACTTCGACTAAATTATAACTAAATTTTACCGGTTTGTCAATAAAAAAGCCCCTGCAATAGCAGGAGCTGGATAATAACATTATAGTTCTTCTGTTTTGTAAGTATTGTAACCTTCATAGTTATAACTGGCATCAATGCCCTTCATGTAAACTTCGCGGTCATAAATTTTATCTGTGAGGGCTGCCTTTAAAAGCAGTTTAATTTCCAAGTTCTTTATAGGACTGCGTTCCATTGCTGACAGATAATCTTCTTTGCTGACTTTGCTCCAATCAATTACAAGTTTCAGCTCTGATTTTAATATATGGTCAAGCCATATACGGGACGCACGGCCATTCCCTTCACGGAACGGATGGGCAACATTCATTTCCACATACTTCTCAATGATTTCATCAAAAGTGTTCTGCGGCATGGCGCTAATACTTTTAAGGGCATCTTGTAGGTAAAGAGCTGGTACAAAGCGGAAGTTACTTTTAGCAATGTTTACTGTGCGTATTTTGCCGGCAAATTCATAAATATCTTCAAATAGGTATTTATGAATAAACGCTAAGGTCTGAAAAGTTCCAGGCGGATAATCTTTCAAAATATTATCTCTGAAAAGGTTATGAGCTTTATTCTTGCTGAATTTTTCCTCGGCGTTAGCAAGTTCTGTAGAAGATGTTAGGCCAAGTTTATTTTTAAGTGTCATTGATATACCCCTTTGTATAACAGTTAAAAATAAAATTATTTAATTATTGTGCTTAATGCCTCCAATGTAAATGGAACTGGCATTTCCGGTAAATTTGATAAGTCTGGGATATTTGCATCTATGTCACTGATGGCAGGACGTATATAGTAGTGTAAATGGCTGTTAAAATGAACACACCATTCAGGTGTTATAGCAATATCGCATGGAAGTTTAATTTTGGTAAATTCAATATTTGCCAGGACATCTGGATCAGAAATGTTAAAGGGAGAGTCAAAAATGTCTTCATATAGAAAATTATTTCCTTGCAATGCCTTACAAAACGAGCAATGGTTAGCACTATATTTACGTTGAACAGTATGTGAATAACTGGGAAAATAGTTGAAGTCATTTTTCAGTGTATCTTTAAGCAATGTGGTTACAGGTGCAATGTCAGAAATAATACATAATTCTTTTGCAGGGCTACTTAAAGTAAAAGCGTATGGAACGGGTTTGATTTCCGGTTCAGGAAGGTCAAGTTCTCCATGATTATCGTAATATTCGCAGTCTTTTTCATACTGTTCATTTGTTAAAAGTACATAATTATCAAAAGCAAAACCAATTACAGGAGTTTGATTACCACATTTATAACAATTTCTGAAGCTTTTTATAAGATAAAAATAATCAAAAATTATTATGACATCATCAGGGGTTTTATTAGCAAGCCAATACCCAAATTTATTGTAATTGCGTCTGTAAGGTACATACCACTTTTTTAGTTCAGGATTCCAGCGTGCTCCACATTGTTTAACAAGGTCTTTATCAATATAAGGAATATTTAGAAAAAGCATAATTTACCTCTCACTTATGAAAATGGCCGAGTTTTGCACCGGTTGATTCTGAAAATTTTGGAGCTTCTGATATTTTATCCATAACAAAACTACCGTCAGAAAACTCTGTTATTAAGTTGACCTTAGTTCTTCCAACATACTGTTTCACAATAGTAATATTTTTTTCTTGTAATGTTTTTTTGACGTTTTCCGTCATAACAAAATCGTCAGAACCTTTAGCCACAGTTTTTGCTTCTTTGCTGTTATCAACCTGAACTTCCTGTTTAGCAGTGGAGCTGCTGGAAGGAACGGATGCTTTTTTAGAAGTTTCGTTATCGCCGCAGCCGGCTGCTGCAAGAGCAGCAATAAGGGTGCAAACTAATACAAATTTTTTCATTGGATTACCTCACTTCTTAATTTTCATAATGCGTCTTGAATATTTACCTTTTATTTATATATATTCCTTCTATGGCCTACCGACAATGCAAGGATAATAAGTTTATCATCCTCTATTTTTGCTAAAATGCGGTAACTGCCTACACGATAGCGCCAAAGCCCGCTTAAATTAACGGTTAAACCTTTACCATGCTGCCGGGGATTTTCACAATCTACAAGGTTTTTGTCAATCCATACTTTTAATATTTTTTGAATAGGCCTATCAAGTTTTTTAAACTCCTTATCAAACTCAGGCGTTGTTTCAACGCTGAATGTCATAGGCCAAGTTCCTCCCAAAGCGCAGAAACAGGCTTGCTTTGCTTACCGCTATTCAGGTAGTCGCTATAAGCCTTGGTTGCCTTTTCAATGTCGTATTCATCTTCGATTTTTTTTAAAATTGTTTGCCTTATAAATTCTGAAACGCTGATGTTATAGAATTTTGCATAACCTTTGATTAATTCTGTTTCTTCCGGTGATAACCGTAATGAAATAGTAGTCATATAAATGACACCTCCTTGTACTACGATTGTATTACAAGGGCGTTTGTTTGTCAAATTTAACAATTAATTTAGGGAACAAATTACAGCAACCAAGCCCAAAAGTTCCCTAAAATAAATCAACAAGGAGAAGAAAATGGATTTTGCATCTTTAGACATGATATTACAGCAGTTTGAAAACCTGTTTACAGGCGGCATGGGTACAATACAGGGGCATACGTTTGGAATGCTGCAAATACTTGCCCTGCTTGACGTTGCTCTGGCGCTGCTTTTAAAAATGGCAGGTGGGGTGCAGTTTCAAACGCTTGTAAATAAAATATTGAAAATAGGTTTTTGGGTGTTTGTGGTATCAGAATACGATACCTGGATTAACGCCATTATAGATACCTTTTCTGAACTCGGTTTAGCTGCCGGTGGTGGTAATGTAGGTTTGGAGATGTTAAAACAACCCTCTATGCTCTTGAAAAAAGGTTATGCGTTAGCTTCTAATTATTTAGATTGGGTTTCAATGACTATTACTGGAGTTGATAGTTTTTTTGCTAATTTTGATTTAATAATAGCAGCCTATCTGGGAGCAGGCCTGATAATCCTTGCTTTTATGATAATCATTTTTCAAGTTTTTATTACTTTCATAGAGTTTTATATCTTTGCCCTGCTCGCTGTGTTTTTCCTTGCCTTTGCGGTTTTCAACAAAACAGCCTTTATCAGCGAAAAGGTTATAGGAGGCGTATTGAGTTACGGAGTAAAACTAATGGTTTTAGCCTGCGTATTAAGTGCGATTGGCCCTATTGTAGATTCATTGGATTTTTCCATACAAAAAACACCGGATTTAGACCATATAATTGGTGCGTCTGCCTGTTGCTTAACACTTGCTTTTGTAAGCTGGCAGGCTCCGGCGGTTGCTGCGGGGCTAATGAATGGTTCGCCATCTCTTACGGGCGGCACGGCCGCAAGCAATGCTATGGCAGGCACAGCCGGAGGAATTGCCGGCGCTATGATTGGCGCAAAGGCATTAAGCCCGGCAGGCTGGGCAGCAAGTAAAGTACCTGGTTTAAGTGGTGCCGCCCGTGGTGGTTACACCAATGTTGGTGCTAATACTACGCCGCTAATGGGTGCTGCCCGCGGAGCGTTCAGTCACATTAAAAATGGTATTGCCGGTATGTCCGGAGAGGGGACGGCAATAGGCAGAATGCGAAACAATTATGCTGCTGGTTATGCTACCGGCTCGCAGGCAGTCAGTGATGGTTCAAATTCATCCGGAACGTCAACAGCATCAACTAATACAAGTGTTGGCAGTATGGCAGGCACTTCTTCCGGAAGTTCTTCAGGCACAAGCAGCACCACTAATTCAGCATCAACAAATACAACAGGCAATACTTCATTTGCTGCAACAGGGTCACCTTCGGAGAAAAGTTTTTCTACGGCAGGCGGCACTACAAAAGGAAGTTTTTCTGCCAATGATGTCAACAATAATTCTACTTCAGCAGCTTCTAACAATACTGCTAATACTTCCGCTGGCGGTCATCAGCCGGCAAGGAATGTTAATAAACCCAAAACCGGCGCACTTTCCAAAATGGCAATAATGAGCCAGGCGGAAAAAGCAGTGCCCCCGGAAGCGCAGCCCAGTGGTGGCATGGGCTTTCAAATAAGGGGGGATGATTGATTGTTAATTAATCGCGGCTATTGCCGCATTAATGTAATAAAGAAAGGCGTGATAAGTTGAACCGTAAAAAAATAACCGCTATTGTGTGTGCTGCTTATATAAGTGGCAGCGCGGCAATATTTCCAGGTAATTTAACCTTTGGTGAATATTTGCAAGCATCTGTGCAGGAAAATTTTTACCACAAAGCGTCAGCGCAAGAGAGAGCCGTTGATGCTGCCACTTCTGAAAAAGAAAAAAACATTTCAGATGATGAATCTGCTAAGGAATACGAAAAACTGATTGCGGATGCACAAGAAGCCCGCAGGCAGGTAGAAGAAGCATTAAAGGCTTTCAAGGAAGCGAAAGAACAAGAAACTGCCGTTAAAGAGACAAGTATAGTGCAGAAGCAGCGACAAGATGAAAATGATAATTTTGTTGATGGCAACCTTTTACCGGGAGATTATATGCAAGGCTATGAATTTGCAGATAATAACACGGACGGTAATGTTGTTTTTGATGTAATGCCGCCACCAGATGATGATGCAATGCGGTTTGATTATGACCCCGGCAGCACATACCAGGTTTATTGCCGTCCGGGATTTACAACCGATGTCCAACTTGCGCCCGGTGAAAAAGTATTAAAAATAACAGCCGGCGACAAGATAAACTGGGAATACAGGTATATGGCAGATAAAAACGGGTATCACTTGTACATAAGTCCGACGCAGATGGGGATTGAAACAAACTTGATTATAATTACCGACAAGCATAATTACCAATTAATGCTTGCGACATCAAAGCAGTTCTATCCCATTGTTAAATGGAACTATCCGCAGGAATATTACGAGGTGCAAGATGACAAAAATATCGTAATGGAAGTAAAATCGGTTGACCAGCTTAACTTTAAATATAGTATCAGCCGTGCTGAAGAATATCCATGGACTCCTGAATGTGTTTTTGATGATGGATTCCGCACATTTATCCGCCTTGCTCCCGGTAAAGCAGATAAATACCGGCCGCTTCTAATGATTAAAAAAGCAGGGCGCTGGATGCTAACCCAATATGCCGTAAAAAGTGGTGCCTTAGTAGTTGGCGAAACTTTCAGGGAAGGCATGTTAATACTGGGTAGTGGTGAACAACGTAAAACAGTTAGAATTGAAAAGGAGATTTAATTAATGGAAAAGCCGGTTAAAAGATATGAATATCATCATGGATGTTATGAAGTTTGTATTATAGCTGCTTTTAACGAATGTGAACTTGAATTTACTTTTAATACACCTATTATAGCTGACGGAATGGGTAATTTGGGGTACGCACTTGCTCCGGACGCTGTACAGAAGGAAAACTTCCTGGTTTTTTGTGCGTTTGCCAATAGTTATTTATTTGAAAATGAAAAAAATATTAAATTTACAAAAGGCAACGTGATTGACAATGGCGACAGATATTTAATCACTTATGAAAATGAGAATGAATGTATTGAAGTAACGAGTGACTTGGAGTTTTTGGCTACAACCATACAGGATATTAAAGTTAAAAAAATATCTGCACCAGAGCTTGTAGAAATCAAAGAGTGAGGAGTGAAATAAGTGGAAGAAATAATTGAAGTAACAAAAGAAGAAGCCGCTGCATGGGCGTTCCATGAAGATGCTTTAGATTTAATTGACGTACTTGCAGACCCCGTAGACCCTGATACCTGCCTGGCACCGGATGAGGAGTAAAATATGGCTGAAAAAGTAAATAAATTGAAGCAGGCACATGATGCTTTAATACAAGACGTAATTGAACAGATGGCACAGGGAAATCTTCCTTGGCGCAAGCCGTGGAATCTTAAAACTGGGATTGGTGGATTGCCAATAAATGCAGTTACTAAGAACAGATATCGTGGTAGCAACCTTATCTTTTTATCAATAGTGCAGGAAAAAGAAGGGTATAAAGACCCTCGCTGGATGACATATAACCAGGCAAAATCCATGGGTGCACATGTGCGGAAGGGCGAAAAAGGCTGCATAGTTGAATACTGGATGTGGGAAAAAGAAGCCCTTGATGAAGATGGCAATAAAATTAAGGTTAAGCTGGAAAAACCTGTTCCGCTGCGCAGCGTTGTTTTTAATGCAGAGCAGATTGACGGCTTGAAGCCGTATGTGCCGCCGGTACAAAAATGGGAACTTGAAGAACGGGCGGAACGTATTATAGAGTCTGTTGGCGTCCCGGTTCTGCATACAGCAGAAGACCAGGCATATTACAACCGGAATGCAGATGAAATACATCTGCCGGAAAAAGTTTCTTTTCCAAATCAGAACAAATATTATGCAACCGCGCTGCATGAATTATCGCATGCAACCGGGCATCCTTCCCGCTTGAATAGGGAATTTGGCGCGTTTGGCTCTGAAAAATATGCAATAGAGGAGTTGCGTGCGGAAATAGGCAGCATGTTCTTATGCCGTGACCTCGGCATTGCAATGGATAGCCAGGATGTACAGCATGCAGCATATATACAGAGCTGGATTAGTATTTTAAAAAAAGACCCTGACATTTTGTTTAAAGCGGCTGCGGATGCTGAAAAAATTTGTGATTTTATCTACGGCAAAGAAAAAGAACTGCTGAAGGAACAAAAAGTTGCACAAGCGGTAGACGAAAAAACAGAAGCCCTAAATGCGAAGCTTAATAAAACAGAAGTTGCTGTATTACTTGAAGAAACCAAAGCTAAAATGGCAATGCGCCTTTCAGATGGGCGTAAGCCGCAAGGGCCGTATATAAAAAACGAGTACATAACAGAACTGACGCCGGATATGGCAAAGCAGGTAGAAGTTTTTGATAAATGTAAGTTCTACAAATCCGACCTTTCCGCGCTCAGTAATCAGGTGCGGTTCAAAGATTGTGACTTTCATGGCTGTGTAATGCCGCAAAATTTAAGCGATAAAAGCTGGCGCTTTGAAGGAGAAAAATATTTTGTCGGCATTGATTTTGCCGGTACTGACTTGAAGACTATTGATTTATCCGGCAGTAATATGCTGTTTTGCAGTATAACTGACGCTAACTTGCAAGGTACTGATTTAAGTGCCAGCAAATTTACAAACTGCCTTTTTGGTAAGTCTAATATTACAAACATGAACGTATCGGGCAGCGTTTTTCAGCGCGTGGAAATTGCAAATAACACGGGGACGGCAAAAGCGGATATAGCAATTTTTGCCGGCAATGATACCGTTAAAAAGAAGATTGCCCAAGAATTAGGCTTAAACCCTGATACCGGAAAAACGAACGTACCAGGGCTGCATAATACGCCAGAAGCAGTAAGCATTGAGAAAATAAAGGAGTATAAGCCGGTATTAGGTTATCCTGTTACATGCCGCGACATGTATTGCCAGGAGGCTCAAAAACAGCTTAAAAAAGGCAGGAAAATTAATGATGCGGAAATTGCCGCAGCGCTGGCAGGACGCTATAACCACAGGGAAATAGCTGCTGTTTTAGCGTCTACAAGCCCTTATATTAAAGACCTTACTGCTGCAAGCAAAACAGTGGCAAAGTCATTGGTATTAAGTAAATCGACAGGATTGGAGATGTGATGTTGTTAAAAAAATTTATAATATGCGTTCTTTTACTAACTGTTTTGTCAGCAACAGGTATTGTATCAGCCGCACCAATAACTAGTCCGTTTGGTTGGCGTGTGCATCCCATAACTGGTGAGTATAAATTTCATACGGGTCTGGATATAGGTTATGACTATGGTGACGGCATAGCAGCTATGCTGCCAGGAAAAGTAGTATACAGCGGTTGGTACGGTGGTTATGGTAACTGCGTTATTTTGGAACATGACGGAGGAGACCATACTTTATATGCGCATTGTAGTGTACTCTATTGCAGTTATGGGCAATGGGTAGATAAAGGCAGTGTAATAGCTGCTGTTGGCAGCACGGGAAACAGTACAGGACCGCATTTGCATATTGAATGGTGGCATAATGGCCAGTATGCAGACCCATATTTACTTTGGAGTTGATAAAATATATGGATTTAAAAAAGATAGATATGCTGGAAACAGGTTTTAAATTAAAAAAACTGCGGTTGAATAAAAGAATCACGCAAAGGGAATTAGGTGAAAAAATCGGTTTAACTACTACCTTGGTATCATGTCTTGAACGAGGTGCCGTTAATCTGACAATGGAAAATGCTATAAAATTACAGCAATTTTATAAATGTAAATTTGAAGATTTTATTGTGTTGAAAGGAAAAGATAAATAAATGGTGATTATATGACAAAAAGTATCGAGAAGAATGTAATTGTTTATAATCTTAACGGCATACAAATTGCAAATACATTGCCAAGCAAGGCCCGCAAATTATTACGGGATAAAAAAGCAAAGGTTAAAAGTATTAAGCCTTTTGCGATACAAATGCTGCAAATAACAGGAACAGCTAAATGAAACGAAGGGAGCAAAAATTATGAACAAAAAAGAATTAGTACTGGAAATTAGCAAACAGACGGGATTTGCACAGAAGGATGTAGTTAAGATGCTTGACAGTTTTTTAAATGTTGTAGAAAAAACTGTTGCTGATGGTGGAAGCGTGCAGCTTATAGGGTTTGGTACTTTTGAGAAACGTAAACGAAATGCGCGTACCGGACATAACCCTGCAACTGGCGCACCGATAAGCATACCTGAAACGTATGTGCCGGCGTTTAAAGCAGGAAACAGGTTTAAAACCTTAGTAGCAAAGCAATAAAATATAGATTTTAAATTTAACCTCTTCCCGAAAGAGAGTAATGGCGCCGAGGCTGCCATTAATTAAACTTCGGGCAGAGGTTTATTTTTTTGGAAAGGGTGATAAAGTGCCTGTTGTAATTAATCTTGGGCAGGATACAACCGTTACAAAACTTAGTGACGGAGCAAAGGCTGTTAGTGTATTAGAACACAGGAAAGTCCGGCAGAAAAAAGATATTATCAAGCATCCGGCTCTGCTTAATGACTTTTTTCAGGATTTAATAAATCAGATGCCAGACATTAAAAATGAAAAAATAATAATTACGTTATCATACGGAAGCGGCATACAATACCGTACATCTACGGTATCTGCGAATGACATTATCATTGATGACCGCAAATTAAAACCTGAAGAAAAAGAAAACCTGGTACTTGATAAATGCAGAGCATTTTTGCCGCCGGGGCTGTCAAGCATAGCACAAAACTGGGAAGTTTGCGTAATGGACGCATATGTTGGTGATATAGATGTTATCGTTTCCTGCTGTTATTTGCCAACAGATTATCTCGATAACATAAAAATAATAGCTGAAACATTAGATTTAGATGTTGTTATGGTCACGAGCCATGCTTATGGCTTATATAAAATATTAAATTCACAAGACCGGCAGCTTTTATTAGAAATACCTACCGGCTGGCTGGCAATAAATGAATTTGGTCTGGCTTGTTGGCCGCGCCCACAAAACTGTCAAATGACAGAAGAACAAATAATCAATGATTTATCATTGACAACTGAACGTCTATTCAAAATTGATGCACAAAAAATGAATGAAGTAGTGAATAATGTTGCGCTGGATATATACCTTAAAAAACCTATTGAATATGCAGGCAAATTTGACCCGTTCATTGTCGCTGCTGCTGGCTGCGTAATTAACAAGCTGCCAAAAACTGTATCGGCCGCTGAAACAGAAGAACAAAAAAAGAAAGGGGGCATGTTAGATGAAATTACCGGTAAACTACGGCAACTTTTTGCTAAAAAAGGACAGTGACAAAGCCCGCTTTCAGCATAATAAGCCAATAATCAGTTTATGCGTAAGTGCTGTTATGGTTTTTGCTGTCACAGGTGCGGCTTTAAACGGCCTGGCGCTTGCTTATGCGCATATGACGGCCCCTAATCAGAATTATGATATTAACTATTTTAATAAGGCGCAAAAGTTATCTACGGATGTGTCTAAAAGCCTTGCCTTATACAAAGATGCAAGGCCGGATGATATTAATGCAATAAAAACGGTGCAGGTTTTCAGTGCAAAACCTGCAGGAGTGGATATTGAAAATATAAAAATTGACAGCAAAAAATATATCGTTACAGCTTCAACAACCGATATGAAACTTGCTAACGAATATTTAAGCAAAATGAACTTTGGTAAAGAACGTGAAGCCGCTATAAGTAATATCACTACCAAAGAAGATAAAAGTATTTTTACCATCACTGTTACGGAAAAAGCCAAACAGCCTAAAGCCAAACAGAAGAAAGGGGGCGCAGGTAAATAATGTGGGATGCTTTTAGTGCCGATACAAGCGGCTTCAAAAGGAAAATTTACATTTATATCCTGATTACCATAATGGCTTTAGCGGCTGCTTATGGTTTTAACATGATGCGCAGCATGAAAGCAGCAGAAAACATCAAGCTGGCAGCAACTTATACCGCACAGTCCGACTGGCTTAATCAAATCGACTATGACGAAATGGACGCGCTTTATAAAGCTGTACTGAAGCCGGTAAAGGCAAATCAGATTGATAAAGTCCAGCAGGAGCAGCTTGATATTCTGCGCAACCACAATATTGTGGTTGAATCCGTCCGGAATGATAACGATAAAACCAATAAGAAAAAAGCTAAATTAAAATCAGTTACAACTAAAGTTACCATGCAAGGGAATTGGGATAATCTTACTGCGGCTCTCAATGAATTTGAAAAACGTAATCTTGTTGTTATTACCGAACTGGATATTAGCCCTGATAGCAAAACTGGCTTAATAGAAGCAAAAATGGGTTATAACATTTATTATCAGTAGGCCGGAGGTATAAAGCATGAGAAAAATAGGAGTCACAACAAAGCTGGCCACATATATGGCAAGCGTTATATCCGGCGCCATGGTTTTTGGGAGTTTTGCGTATCTATTTACGCCGGCAGAAGTTAAGCCTAATCCATTGCCGGTAGTGAATTTTGCCAATACAAACCTTGATACCGGCAGCATAACAGGCACTTCACCGTTTGCCTTGCCTGATACATCAAAAATGAAAGTTCCGGATATGCCAGTACCGCCAGGAGTTCCTTCAATGCCGGTAGGAGCAGGCATGCAGGCAGATGTTTTAACCGTTATAGGCGTGTTGCCGCCTGACGTTGTAATCCTGCAAAAAGGTGGTGAAACATTAACTGCCAGAGCAGGCAGTGCAACAAAATGGGGAACTGTAAACGGCATATCATCTTCAGGTGCTACTATTGACGGTGCCTTTATCAAAATAAAATAGATTGGAGTTTGTAAATCTTGAAAAAAAGTAAAATCAATAAAATTGCAGCCATAACCATGTCTGCCATGATGTTTACACAATCAGCATTTGCTTTTCAGGTAGACTTTGCGCCCGGCACGCCGCTTATAGAAGCCTTGCGTGCGCTGGGCTATAAAGCAGGCAAAAACGTTATCATTAATGGTGATTTGGGCGGAACGGTAGCCATGAGCATGGGCGATACAGATTTTGACACGGCTATCAAAGCACTTTCACTTACACATAATTTCTCGTATGAAGAAGTGAACGGAGCCGTTCTTATTGCACCGCAAAAAACGATGAATACCATTAAGACGTTTAAATTAAAACATTTGGAGCCGGATTATGCCGCAAAGCAGATGGGGCTTTTGGTTGAAGATGATAATGTTGTTGTCAACAGCGATTTGCACAGTATTACTGTTTCCGGAAGCAGCGCAGATTTAAACCGCGTTGAACGTGAACTTCAGGAACTTGATAAAGCACAGCAACAGGTAAATATCAAGGCTACATTTATTGAACTTTCCAAAGGCAAAACCCGTGACCTCGGCCTTTCTTATACATCTGACCCATGGACAAAAGATACCTCCCAAAGCGGCTATAACGGCTTTGTATTTGGCGTAACCGGGGCACATGAAGAAACCCTTTCCAATGGCAAAGTGCTTGCACGTCCGAATGTAACAACCTTCGACGGCCGCCAGGCTAAAATTATGATGGGCGATAAAGTGCCGGTATTTACTTCTTCCAGTGACAGCACCGACACGGATGCAGATACCACGATGACCGTAGAATATAAAGACGTTGGCATCCAGCTTGACGTTTTGCCGCGCATCAACGAAGAAGATAAGGAAACCATTACCATGGTTATTAAACCTTCTGTTTCTACTATTACTGAATGGGTAGAAAGCGGGAATAATAAAGCACCGCAAATTTCAGAGCGCAGCGCGGAAACCACCATCCGCGTAAAATCCGGTGAAACTATCCTGCTCGGCGGGCTGCTAAAGGAAGAAGAAATTAAAAACATTAAACAAATTCCTATCCTGGCTAAAATCCCGTTGCTCGGTGAACTCTTTAAGAGCCGCAGCCTGGAAAAATCCCAGTCTGAAATCGTTGTTGCCATTACTCCTACCATTGTTTATGACGAAGATGGCCGCCCGCAGGTGGAAATGCAGAAAGTTTCTCCTAAACTGCATGAGCAGCTTAATAAAATGCAGAACGAGCCGGAAGAAAGCAATATAGGTACTGAAGCGCAAACAAGCATAGATACCAGAAACGCTGAACTTGAAAGCCGGCACGTTGAAGATACTGAAAAACTGGCAAAACGTGACGATGAAATTAAACGTCTTGCCGAAGAAAATATGCGTATGCGCCGTGAGCTTGAAAAATCCCAGGAAACTATGAAAATGGCTTTGGAAGCCTTAAAAGTAGGTGATTGATATGCCGGCCTTTGAAAATCTTATCTCCTCAGTCGATATTAAGCCGTCAGTGCTTGCCATGGTAGACAAGGAATTGATGGAGCAGCGTTTTATCATGCCGGTTGATTTTGAAGAAGAAAGCGGTATTTTAACTATTGTTACCAGCAATTACCAGGAAGTAATTACAGACATTGCTATGATAAGTGAAATAATTGCTGGCAAAAATGACGGTAATGTTAAAGGTTTAAGAGTCGAAAGCGTAACTTATGAAAATCTCACGGCAGGTTACAGTTACCATTATAAACAGGCATTTACACCGGCTAATCAGTCTGTACAAAAAGCAGTAAGTACCGAAAGGGCAATAACAACCGAACAAACAAAAAAAGCCGAAGAAATACTGCGCAAAGCTATTGACATGAAGGCCAGTGACATCCACATTACGCCGTGGCGCGACAGTACGCATATACAATACCGTGTTGACGGCAAACTGCGTGAATCGGGCATAGCAATATCTAAAGAAGACGAAATAACAATCTGCAACTACTATAAACGTAAAGCCGGTAAAAACGTCAACCCACTAATGCCCGAAGATGGACGATTTACTTATTTAGGTACATCTTTCCGCCTTTCTACCATGCCATATGGAGGTGACGGCGAACGCAGCAAGGTTGTTTTAAGGTTGCTGTCTACCAGTGACTATGTGCCTAAAATCGAAGAATTAGGATTTACCGAAGAAGAAGTAAAGCATCTGCGCAAACTGATACATAAACCAAGCGGCATTATGCTTGTATGCGGGCCAACAGGTGAGGGCAAAAGTACCACGCTTTACAGCCTGATTGCTGAACTTGCAGCGACAGGTAAATACATCATTATTACATTTGAAGACCCCATAGAGCGTTATATCGACGGCATTGCCCAAGCACAAATAAGAGAAGCTGACGATCCAAAGAATAATTTTGGCTTTCCTTGTGGTATGCGCAGCGCGATGCGACAAGACCCTAATGTTATTGAAGTAGGCGAGATACGCGATGCTGAAACAGCGCTTGTATCAGTTCAAGCATCACAGACCGGCCATTTAATCTTTTCAACATTGCACGTCCGCAATAGCATATCTGTATTCAGACGTTTAAGGGATATTGGCGTAAACGTTTCCGGGTTTTCGGAACAGATTATAGGCATTGCTTCGCAGCGCTTGTTATCTAAAAACTGCCCGCGCTGCAAAAAGCGCATAGAAAGCCCTTTGAATAGCTTTTTGCGCCCACAAGATTTAGCCTTATTAGAAGAAGGAAAATACAGCTATGTTTCAACGGGCTGCGAACATTGTTCCGGAACTGGCTTTTTAGAACGTGTGCCGGTAATAGAAATTATTGAATTTAACAACTACCTGCGTGACTATTTTGCCGAAAAACACGGTTTGATTGATATTGAAAAATTTTTACGCAAAGAGATTAACTTTAAATCCTTGTGGGATAAGGGTATGAATTACGTTGCAAAAGGAGAAGTTTCGCTAGAAGAACTATTAAGCCGGATAGAGCCTGACGAGGATTTAACGAAAGCGAGGGGATAACTGAATGAATCTGGTAGATAAAATTAATGAAATTTTTGATAAACCAAATAAATTTGATTTTTATTCCATATTCAACAATTTGCAGTTATTGCTTGCAAGCGGTAGTGATATGCCAAACGCAGTTTCAAATATTGCAGAATTTCAGAATAAAAAGCAACTCGCTTCAGCGCTTTATAGTATTAGCCGTAATTTGCGGGCTGGTATTTCTACGGGAATGGCATTTAAAAAAACTGACATTTTCCCGCGTATTGTACCGCCAACTTTAGAAGCAGGCGAAAAATCCGGTCATTTATCCGAAACTTGTGAGAAACTATCCGACTTAATGTTTATGCAGCATAACCTTTACAGCAAAGTAAAAAATGCACTGCTTGTTCCTAAAATAGCAGCTGTAATGATGACCATTATGGCAATAGCGTATATTAAAATTGCTATTCCGGAATATATTGTTCTTTATAAAGATAATGATATTCCGCTCCCTGGGATTATTATTATGGTTACTGATTTTGTAAATGCAATAGTAGATTACTGGTATATTACATTGCTTGGTATATATTTAATTTACAAAACCTTTTGCTGGTTCGAAGAAAACAGAAGCGATATTGTAGATAGCATTAAATTAAAATTGCCTATCTATCGTGATTTGCATTTTAATTTTCTGCAACACCAGTTTTCAAGTATTTTGTCTATTATGATTTCTTCAGGCCTAACAGAACAGCAATCTTTAACCCAGGTCAGTCAGGTAGTAGATAACAGCGTTATGTCAAGCACTATTTTGCGTGTCCGTGATGATATAATGCGTGGCCGAAGTATTTCAGATAGCATGAAAAGAAATAACAGTGACCATATTTTTGACAGTCTGCTTTTGGCGTCAATTAACGCCGGAGAAAAGGCTAATGCTGTGCCGAAAGCATTAGACCAATGTACAAAATATTATGAAAGAACCATTAATAATCAAGTCGAAACTGTAAGCACAAAATTAACTTTTATTGTAATGATACCTATGGGAATTATTATTGTAGCAATGTTCTTGTTTACTTTGATGCCTATGTTTACATATATAAACAAGGTTACAATGTAATTTTTAATTAAAAATATCACCCTTCGCTGGGGAATGGCGCTAAGGCTGCCATTCATAAGCGACTTTATACCAGCGGAGGGAGGTGAAAAAATGAACTCCACGCTAAAAAATAAATTAAGCGTGGTTTTATATTGCCACAAAAAAGGGTTTTCGCTTGTTGAAATTATGGTTGTGCTTGGAATGATAGTCGCTTTGGGAACATCAGCCATATTTGTAGGTCGTAACTACCTCGAAAGTGGTAGGTATAGTACAGCTAAAGCAGATGTATCCGCAATAGCTATTGCAGTATCACAGTACAAATTCGAGATGGAAGAATACCCTCAAACACTCGATGTAATGACTCAAAAAGTTGAGCAGTATGGCCCATGGCTGCATGAAGACAGCCTGAAAGACCCATGGGACAGAGATTATCAGTATTCTTTTGATGAATCCAATAACTCCTTTGCCGTCTGGTCATATGGCCCTGATGGTACAAATGCGAGCGGCAGTAACCCAACCGAATTTACCGGTGATGACATCGGAATTTTAGGACATTAACATTAAATTTTGAAAAGGAGATTATTAACATGAATTATTCTATTGAAACCATGGAGAAATTTACAAAAAACAAAAAGAAAAAAGGGTTTTCTTTAATGGAAATTTTGGTGGCATGTGCAATTATCGTATCGCTATCTGTTGGTGCGTTCTTTATGTTTAACGAAGGACAACAAACACGTAAAATGGCTCAAATGACAAATGATATGGATGCACTTGCAACGGGTTGCCTGGCATATGAAGCTTTAAGTTTAGAATCTTTGCCCCCTGATACATTAGCTGACCTTGCTACTGGCCTTACCGCGGATGAAAGCGTTGATAACAGCGCACATGACAATTTTGTAACAAGTACAAAATCTGATGATGGTACTTTTCTTGACCCCTGGGGTGTAGAGTATGAATATGATTCCGCCGAACGCACTATTACCTGTACCCCGAAAGATTCATCTGGTCAGGACATGGAACCGGTAATCCGTTATTTCTAATTTATTAAGCAGGGCATCTTTTGCCCTGCTTAAATTAAGGAGTAAAAAATGCTTAAAAGTACACTGGGTAAAATACGTTTTACCCCCCCACAACACAAAGGCGAAATGGCAGTGCGATAATCGTACTGGTAGCCGTTGCAGCTATCATAATGAGCATGATTGCTCTCTCAACGGCAAAAATCTCCCAGGCATCTTTAGGCAGCCTGGACAGTACGAAAATAGCGTTGCAGGCCCAGCAATATGCTGCTGCCGAAGCAAGCGTATTGCAGGCCACAAACTATGATGATTTAACAGCGCATGACAAGCAAAATATTCAAAATACAGATTATTTTTCTGAAGTAGAGCTTTCCGAAGAAAGCGACTACAACGATGATATAAAGCAGCGTACCGCTACTATTTCCATATACCGTGGCAATGAAGCATTGCCGCGATATACACTTGAAAGCATACTGCTATCTAAAAATGAAGAAAGCGGCGTGCCAATAGGCACGGTAATAGCCTGGCCGGTAAACAGCTTACCGCAGGAAAGCGGAACCTGGCTTGAATGCAACGGGCAGAGCTGCGCAGCCTATCCAAAACTTGTTGCTGTTCTTGGACGTTCAACAGTTCCTGATTACCGCGGTGTTTTCCTCAGAGCATATGGCAGCCGCACAAGCAGCCATTACGGAACGGTGACACATCAGTCCGGAAGTCTTGGCGAATTGCAAGGTGACGCCATCCGCAATATAACCGGCAGATATTCCGGTTACGAATTTGGCAGAAGCGGCAGTACGTCCTACCAGGCAGGGGCTCTTTACGATACCGGACAAACTTCCACTTCCGGCAGTGAAGGACACACTTCAAGAGCTTTAACTTTAGGCCTCGACGCTTCCCGTGTAGTACCTACTGCAACAGAAAACCGCCCAATTAACATAGCGGTAAAATATCTTATTAAAGCTGAATAATTTGAATTTCTTTGACTCCATGCGCTGAGAAGGAGTTAAAAATGCTTAAAAGTCTACTCGAAGAATTACGTTTTACCCCCCCAAAGGATAAAAGCCCTCGCCATAAAGGCTCGGCCTTTTTACTGATTGTTGTTATGGCAGCAATTATTATGTCTATGATTGCACTGTCAACAGCAAAAATCAGTCAAGCCGGGTTAGGCAGCTTAAATTCTTCCAAAATTGCTTTACAGGCACAGCAATACGCTGCGGCTAAAGCAGACATCATTAAAGCAACAGATTATGACGAAATCACAGCGCAGGCTATCGAAGAAATTCCAAATTCTAATTTTTATGATGAAGTAATACTCGGCAACGAAACATTATATCCTGGTAAAGATGATATTTACCAACGCATTTGCACTATTAATGTTTATCAGTACGGTGATGTATTGCCCCGGTGCAGTTTAAAAGTTGCAAAAACTTCCGTTGATTTAAGGCCCAGCGTGCCTCCCGGAAGTATTTTGCCGTGGCGTGGAAATCTTGCTGATATGCCGGAAGGTTTTGCACTTTGCGACGGCAGTAATGGTACGCCCGATTTACGTGACCGTTTTATAGTTGGCGCAGGAACAGAATATAACCTTAATGATACCGGTGGCGAAAAAGAAGTATTGCTTGAAGCTGAGCAAACTGCAAGCCATTACCATTATTTTGGTTGGAACAGCTCAAATAATACTGGTTATTTTTTATCATATGGTAACAGCAAATCTCCGCAATTTCCACCATTGCCACCACTTGTTCATGCGCAAAAATGGAATGGTTCTAATGGTGGCAACTGGTCTACAACACGCAGCGGTGAAAATTTGGCTACAAGCCTTGCAGTAGGCGTGGATGCAACCAAACCACATGAAAACCGCCCGCCTTATTATGCTTTATATTACATTATGAAATTAGATGATTGATTGATTAATTTATTTTAGCCTTGCTGTGAAGAAAGGATAAATTATGAAACATAATTTTCACTTCAAACATAGCAGCAAAGGCAGTGCGATAATCGTACTGGTAGCCGTTGCAGCAATCGTGATGAGCATGATTGCTCTTTCAACGGCAAAAATCTCCCAGGCTTCGCTAAATAGCCTGAACAGTTCTAAAACAACATTACAGGCACAACAATATGCTGCAGCGGAAGCAACTTTGCTGGAGGCAGCAGCATATGAGAATTTGACCGAACATGGCCGTGAAGAAATTGATAATTCCGGTTATGACTCCGAAGTTACGCTTTCAGCGGAAAGCATCTATGAAGATGACATAATGCAGCGTACCGCTACCATTAATATTTATTATGGTAATGAAGCATTACCGCGGTACACACTCAAAAAATTACTGCTTTCTGCAAAAGCTGGCAGTTCGCTTCCAATCGGCACGATTATGCCGTGGGCTTCGACATCAAATCCGGATGACGGAACCTGGCTTGAATGTAACGGGCAGAGCTGCTCCGCTTACCCTGAACTTGTTGCAGTGCTTGGACGTGCAACCGTTCCTGATTACCGCGGTGTATTTTTACGTGGCTACGGCAGCCGCACAAGTAGCCATTACGGTACTGTTACGCACCAGTCCGGTGCTCTCGGCGAGCTACAAGGCGATGCTATACGAAATATAACCGGTAATGTTGCCACAAGCATGTCTTACGCTGACGGCAAACTATTTGTTATGGGCTCCACTTTGCGTACTTTTAACCGCGACGGTGGTGGCCCTGTCAATGCAACCAGTTTTGATACTTCCCGTGTAGTTCCGACGGCTAATGAAAATCGCCCCCTTAATGTAGCTGTCCGGTATTTAATTAAGGCAGCATAAAAAGGGGGTAGTAAAAATGTTTTTTAAGAAACATAAAGGTTCAGCATTTATAAGCCTGCTGCTTATTGCTTCAGCAATTATAAGTTTAATCGCTATCAGCACCGCAAGGTTAAACAGCTCTTTTAACAGCACCTTCAATGCAAACAGCCGCATTACATCAGCAGAGCAGTTTGCACTTTCCAGTGCAGCAATCCTGCAAGCTACAAATTATGATGACCTTGTTGACCAGCCACGTCACAGCATCCCAAATACCAAATATTCTTCTGCGGTCACTTTAGGCGCAGAGCAAAATTTGGAAAATGATGTAAAAATGCGGCCGGCTGAAATTAGCGTTTACTATGGTAATGACGCCGAAGCATTATATACACTGTCAACTCGTTTATATAAATTGCCGCCGGAAAGCTTGATACCGGTTGGCATGATTATAGCCTGGGCATCCGCTAAAAATCCGGATGACGGAACCTGGCTTGAATGTAACGGGCAGAGCTGCGCGGCCTATCCAAAACTTGTTGCTGTTCTTGGACGTTCAACCGTTCCCGATTACCGCGGTGTATTTTTACGTGGCTACGGCAGCCGCACAAGCAGCCATTACGGTACTGTTACACACCAGTCCGGCGCTCTCGGCGAGCTGCAAGGCGATGCAATACGCAACATTACCGGCAGTATGGCAACCAGTATGTCTTATGCTGACGGCAAACTATTTCAAATGAGTTATGTTATACGTACCTTTGACCGTGATGGTGGTGGACCGGTCAATGCTACCAGTTTTGACGCTTCCCGTGTTATTCCTACTGCCAATGAAAACCGCCCTATAAATATGGCAGTTCGTTATTTTATTAAAGCTAAAGCGTCTTAGGAGGATTTATGCTTATACGTTTCTTAATAGCTATGCTGTTAATAATTATCATTTCCGGAACCACGTTTTATAACAATGATAATTTTAAAAATACTGTAACCGATAAACAAATTGAAGGCATGACAGTTATTTTAGACCGAGCATTGGTTGCATATTATACCAATCACGCAGGCGAATTGCCAACAAATTTAGATGATGATGTTTTGCTTATTATGGGTTTGGATAATAGTGTCGATTTGGAGTTTTTTACTTATAGTAAAACATCAGATAATACTTTTAGGCTCATCGCTCAGCTTTCTAATAACACTTTAGAAAGCGCGCATTCCGGTGAGCCGCTAGTAATAATAGAGCCGGAAGAACCATGACAGAATTTTATTATTTTCTTATATCAATAATATTTTTAAAAATTAGTTACATAGATTTTAAAGAAAAATTCATCTATGACATTGATTTAATTCTTGCAGCAGCAATAATTACAATATATAACCTTATAACAGCGCAAATAATTCCTATGGTATTAGGTGCAGCAGTTGGTTTTTTTATAGGTTATGTTATTTATACAGCAGCAATGCTAATTTATCACGAAGAAGCTTTTGGATTTGGTGATGTTTTATTAATGGCAGTGCTTGGAATGTTTCTAAAATGGCCGTTCTTTATACATTGCTTTTCTATATCTATTATTTTTACGGGCTTTTTCTGTATTCTATTTTTAATAATAAATCCGAAATTTAAAAATTCATCTATACCATTAGCACCAATTTTAATTTTTTGGTTGCCGATATTTTACATAGCCGGCAAGCCAACAGTTTTTCAAATAATAGCCAAAATTTGTCCCTAATATACGGACAAAAAGTTTAACATTATTAGTTTTTTAAAATTTTGTGAAAATTTTTGCGTTATGAGGGGGTTTTAAAAAAGCACCTAATTAATTAATAGGATACAACTATAAACACGCTCATAACGCAAATTTGTAGGTCAGAAAGGATTTTCTTTATGAAACGCTTATTTTTATGTGAAAATGGCGCGGCTGCTCAAAAAATTGCAGATTTTTTTGGTGAAAATAAAGTAACCGGAACTTATTTTAGCAATGAACACGATATTTTCTATCCCTGTCCCGGTCATCTGCTACGATTAGACAAACCAGTTGAGATAAATAGAAAGTATAAAATTTTCAATCGTGACTATCTGCCTATAATTCCGGATAAATGGCTGCATAGACCTTTATCTAAACCCGAATTAAAAGAAGAATTAAAAAAACTCCATGAACTCTTAAAGGAAGCCGATGAAATTGTCATTGCCGGCTCTCCTTCAGATGATTTTCATGGGCGCTGTAATAATATTATTAATTACTACAACATTGCAAAACCAATCCGAACAATATATTTAACCGGTTATGATGTTTACTCCCTCAACGCCTTAAATTCTGAACCACAACTATCTTTTTGTGCTGAAGCTTATCTAACAAAAGAAAGATTAGATTGGCTTTTTGGTGTTAATGCAAGTTGCAGCCTTTCCCTATCTGCCGGCAAGCCAATAAGTATCAGCCGCGTAAAAATGCCTATTTTAAACTTAGTATATAAACGGAACGCTGAAATTAAAAATCACAATCCAATTACAGAATATACTTTAACCGTATATTTCTGGCAAAATAAAGGCCTACCAATACCAGCACTTTTAGTTACTGATAGTCCAATAACTGATATAACCGTTATTCGCAGTATAAAAAATAAAGTCGCTGATGCCAATGCTAAAGTTGAATCTATCAATGATATAACCATTGAAATTCCGGCACCGCAACCATTTACACTGCCTGAATTGATGACGTATGCAGCACATATATTAAAGATACCTTTACAGCGAATTGAATCAACAATTTGGGATTTGTATTATAACGGTTATATTAGTATTTATTCAAAACCTGCTATTTTAAAAACACAATACCTAAAAAGTATTTTGGAAAACTTAATGGTAGCCGGAGACAATAATCTTCTTTGCCTTGCTAAAAAAGCATTACTTTCATGGCCTACTGATACCCACAAAAATATCAGCGGCATTATTCCGACACTTCAACGTGTTGATTTTCAGGAACTCAAACAAGAACAAGCTGTAATTTTAAAATTAATAAGTCGCCGATACCTTATTGGTTTTTATCCATCTCACAAATCTATAGAGCGTACTGTTACTATAAGCTGCGCAGATGAACTATTTGAATATAAACAAATACAAACTATACAGCAGGGATGGAAATGCAGTAATATTGGAATTGATACTATTTTTAAGAATATATTGCCAGGTGAAGAATTATTACCAAAAGGTCCACTTTCCATTCAAGAAAAAGTAAAAGCAGCTCCAAGGGCTTATACTTTAGCAACATTATATTCTGCACTATGCAATGCTAATCTATTAGCAGAAAATCGAAAACTTCATTATTATAATTTCGGTATCGGTACTGATTATAATAGGCTTACAATCATAAACGATTTAATTCACGATGGCTATTTAAAATTTAAGAATAATACTCTATCTTTAGCTGATTCTTTAAATGATATATGGCCATACCTTCCTGAAGAACTATTAAATACTGACTATACCGTATACTGTGAATATACATTGGAGCAAGTACGCAAGGGCGAGATTACAGCTAATGAATATATTAAACAAAGAGTGCCTTATATAAAAAAACTAGCAACCCAACAATTAAAACCAGGGTATCAGATTCAGCATAAATTATGCCCAGTATGTTCAAAAGGTTATCTTGTTTTAAAATCATCAAAACAAGATAAATTTTGGGGTTGCACAAATTTTCCAGAATGCAAGGCATCTTTTGCTAATGTAAATTCAGAACCATTTATTATGGCTTGTCCTGAATGCAAAACTGGCTATTTAAAAAAACGTAGTAAAATTAATGAAGATTTTTGGTGTTGCAGTAACTATCCTGCATGCACTTATATGGCAAGTAAATTGCCTAATAAAAAGGAGGAATAATTATGAACAAAATTATTTTAATGGGGCGTTTAACACGTGATCCAGAAGTACGGTATACCACTACTGGCAGAGCCGTTTGTCAATTTGCACTTGCTGTAAACAGGCCTTTTACAAATCAGGATGGACAACGTGAAGCCGATTTTATCAATATTATTATCTGGGGTAAAGCAGCAGAAATTGCCGGTAATAGTTTATCTAAAGGACAGCGTGTGCTTATTGAAGGACGCTTACAAATTCGCAGTTATGATGGAAAAGACAACAAAAAACATTATGTTACTGAGGTTATTACAAATAGTTTTGAATTTATCGAAGCAAAGAATTATCAATCTGGTACTGGTAATAAAGAAGCTTCCTCTGTAATGGATAGTTTCAGCTCTGATGAATCATTTGATGAAGAAATCCCATTTTAATTATTAAAAAGGCATTCATATGGATAATTTAACTTATAACAAAAAAATTTTAAATGATATATTAAACTTTGACTACTTGCCTGAAAAAATTAATACTATATTACGGTCGGGTAAGTTAATATATTATTATGTATTTAGCCGTACTGTTAATACAATACCCAAAACTGAACTGTGTATTTTAGACACTTCAGGTTTTAAAAAAATTTATACTATTGGTGATTGCGGTAACGCTATACAAATTAAGGAAATATCAGTTAATGCTTTTCAAACCAAAGCTGAACGTAACAGCGAAATATATCATTTATATCATAAAGAAGGATTAAGTCAAATATTTTTAGCCAAACTTTTTAATATTAGTCAACCAACTATTTCATTAATTGTAAATAATAAAAGTTCTAAAAATAATGACTAAAAGTATAAAAATCTTTCTTATAGTTGCTTTCGCAATATCAATTTGTTTTATTATTACCTTCGTTTTAAACTTAACAGGTTATGTATCATATCAACTTTTTGATACAATAACTAAATATTATATATATTTAGGATTAGGCATAATAATAATCACATTCATTAAAGAAAAATAAAGGCAGTTTTTTCTGCCTTTATTTGCTGCTTTACTACATTAATTTTTTATGCTAAAATATTTTGATGAAAGCTACCATATCACGGTAGGCGGTTAGCCCTCTCCGGAGGGACTGATACCCTCCGTTAACATAGAAATCTAATTGAATCTTCAATTAGAAATATATGCCAAGGAGGGATTGCAATGAACGGAATAACTTTATTTAATGTTATTGCTTCTGCTGTATCCTTAATTGGATTTGGTATTTTAATTGGTCAGCTTTTTGGCTAATTTTGCAATAAAAAATAACCGCCCAGCCTGACAAACTAGCGGTTATTTTTTAACTTCTTTTTATTTCAGGCTAACCGTCTATCGGTAGCTTTTTTCTTTCTATATTTATTATATCAAACTTAATATCATTGTAAATATCGGATATGCAACGTGACACTTTGTGGTCCTTTGTGTTATAATCATATGTGCAACTTATTATTATAATATCAAGGAGGTGTTCTTATGGGCATATCTCATAAAAATAAATTTATAATTTTACGTAATGAACACAATTTAACGCAAGAACAAGTTGCAGAAATGTTAAATATAAGCAAAAGTACATACTGCCGTATCGAAAAAGGGCAACAAGATATTAGTGTAGAAGCATTGAAAAAATTGCTCAAAATTTATAATATTACTTTTGAAGATTTTTATAATATCAAATTACCAATAGTCAGAACCATAACATACCCTGACAAGCTGTTAAAAAATTTACAAAATGCCATTAATGAAAACAAAGAAAAATCAAATAATTGGGCTATTAATTTAGAAAAATTCGAAAATCTAAAAAATGCTCTAAATCCCGTCTTAGAAATACGCAGTAAAGCATTACAATTTCCAGATATTGATATTTCAGAAATACCTAATAATACAACAGTTAAACAAGTTAAATTAGACCCTAAAGCTGAACTTCTTATTGACAGAGCTATAAAAGCTCAACAAAAGCTTTTAGAACCAAATTAATAAAAAGGGAGAGATGCAGCATGAATTATACTTTGCTTAACAAAAACCGTCCGCTTGCAGATATAGAACTTTCTGATAGCGGATATATCGTTGGCATTAATAAAATAATTGATGCTGAAGCTTTCCCGGTTGGTGTAATTACTGATAATAACATTAATAATACTGTCGGCAGCCTCAACGCCTGGTGGCACAGCCGTGCCATCCCTGCAAGCCGTGACGGGTTAAAATTCGTATTACAAACTTACGGCATTGAAACTACCACTAAACTTGCTGCCCGCAGCCTTGGCTTAAGCCTTTCTGACCAATATTGGCTTAAACCATCTGGCAGCAGCATTGAGTGGCAGGACGTAAACTTTTTTACAAATGAATTTTCAAGCGATTTGGGCGACGCCTTTTTTTCCAGAGGCTCTTCAAAACCGTATCTTAATCCAATGACACCGGATGCCAGCAGTAACGGCTGGCTAAAGAAAAAATGGGTTATTATTGATGGTGAAAGATACCTTGCAAAAGCAGGCTCCGCTCCTTTGCTGCAGCAACCATACAATGAAGTTGCCGCTTCTAAAATTATGGACGCGCTCGGCATAAAGCATATTGAATATAAACTTATTAAAGAAGAAGGGCGCCCGCTCTCTTTATGTAAGAATTTTGTAACTGCCGAAACAGAATTTGTTCCGGCAAGCCTGATTAGAAATGTACTGCCTAAAAGCAATAACGATAACGAATATACGCATTTTCTAAAATGTGCAGAAAAGTTGCAAATTCCGAATGTTAAAGAGCATTTAGATGCCCTTATGACGGTAGATTTTCTTATTGAAAACACTGACCGCCATTTTGGAAACTTTGGTTTTATACGCAATGTAGAAACATTTAAATTTATTGGGCCGGCACCGGTATTTGATAACGGAACCAGCCTTTGGTGTGAAGCACTTAACACTGAAATCGGCTCATGGCAAAAAGTAATGCCATTTAAGGAAACCCACAAAGAACAGTATAAACTTATCAGCAGCTACAATATTAATTATGAAGCGCTTGAAAACTGCGCTCAAATAGTAAATAACGTATTAAGCGCAAGCCCTTACCTTGATAAAGACCGTGTAGAAAAAGTTACAGAAAAAGTTGCAAACAGGTCACGTATCTTAGAAAATTTTATAAGTTCAGAGTTAAAAAACAGCTTAAAATATACCGCTGCTTATAATTTTTTTCGCGTAAATAATGATGCTGTTAAAACCGGAAAACCTGCAACAGATTTTGATATATACAGGGCAATGCTTAAATTTGGGCTTTCCGAAGAACGGTGTAATAAGATAATAGAAAAAAGCCCTGCATTAAAGGGTTCTTTTGCGCGCCGCATGAAATTTAATAATGATTTGAAAAAATCGCCCGATATTAAAAATCTTTTAAAAAATAATTCACTTGAATTATAACGGAAGGAATTTATTTTATGCCAAAATTGCAAACTGAAAATACTGTTCAGAGCTTTGAAGATATTTTAGAAAATCGGGGACAAACCCGTTTATTTAAGGTTGTTACCCTTGGGCATGAATTAGATAACCAGGAAGCGGAATTTTTAATTACCGCTACTGAAAAATACCTTTCAACGCACAAAAATGATATTGACGAAAACTTATAATAAAAGCCAGGCAAAGCCTGGCTTTTATTATTCTAATTCTACCGGTATGCTGTTGGTATACCGGTTTTCCTGTCTGTCCGTTAAATGTGCGTATTTACTGCTCATGTTGATGTTGCTGTGCCGCAGCGTTTCCTGGATTTGTTTTAAATCTTTAGTTTCCTTATAAAGAAGCGTTGCGCAGGTATGCCGGAGCATGTGCCCGGCTTGCCCTTTTTCTTTCAGCTCGGCTGCCTTCAACCACTTATTCACCGCATCACGCACGGCCTGCCTTATTATACGGTGCCCATACATATTATTTGAGGTAGAGGTAAATACTGGCGTCAGCCCGTCCTCATAATTTTGCTTCTTATTAGCCTTTATCCGGAAGCGGTCTTTGCTTTCAAGATAACGCATCAGCAAAGCAAAAGTATCCGGGCGCGGGTAAATCATGGAGTTCTTACCTTTGCCATGAATAAGGATAGTCTGCTGCTCAACATTTATATCTTCTTCATTCATACGGTGAATTTCAACGGTACGCAGCCCTTCTATTGCCATAAAGGCAATAATAACCTTATCGCGCAGCTCCTTTTCCGTATCAGAAGGTATGGAATGAAAAAGGTATTCCAGCTTGCCGGCCGTAAGATAAGGAATATTTACAAGTGCCGCATCCGGATCACGCGGCGCTTTGACATCTTCAGCCGGGTTTTCACTTATGATATGAAATTTTTGGGCAAGGTGATAAAATTTGCGTATTGCTGTAAGTTTGGCAGATATGGTAACAGCTTTCTGATTTTCCTGCACCAAAAAATCACGGTACAATATAATATGCTGCTCCTGAACGCGCAGAGGTTTAAAATCGTTATCCTTGCACCAGGAAAGAAATTTTCTGATACGCCCATAATAATTTTTAGTTGTATCATCTGAAGGCTTACCGCCGGCAATATATTTTTTCAAAACGTCCTCATAGTTATCTAAAAAAATTTCTTCGACGTCGGCGTAAGTATATTTTGCAATTTTTGATTTGTCAGTAATAAAATCCGGCATCATAACTAAGACTCCATAATCATTAAAATTTAGCTTTTACAAAACTGTATTTTTTGTACATTTTAACTATGTATATTTTATATTATACATAGTTGAATGTCAAAAAATAAAAGGCTGAAAATCAACCTTTTTTAATAACAATAACTTCTAAAAATATAATAATATAAAATGTTTATTTTTCACAAATCCTCAAATAATTAATATAATTATAAAGAAACAAAAAATTAATTAAAAAAATACATTAAAAATAACATGATTAATCCAACAAAGAATAAAAATTTTCCTATCTTCTCTTGATACTTATATTTTGATGATTTTGGTGTAATAATACAAAAATAAAATATCAAAATTACACATATTAATAATTGTACAAATTCTATAATGTTTTGTATTAATTCATGATTACCAATAATATTCAATAAGTTTTCACTAAAAATCAGTATGAATACAATAAGAAAAATCAAATAAATAAAATTATTCTTACTTAATATATTTTTATTTGAATATATTATTCTAACTAATTCAAAAATAGCAATAATAGAAATAATAATCCATATATAATTTGGGATAAATGTTAACATATAAAACCTCTTCTACATATTATTTGCTGATTAATGTTTCTTTTACTGCATTTTTACCTTTATCATCATGCTTAACAACAGGTACGTTATTTGGGTTATTTACATTTGCTCCGCTATTAGGATTAACGGCCAGAGCGTAACATGGCAGCACGCTCTCTACCTACAAAGCTACGATAATAGTTAATGCGATTAATTTTTTCTTCCTGCTGTTATATTTCCCCATGATTAGCACCCCTTTTATTGCACGTTTACTTGATTAAATATGAGTTTAAATAATTTTCTGGTTGACTAAAATCCTTTTCAACTTTTTTTACTGTATCGTTATAATAATTTTTATACCACTGATATTTTATTAAAATCCTTTCATTATCTTTATGTTTTGTTATATTCTTATCTACATTGTTTTTTATTTCTGTTAAATCATTTAAAATCTTTTTTAATTCTTTCTCTTGCTTTTCTTTCTTGTATTTATTATTTGCATGAACGCATTTTTTGGAATATAAATAATCTAATATATACATATTGTCCATTTTATCCGCAACAATAAATTTCTTTCCTATTTCTCCTAATTCTTTTACCGCTTTATTATCAACTACTATACGTGGATAATTTGCTACCGTAGACTCTAATATATAAGCTTTATTCATAGCAGGGCCATAACATATATTTCCGGTATGACATAATTTATCAAAAGTCATACCCCCACGAACCAAAAAACCTTGCTTTGCATATTCTGTAGAAAACATGACTATCTTTGTTAAAAATTGTTCATAATATTTGTCATCCACTGGCATAGAAATTATCATACTATCAGAGAAAAATGTTATTTTAGTTTTTGTTAAAGGTTGCCTTTCATTTGTTTCAGCATTTACAATTTGAGCATTTGCACTATTTTCATTTATTTTCTGTACTCCTTCATTAAAATTCATTATCTTGTCAATATTATTTTTGATATTATATCCTTCAATAGTTCCATCAGCAGTCTTGTTAACAGCATTTTTAAATCCAAGTAAATCTATAAATGCAATTAACCTTTTTTCATAATTGATAATGCCGTCATTTTTCATTTTAATCTCTCCTTAAATTTCCGCTGTAATCATGAAGCCATAGGTTCTGCTGTCGCAGGTAAAGCCGTCAGGTTTTTTAATCGGCCAGCCTACAAAAGCATCATAGCTAAAATTCTTATACTGCCCGCGCACGCCAATAGCTCCGCCCACAAGCTCCGTACCTAAATGGTATTCCGTGCTCGGTCCGTGTACTTTGCCGTAGTCAATAGCAAAATATATCTGGTGCGGCAGATTTTCTATTGGGAAACGCAGCTCATTACGCACTATAATGCCGTCTTCGGCCGATAAGGTCTGCTCACCGTCAAAGCCGCGCACGCTGTACCAGCCGCCTATACTGAAAAATTCGCTGCCATAAATGCGTTGGTCACTCTTTTGCGCGCGGATGCTGACGTTGTACTGCGCGTCATAGTTTTCACCAAACGGTACCGGCGTAATAAAGTTAAGTGTGCCCAGGTACATATTGTACTGCGTTGTTGCTTCTCCCGGCATACCGTCTGTCGGTCCGGCGTCGGCAAACCACGGCAGGCCTTTTTGCCATTTTAAACTTGCGTCTAATACGCTCGGCCCTAAATACTGCCTGTGGTTAAAGCCCAGCTGCATGGCAGTTGTTTTTTGCCGCTGAACGCCTATTTCCGTACCATCTATATAGCTGTGGCGAGTCTTATGTACAAGTCCCAGTTCAAAATCTGTTTTATATGTCTGCCCGCGGCTTAACAGATGCGTCCATGTAAGTGAGGTCTGAGTGTATTCGCCTTCGGATTTAAAGGGGTTTACCGCATATTCTACCGTTTGTTTATATTCCTGTCTGCTATGGCTGAAAGTAAAGCGTTCTTTACCTACCGGCACGGAATAATATATGCTGTTGGCACGGGTGCCTTTGGTTTCTCCGGACTGTGTAGCATCTTCGTTCCAGTTAACGTAAAATATGTCATTAACTGATAAGGGATTGGAGAGCTGAAGCCCTCCGGACATCTGCGCTTTGCCGGTATCTTCCGTTCCGCTGTTATCTACTGATAAAAACAGCTTGTACGGTTTATCTCTTTTTATATCTATTACCAGGTCGCTTTGTCCTTCCTGCGGTCCCGGCTCTATTTTTATATCGGCGTTCTGCCCGGGCACGGAATTAAAATTGTCTACCGTCTGCTCTATATCACGGATATTTAAAAGGCTGCCGCGTTTCATCGCTACCGCATTATGCCACGTTCCCCATGTTTCTTCGCGGAAACGGATGTCTGAAATTGTGCCCGGCAGTAAGGTAAAGAAGAAATTGCCGGTAGATAAATCCTGTTCTTCTACATATACACGGGTTGTTACATAGCCGCGGTTCATAATTTCCCCGTTAATGGCCTGCATCAGCATGTTTATACCCTTTACGCCAATTTTCTGGCCGTTGTAGTTGTCAAGGTATTTATCCACTCGAATTTGCCGGCATATTTATCTGCCTTCAGGTAAAAGTTACTTATCTCAAAAGATTTTTCTTCTTCCGGCAAAGAAAAAACTTCCAAACGCGCACCCTGCTGCTGCGTTTTAGCCATAGACTGACTAACACGCTGCTGCATCTCCTGTTCAGCACGTTTGGAAGCAAAATCCTGCTGTTGTTGTTGTAATACCTGCTGCTGCCGCTGCATTATATCATCCTGCGGCGCTGCATACGTATAATTGGCAAAACTTAATAAACTTAAGCCACTCTTAAAACAGCTAAAACTGTCCCTATTTCCCACGGTTTATACATACATATCCTCCCCTTTTTAGGATACATATTTATTAATATTTTTCTGTTAACTTTAGTATACGCCTATTTGTCAGATTTGTAAAATCCTATAAAAATAATTTTACTTTGGTTCAAGCTGCTGCATTCCGCTCTCCGCGGTGTAACAACAAAAACAGCTTTCCTAAACAATCTCGCCCATCTATTGTCAAGTTGTTCAGCGTATTTATAAAATAGGCGCTTCAATAAAATTTGAAGCGCCTATTTTTGCCATTCCCACTGCCCGGTTCTTCAACCTCAGTTTTTTCTTTAACTTCTTTAACACTTTGCCTTTTAAAATCTTTATAGCTTAAACTTTGCTAATTTCGGTTTTATTTATGATTTTACTTCAACCGTGCCTCCTGCAACACCAATATCTCCCGATACATCAGGTAAAGCATAACCTATAATTTTATTTGATTTATCACGGAATGATATAACCGTATGTGCCAAAGCACTGATAGGGACTTCTAACGAAGGTGCTGCTGCCACATAGAAAAATCTGTCAACACGGTTATAAAACTCATCCCATGTATTTAAAAAATTACATAGTACGCCACTGCCATCCATTCCACCAATGCCTATTCCACCAAACCTTAAAAACAGTTCATGCCCACGCTTTCCTTTTTCGACATTGCCGTCAATAATCTTGATGTACCCACCTACAAGTATAAACGCACCATCAATATGGCATTTATGTTGCATATATACAACAGGTTCTTTTTCCGGCTTAGGCTGATACCCTGGGTCATCAGACCAATGTCCTGGTATAACCCATTCAAATCCGTCTCTATCCTTACCTCTTTTTTCAGGTATCCATTGCCTTGAAGAAGTTTCATGATGAACAGGATAGCCATCCGGTCCATATTTTTTAGCAGGAACCGAAGGTTTCTTTGGCTGTTTTGGTGTTCCGTCAGGTCCATATCCCGGTTTAAAATGCGGCATAAATTATCAATCCTTTCTGTACTTTTTATTATAGTTCTTTTTAAACAATCTTCTATTGGTACACTTATTATATAAGGGTATATTGCTTACTTGTTGAAATTACATACAGTTACATAATGATTTTCTTAAGTTTTTAAATTTCATCCATAACGTACAAATCCTTTCTATATTTTATTATCCTTTAAAGCTCAATGCCCTTATCTTTTTTCTTTTCACGTTCTTCATCATCAAAATCACGGAAAATTCTTGCCTTAATACCTTTTTTTACCTTAGCTTCTTTTGCCAGTGCAATGGCTTTTTGGAGCTGATTGAAAGGTAATAAAAGACCGATACCGGAATTACGTTCCGGAGTTAAAACTTCTTTGCGGAGCGTATAAAGTTCAGAACGCAGTTCATTGTTATCCATAATATCTTTTTCAATAATATGAATTTTATCAGCTATACTTTCATTAAAAGCCTGATACTCTTTCTTTATATCGTCTATGCGTTCCAATAGCGGCTGGCTTAACATATAAGTGTTCAATTTCTTTTCAGCCTCATAGTATTCATACTCCCTGCGCGTTAAGCGTTCGGCCATCCTGTCAGCTTCTGCACGGCATTCTTCTGCTTCTTTGCCGGTAAGCGTTTGCAGTTCATTTAATTTAACTATGTATTCATCCCTTAATTTATCCAGCCTTTTTTTCTGCCTGTTAAGCGTAACATCCTTATACCCAACAGCTTTTGACAATGCAAGCTGTTCAATGCGCTCATCAGTAAGCAGCCTGCGTTTCAGTTTTATAATTTCTATACGGTTCGCGTGGTTATTTTCTGCCAAGTGTTCCAATTGCACATCGACTGTTTTATTGAATTTATTAACACCAACTGTATCACTGCCAAGCTTACGGTTATATTTAACACGAAGTTTCCCAACCTCCGCATCATTAACCATGCGTTCATTTTTGCGGCGCACTTCTGCAAACGCAAGGTCAACATCTTTCATTAAAATACGGTAATCATGGCATAGAGCATTATTGGCACTGATAGTATCATCTAATAATTCAATTTGTTTCTTAAACATTGCGTTGCGGTCCTGAAGAATCTGTCTGAATTTTTTAATCCTGTCTTCGGCATCAGGATGTTCGAGTTCCTTTTTAAGCATTGCTTCCATGCGTTCACACTTTTTAACTTTCGCGTTAAGTTCTGCCTCATCTTTTTCTATCCTTTTCTTGACAGCGTTGTACTGTTCACGGTAATCAAAACTAAAGAGACCGGGCTTTTCCATCTTTTCAAATTTAGCTTTGTCTTCAGCAAGCCTTTGGCTGGCAGACTCAATTTCCTGCTTTTGTTTTTCCAAATTGCGGTCATGGAAATTAACGGCATAAGACACGGCAAACTTTTCAAGCTTCTCATCAGTTAACAGCTTTTTAGATAATTCCATTTTAGTTTTGCCATATTCCTTATTTGCCTCCAGCAGCAAACTAATCCTTATATCTGTCTGCTCTCTAAAATTCCTGACTTTTTCAGGAGTATCAAAATATTTGCCATCAATCCAAAGTTTCGCCTGGCTAATTACATTATCTGCCATTGATAAGCCGGCCGCTATCTCCTGGCTATTGCCGCTATAATTTTTGGCAGACCTGTACAGTTCATGCACAATTTTACTATAACTGCGTTCACGCAAAAGTTCATTGCGGGCCGAGTAACCGGCCGACAATAATTTGAAGACCGTATCCTTACGTTCCCTGCGTATATCGTTGCGTTCTTTCAGCATTTTATATACAGCGTCATATTCCGATTTACTTTCAGGCAGGTTGATGTATTCCTGCAAAACTTTATTCCGTTCATCAAGTTTGGCCGCGTTATATTTTAAATTACGTTCAAGCACCTTTAAGCTTTCAGCTTCTTTAAAATAATATAACCTGCCTGGTACATCCCATGATGCCGGCACTTCTTTATTAGCAAAAGCTTCAGCGCGGGCAGAATAAATTTTCTCTGCCGTGAGCTGCTGCCTGTAAGCCTCCTGTAATTTTTTATATTTACCATAAGTAATAATATCCAGCGCTTCTTCCCGCAGTTCATAATATTTATAAATGCCGGCAGAAATTTCTTTTGTTAAATTTCTGTACGAAGCCAGCGAAGCTTTGACCTCATCAATTTTAGCGTTAAATATTTCATCTATAGCTGCAGCGGTTTCATCATCAGCGTAATAATCTTCCGCTTCCATTTTATTAATGGCAGCACTTTTAAACTCAGTAATTTCATTACTGAGCCCAGCAAGTTTTTCTTGTTCAATTTCAAGTTGAGCAATTTCCGCTTCCAGCTCTTTGGCCGCTTTGGCAATATATACCTGCCTTGACTTTTCATCACTCATTTCAAGAAAATATTTTTTCTTTTCATCCGCACTCAACTTACCGGACACCCGTTTATACATCCCTGCAAGTTTAGGCCCGAGATGTTCTTCCTTAACTCTGTTAGAAAGCCTTTCATAAAGCTCAATGTCACCGGCATTTAACGCAGCTTGTTTCTGTTCCTTCAAACTTCTGGCATCTACCTTAACGTCAGCAAAACCATTCATCTCAAGATGCCTGTTGGTCATATCGGCAAAATCAAAACGGATGCTACGGATAGTTTCCCTGCCCTTTCCAAATTTACCAGTAAAGCGGTCATCCTTTTTAGCACCGCCACGGTGAGGATAGTTAGGAGTATACTGCGAAAAAAACTTTTGCGGTGAACGCTCAATTCCGTCAAAGGAACGCTCACAAAACATAATATGCGCATGCACATTTCTATGCCCTGGCTCAAGCGTTGCGTCTTTATCATGAATGGCAAAAGTATAAGCCTTGTTTGGTCCAACATGTTTTTCTATAAGCTCATGTACAAGCGCAATATTCTGCTCATAGGTTAACTCCGAAGGCAGTGCAATTTCAAATTCGTAATAAGCACGTCCATTAGCTCTTTCATGCTTATCTGCCATATTCCAAAATAAAAGCGGATTGTCTTTCGCCCATGAAGGCAGGTTGCCTGACTCTTTATAAACAAGTTCCTCTCGTTTTTCACCATAAAAGTAAGGGCCTTCGCGCAAAATGTAAGCTGCATGCAAACCGGCTGCGCCGGTATTACCATATTTAACTGCACAATGGAATGTAGCCATTTTTGCGTGTTCCCCCTTTCATAGTTAAACTTTCCTTGTCAGGATTTGCAGCACCGGGAGGTGCTGCCGTATTGCCAACGGCACAGGCCTCGCAGAGCGCGCTGGGTGTCTCGATTCCGAGACACCCGTAAGTGCGCCTTGCACTAAGTGCAAGGATACTTCGAGGCGCTGACTCGAAGTCTACCGCTCACCACGCCATACCTAAATTATAATATAGTCTTACATGTTCAGTATAGACACTAAATTTTAACGAGTTTTAGTAATAATTACTGATAACAAAAGAAAGTAAAATTTCAAGTTGTAATTTTTCAAATTTAATTATGTAAATAATTAAATTTTACCTTATTCGTAAAAATTAAAATGTGGGTAATTTTTCAAAAAAATTATCCACATAAAATGCTGTGGGTAACTTCACAGCCGTTAGCGCTTTTAAAGCCAGCAAGCTCGTGCTGCGAAGTTATCCATAGCCGCCAGCTTTGCCTTCGATGGGCAAGCTGGCGTCCGCGAAAAAAGTTATTTATAAAATCTTTACTATGTATGCAGTAAAACAAAAAGCCCTAGTAATTTTTCTTTTCTTTTTAGCACTTATAAGTAATATCTGCTTCTCATCCTCATAAGCAGGAGCGGGTAATTTTTCAAATTATCCCGCAGCGCATAGCGCTTAATTTGCTGTGGGTAACTTCGCAGCCGTTAGCGCTCTTAAAGCCAGCAAGCTCATGCTGCGAAGTTATCCATAGCCGCCAGCCCCTGCCCTCGATGGGCGGGCTGGCGTCCGTGGATTTTATTAATTTTTATCCAAACAAAAAGACAGGGTATAACCCTGCCCAATCTTCGTATAATATTACGCTGCTATGCTTCCGAACTCTACAAATTTGTAAATAAGTTTTGCAATATCTTCCATTTCACTGGCATAGCTATTACAAAAATCTTTCTCGTTTTGTTGCCGTACAATCCATGTATGTTTTTCATAATCTCTTGTTAAATATAAGCCATTAAATATTCTAACAATTTCTGCTTTATCCTTCATTGCACTTTCAGCCGTCACAAGCCATGCTTTCATTACATCATTAAAAACATCAGCAGCATATTCAACAAAAATGTAGGTATTAGCCCCACCTAAAATTTCACCTGACCTTCCATCACGTTCCACGTCTTCAAAGCGCTTTACTATTTTTTCTACCTGCCTTCTGCTTATTTTGGGATTTTTAATCTTAATATTCACAGCGGTTGAATACCCACCAACAACTCTTACAGATATATCATTCCTTTTTATACCATTTTCCTTCAATAAATTTCTGATTGCCTGTCCTAATTCTTTGTTGCTTAACATATTATCTCTCCGTTCTGTTTTTATCTAAAACTATTTTCAAAAATACACCTGCGGTTATTCCGTACAGAACACCTTGCCAATCTGTCCAATTTCTTGTTAGTGCCTGTATAAGTAAGGTAGCAGCGGTGAGCTTTATAATCGTTGACTTCATAATAATATGTGATGTATAATCTATTTAGGGATGAGGGGACGTTACCACATCCCCTCGCTGACTACCCCGTTACCGTTTATGCTTGCTTCGCGTTTTACGACGACGGGGCTTTTTCTTTGTGTTGGATTTATTTTCGCTTAATAGTCTGTATAAAATTATCAAGTTAATCATAATATCCAGCACATCCCTAAATATTTCAATTAGCACATCACGGTTCACCTCCTTTCATTGCAGCTTCCTTATTCCTTAGAAATAAAAAAACGTTTACCGAGCTGGTGCCGGTAAACGTTTTTCCTTTAAATGAGATTATTCTTCAAAATAAGGAAATGCTTTCATAATTTAATATTGGTTTTTCATCAATCGAAGGCATCAAAATTTTACTCTTGCGTTTTTCCTGTGTTTTATCAAATATTTCTTTTAATACTTCTAACTTTTCACGTATTTTTAATTTGCTTATAAAATCTTTATTGAAGGAACCAGGAGTGTACCATTCGCTGTAACATTCTTGAGTAATGCTATTACCATGTACTACAATAGCAGGTATACCATACAAAGAAAATTGTATATAAGCCATCAAAGCACATACCATATCTAAATCCCATGCTTCTACATAAACACTGTTTTGGTAATTAATTCCATCATCTTTTAATGCCTGGCATAATTGCAAGACCATTACACCACTGCCGCATGTTGGCTCTGATACATTTAGCAAACCATATTTCTGATATGCTGCATTATTTTTTAAATCAAGCGTGTTTACTTTTGCCATAAAAGTCGCTATATGGTATGGCGTAAAAAATTGCCCAAGCTGAGCCGAGTAAAATTTACCCTGAGTATATACAGTTCCTAAAACATCATCCAAGAAACCTGCTTCTGAGCATTTTTGCATAAGTAAGGTTAATTTTGCAAACAACGCAGCCATTTCTTCTACTTCCTGGCGTTCATAATTTTTGACTGTGTTTAAATAAAGTTCCTCTCTTTCTTTATAATGGTTCTTATCTACCGCATTGCTAATTGCGCAGGCGACAAGGACTAAAAAATCTTTAAAAACAGTATAACCAAATTTTGAACGGCAAACATTTCGCAATTCTATGATAAATTTTTTTAAATCACCATCAACATTAGCTTGTAACATTTTACACCTGCTATTTGAAGACTATTGCCGGTATATAATCAATGAAAAATGTCTCATTATTCTTAATTTCATTGAGCATTAAGTCAAAAGTATTTTCATTCATTTTCTCAAAAATAATTCTTTTTGCTTCTGTTTCATCCACAGCTTTAACAAATCCTGCGGTTATTCCTACTGTGTTACCATTACGCCAGTGTGCGTGCTTAAACCTAAAATAATATATTTTCATTTTTAAACCTCACTTTATATTATTATTTACAACGCCCGCCAAAGCAGGCGTTGTATTAATCATTAAAAAGTCATTTTAAATATTTGAGGGTTGCATCCGCTTCATAGAAAGAATTAAACACCGCATTACGCTGTTCCAGTTCCTTTCTTTCAGCAGATATTTCCTTAATAAAATCCCATCCTTCCATTATTGCAATCATTGTTACTACTAACATTAATACCAACATACTTATCACCCCTTAATTTATTGCTATATGCGGCAACTTGACTTCTTTGGCGGAGTGCTGTATAATTGTTTTACGTTGTAAGTTCCAGTACCGTTTTTTCATCTGTCGGTGCTGGAGTTTTTTTATGCGCTTTATATATGCACAATCTAACAATTTAAGCACTGCCCTTTGAACACCTCCATTCATTGCAGCTTGTTTTTTGCCGCTTTCGCAGGCATTTTAATGCGGCTAAGCAATAAATTTGCAAGGACAGCGGAGCTGCTTGTTTTATCCTTGCAAATTTGCAGCGTGCCGCTAAAATGGATGCGTTGAAAGCGGAAAAAATATTAATGCCGCAGCTTAATGCTGCGGCTTCCTTATTCCTTAGAAATAAAAAAACGTTTACCGAGCCTTAATACTGGTGCTGGTAAACGTTTTTCATTTTTTATTAAATATACGTTCAAATAAATACACAAAAACCGGCTTTGCAGCCGGTCTTTTAATTTAACCTATTAATATTTCAATGTATTCAAAGTTTCTTTCAAATCTTTCATAAATACGTCCGGTTCTTCGTCAGAATAACCGATAAATTTTATACAGTCCAGTTCTTTAAGTTCAGGATAGGTATACGTCAATGTATACTCACCGGCTTTTTGCTCATTGTTTTTAAGTTCGCAAAGAAAAGTAAAATTTACTTTTTTATCAGCAGTCAATTCTACTTTATCCAGCAAAATTTTAGCTGTATAGTCATCAAGGCTGTAATTTGCAGGTTTTATATATTCATCAATGGTCACTTGCATAAAATAATCAAGTGACATCACTGCATAAATTTTTTTATTGGTATTATTCGGCAAAAAATTTTTTATAATATCCATTATCCAGTCTCCTCTCCGGCAGATAATTTAATTATATTCTGCGCAGGATAGTTTTTATTTTTAACGCTGCCGTCAACATAGATTTTTATTTATTTAAAACACGTTCAAACGCTAACTGATAAACTTCTTCATCAGCGCGTACTCCAACAACAATAATTTCCATACTTTTTTCTGTACGTTTTAATTGATAAACCACCCTATACCCAATACCACGCATTTTTATTTTAAGCAGATTGGTTAAGTTCATGCCGTGCTTATTTCCAAGCGGCCAGCCATAACCACCTTCATAACGAGGTAAAGGATTTTCGGCAACTCTGTTTATCGTTTTTAATATTATTTGTTTTGAAGAATTATCTATTTTAGAAAGGTCATCTATTGCTCTGCTATCATACTTTACATTATAAGCCATTACTCTAAATCCACCTCTACATCTTCAAGGTCTTTATCAGTAATGCCTAAAATTTTCATTGCTTCTTCAGAAGAATATATTTTCCTTTCCGGATTATTTATCCTATCCATAGCTTCAATGTATAACTCCATATCAAATAACCGTTCTAACAAATTATCATATTTTTCCGGAGATATTAAAACACATTCCGGTAAATTATTTTTAAAAACATATTTTGTACCTTGTCTTTTCACATCATCAAATATTTTTGTTGCTCCTTCTTTATTAAAGTTGCTAATAGGCACAATTTTTTCTGCTGTTAAAATGCTACTCATTTTTCATCACCAACCTTTAATTAAATTTTACCACACTTCCGAAAATTCATCCATATATTTTCGGAAGTATGGTATTTGTAATAGATTAAAGTCCCATGCTTTATTACGCCTTTGTTATCGTATAACCTACAAAATCATCAGCAGTAAGCACAATATCACCAGAACGGTACATATTATTAACCTTTTCTTTTGCTTCTTCCACGCTATTTGATGTTACGGAAATTGTACGAACTAATTTTTCGGTGATTTTAATTTTTACTTTCATTATTTTTCTCCAATTTTAACCAAGATATTTTACAATACCATTTTTATAAAGCCTTTTTAATCCATTGGCATTTACAATATACATCTGATAAGGCGTGCCTTGCTGATAAAAATAGTATAATGCCGTATCAGTTATTTTATATTTACCGTTTTTGACTTCCGTTAAATTAACAAGCTGTGTTCCGGTTTCTCGCAGCATCCATAAAAAAGTGTCATCCGATGCTTCCAAAATACTTTCCTTATCTACTTCAAAATCCTGTTTATATGCCCTTAAAAACTTATCTACTTTTGCCTGCATTTCCGTAAATCTTTCCTGCCACATAATCTGCCCCCTTGTTATTAAATGGTGTACAGCCTTAAAAAGGCTGTACACATACTATCTTAATAATTGCCCGGTATAAAAGTCACACCCGGCTCCTGCACCTTAAATTTTATTATCGGAACAAAATTTTCGGCAATTTTTATAAGCCTTTTCAGCTTTTCAATTTCTTCATCTGTAAAGCCAACAGTTTCATCTTCATCAGCTTTGGCAATGATAACATTACCGCATAAGCAGTCGCTTGTCCGTATGCTGTACCCAAAAAGCAGACTGGCTATTTTATTTGGCTGTGGGTCTAAATTATTGAGTAAAAACTCATCATCAAAAATCAAAAGAATGTTACAGCCCATTTTTTTATTGATAACGCTTTCCGCTATATCAATACACCGGCAGTCATTACCAATCCACTTATACATAGTTTCAAGGTTAATTCCATTATCCAGTTCCTTCACTTCAACAGCTCCGTTGTTTTTAAGTAATACATATTTGCTCATTCTACATACTTCCTTTCGTTTTGCTGTGGGTTCGGAAAGGTTTGTGACCCTTGCACCGTTCCCCTCACAGCGATTGTTTTTCAACCGCTTTTCGCGGGCATTTTAAAAACGGTAAGCAATTTTTTGGCAAGGACAGCGAAGCTGCTTGTTTTATCCTTGTCAAAAAAGCAGCGCACCGTTAAAATGGACGTCAGAAAAGCGGTTGAAAACATAAAAATGGCACATGTGTGCCTACCTTATTCTGGTGCGCCTACCTTAATGTAATAAAAGATAAAGGCGCACTTTGCACTTTTGCAAATTTTTGCGGCTCCGCAGAGCCGGAAGCCGCAAAAATTTGTAAATGTGCTTAAAGCGACACGGTAAACAGTCTGCACGCAAGCGCAGCTTGCTTGCAGTCTGTTTGTCGCTTCCTATTTCAACACCAAAAAGCAGGCGGTTTAGGCTGCTTTTGGTGTATATGTGCGGGCATAAGCCTGCAAAATACAGGGCGCAGCCGAAAGGCAAGCAGCTTATTTTACAGGCTTAAACGTCCGCACCGTAAAAGCAAAATCTTCAGGTTTTGCATCCTTATTTATAATCAAAACAGGGGATTTCATTAAAAATTTAATCAAATCCCCTGTTATCCATTAAAGGCGGCGCGGCTTTTGCCACGCCTGCCGTCAAGCAACCGCTGTTATATTATTTTCCATTACAAGCACATCATCTGTTGCAACTTTAATTTTGCATTTATCCGCAAATTCTAAAACCACCTTTAAAACTTCGGGATTGCGTGATACTGGTTTGTTATTACATAATTTTGCCTGTACTAATTTCCATTCTTTAATTTCAAGCAATGCCAATAACTTGCCATTATCATCAGCTACCGTTACAAGCTGTAAATTCTTGTTAATTCTTTCATTATAGCTAACAGCACAATTATTTAAAGTTTCACTGGCATAAACAAGTTGTTTGTGAAAATTTATTACCTTCGTACTATAAAAATTAAGCTGCATTTCCATACGGTTAATGATATCTTTTGGTATATCAAAAAATTGCCTGCGATAAGATGAATTTCTTATTTCTTTCGATAAAAAATTGTGCAGCCGTCCAAAAGTGATTTTTTGTAGATACATCCGTTTTAAAATTTTATTTTCTGCTCCATGCAGCATTAAATAAGTGTCTGCCCAAAATTTATTTTCCCATAATTCTTTTACTTTCAGTTTCGGATATATATGCTTCATTGTTTTATAAGCCTTAACAAACAGTTCTTTTTTATCGTTTTCATAATAATTTATTTTCTGAAAAATGTTTAAAGCCGTTGCCGCTTCATCATATGGAAAATTTAAAAATGCCAGTTTTAAATTTTCTATTTTCTCTAATGAAAATAATTTTTTAACAAGCGGCTTTGCAGGCAAACCGAAGTATTTAAGCACACAATCTAAATATGGTTTTTGTGTTTTTTCCTGCAACGCATAAACTGCTCTTTCCCAGTCATTATTCAATGATAATTTCAACAGCCAACTCATACAGTTAGTTTTTGCAAACTTATTCATATTGTGGCAATCAATAAATTTTATGCGGTGCGCCAGATTAAGGATATTCCCACCAAAGTAATAAAATTTATCACCACGTACTTTAAATTTTTGTGCTTTATATCCGTTATTTTTCAATAACTTATTAATACTTTTATACAATTTATCTAATGTTATTTTTAAATTGTCACCAATGGTATAAAAACTATCCCGCATAAGATATATTATGCTTTCACGCTCCATTAGTGGGAAAGCTTCCGTAATATAACTAATGTCAACGGTTTTATCTAAATTAGTTTTATATCCTCTTTCTGTTTTTTGCCACATAGTTTTACGGTTTTTCACATCAAAGGTAAATATTTCTTTGTTCCGAAAGAAATAAAAGTTATTTAATGCGTTGCTAAAATATTTTATCCGCATCTCAACCTTTTCTTTAAACTCTATAATTTTAATTTCTATATCAAAAGGCATATGCTGTTCATAATGCGGTGAATACATTATGTTATCTATATTATGTACTGCTCCGCAAGCAGGGCAAACAACCTCTCTGCGCCGGAAAATACTTGCCCCTCGGTTAAAGGAAAATCTTGCGGAGCACAAACGGCATTGCGCATTATACCCCTCAAAATTATTCCCGCTAATATATAATGTTAAATTTGAGCCTATCCACTTGCCAATATTAAAACAATTACCTCTTTTATAATGGCTTAACTCTGTATATGCAATCGTTCTCATTTACTCTATCCCCTTTTAATCATTTTCTTCAAAACTGTAACCGTCATCTACTACTTCATCTTCGGCTTCATCTGCCTGTATTGGTTCTTCCTTACAACAAAACAGGCTGATTTCTTCCTCTTGGGCTTTTTTCAAATCTTCTTTAACTTTTTCTTCTTTTTGTTTCTCCTTACGTTTAGCTGCTTCGATTGCAGCTTCTTTCTTCTGTTTTTCCCGCTCCGTTTTTTCTGCTTCTTCCAATGCAGGTTTATGTTTTTCAAGTAATTTACTTGCCATATCCAACGCCCTACGCTGTGTATCAATAAAGGCTTCCAGCACTTTAGAATTTTCGGGTGGTGTGCCGTGTTCTTTGTCATATACAATAAGTTCTGATAACATATCAAGACATCTAACCTGCTGTTTTAAAAAATTTTCCGTCATATTTATTTGAATCATAACCATTACCTCTTTTTTAAAGGTATGGGGCTTGCCCCCATACCTTTATTTTTTAATGACATTCACTGCTGTCGATTTCGTCCAGTGCTTCAACAATGCGTTCCATTTCGCTTTCCTTGCAGGCTAAAGCACCTATATCATACAGAAAGATTACAAATTCGGCATAGTTCTTGCAGTTAGCTTTTCGGATAAGTTCTTCAAGCCCATAACCTGTTTTTTCGCTTCTTTCATAGCTTGCCAGTTCATCATTTGCTATTGCAAAGGTATCACAACTGCTATGCCGTGGGCAAAGTTCCTCGCAGGCTGTTAATGTGGTCTTTCCTTCAAGCCTTGCGCAGTAAAAGGCAATATCTTTGCCGTTATCTAAAATATGCGGTATATCCATTTACGCCACCTGCTCTTTCTTTGCTTCCTGTTTCGGTTGCCCTGCCTGTTGTTCTTTCTTCTCACAATATTCAAATTCTCTTAAAAGAATTTGTACCCAAATGCCTTTTGTGCCATCTTCTTTTTCATATTGCCGTAACTCTAAATTGCCACCGATATGGATTTTATTACCTTTACTCAACGTATTACCGATTAATTCAGCAATTTTACCAAAAGCGACTACATTAAAAAACTGTGGTTTAGTAGTCTGCTCTGCCTTATCATAAATATTTTCAGCAACGGCAAACTTGGCAACAACTTTTCCGTTTTTTGTAAAAAGAATTTCCGGGTCTCTCGTAAGTCTTGCTGTGATTTCAATTCTGTTCATTTGGACACACTCCTATAATATAATTCGGTAGCAGTATACAGGCATACCTATATTGCGTACAGCAGCCCTCTCACCAGCATCAGCCCACCCTCTGCGTGGTGTTTATTTCGCTTCCGTGGCTGCATGAAATCCGGCAGCGCTTGAAAAGCAAGGGCGCGCACAGCCGCGCTCCGTACTACCCTTGCTTTTTAAAAGCGCAAACGGATAAAATGCAAGACAAGGAAGCGTTTCCTGCCTAATTAAATAAAAAGCAGCTCCTAAGAGCTGCTTACCTTTTAAGTTCAGAAAAAAAGCGTAGCTTTTTTTACCTTTTACGTTGGCGATCCACAAAACATATAGTAAATTTGATTGATTTTCACCTTTTTGTATCATATAATGATACTAAGAGGTGAAAATAGATGATTTTAACAATGCAGCAATTAAATGAAAGTTTAACTGCTGAAGGCTATTCCAATATCAGGACAAAAATACAACGTCTTATCCGCGATAAGAAATTAACTCCTGTTACACGCGGCATATATGAAACCAATACAGACATCCCCGGATATTTACTTGCCAGCACAATTTACAGTCCCTCTTATATTTCCTTCGAGTACGCTCTCTCCTGGCACAATTTAATACCTGAAAGAGTAAACGTATATACCTGTGCTACATTCAATAAAAAAAAGGCAAAATTACATAAAACTCCTTTTGGCATATTTACTTACCGCGATATTCCGGCCAGAGCTTACCCATACGAAATTAAATTATGTATTGAAAACGGTTACAGCTACCAACTGGCCACGGCAGAAAAAGCGCTGTGTGACCAACTTTATAAGCTGCCGCCTATAAAAAACCAAAAGGAATTACAGGAACTTTTATATGATGACCTGCGCATCGAACCGGAAATGTTAAAAAAGCTTAATTTTAAAACTTTATCTGAACTGGCTCCCTTATATCATGTGCGTAATTTAAAATTGTTAATTGCTCTTGGAGGTAAAATATGGAACCGATAATAAATCAGATGCTTGCAGCTTATCCGGCCGTATCTATTACAGATAAGAAAAACGCATTAAAAGAAGTAATGCAGGAAATAGTCCTTTGCGGCCTGTCCCGTACCGATTTTTTTAAACATGCTGCTTTTTACGGTGGCACTGCTCTGCGCATTTTTTACGGGCTCGACCGATTCTCTGAAGACTTAGATTTCTCATTAGATGCCAAAAATGAGGCTTTTAATCTTGATGATTATGTCGGTATACTGGGAAAAGAAGTAAACTCTTACGGTTTTAATTTTAAAATTGAAACCAAAACCAAAACTAAAGACTCTGATATTAAATCCGCTTTCTTAAAAGGCAGTACCAAAGAACATTTACTATTGTTCTATGCCGATAACGATTTTGTTAATACCATAACTCCCGGCGAGCTTATAAAAATTAAACTGGAAGTAGATGTTAATCCCCCTGGCTTTGCCAATTATGAAAACAAATACCGCATGGTGCCTATACCTTATGCCATACGCCTTTATGACGAACCTTCTCTTTTTGCCGGCAAGCTCCATGCAGTAATATGCCGCAGCTGGAAAAACCGCGTAAAAGGCAGAGACCTTTACGACTATGTTTTTTATCTGACCAGAAAATCTCAGTTTAATTTACCGCATCTGCAAGCCAGGTTAATTGACAGTGGTTTTTTAGGTGCTGATGAACAGATAAGCCTTAAAGATGTAAAAAATATCCTTATTGAACGGTTCTATAAAATTGATTTTAACCAGGCAAAACAGGACGTACTGCCGTTTATTAAAAACCCGCAGGTTTTAGGTATATGGTCCCCGGAGTTTTTTGAGGCCATTACCAATGATTTAAAAAATAATGATTAAAAAGGTGATAAAATGAACAGATACCAGCGTAAACATCCACGTATTAAACAAAAACTGCAAAAATTACCTTATATTTTCCGCTCTTATAAAGGCTTAGGCCCTTGCCGCGCATGGAAAAATTCAGACTTCAAATCCTATCTGATGGTTCCATACGAAAATAATTCCGTGAATTTATCTCTGATTATTTTAGATTGCAGCATGGTATCTGGAAGCGAAAATAAAAAAGTACGTAAACAACATATATACCGTGCTGCTAAAATGATGAAACTATAATATAAAAAACTGGCTGTAATTTTCAGCCAGTTTTTTTCTTGCTTTTCTTGTTTGTTCGGTTTATAATGTTTTATAACAAACTAACGTTTGTTATAATATTAAAAGGAAAGCACCATGCGAACTATATTACACGTTGACCTAAATAATTTTTATGCGTCAGTAGAATGCTTGTACAATCCATTACTGCGCGATAAACCTGTAGCAGTTGCCGGTGATCCAGCCAATCGTCATGGTATTATCCTGGCCAAGAACATGCCAGCTAAAAAATTGGGTGTCAAAACGGGCGAAGGTATCTGGCAGGCAAAACAAAAGGTGCCGGGACTTTTATGCGTGCCACCTCACTATGATAAATACCTGCGCTTTAGCCGGTCTGCCAGGAAAATTTATTATAGGTACACTAATCAGGTAGAAGCCTTTGGCATTGATGAATGTTGGGTGCGTCCGTAAGTCACAAACTTTGTGGCGCGGATAGAAAAGAAATGTGCTG
>OGNF01000220.1_pt1 | contig 65140 bp, 58 predicted proteins | sample 1573321 | NCBI WGS metagenome assembly OGNF01 (sample SAMEA2581911, study PRJEB24529) | metagenome | biome: Human gut stool | place: China | collected 2011 | reverse complement strand
TTCCCTACACGACGCTCTTCCGATTTATACATCTGAAGAAACTGGCATAACATATAAAGCAGTTTTTTCTGTGTCAAGTGGGAATTTTACTTTTAATTTAGGGAATAAAAATGGTGGAGCTAATTCCGGTATTGTATGTACTGCAAATCCTAATGGATACATTCTGAAAGCTGTTGCGCTTACAGGTGATCACAAAAATTTGAACGTTAGCTTTTACGGCAATAATTCATATTATACAGAAACTAAGCCCGATAAAAATAATGGTACACTGATTACAACTGCGACAGTCACTATAAGTGAGACACCTGTAAATGAACCTTACACTTCTGTGGCCATTTGGGCGAATAGTAATGAATCTATGCAGTTTTCGTCAATCACGTTAGTTTGGGCGAAGCCGAAAACTGAAGAGGTCTATACCGCCGAGGGTGCAATAACTGTTGAGGCTCCGTACGCTTACGAGTATGGCAACGCCAACGTACTGAGTTTCGCTCCGACTATCAAGCTTAACGGCAACGCTATTGATGACCTCGCAGAACTTGCTAAATTCAACGTTGTTCTTAATGGCAAGGTACTTGGAACGGCTGCCGACGCCATCGATCATTTTGCACCCAAACAGGGTGAAGATAATAAGTTCACCGTTACGAAAGGCGACCAGACAATCGAAGTTGCCAACGTGGCATGGCCCGAAATCGACGTTGAACCGGCCATAGAACAGGTTGAATATGTAAAGGCCGACGACGGCAATGTTCACGCCATATACTACGTGGCTCCAAAGACCAACAATTCCAACCTCCACTGGACTGTAGCTACCGAGCATCCCAACAGCCTATATTGGAAAGAGGGCCACAATGGCGCCGCCTGCCAGTTCAATAACGTTGCTACCTGGACTGAAGGAACAGATGAAATAGGTTCTATTAATCATCCCTCGACTTTCGATGCCAGCATCTCCTTCCCGTTCGCTGTCAAGAAAGATTCTGCCGCTCAGGGAATCCGCCTGATGGCCGCCGATGACGAATACGATGTAGCAACATATCAGGCGGACTCAAAATCTCTCGCCAATGAAATCACCAATACTGAATTCCAACCCAATGGCGATAAGAGCCAGACTTCGGGGGTGGCTGACGTGGCTGTGGATCAGGAGGGCGAGGTTGAGTTCTTCAACCTGCAGGGCGTTCGCGTCAACGGCGAACTGACTCCCGGCCTCTACATCCGCCGCCAGGGCAACCGGGCCACCAAGGTGGTAGTGAAATGAAGACAGAAGAACAGAAGTTGACACAAGAACAGAAGATAAAAAAAGTAACAAAAGTATTTTTCTGATTTCTGAAAGCATAATCGGCTGCGCGGGGCATCCCTCCGCGCAGCTTTTTTTGCGCTTGGAGAGCAGGCGTCTCGCCTGCGCGTTGCTGATGGCGTGGGTAATTACTTCTGCTATCCGTGGCCGCAGGCCGGAGGCCTGCTCTCCTGGCTGCGCAATGTTTTCGCTGGCTGCACGCTGATATCTCTGCTATGCCTTTTGTTCTTATAAAAATCTTCCATTCTTCTGTCTTCGCATCGCCGCGCAACCATGGCGGTATAAAAAATGTTATTTAGTTGGATTGTTGGCGACAAGTGAGTAACTTTGCCGCGACGTTTCCGCTAATTATTAAAAAACGACGATAATGGAACAGAAAGAATTCGACCGCCTCAGTTATGCGCTGGGGCTGAGCATGGGCAATAATTTCCGCGCCTCGGGCATCGACAAGATCGATGTCGACAGCTTTGCCGACGGCGTGGCCGCCGTGTTCTACGGCGCACAGCCCAAGATGACATACGACGAGGCCAAGCAGGTGATCCAGGAGTATTTCCAGAAGCTTGAGGCCCGCCAGCAGGAGGAAGCCAAGGTGGCTTCGGAGGCCAACGCCAAGGCCGGCCGCGACTTCCTTGATGCCAACGGCAAGCGCGAGGAAGTGAAGGTGACGCCTTCGGGTCTGCAGTACGAGGTGCTCAAGGAGGGCGACGGCGCGCAGCCGACGGCCACCGACCGCGTGGTGGTGCACTACACGGGCAAGCTGATCGACGGCACCGTGTTCGACTCGAGCGAGGAACGCGGCGAACCCGCCACCTTCGGCGTGACGCAGGTGATCCCCGGCTGGGTCGAGGCCCTGCAGATGATGAAGGCCGGCTCGCAGTGGCGCCTGTACATTCCCGCCAATCTGGCATACGGCGCGCAGGGCGTACCGGGCATCGGTCCGAACCAGACGCTGATCTTCGACGTGACACTGCTGGAAGTCGTAGGCAAATGAGACTGATCAAGACAGCCGCCCTGGTGCTGACGCTGGCCGCGGCGCCGGCGCTGAGCGCCCAGACAGCCGCTCCGGCTCCCACGCCGGAGCAGGCCGACTCGCTGGCGCGGGCCCTGGCCTGCTTCATGGCTCCGTCCGTGACGGGCGCCATCGACAACCTTGCGCGCCTCGACGCGCCGGTCGACCGCGAGAAATTCCTCGAAGCCTTCACCGCGATAGTGCGCGGCGAGGAGCCCGCCATGACGAAGCGCGAGGCCGACGCCTTCATCGGGGCGTTCGTCGACTCGCGCCGCCCGGTGATCCCCGACTCGCTGCCTGCTGCGTCGCAGCAGGCGTTCATCGACAGCGTGGCCGCCCTGCCGGGCGCGCGACAGCTGCCCTCGGGCGTGGTGGTCGTGACGGAGCAGGCCGGCACGGGCGATTTCCCGACCGACTCGTCCACGGTGATGGCCCGCTACACGGGCCGGTTCTCCAACGGCTTCGTGTTCGACTCGACCGACGAGCCCGTAGCGCTGCCGGTAGGCGAACTGGTAGCCGGATTCAGCGAAGGTCTGAAGCTGATGCAGCCCGGCGGCCGCTACCGCCTCGTGATCCCCGCCGACAAGGGCTACGGCCCCCGGGGCGTGGCCGGCCACATACCGGGCAACGCGGCGCTGGACTTCACCATCGACGTGAGCGCAATCAAACCGAATTAAAATAAACCAATACGACAACGATATGAAGAAAATCATCATGGGCGTCGCCGCAGTGGCCATGCTGGCCATGGGCGCCTGCTCGAAAGACAAAGCCGCCGGCGAGGCCGGCGAGGCCGCAGTAAGCAAGGAGTACACCGACTCGATCTCGCGCGTATACGGCGCCATGGTCGGCGGCTACGTGCTGAGCGACTTCAAGAACTTCAACGACGAACATCAGAACGACCAGACGCGCGAAGAAATGATCAAAGGCGTGCGCATGGCCTTCTCGCAGGGTGAATCCGAGGGCATGGCCATGGGCCTGCAGGTAGGCATGAAGATGATGCAGGAGATCAAGCAGCTCGAGGATATGGGCGTCCCCGTCGACCGCAACCTGGTGCTGTCGAACTTTATCGAGGCCTTCAAGGCCGACACGGTCGACATGCACCACCTTCGCGAGCTGAGCAACTCGTTCAGCACCGCCATGGCACAGGCCAGCGAAATGCAGCACAAAAAGGAGATGGCCGAGCGCGCCAACTCGCCTGAAGCCCAGCAGAACGCCATCAGCGGCAAGGCATTCCTCGACAAGAAGCGCACCGAAGAGGGAGTACAGGCCACCGCGAGCGGCCTGCTCTACAAGATCGACGTGGCCGGCGACACCACCGGCATCGCCGCCAACGCACCGCTGGATGTGATCTACAAGGGCATGCTGATCGACGGCACCGTATTCGACCAGTCGGCCGAGCCCGTGAAAATGGCGCCTGCAGGCGTGATCCCCGGCTTCGGCGAAGGCATGAAGCTGATCGGCAAGGGCGGCAAGGGCACGCTCTACATCCCGGCCGAGCTCGCCTACGGCGTGGAGGCTCCGGATGTAATCGGCCCCAACCAGACCCTCGTGTTCGAGATCGAGGTCGGAGAATAATCCCCGCGGGCTAAAATAGCTATTATAGCTAAATTAGCTACAACAGCCCGCAAAGCGGGCAAGGTTAGTTAAAAATTCTTAACTAATCACTTGCAGTGTTAAAAATCACCGCCGTGTTAAAAATTTTTCGTAACTTTGCATAACTTCAACGAGTTGGAGGAGGCCCCCGGGGCTTCCTCCTTTTGTTTAAGCCACCCTATAATAACGAATTACCGCATACCAAGGCAAGAAATGATAGATAAGGAATTACTGCAACGCACGGTCGAGGACGCCATAGCCGGCACGGACATGTTCGTGGTCGACGTGCGTGTGACCCCGGCCAACGAGATCACCGTCGAGATCGACTCGCCCGAGGGCATCGACATCGACACCTGCGCCGCGCTCACGCGCCGCATCGAGGAGGTCTTCGACCGCGACGCCGAGGACTACGAGCTCGAGGTCGGCTCGGCCGGCCTTACCGCCCCCTTCAAGGTGCGCGGTCAGTATCTGAAGAACATCGGCAACGAAGTGCAGGTGCTCACCCGCGACGGCCGCAAGGTCAAGGGCATCCTCACCGCCGTCGGCGACGACGGCCGCTTCACGGTCGAAGTTCCCGTCAAGGTCCGGCACGAAGGCGCCAAAAGGCCCGTCACCGAGATGCAACCCCAGACCTTCGACCCCGCGGAATGCAAATCAGTAGAATATGTAATTAATTTCAAATAAGCTTACTTCCCCATGGCAAAGAAAGAGGAAACCCCCAATATGGTCGAGCAGTTCGCCGAGTTCAAGGAACTCAAGAACATCGACAAGGAAACAATGATCAGCGTGCTCGAAGAGTCGTTCCGCAACGTGCTTGCGAAGATGTTCGGCACCGACGAGAACCTCGACGTGATCCTGAACCCCGACAAAGGCGACGTGCAGATCTTCCAGAACCTGACCGTCGTGCCCGACGGGGAAGTGGCCAACCCCAACCTGGAGATCTCGCTCAGCGACGCCCGCGCCGACAACGACCCCGAAGCCGAGGTAGGCGAAGAGCACACCAAGGAGATCTTCTTCGAGAAATTCGGCCGCCGTGCCATCCTGACGCTGCGCCAGACCCTGCAGTCGAAGATCCTCGACCTGCAGAAGGAGGCCGTCTACAACAAGTTCAAGGAACTCGAGGGCGAGCTCGTCAGCGGCGAAGTATACCAGACCTGGTCGCGCGAGACCCTGCTGCTCGACGACGACAAGAACGAGCTGCTCCTGCCCAAGAGCGAATCGATCCCCGGCGACTTCTTCCGCAAGGGCGAGACCGTCCGCGCCGTCATCGCAAACGTCGACAACAAGAACAACAACCCCAAGATCACCGTATCGCGCACGAACGAGCAGTTCCTGCGCCGCCTCTTCGAGCTTGAAGTACCCGAAATCCACGATGGCCTGATCAACATCCGCGCCGTAGCCCGCATCCCCGGCGAGCGCGCCAAGATCGCCGTCGAGAGCTACGACGACCGCATCGACCCCGTAGGCGCCTGCGTCGGCGTCAAGGGCTCGCGCATCCACGGCATCGTGCACGAGCTGCGCAACGAGAACATCGACGTGATCAACTACACGGCCAACCCGTCGCTCTTCATCCAGCGTGCCCTGTCGCCCGCCAAGATCACATCGATCCGCATCGACGAGGACGAGAAGAAGGCCGAGGTGATCCTGCGCCCCGAGGAGGTGTCGCTCGCCATCGGCAAGAACGGCCTCAACATCAAGCTCGCGTCGATGCTCACCGGCTACGTCATCGACGTGTACCGCGACACCGAGGAGACCGTCGAGGAGGACATCTACCTCGACGAGTTCAAGGACGAGATCGACGAATGGGTCATCGAGGCCCTTAAGAACATCGGCTGCCTCACGGCCAAGAACGTGCTCAACGCTCCCCGCGAGATGCTCATCGAGCAGGCCGACCTCGAGGAATCGACCGTCGACAACGTCATCGCCGTCCTCAAGGCCGAGTTCGAGGACTGATCCGGGCCGCCGGCCGCCTCATACCAAACCCGCCGTCCCGGCCCGGACGGCACAGACAACAATAAGAAAAACGAAAACCACAGTATATGGCGAAAACTAAAATCAGCACCATCGCAAAGGAACTGAACGTGGCCCTGCCCACCGTCTTCAGCTACCTGAGCGAAAAAGGGATCAGCATCGAGGAAAGTCCCAACACGCGCGTCGAGGACGACATCATCGATCTGCTGGCCAAGAAATTCATGCCCGACAAGGACCTAAAGAACAAATTCGGCCAGACACAGGCCGCGCGCCAGACGCCCCGTACGCCTGCCCGGGAGGAGACTCCCAAGGCCCCGGAAGTGCTGACACCCGCCACCGACACACATCAGACGCCCCGCATATTGGGCAAGCTTGAGCTCGACAGCGCCGGCAAGCCGGTGATAAAAAAGCCCGAAGAGCCGAAGCCCGCACCCAAACCGGAACACAAGCCGCAGCCCGCACCGCAGCCCAAGGCCGAGGAAAAGCCCGCGCCCAAAGCCGAGCCGACCCCCGCGCCGAAGCCCGCACCCCAGCCCAAGGGCGCCGAGGCCCCGAAAGCCGAGCCCAAACCGCAGCCCAAGGCTGAGGAAAAGCCCGCGCCCAAAGCCGAGCCGAAGCCCCAGCCAGCGCAGCAGCCCGAAGCGCCCAAGGCCGAAACCAAGCCGGCCGCCGAGACACCGAAAGCGCCGGCACAGCCCTCGGACGAGGTGTTCCAGCCGTCGACGCCGCGCCCGGCGCTCTCGCTCAATATCGTAGGCAAGATCGATCTCTCGGCCATAAACCAGAATACGCGCCCCAAAAAGAAGGGCAAGGACGACCACCGCGGAGCCAAACCTGCCGACGCCCAGGGCGACCGCAAGAAACGCAAGCGCATCGCCGGCAAGGATAAGGTCGATATCGAAAAGGCCGGCCGCCAGGCCGACGACCGCCAGAACCAGACCCAGGGCCAGCGCGGAGGCAAAGACCAGCGCGGCGGCCAGGGTCAGGGACAGGGCCGCGGCAAGGATCAGCGGGGTGGACAGCCCCGTCGCCCCGTCGCTCCCGTAGTGTCGGAGGAGGACGTTTCGAAGCAGGTCAAGGAAACCCTCGCCCGCCTCACCGCCAAGGACAAGGGCCTCAAGAAGGCAGCCAAGTGGCGCAAGGAGAAGCGCGAGGCTAACGCCGAACGCACACGCGAGGCCTTCGCTGCCGAAGCCGAGGAAAACAAGATACTGAAGCTGACCGAGTTCGTAACCGCCAACGACCTCGCGATCATGATGAACGTGCCCATCAACCAGGTGATCGCCACCTGCATGAACCTGGGCGTGATGGTATCGATCAACCAGCGACTCGACGCCGAGACCATCAACATCGTCGCCGACGAATTCGGCTTCACCACCGAATACGTGTCGGCTGAAGTAGCCGACGCCATCCATCAGGAGGAAGACTCGGAGGAAGATCTCGTGTCGCGTCCGCCGATCGTGACCGTCATGGGCCACGTCGACCACGGCAAAACCTCGCTGCTCGACTACATCCGCAAGGCCAACGTTATCGCCGGCGAGGCCGGCGGCATCACGCAGCACATTGGCTCATACTCAGTCACGCTGTCCGACGGCCGCCACATCACCTTCCTCGACACCCCGGGCCACGAGGCTTTCACCGCCATGCGCGCCCGCGGCGCCAAAGTCACCGACCTCTGTATCATCATCGTGGCAGCCGACGACAACGTCATGCCGCAGACAGTCGAGGCCATCAACCACGCAGCCGCAGCCGGCGTGCCCATCGTCTTCGCCATCAACAAGATCGACAAGCCGCACGCCAATCCCGACAAGATCAAGGAAGAACTGGCCGCCATGAACTACCTCGTGGAGGAATGGGGCGGCAAATACCAGTCGCAGGACATCTCGGCCAAGAAAGGCATAGGCGTCGAGGAACTGATGGAAAAGGTGCTTCTCGAAGCCGAAATGCTCGATCTCAAGGCCAATCCCAACCGCAAGGCCACCGGCACCATCATAGAGTCGACCCTCGACAAGGGTCGCGGCTACGTGGCCAACGTACTGGTACAGAACGGCACCCTGCGCGTGGGCGACATCGTGCTGGCCGGCAACCACTACGGCCGCATCAAGGCCATGTTCAACGAACGCAACCAGCGAATCAAGGAAGCCGGGCCCGCCACTCCGGCCCTGATCCTGGGCCTTAACGGCGCCCCGCAGGCCGGCGACACCTTCAACGTGCTCGAGACCGAGCAGGAAGCCCGCGAGATCGCATCAAAGCGCGAGCAGCTGCAACGCGAGCAGGGTCTGCGCACCCAGGTCGGCCTCACGCTCGAGGAGATCGCCCGCCGACGCGCCATCGGCAACTTCCACGAGCTCAACATCATCGTCAAGGGCGACGTCGACGGCTCGATCGAAGCTCTGAGCGACTCGCTGATCAAGCTCTCCACCGAAGAGATCCAGATCAACGTCATCCACAAGGCCGTAGGCGAGATTTCCGAAAGCGACGTCACGCTGGCATCGGCCGACGACCACACCATCATCGTCGGCTTCCAGGTGCGCCCGTCGATAGCCGCACGCCGCGCCGCCGAGAGCAAGGGCATCCAGATCCGACTCTATTCGGTCATATACCAGGCCATCGAGGAGGTCAAGGACGCCATGGCCGGCATGCTCGCGCCCGAGATCAAGGAAGAGATCACCGGCTCGGCCGAAGTGCTCGAGACCTACCACATCAGCAAGGTCGGCACCATCGCCGGCGCCATCGTCCGCGAAGGCAAGATCAAACGCTCGAGCCGCGTCCGCCTCATCCGCGACGGCATCGTCCGCTACACCGGCGAGCTCGGATCGCTCAAGCGCTTCAAGGACGACGTCAAGGAAGTCGCCTCAGGCTACGACTGCGGCCTCTCGATCACCGGATTCAACGACATCAAGGTCGGCGACATCGTCGAAGGCTTCGAGGAAGTCGAAGTGGCCCGCACGTCGCTCTAAGCGCACCGCGATGCACCGCATCCACCTCAACATAGGCTCTAACCAGGGCGACCGCAAGGCCATCATCGGCCGGGCGGCCGCCCTGATTGCTTCGCGCCTGCAGGCCCGGCGCGTCGAGCTCTCCGACTACGTCGAGAGCGAACCCTGGGGCTATGACTCGCCCAATCCGTTCCTAAACCGCGGCCTGCTCGTGCTCACCGACGCCTTCGGCGACGCCCCACTGACTGTCCTTGACATCACCCGGACCATCGAGCGCGAGATAGCGCCCGACTCGCCACACCGTCGCCCCGACGGCTCGTACACCGACCGTCGTCTCGACATCGACATCATCGACATCGACCGCCGGCCCTTCTGCCACCCGCGACTGCAGCTTCCACATCCCCGCGCGGCTCTCCGGCCGTTCGTCATGATTCCCCTGCGCGCCCTCGCCCCCGCGGCAGCCGACTTCGTCGCCGCGACGTCGCCGCCGGACTCTCCGGACCGTTATTTAATCGCCCCAAATAACGGCGGGGAGCTTGGCGAAGTCGTGGAAAAGTGCTAACTTTGCGGAATCTAAGCAAAAACAGCCAAGTGCTATCAAATACAATGACCAAGTATATCCTATCTCTTCTTGCAATCGTCATGGGAGCCATGGCGGCGAAAGCGGCCTTAGCCGTGACACCGTCGACCGCCGGCTCACTGCCGGCACTGATCGGCAATCCGGCCGAAGTGACCGACCTGACCGTCACCGGCCCGGTCAACGCCTATGACCTCGACTTTATCGACACCCACATGCCGCAGCTGCTGCGCCTCGACCTTAGCGGCGCCACCATCGAAGCCGGCAACGGCCGGCGTCTGCGCGGCATCTCGTACCACCCCGCAGGCCGCATCCCGGCACGCATATTCACGGGCTCGCCTGTCCGCGAACTTCTGCTGCCCGATGCCGGCGACATCACCGTAGGCGACGGAGCATTCGCCGGCTCGGCCATCGAATCGATCTCTGTCCGGGCCAATGTCAAGGATATGGGCAACGGCGCCTTCAGCGGCTGCACGGCGCTCAAGACCGTCACGCTTGCCGTCGGCACCGTGGGCGAATCGGCTTTCGCCGGCTGTACGGCGCTCGAAAGCGTTACTCTGACGGCTCCGGTCGCCGTGGCGGACTATGCTTTCGCCGACTGCTCGTCCCTGACCGCAGTGGACGGCGCGTCGAACATCACTTCAATCGGGCGGCGCGCATTCGCCAACTGCGCGGCACTGGCCGGTTTCAGCTTCGGCAGCGGACTGACCGATATCGGCGACGAGGCATTTCTGGCAGCCGGCCTGCGCGAAGCCGACCTGACGCCCTGCACGGCCCTCGACGGCGTAGGCGAATGGGCATTCGCCCACATGCCCCGTCTCGAGTCGCTCGACCTGGGGAAAGCCTCATGGATCGGCCGCGGAATCGTATTCGACTGTCCCCGGCTGAAGCATCTCAACTTCCCGAATAAGGCCGACACCGTGCCCGACCTGGCCTATGCCAAAAACACTGCGCTCGACACCACCGGCATCATGCACGACGAGGTGACCTACATAGGCGACCACGCCATGCACGGTATGTCGCAGGTGACTACTTTCACCCTGCCCGCCTCGCTCGAATATATCGGCGACGGCGCCATGGAGGGCATGACAAGCCTGCAGCGCATCAACATATCGGCGACGACGCCTCCCGCAACCGGCGAAGACGTATGGAACGGTCTCGACCAGCCCAAAATCGTGCTTCAGGTACCCGATGCCGGCGCAGACAGCTACCGCGCCGCCGACCAGTGGCGTAATTTCGCGATTTACAGCGTCAGCGGCATCGACGACGTGCTCGACGATGCCGCCGGCGAAAGGCTCCGCGCCCGCTTCGAAGGCGACCGCCTGGTGGTCGAGTCGGCCGGCCTCGATCTTATCCGCGTAAGTCTGTACAATATCGGTGGCCTACTGCTCGACTCGGCCGAAGCTCCGGCCGGGCGCGCCGAATTCGATACCGCCGGTTCGGCCGACCGCGTATACCTCATAGGCACAGTGATGGCCGACGGGCGCTCCGCATCCCTTAAAATAGCCAAGAACTGATGGGCAAGAACAAACTGAGCAAGTTTGCCGAAATGAACACCATCGACCTGGTGTTCCAGTATCCCTACGGACGCCTGCGCGAGGAGGGTTTCGACTCGTTCCCGCTCAAGGGCCGCTGGGGGGCGGAATTCTTCGGCAATGACCACCCCATCGTCGTAGAACTCGGCTGCGGCAAGGGTGAGTACACCGTAGGGCTCGCGCAGCTATACCCCGGGTGCAACTTCATCGGCATCGACATCAAGGGCGCGCGCATGCACGCAGGCGCCACCCGCGCACGCGACCTGGGGCTGCCCAACGTAGCCTTTCTGCGCACATCGATCGAACTGCTCGAAGCTTTCTTCGCACCCGGCGAGATCGCCGGCCTGTGGATAACCTTCCCCGACCCGCAGATGAAAAAGGTCAACAAGCGCCTGACCGGCACCCGCTTCATGCAGCTCTACCGCCGCGTATGCGCTCCTGACGCCCTGGTCAAGCTCAAGACCGACAGCCCCTTTCTCTACAGCTATACCCGCGCGATGGCGCAGCTCAACGCTCTGGAAATCATCACCGACACCCCCGACCTGTACCACGCAGGCATGGATGGCGATCCCATCCTCGGCATCCGCACCCACTACGAAACACAGTGGCTTGCCCGCGGCCTCTCGATCAAATATCTGGTATGGCGTCTGGGCCACGACACGCCTCTGACAGAGCCTGAGGACGACTTCGAACACGATACATACCGCTCATACTCGCGCGGATACATTCAACAGGGCGACCTTGCGCCCGTACTGAGCAAATCATAAAGCAGATAAGATGTCTATCACACTGTACCCCAACCTCATACTCGACGCGCTCCGCAATGTGAAATATCCCGGCAGCGCAAAGAACATCGTCGAAGCCGGCATGGTAGAGGACGACATGCGCATCGACGGCAACCACGTGAGCTTCTCGCTCATTTTCGACAAGGCCACGGATCCGTTCATCAAATCGGTGGTGAAAAGCGCCCAGGCCGCTATCCGCGCATTCGCGTCGGCGGACGCCGAAGCCGAAATCCATGTCAAGACACCTCAGGCTGCACGGGCCGAAGCTGAACAGCCCGTTCTGCCCGGCGTCCGCAACATCATCGGCGTCAGTTCCGGCAAGGGCGGCGTCGGCAAGTCAACCGTAGCGGCAAACCTGGCTGTCGCCCTTGCAGGCGAAGGCTATAGTGTCGGCCTGCTAGACGCCGACATTTTCGGACCGTCGGTTCCCCGTATGTTCGGCATTGAAAACGAACAGTTATACATGCACGAGGTCGATGGCCGACAGCTCATCATTCCAATCGAACGCTACGGTGTGAAACTGCTGTCGATCGGACTGGTAATTGATCCCGACAAGGCGGCGCTGTGGCGCGGTTCTATGGCATCGAATGCCCTTAAACAGCTCATTGAGCAGGCCGACTGGGGTGAACTCGACTATTTCCTGATAGATATGCCTCCCGGCACGAGCGATATCCATCTGACACTGGTCCAGACTTTGGGCATCACCGGCGCGCTCGTAGTCACTACTCCGCAGGAAGTCGCCCTGGCCGACGCACGCAAAGGCATCGCCATGTTCCGCGAACCCAAGATCAACGTTCCCGTCCTCGGCATAGTCGACAACATGTCCTGGTTCACCCCCGAAAAACACCCCGACGAGCGCTACTATATCTTCGGCAACGACGCCAACGTCGACCGCGTGGCAGCCGAATATGGCGTACCGGTACTGGCGCGCATTCCGCTGGTGGCTGCCGTAGGCGACCACAACGATGCCGGTCTGCCCATCGTGGCCGACAACTCCAACCCCGCATCGCAGGCATTCAGCCATCTTGCGCATGTAGTGGTCGAAGCCGTCAACGCCCGCAACCGCGAGCTGCCTCCGACCATTAAAGTCAACGTCACGCAAAAATGAAAATACTCGTCATCAACGGCCCCAATCTCAACTTGCTGGGGCGCCGGCAACCTGAAATATACGGCACGGCCTCCCTCGATGAAATCGCCGCTGATCTGGGCGACCGCTTTCCCGCCGAGCAGTTTCTGTGGCTGCAGTCCAATCATGAGGGCGACCTGATCGACTATCTCCACGAAGCGGCCTACGGCGACGAACCTGCCGACGGCATCATACTCAACGCCGGAGGATACAGCCACACATCCGTTGCACTGGCCGACGCCGTCGCCGCCATTCCTGTGCCGGTCGTCGAAGTCCATCTGTCCAACATCGCCGCCCGCGAGGACTTCCGACACCGCTCGTTGCTCGCGTCCGTCGCCGCCGGCACCATCCAAGGCTTCGGCGCCGAAGTATACCCCCTCGCCGTCGCCGCCCTCCTCGCCCTGCACAAAAAATAGCACAGATATTCCCCGAAATTTCAGCAAATTACATCGTTTCATAAGAAATCTTTCTTTGCAAAGAAAAAAATATGTGATTTTTTATCCTTGCAAAGAAAGATTTTTGTAACTTTGTGAACATTTGAAGAATATGGACAGAATTTATGAAATTTCCGCTCGCCTTACCGGCGAACTCAATGCTCCGCTCAGACGATATCTCTACCACCGCATTGAATGGGACGACAGACTTATTATGATAAAAGGCGCCAGAGGTGTCGGTAAGACAACCATGTTGAAGCAGCAGTGCAGAGAAAAAGGCGAAAAGGGCGTCTACGCATCGCTCGACCAGCTAATTTTCAACGATCTTACTATACTTCAGCTCGCTGACTACCACTACAAACACGGTGGAACACATATATATCTTGACGAAGTTCACCGGTACCCCCGGCCCAACTGGGAGCAGGAACTGAAAATTATATACGACAGCTATCCCGGACTTCACATTGTCTTCACCGGCTCGTCGCTTCTGCATCTCAACAGCAAAGTCGCCGACCTATCGCGGCGCGTGGCAGTATATGATCTCAGAGGTCTGTCATTCCGCGAATACCTGAATTTCACCGGTAATTACGGATTTGAACCACACAATCTTCCGGATATCCTCAAAAACCACCGATCGATCGCAGCAGATATTTCAACGCGTATACGAATCATAGGCGAATTCGAAAAATATCTGAAAAACGGATATTATCCTTTCTTTATGGATAGTTCCGAAAGCACTTACATACAGAGAGTCGAAAGACTTGTGCTTTCGGTCATAGACCTCGATATTCCCGCAATCACTTCAGTTGAATACGAAACGCTTCTTAAACTCAAGAAACTACTTGTTGTACTAGCCGAGCAGGTGCCGTTCGTACCCAATATTACAAACCTTTCTCGTGATGTGGAGGTGACTCGCAATCAGCTGATGAAATTTTTCACGCTGCTGACCGACGGAGCAATACTTAGAACTCTTATGGATGCCACTACACAGCCCAAACATGCCTCCAAACCTGAAAAAATTCTCTTTGACAATCCGTCCGTGATGCAGGCACTCGGTATTATTCATAAAATCGGTACTGTCAGGGAGAGCTTCGTAGCTTCCATGCTCAGTAGTCAGGGAAAACTGTTTGCTGCTAAAGAGGGTGATTTTCTGCTTGACCGCAACTATCTTTTTGAAGTCGGAGGAAAGAACAAGGGCTTCTCACAAATCGCTGATAAGCCTAACAGCTATATCGTAGCCGATGATATAGAAATAGGCGTCGGAAACAAAATTCCCCTATGGATTTTAGGATTCCTATATTAAGAATCGTTCCGTCTAAATACGACGATTGCGGGCTTCCTGCGCTTGGAAGTCCGCAATCGTCATAGAAGGAATCTTTTTCTTCGTTTCGCTGTCGTTTCTTGCTCTGGCGTGTCCTGTAGCACTTTCAGCCTCAGAGTGGAATTTCAATTCCGGACGTGCCGGGGATGCGATCAGCGCTTGGCTTGTGTGTTTTTGCCTATATAACGCCGGGTTAGCAGAAAAAGTTTTGAGAAAGTTACAGATCCGTCAGAAATCCGTCACAAATATTACACGGGCGCCGGCCGGTTCGGTCAGATTTATAACCCACCACGATGTGGCATCGGTGCGACGGACAAGCTCCGCAGACTTCACACCGACGTTCTTACCATTGACACTCAGCGTTTCAGCCTTGGGATTGAAGTCAATCCGACTGCCGTCTGTCACGTCCACGCAGTACAAGCTCCCCGCGTCGGTGCTTCCGAAAATAATACCTCCTGAGTCATATAAAAATGTTACACCCGGTGTAACAACACGCTGCCGCCCATCGGCAAGCGCCTCGGCAAGCTCGGTATCTTCGGTCTGACCGGGCCGGTCGGGTGTGCCTGGAATGGAGCCGGGCCGCTGACCGGGCTCCTGCGGATCAGACGAACAGGCTGCGGCCAAAAGACATATGATTATCGGTACTATCGGCTTCATGGACGTATCTCGATTTTAATGACGCCGCGGGCAGTGCGGCTTGTGAATGACAGCTCATGCACGCCAATGCCGACGTCCGACAGGCTTATACGGTCGTCCTCGACAGGCACACCGTCGAGTTTCCAGGCTGCATCGGACGGAACGTACGGCGATGTAAACCACAGCAGACTGTCGGCACCCACGGAATACGTTGCCTTGAGAGGCTCTGGCTTCAGGTCAGGCTCTACAGGTCCCGGGGGATCGGGTGGTGTCGGGGGATCAGGATTATCGGGCGGCGTAGGCGGATCGGACGGAATTTCGAAATTGTCGCCGGCCCGCGCGCCCCACAGATACTCGGCCAGGTCGGGATACTCGACAAAGGGGTTGACATTGCCCTGCCGCTGCCCCTGCAGGACGCATTCCGCACGCTCGCGGTCGTCGACCGGATCGCTGCGGTGCCACTGAAGGAGCAGGTCGCTGCCGAGCGGACGCAGCAGGGGCCAGCCGCCGTCCTCGAGCAATACGGTGCCTTGACTGCGCCACAGCCGCTGAGGATATATGACGGCGAGATACATCAGTCTACGTGCAAGATCGCCGCGGCGATCATCAGCCGGCATCCAGGCGTTGACCTCGGCTCCGCCCACAATTGCTATGCCGACGGCCCAGCCTTGGCCTTCCTGAGTCGGACGGACGACCTGGGCGGCCATGTACGCACCGCGGGCCGCTGCAAGCGCCGGAGGCCCGAGCAATTCGTTGAAAGCATCGGCCGGCGCGTCGGCATACCACCACTCTGCGGGGATCACTGCCATACGCTCCGACTCACCGGACCACCATGAGGCTGACGGAGCCGACGACGGGGCCGCGGCCGGGCGGAAACGATCGGCTATATACGACGCGAGCGACGCGCCGCTCAGAGCGGCCGCCACAGGCACGCAGGCCGCAAGAGCCAATGTCAACAGCTTGAATTTCACGCCTTCAAAGTTATGCATTTTTTCCGATTCAGCGACCTAAGAGACGAAAAAAATTAAAAAAGCCCCCTTTTAACAAGATTTTTTGTATCTTTGTGCGTTAAGTAAATATGGAGAATCAGCAGACAGCCGACATCGGCCTGCGCCAGGCGCAGGCGACCGTCGACCGGTGGATCACCACGGTCGGCGTTCGCTACTTCTCGCCGCTGACCAATATGGCCGTCCTGGCCGAGGAGACCGGCGAAGTGGCGCGAGTGATGGCGCGCCGCTACGGCGACCAGTCGTTCAAGCCCGGCGAATCCGACACACTGGCCGACGAACTGGCCGACGTCATGTGGGTGGTGATGGCGATCGCCAACCAGAGCGGTATCGACCTGGCCGAAGCCTTCGCCCGCAATCTCGAAAAGAAGACTAAACGCGACGCGTGCCGTCACCTCGAGAACCCCAAACTCAGACAAGACTAACACAAAACCACTAAACATTCAAGAATATGAGCGACAAGTATCAAGACGCCATCGGCAAGAGCCGCGTCACCGAAGATGACGCTGCCGTGGCTGCCGCGGTTGAAAAAATAATCACCGAACACTTCGAGGAAAACAACAATACCGAAGTCTATAAATTCCTGTTCAACACCATCGACCTTACCACACTTAAGGCTACGGACTCGCCTCAGTCGGTGGCACAGTTCACCGAACGCGTCAACGCCTTCGACGAGGAATATCCGATGCTGAACAATGTGGCCGCTATCTGCGTCTACCCGAATTTCGCGCCGGTCGTACGTGCCGTTCTCGAGGTATCGAAAGTCGACATAGCCTGCGTGTCGGGCGCATTCCCCTCGTCGCAGTCGTTCAATGAAGTAAAGATCGCCGAGACAGCCCTTGCAGTCGACGGCGGTGCTGACGAGATCGACATCGTACTCAACGTCGGCAACTTCCTCGACGGCGACTACGAGGCCGTATGCGACGAGATCATCGAGCAGAAAGCCGCATGCCGCGACGCCCGCCTGAAAGTGATCCTCGAGACCGGAGCGCTGAAAACGGCCTCCAACATCAAGAAAGCTTCGGTGCTGTCGCTCTTCTCGGGGGCCGATTTTCTGAAGACCTCCACCGGCAAGGAGTTCCCCGGAGCCTCGCTCGAAGCCGCCTACATCATGTGCCAGTGCATCAAGGAGTACTACGAAGCCACCGGCACCCAGGTTGGCTTCAAGGCAGCCGGCGGCGTCGCCACCACCGAGGACGCCGTCAAGTACTACACCCTTGTGAAGGAAGTTCTCGGCGAAAAGTGGCTCACCAACGAATACTTCCGTCTTGGAGCCTCGCGCCTGGCCAATCACCTGCTGAGCGATATTCTGGGCAAGGAAACCAAGTTCTTCTGATCTTCCGCGCATGAAAATCTGGATCCATATCAACGGCATGCAGCAGGGGCCTTACGACCTTGAACAGCTGCGCGTGATGGCGGTGTCGCCCGACACCCCCGTGTGGTACGAAGGCCTGGAAGGGTGGCTACCGGCCTCGAAAGCGCCGGCAACGGCGGTGCTGTTCGGCAACTCACAGCCTACCACTCCACCCCCAGCAGCTCCCACAACCGCGCAGACTTATATGCCGGCCGGGCGGCCGCCGACATTCATGGGCTGGTCGATACTGCTGACGGTGCTGTGCTGCTCGCCTATAGCCATTGCAGCCATCATCACCGGGGCCATGTCTTCGTCGCGTTACAACGCGGGCGATCTGACCGGCGCACGGCGCCTGTCGCTGACCACCGAATGGCTTCTGATTTTCGCCATCGTATTCGCGTTCGTCACCGCTCCGCTGGGCATGGTGTTCTTCTTCTGACCCACATGCGGCCGTGAGCACAAAGCGCAAAATATTAGCGACCACTGCTATCATCAGCGTGGTCGCTTATTTAATATACCTTTGGGCACACGACCCGGCCACGTCGGCAGCCCCGCAGTGCTTGTTTCACAGGCTTACGGGTTACGACTGCCCGGGGTGCGGCTCGCAGCGTGCCCTGTATTCGATCATGCACGGACGCTTCGACGCCGCCTGGCGCTACAATGCGGCCATATTCTTTGCTATCCCTCTGGCCGCCTTATACTTATCGGCTCCGCGGCAGTGGCGGAATTATCTCGTCAGGCCGTCGGTTATCGTTGCAGTACTCCTGATGATAATTGTGTGGTGGATCCTACGCAACGTTATATGATGTAATTAAAGAATTTATAATGCATAATTCATAATTATGCATTTTTAAATTCTTAATTTTTAAATATTTACGGTGGTGGGGATTTCGCGGGCGATAGAGTGGTCGAGCGATATGAGGGTCTCGGTGCCCGTCACGCCCGGGATCATCTGGATCTTGTTGTTGAGCAGATCCATCAGATGCTCGTTGTCGCGGGCATAGAGCTTGATAAGCATGGTATAGGGGCCGGTAGTAAAGTGGCACTCCACAATCTCCGGAATCTTTTCGAACTCGGGTACTACGTCGCGGTACATGGCGCCGCGCTCGAGGTTGACGCCGATATAGGTGCAGGTGGTGTAGCCGAGCACTTTGGGATTGACGTGGTAGCCCGAACCGGTGATGACGTTAAGTTCGATCAGCCGCTGGATGCGCTGATGGATCGCTGCGCGCGACACTCCGCAGGCCACTGCGACATCCTTGGAAGGGATGCGTGCGTTGCGCATGACAATTTGTAAAATTTTTCTGTCGAGATTGTCTATTTTTTCCATGTGTATGATAAAAAGTAAGTCTTTTAGTATATTGTGTATTTTTATGAGCAAAAATAATACAATTATTAAAAAATTGTATCGATAGAGTAACGATTTAACATTATTTCACCTAAAATTGCCATATTTTTGTCCGTTTTTGCGAATTTCGCAACAGAATATTACCTTTCAGAATGATATTTCGAAGATCTGAAAAGGCACCCGGACATCCTCGCGGATGATTGCGGCCGAGGCACTCCGGTAGACATGTCCGCTGCCGCCCCGGCTGCAGCGGCGACTGACCAACGGATGGCTTGCCGGAACAGCGACAGCCACACGGTAGTCAATCCGCGTGTCGGCACCTGCGCAGGCCACAACCATGTCCGCCGAATCGACATCGCGGCCAGCCGGCATGGCCCCCGGCGAAGCCGCCCTGATCACCGCCGCTATAGCCCGGCGCTGCGACGCGTTGCCGCAGGCCACGGCGTAGGTGGCAGGGCGCAGGTCGAGCGCCACGCGATAGAGCAGGCGGCAGTCGATCGTGGCCGGAGTTTCGGGCAGCGTGCGGTAGGCATAGTAGGCCATGCCCTGCGGCAGACGGACCACCTCGCGCACATAGCGGTAGGCCGACGGCGAATGGACGCCGAAGCCCAGCGCGTGGCGCAGCCGCTTGTATGACTCGATCAGGCCCACCGGCGGCGGTATTCGACAAACAGGGCGGCCAGGAGCAGCAGATAGATGATCGAGACGCTGGCATAGGCCACGGCACCGGTCGTGTGCAGCGAGTCGGGGTCGAAAGTCATCACTATCTCGTGGCGGCCGGCCGGAACGGACAGAGCGCGCAGGATATAGTTGACGCGGCCCAGCTCGACGGGCTTGCCGTCGACGGTGGCTTTCCAGCCCCATGGGAACCACACTTCGGAGAACACGCCGATGGCCGGCGTGCGCGTATCACTCACGTAGCTGACGCGGTTGGGCGTGTAGCCGGTGAGCATGATGGTGTCGCCTGGAGCGAGCGAGCCCGTCACTTGCCCGAGAAGGCGCGAGAAGCGCTCGTCGGCCACTGCGGCGTGCGAGGGGTCAAGGGTCTCGAGAGCCTTCATCTCGGCGTCGGCGCCGGCCACATAGCCGATCGAGTCGACGAGCCAGGCGGGGCCGAGGGCATGGGGATTCACAAGCAGCGGCTGCTGCGGATCGCCGGTTATGATATAGCGGGCATTGAGCATATCAAGCATACGGTAGCCGGCGCGCAGCTGGCGCACGACATCCTGCGACTCCGGCGGATAAGAGGCCGCGATGCTGTCGTCGCGAAGTTCGGGATAGTATCCGGCACGGGCCACGATGCCGAGACGGCGCTGGATCATGTCCTCATAGCGGTTGAGCTTGGCTGCGTGGTAGCCGCCTACCATCTTGTGGAAGTACGAGCGGTCGGGAGCCTCGAAGCCGGGCACGTCCATCACGCGGTAGTACGAAGTGTCCTGAAGTATGGCCTTGTCGATGGCGTCGGGAACGAATTCGGGGGCAGAAGCGGTAACTTCGGTAAAGCTGTCGTGCGACACATAGCGCTTGTCGACGCCGTACAGGTCAATGAACACGGCCACGCCGATAATGGCCGCCGAGACACGGCCGCGGCACCATCCGCGCATGTAGCCGAAGATGGCCAGCAGAGCCACGAGCACGAAGAACAGCGAGCGCAGGCCGTCGCTGCGGACCATACCGCTGCGCAGGCCGTCGACGGCAGCGGCGTTTTCGGGATTGGCGAGCGAGTACTGGAAAGCAAGCTGCTGGGCCTGGGCCTCGGAGTAGCCGTTCTGCATGGCCATCTGGGTGAGTTGCTGAGACAGCGCGGCGGAAGTCTCGCGGTCGGCTTCGGTGACGGTGTCGCCGTATATGCCGGGCATGAGCCACGCTGCAAGGCAGAGCAGCACGCACACACCGCCTGCTATGCACAGCGGACGGGCGTATTTCTTCAGCGAATCCGGCTCGGAAAGCACCTTGGCCAAAGCAAGTATCGCCAGGAGCGGCATGGTGAACTCGGCGATGACGAGAATGCTCTCGACAGCGCGGAACTTATTGTAAAGCGGGAAGTTGTATATGAAAAGATCGGTGAGCGACGCGAAATTGTCGCCCCAGGCCAGGAGTATGGACACGGCGGTCATGATTACAAGCGCCCACTTGACGGGCCCCTTGACGATAATGCATCCGAGCAGAAACAGCAAGCATACGGCTGCCCCGACATATACGGGGCCGTTAGTTCCCTCGGTGCCGTTGAAGTACTGGGGCAGGTAAGGCAGCAGCTGCGCGGCCGATGACTGGAGGTAAGGAGCCGCGCCGTCGAGCCGGTCGAGCCCCATGTACACCATGCGGCCACCCTCGGGACGGGCGCTGGCTCCGCCCTTGATATCGGGGATGAGCAGCGAGAACGTCTCCGACACGCCATAGCTCCAGCCGACGATCTGCTCGCGCGGCATGCCGCCTGTAGGGCGCGCGGCAGGAGCGGCGGCGTTGGCAGCGGGCAGCGGCGTGAGCTCGCTCTGGCTGCGCTTGGTTTCCTTGGAGTATTCGTAGGTGTTGTAGAGGCTCGGCAGATTGGCTCCTACTGCCAGGGTGCCGGCTCCGAGGGTCACGCAGGAGGCTATGGCCCAGCGGCGCACCGTCTTGCTGCGGACAGCCTCGACAAGCCACGCGATGACCAGGGCAGCCATCACGAACGCGAAGTAGTAGGTCATCTGCGGATGGTTGGCGTTGAGCTGCAGCATGGCGGCCACGGCCGTCAGCGCCGCGCCGGTCACGTAGCGGCCGCGGTAGGTCAGAACCAGGCCGGCAATTGTCGGCGGTATGTAGCAGAGAGTCACGAATTTCCATATGTGGCCCGCTCCGATGATGATGACGAAGTACGACGAGAGGCCCCAGGCCACGGCTCCGATCAGCGCGTAGTACCAGCGCAGCCGCAGTGTAAAGAGCAGAATCAGGAAACCGGCCATCATCATGAACAGCAGATTCGACGGCGCGGGCAGCCCCAGGCCGTAGAGCGTGTTGATCCAGTCGAACAGGCGGTTCGAGGGATACGTAGGCGAAATCTGGAATGTGGGCATGCCGCCGAAGAGCGAGTTGGTCCACAGGGCCTGCTCGCCGGTGGCCTCATAGTAAGCCTTGCCTTCCTGGCCGTTGGCGGCGCCCTGCTGCATATCGGCCTGGCGCAGCGAGTTGCCCTCGAAATTGTCGGGGTAGAAGAAAATCAGCGACACGACCGCCAGCACGGCGACTGACACGAAGAACCCCCATACCTGCGGGTTGCGTATCCATTCTTTTATCTTGTTCATAAGCCTGGAGTTTTCACTATTACTTTATTTGCTTCGGTGGGTGTCACGCGGATGTAGAAGCCCGGAGCGGGATTGGCCGAGTCGACACGCACGCCGTTGATATTATAGTACGTGACGGGCTCGTCGCGGTCATATCCGAGATCGGGAATGCCCTGCACGCCGGTAAGATACACCGTGATGCTCTTGATGCGGCTCTGGCGCGACGAAGTGAACACCACGCTCGCGGGACGTTCGTCCTCGGCAGGCTCCCAGGTACAGCTGTAGTAATCGTATGCGCCGCTGTCGACGGTGAAGTCGATATCCGACGTACCCGACTCGCTCAGCTCGAACGTCACGCCCGAAATATACATCGACGGCGTCGCCGAGCTTACAGTCATGCGGTCGCCGTCGTAGATGCGCAGGTCGCAGCCGGCGTCGTACGAATGATATAGGCGCACATGCGTGTTACCCTCCTCAGTGGCCTCGAATGTAAGAGCAGCGTACGAACTGCTGAACGAACGGCCGTCGAGCGGCACCCATTCCGAACGGGCCGGCTCCTCGACGGCAGGCGTCAGCGTCGACGGAGCGTTGAAATTGAAGTGTGCAGCTACGGCGTGATCGTCGTTCGATATCCAGAATGCCGCTGCAGTCAGTTCGCTGGGCTGCATGCCGTCGCAGAAAGCGCGAGCGCTGATGTAGCAGTCGGTGCGGAGCTCTATGGGCGAGGTGTACAGCGGCGACGTCAACGTAGGGTCGCTCCCGTCGGTCGTATAGTGGATCACCGCGTCGGGCGTCGGACAGCTGATCGAGACCATCGTTCCGGCCGGCAGCGTGCCTCCGGCCGGCGACAGTACCGGTGCCGCAACTTGCTCCTTTTCGGGCTCCACCACGCCGTTGGCAGTATCGTAGTAGACTGTGATCGAACGGATGTACAGACGCTTGGTGGCGTCGAGCGTCAGCGCCGATATCTTCTGCGGCGCCAGCGTCGGAATATCGATGCGGTAATCGGCGAACTCCGTCTCCTCGACGGTCACCGTCTCCGAATTCAGCGAAATCATCGCCCCGGCGTCGCGGTTGCTGTTGTAGCGGGCCGCGTTCACCACGTAATATTCCGGGATGATCGACGCGTTTTCAGTCAGATGTATGTTGAACTTGCCGTCGTTCTTCGACGAGCCAAGCTTAATGCAGTCCTTTTCCGGGAAGACATTCACCACACTCGTCACCGATTCTATGTAACCTCGGCCTTTGGCTATGGCAGTAGTGAAATCGCTGTTGTCGAGCGTCTGAGTCGACGAAAATTCGGCCCCGAACTCTATCGTATAGCTGCGGATCTCGGCCTGCGCGGCCACGGCCGTCCCCGCCAGCATTATTGCAAAAATCAATCCTTTCATATCTCATTCATTTCAACCCGCAAAGATACAAAAAATCCCCGACCCCGCCAACACGGCGTCTTACCCTTCTCATCATAAAATAGCGATGGTCAGGGCGGGGGAGGGGCGGCGGAGCGGGATTTGCGCTTGACGTAGTCGGTGAGGTAGACGGTGAAGAGGGGGAAGATGATCATGCCGGCGATCGGAAGGACGACAGCCACGATGCGGCCGGCGACGGTCATGGGGTTGACGTAGCAGCCGACGGTGCCCATGTTCATGAAGGCCCACCACAAGGCCGTCCAGTAGGTGTCGACCTGCGGATTGACGACGTGCTCGCACTGGTAGAAGATCAGCGAACAGAAGTAAACGACCATCATCAGCATCACGAGGTACGACATGAAGAACGATGTGATGGCGTTCGAGGAGAAGTAGCCGAATACGATCGACAGGGCAAGGGCGCCGCGGGCAAGGGGAATGAACCGCACGAAGTAGAGGGCATCGGGCGTCAGATGTATGTCAGTGAGGGAGATGAGGTTGAGGTACGGAATCGAGAGCAGCAGAAATAGCAGGCGCGAGCGGATATAGCGCCACTTGCGTGGAGCGAAATACATCTCGACGAAGAAATCGACGATAAACACCACGCAGACCCATAGCTGGAAGGTCATGTAATTGCTATTCTGAAGGAAATCGACTTCCTCGAACGTGTCGAGCGAAATATACACGATCAGCAGCACCGAGAGCACGAGCACGACGGTGTGCATGGTCCACAGCACAATCGGGCCGACTTTGCTGTGTCGGCCCGGGCTGGTGGCTGTCTTTGGTACGTCTGATGGCATTGTGATGAATTTTGCGACGCATTGCGCGCCTGTATCGAATTATTTTACTTAAAACAAGGATGCGGTTAAAATTGTTTTTCGTAACTTAGCACCTGCGATGAAACAGACGGCATTTCCCGACTATGCGACACTGCGGCGGCGCTACGAAGCCTATCTGCTGCTCGAGCGCGGCTTGAGCGAGAACACCCGCGAGGCTTATCTGGCCGACGCCGACCGGCTGCAGGATTTCCTGCGCGGGCGCGGCGTCGACTTCGACCGCGCCGACGTGCAGACGCTCTCCGACTTCGTGGCGTCGCTTGCCGACCTGGGCATAGCGCCGCGCTCGATAGCCCGGACGGTATCGGGCATCAAGTCGGTGTTCCGCTATCTGCGCCTCGAGCGCGAGATCGACGCCAATCCGGCCCTGCTGCTCGACACGCCGCGCATCGGACGGCATCTGCCGACGGTGCTGTCAGTCGGCGAGATAGACAGCATGATCGCAGCTATCGATCCTGAGTCGCCGACGGCGCTGCGCAACCATGCCATCATCGAGACTCTCTACGGCTGCGGGCTGCGCGTGAGCGAGCTCTGCGACATGCGCCTGAGCCGTATCGACTTCACCCGGGGCATGGCGCTCATCGAGGGCAAGGGCAGCAAGGAGCGCATCGTACCGATGTCGGACAGCTCGCTGGAGCTGATCCGCCGCTACGTGTCCACCGACCGCGCCTCCCTGCGCATCGACCGCGGCGAAGAGGACATCGTCTTCCTCAACGTCCGCGGCCACCGGCTCACGCGCCAGATGGTTTTCACCGTGCTGCGGCAACTGGCAGCCCTGGCCGGTATCCGCACCGTCATATCGCCACACACGCTGCGCCACTCGTTCGCCACCCACCTGCTCGAGGGTGGCGCCAACCTGCGCGCCATCCAGCAGATGCTCGGCCACGAGAGCATCTCGACCACCGAAATCTACCTGCACATGGACAACTCGCACCTGCGCGACGAAATTCTGCGTCACCATCCGCGCAACCGACACCATACAACCGACTGAACATCCTATGTATCAGACCTTAGAATGCCTTGCCCTGCGCACCGTCCGGTACGACGACCGGCGGTCGATCGTCGCCGCCTGGAGCCGCCAGGTCGGGCGCCTCTCGCTCGCGGTGCCCGACGGATCGGGCCGCGAGGCGCGACGACGACGAGCCCTGATGATGCCGCTGAGCCTCTTTGCAGGCGAGGCCGACATACGCCCCGGGCGCGACATCCACGCCATACGCGACGTGCGGCCGCTCGCCGTCGCGGCCGACACCGCCTCCGACCCGGCCAAATCGGTCGTAGCCCTCTTCCTGGCCGAGGCACTCGAGCGCCTGCTGCGTATCCCGGCGGCAGACGAGGCGCTCACTGCCTTCATCTTCGACGCCGTCGGGCGTCTCAACCGCCTCGGCAGTGCGGCCGCCGTGGCCAATTTTCCGATAATCTTCCTGAGCCGCCTCGCCGCCTATCTGGGCATCGCACCCGACCCCACGCAGTGGCGCCCCGGATCGTGGCTCGACCTTGTGGAAGGCATCTACCGCTCTACGCCACCAATGTCGGGGCCGTATCTCGATCCGGCGCAGAGTGCCGTAGCGGCCATGATCGGGCGCCTCGGCTTCGACAGCGGCCGCCGTCTGCGCCTGCCGCGCCCCCTCCGGCGCGAGATCCTCGACCGCATCCTCGAATACTACACCCTGCACTACACCCGCCTCGACAACCTCAACTCCCTGCCGGTAGTCAAGGACATCTTCTGAGAGTAAATCAACTTTTCATGAAATCTTTATTTCAAGCCTAACAGATTCTTAATAATCAGTCGTCCGACCTTTCTTTCTATCCCCGATTTTGACATTGGGATCCCTGTTTTCCTTGTTATCCGCTGCTTGACTTCCGTAAGGCCGACAGCTCGCTTTAATGAGAATGATAATCCCGGAAGTTTCATATCTCCTATATTAATATATTAATATTAAATATTAACTTGCGACTGATTATTGTCATCTTCTTTTAACAACTCTTCTGTGTCATTATGTATAAACTCCGACAGTGCCCCGTTTTCTTCCTCCTGACTTTTATTTTCGGGAAGCACAGCTGAAGTGATATAAGCCGATGGATCCTGCCGCAACTTTTCCAATTCGGCCTCTTTCCATTCTTCTATGGCGGACTCGAGTAATTCGGACTGAGCGCGAGCGATTTTTTCAAGTATATCCTTATTTGCCATAATTTCGGCTTCGAAACGCTTTTCATTCTTCATTGTAGAAATACGCACACATGTATTTACAGCATCATTTACATCTGAAATGCGCTTGTCCGCCAATACTTTGGCTTTATGCTTTTCAGCCTTTAACAATTGGTCATACGGACCATCCTCCATCATCATTTTGAAAAAAGTAGGTGCCGTCTCAATAATAATAAACAGAAGCATTATCAACCACGAGGCCAATTGTGTTGTCGAAACCAGTTCGTCGCTATCCTTCTTAGCTTTCATTTCACCAAATGCAAGCATTTGAGCCTGAAATCCATTAAAATTTTGTTCAAGTATTTTTTTGTATTCCTTGTCTGCACCTGCTATTTTAGTTTTTAAGGTATCAATATCGTTTTTGAGTCTTGTGAGAGTATTTTCTCGCTCTTGTGTCTTTTTTCTAATTAGTTCCTGCACCTGAGGACTAATAACAGCCATTTCAGCTTGTACATTTCTTAATTGTGCCTGATATCCGTTTCTTGCAATCTGATGATTCTTCTTGTCTGATATTTTTTTGCTGATAGCGCTGTCTTTGCTACCATCCTCATTATTTCCTTTTAAAACAAGGATTTCTTTTTCGATTCCGCCTATTATAGAATTTTCATGATCTATATTGGCTTGCAATTCTTTTTGACGCTGCATAAGGTCGTTAAGTTGCTCATTTCCTCCAGTTATGTCAACATCATATATAGAAATTGGAGCTTCTCTGAGATCAGAGAGAATTTGCTCCAAAGAATCAACTCTCTGCTGGTCTATTGCTATATACTCGCGCAGCCTTGCGCTTTTCATTTCTTCTATTTTCACCTGGATTTCATCGTCGAATATCTTTAGTTCCAGCGGGTATGAGATCACAATACCTAAAAAGATAGCCATTATGATGCGAGGCAGGCCCGATTTAAATTCTTGCCATCCGATTGTTACTTTACCGTCTGAATACATTGTATTAACGATAAATCTGTCAAGATTAAAAATAAGCAGCCCCCAGAAAATACCAAAAATAATACCAATCCACCACTTCCCGAAAACAAAGGATAATGCATAGCCACCCGAGAAGCAGGCCATCAGAGCTGTGAAAAGGATAGTGCCTCCTATTCCAGCATATTTAGAATAATCCGAGGGACATTGTCGCAGGACATTCTTATTGACACCGGCGCATGACCATAGGAATTCATTAATCCAACTATTTTTACTGTCAATGTTGTTCCGATCTGTTTTTCCGATAGTTTTCATATTTTGTTTTTCTTTGCAAAAATTGAGAACAGTGTGTGAAACGATAATTTATACTTATCAGACTTGGAAGTTTTTATACTGTGGACATAATATGGCGACTTTTTGAGTTCCGGTATTTTAGGCACTTCTATTCTACAAAGATTATTATCAAACGACGGAGTTGCCACGTTAATCTTTAAATTGGGTGAGTGATATGTAATAGCAACCTTTTTATTTATCGCTGGGGATGGAACAAATAGCTGTTTAATAACAGGCAATGGTATTACTCTAATTGTAAGTGACCTGATTTGTGTTCCAAAATCATCTTCCACACATAGTGTGTATGTCGTTTCCTCAGTTGGGGTTACTATTGTATATCCTATTGCTTTCTGCTCGCCAATTGTTGTAATCTCAACTCTTTTTGCATATGAACAATCCCAGCTAAGTTTTATAGGAATACCGTCATATGTAAATAGTTTATCTGCTTTGAATTTCGTTATGACGGCTCTATGCGCAACTTTGATTGAAATAGTCTTCCTTAATCTAAGCCCTGATTTTGAAATAAGGTTGAATGCTATGTTTTTATTCTCTGATAGCTTTAATGTTAAGCTGCCGCTTATTCCGAATTGGCCAATCGTTGATATCTCAACTGTCGCGGCCCCCTTTGATACCCATCTAATGTCAAATGTTTCATCAATAGGAACGATAGAGGGGCAGTAAATTTCGACCGACATTAAATAACGTTCGATTGGTGCTAATAAATTTATGTCAGGTCGAGATATATACTCTGATAATATTTTCAGACATTGATCTATTTCAGAATTATTTAGGCGTTTAAGATCTTTATATATTGATGATTTATCAAAATTATCAAAATCACCCGCTTTGAATAATAAAGCCTCCGATTTTTCAACACCGTATTTCTCCACCAATTCTGGACTCTGTGATATTCCAAGCAGACTGGTGTAAATTATTAATTCTGAAAAATAGTCCAGTTTTTCTGAAGAAATCTTGTTGTTTTTTCTTGCGGGATGTTGGTAATCAATTAAACCTGATATTATGTCGGGCCAATCATTACCCATTTCAGGGACATACATTGAGTCATAATCGACAAGAAATAGTTTTCCTGTATCTGATACAATTATGTTTCCATGCTGTAAATCTCCATGTGCTATATGAGCTGTGTGGAGTTTGGCAATCATTTCAAGAAAGTTTTCAGCAAGTTCTCTAATTCTTACTTTTTCTTGGTAATGATAACAAATGTATTTCTTCAGATCCCGCCCCTCTACCCATTTCATTTTGGTAATGGGCAGTGTTTCGCCTTTTACAATAAGTCCCTTTTCAGAATATTCAAATGAACAAAAATAAGGCAAGTTAGAGTTTCGTAATGCTTTGCCGATATATGTATAGCGCTCTTTGGAATTTTTTACCGGCGCGTGCCAGCACCGGAACGCCCACTTTTCTCCATTTACCATGCAAGGCAATACCACAGTATACCCACCTGTATACGAAACGAGACGCCCTCTTGAATCTTTTAAAAAGTCAGCATTTATAAAAAACTCATCTCGGATAAGACGACTGCTTTGTATGCTTGCCTTTATGTCTGAAATATCTGTCATTGTTCTTTACCACCGACCAGAAATGTCATCGGCTAAATTTGAAAGGTCTTTTTGCGTTTGCTTTTTTTCTCTATAACCGTTATCCTTCCATTTATCTGCAAGATTATCAACAATCTTTTTCTGTCTGTCAATAATTACATTTTCCAATGGCTCCAGAGCGTTGATATTGGTTCTCCCGAGAAAATCTTTAATCTTGATTGATAATGGTTGCAGGTCTTGGTTACTTTCAAGTATTTGGAAAATTTCTGAACATCCTTTAGATGAGATGTCTTCGGCTGTAAATAATAATGTTTCAGTATTTTCAAGATTTAGTTCGTACCATAAATTTGGTAATTTCGAAAGTGCTAAAAGACTTGTATAAATAATTAATTCAGAAAAATAATCGACTTTTTCATTTATTGTTTTATTATTCTGTCGTGCTGGATGCTGATAACCAGCCAAACCTTTTATATCATCAGAAAAACCTGAAAGAGCCGGGACATACATCGAATCATAATCAACCAAAACAATATTCCCGTCTTCTTTAACCAGAATATTCCCATGCTGCAAATCTCCATGTGCAAAGTGTTTTGAGTGTAAATCTACGACCATGTTCTTGAAGGAATTAGCCAAAGAGTCTATTTTGGAAGGATTCCTAATATTGTCAGCAATATACTTTTTTAGAATTTTTGCGTTGACCCAATCCATTATCACGATGTCTTGCGCTCCGTGTGACGTTTGAATTCCATTCGTAACATATTCAAATCTCACAAAATACGGTAAGTCAGCGGCCTTTATAGCGTCAGATATAAGTCTGGTACGGTTTTGTATATCATTTACATTGGTGTGCCAACAGCGGACCGCATACTTTTTATTGGCTGTTTCGAACGGAAAAACGACACAGAATCCCCCTGAAAATTTCATCTCTCGCCCGTTCTTCCTTACAGGAGAGCCACCATCCAACATTTCTGCCTTAATCATTTGAGGCGTATTAATAGCTGCAGAATATTCTGAAATTGAGGCAAGTGACATAAATTATTTTTGAAGTTTTTGTGAAATCAATTTTTTAATCTTATTAATTATCGCAGAAATTTTTTGTTGTTTCTTCTTTTTAGATAAAGTCCATCCTCCTAATCCCCTAAAAAGTATGGATTCTAATTGTTTAAAAAAATCATCATTAAAGAAATCTGCCAAATTTATGTTTGGCTGGTCAGGACTTAGAACTTCAATCTCAGTATCTTCTGAAATTTGTGAACTATTATCATCTTCAATATAATGTATGGTATTTATTGTCTCACATTTTTGTAGATTTTCAGCAGTAATTCTTTCTTGTCGGATAAGATTAACAATATCATCTTTATTTATGACATTAAAAGAATCACCATCACCCTGCTTGATGATAATCAAAGTACTATCATCATTGTGCATTCCGATTTCTCTCCAATTTTCAACAACTTCTTCAAATTCCGAATGCGAATTTACACCCAATAATCTGTCAACCATAACCGCTTCATCCGGAGTATTTCTTTTCTTCAACAAGAAATCAGAAAATGGATCTGACACAAGCAAGATTGTTTCGCCAGAATTTATTGTACCTGTTTTATGTCGAGGAGAACCTTTACCGTCTTTATTGGGATTGCTATCAAAAAAGTCCGGATAACTGTCAAATACGGTTATATCTTTTGACGAAATAATATCGGCGATTTTATTGTCACGTATCAGTATTAAGCAGCTATCGCCCAATACATCGCATTCCCACTGGTTGCCCTTAAATCGAATTCCCAAAAACGTGGCACCGGCCGAAAGACCATCGATTAGGTTCCGTTCCGCCCTCCATGCCGATCGGTTACCTTCATCCTTCTGCCGTTGAATAATTTCTAAGACCTTATCCTTCCACGTAGGCGCAAGTTCTTTTACAGATGCCAAATTAGGCACCCATTCAGGTGCAGACGTGTATTTCTCAACAAGTATTTCAGCCCAATATTTTTGGAAAATAGATTGGCTCATTCCATCAGACAAAGCGATAGATTTAGTATTTGCATTGATACTAAATCTGTCTTGACAATCTGAGAAGCGTTCAGCTTTCTTATGTGTTATGAAAGCGCTGACCAACATACTTAGATATCTCTATTTGCCTTGCTGGAACCAAAGTCTATTAAGCTGATAAGCTGAACCCCATCGGCCTCAAAAATACAACCTTTCGAACCTTCTTTAACTGGGAGTTCTTTTACTTGTGCGATAGCTTTGTATGGATCGGGCACCAAGCTTGATATTTCAAACAGGAATTTGGATTCCTCATTTGGACATTCATCCAATGAATTAGGAAAGACTTGATTTAAGCCGGTTGCTTTTATCAACGCGTTAAATATGAGAACATTTCCGTCTGCTACTGACAGATTCATAATATCCCTTGCAACGTCTATTGTCTCCTTCATGCACTCACCCACATCCTTACCATCATAATAAGGGACACCATCTGAGATGTTTATGACAACTGGTGCGGGATTGTTAGGCTTGTCTTGAATCCATTTTTCAATTATCGCTTTTGCCATTTCAAAGGCTCCTTTCATATTTGTGGTTCCATCTTTGGTGATGGGCTCCACCCATATGGGCATTGGATAATCTACCTGAACAATACCGCCGGCTCCGTCAGATTCTTTCTTTTTAATTGTTTCCACTCGAAGCGGATTTTCGTCAAGTGCTTTCAGGTATCCGGAACTTAGTTGTTTCACTTCGTGGTTATACCCGATCACAGAAATGAAACAACGGTTTTTAGGACTTTCACCATCAAAGTTCTTTTGAATGATTGTATCAATCACTCGGTTCACAGCTTTAGTAGCGAATACTGTCTTTGAATCGTTGCCGTCATATTTCGACAACATCGATCCAGATTGGTCTATCAGTATAATTAATAGACCTGGAGTTGCTGAACTCCATTGCATCTCATAGGGTTTCATAACGGATGTTTCGTTAACGTTGTTGCATTTGATTTCTATTGCTGCAACACGATAGAGACATAATATTTGTATCCGATTGACACCCTGATTCGGATTGGTTAAAAATAAAACGTGGGTATCTTATCATCACTCGTCCCACCAATTGAGGCTCTGGCATGTGCCCATCGAAGTAAGACGAGCAATGTGCAGAGCCCACGTGTATATGTAGAATCTCAATGGTCTAAGTTAATTATAGCTTATAGCTTATGACCATTTAATTGATAGTACATACCTATGAACATCTACCACTGCATCATCCTTGACTTCGATTTTGAAATTGCCAGATTCCAATTGGTCAAGAACAAAACGTTGATAAACGTCTTTGTCAAAATGTCTTCGGCAAGAACTAAGGCTTACCAAAATAGCAATCCCGCCCACTGAACCCGCTTTCGGGCTCTGCGTAGGATGCTAAATGCAAAATTACAAATAATTCTCTAAAATTTCCACAAAAATCACATTTAAAAATTCAAAAAAATTTCTGTGCGCCCCGGTGTGCTCCTGCTACCGCTCCATGGCTTCGAGGAAACGGGCGCGGAAAGTATCGCCCACCGGGATGGTGGACGAGGCGACTGTCAGCGACGAGCGGTCGAACGCGGCAATGTGGCGCAGACCGACGATGAACGACCGGTGCACACGCATGAAGCGGTCCGACGGCAGCTGGGCCTCTGCGGCTTTCATGCTCATCTGCGTCAGCACGGCGCGGTCGCGGTCGGCCACAAATATCTTCACATAGTCTTTCAGTCCCTCTATGTAGAGGATGTCGGCCACGGGAATGCGCACCTGGCGGTAGTCGCTGCGCACCGTCAGGCAGTCGTCGGAGGGCGCGGCGGCAGCAGGTGCGGCAACGCGCCCCGCGACGCGCCCGACAGCCTCGCTGAATTCCTCGAAACTTACCGGTTTGAGCAGATAGTCGGCGGCGTGGACGCGGAACCCCTCGAATGCATAGTCGCGGTAGGCCGTCACGAAGATAATCTGCGTGCCCGATCCGGCGGCCGCGCGCGCAAGCTCCAGTCCGGTCATGTGGGGCATCTGTATGTCGAGTATGGCCAGATCGACCCCTCCGGCGCGGATCGCGGCCAGGGCGTCGGCGGCCGAAATGAACGTACCGACGGTCTCGAGCGAGTCGATCCGGCGGCTATAGCTCTCGAGCAGCCTGACAGCCAGAGGCTCGTCGTCGGCGATTATGCATCTGCATTTTGACATGGGCGGTCGATAGTGACTTTGGCGGTGAATATATTGCCGGCCAGCGAAGTATTCAGCGAAGCCCGCTGACCGTAGATCAGCTCCAGGCGCCGGCGCAGATTGGCCAGACCTACGCCTGCATGCGACGTATCGTGCCGTGCGCCGGTGTCGACGCGGTTGACGGTCGTACACTCAATCCGCGACGCGTCGGCCCGCAGCGTTATCTCTATCGGATCGGCGGCGCATGTGGTATTGCCGTGCTTGAAAGCATTCTCTATAAGCGTCACGAACAGTAGCGGAGGCACGGTTACGGCAGCCTGCGGGTCGATATCGACTGTCACACGGATAGGCCTGTCGCCAAGCCGCAGACGCATCAGTTCCACATAGTTGTCGATAAACTCGACCTCACGTCCGATGGCTACCCGCTCCGGATTCTCGTAGACCACATAGCGGAGCAGCGCCGATAGGTCGTGGACGGCCCGCTGAGCCTCTTCGGGCGAAATCTCTATAAGAGAGTATATCGTATTGAGCGTATTGAACAGGAAATGCGGATTGAGCTGGCTGCGGAGGCTGTTCAGCTCGTTTTCTCGGTGATCAGCCGCAAGCTGGCTACGCCGCCGCTCCAGATCGAGCCAGCGCCCCGACAGTCGCATGGCCAGCGCCAGCGTCACCGTCAGAATCAGCATGATGACATCGCGCAGGATGAACGACAGCGACGCCGCCATCACATGCAGTTCGGGCATCGATGCGAAGCGTCGCGGACGGCCCACATGTCCGCGGTTGAAGGCATACATTACCAGCGTAACCGCCGCGATCAGCGCCAGATTCCAAAGGATGAAACTAAGCCAGCGCTTGCGTCGCGTCAGCGTCCGGTCGATGATCACGAAATAATTGATGTAGAACACCAGGATCATCAGCCCCGACTTGGCATAGATGTGCCACGGCGTGTGCGCCCCGTGCGGACGCCCCGACACCGCGTAGCCCATCAGCATCTCCGGCAGAATGAAGATAATGGCCACAAACAGCAGATGCGTCAGCACTGTCGCAATCCTCCTCGACCGCCCCTCCCTATGAATAAATGCTTCCATTTTTACATGATAAAGTCATCGGGTTGTTGTGTTGCGCCGGTTTCTATCAAGCGGGGAGGGAATCGGTGGTGATGTAGTCGCAGCCGATGGACTCGAAGTAGGCGAAGCGCGCCGGATCGTTGACGGTCCAGACGTTGACAGGTAGGCCGGCGGCGTGGAAGCGCTCGACGACTTCCGGGGTGACGGCGTCGTGGCGGATGTCGATGCCCATATTATGTCGGACACACCAGTCGAAGTTCTCGTCGACCTTGGTCTGAACGAGAAGCTGCAGGTCGACGTCGGGATAGTTGGCACGGATATATTCGAGGCATGGTTTCATGGAGGTGAGAATCATGCAGCGGTCGCGCATGCCGGCCGAGTCGATGAAAGCGATCAGGGCCGGGATGCCCGAGCAGTCGTTGCTGTTGATGCCGGTGGCCCATTTGAGTTCGATCAGAGGACGGATGCCGTATTGGCGGCAGATGCGCAGCATGTCGCCGAGGGTGGCGAGCCGCCCGGTGTAGGTGCGCCCCCAGCGCGTCTGCACGAGTGTGTCGCTCCGGAGCTCGGCGAGGGTGGATGTGGGCACGGCGTGTCGCCCTCCGAGACGCCCGGTCGAATCGTCGTGAGAGAGGACGAATGTGCCGTCGGCGGCCACTTTAACATCGCTTTCGAGGAAGGGATATCCGCGGCGGGCGCCTGCCTCGAGGGCCTCGACCGAGCTTTCGACTCCGACATTGCTGCCGCGGTGGCCGACAACCACGGGGCGCGCCGAGGTCAGGGCGGCCAGCGCGCCTGCCAGGGCAAGTATTATCAGCGGTTTTTTCATGGCAAAGTTCTGTTTTCGGCAAAGGTATGAATTCCGCGCGACACAGGCAAGACGTTTTCGCACTTTCCCGAGGGATAGATTGTTATATATATTCAGAAATACAAGACTGATATGGATATAAACTCACTGTTTGATCTCAGCGGCAAGGTTGCCGTTGTGACGGGCGGCGCCGACGGCATCGGCCGGGCAGCCGCCGAGATACTTGCAGCGGCCGGCGCGGCGGTCGTGATCGGCGACCTCAATGTGGAAAAGGGCCGACAGACGGCCGCCGCCATCGAAGCGGCCGGACACCGGGCCATAGCCGTGGAATGCAATGTACTCGACGACGCGCAGCTCGTCGGTCTGATCGACGCGGCCGTGGCGGCGTTCGGCACGGTCAACATTCTGGTCAACAACGCCGGCATGGGAGGCGGAGGACGCGAGAATCCCTTCGACATCGACCGCGGCTACGTCGAGCGCATCTACAGCATCAACGTGTTCGCGCCCTGGCGGCTTTGCCAGCTGGCGGTGCCGCACATGGCGCGCTCGGGCTACGGCAGCATCGTCAACATCACTTCGATGAGCAGCATCGACACCGATGCGGCCATGGAGGTGTACGCCTCATCGAAAGCTGCGCTGAACCATCTGGCGCGCAATCTTGCCTACGACTTCGGGCCTATGGGGGTTCGCATCAACAACGTAGGTCCGGGCGCCACCCGCACCCACGCGCTGGCAGGAATCCTGACGCCCGAGCTCGAGGAGCGGATGCTGGCCCATACGCCGCTGAAGCGCCTGGGCGAGGTGAGCGACATAGCCGGCGCCATCCTCTACTTCGCCGCGCCCGTCTCGGCCTGGGTGAGCGGCCAGGTGCTGTTCGTCAACGGCGGGGGAAGCCAGACACTCGACTCGACGCCCCGCTCGCTGCCGCGCCAGTCGTAAGCGTGGCTCCGGCGACGCAGCCGATTGCTTTTATTGGCGGAAATGCTTAACTTTGCGCGATGAAAAAGCGGTTCGTGAAATTTCCGATGGTGGCCTTGGCGGCGGCCGCCGTGGCGTTGGGCGCCACGGCTCAGACGCGGCGCACTCTCGAAAATCCCGGGCCGGCACACAACCCCTATTACACGGGCTACAACTACCGCATCGACGAGGAGGGTGACACCATACTGGTGCTTCACCTTACGGGCATCACCTGCTTCCCGCCTATCAAGTTCAAAAACCGCGATGAAGAGAAATTCTACTGGCGTACGGTCCGCGACGTGCGCCTGACGCTGCCCTACGCCAAGCTCATCGGCGAGACACTGATCGAGACGTACGAATACATCGAGACCTTCCCGACGATCCGCGAGCGCGAGCAGTATCTGAAGCGGATGGAGAAGGCCCTGTTCGCGCAGTACAAGCCGGTACTGAAGCGTTTCAGCAAGCGCCAGGCACGCATGCTCGTGAAGCTGATCCAGCGCGAGACCCACCAGTCGAGCTACGACATCGTCAAGGCCTTCCTGGGCTCTTTCCGCGCCACTTTCTGGCAGGGATTCGGGAAGCTGTTCGGCGTGAGCCTCAAGAGCGACTTCCAACCCGACAAAAACAGAGACGACGCGATCATCGACCGCGTCGCCACACTGATTGAGCAGGGAAGCCTTTGAAAATTCTGAATTTTGCGGGGTTGCCGCCGGCTTGATTAATTGTCTATATTCTCTACTTCGAGGGGTTCGTTGATGACCTCGTGCCAGGGCAAGCCCTGCTTGGCCAGCTCAGCCAGGAAGGGATCGGGGTCGAATTCCTCGACATTGTGCACGCCGGGCTTGACCCACTTGCCGGTGAGGAACATCATGGCGCCCGTCATGGCCGGCACGCCGGTGGTGTAGCTGACGGCCTGGGTGCCGGTCTCGCGATAGGCATCCTCATGCGAGCAGTTGTTGTAGATGTAGTAGGTGAGCGGCTTGCCGTCCTTGCCGATGCCTGCGATGCGGCAGCCGATCGAGGTCTGGCCGTGGTAGTTCTCGCCGAGCTCCTGCGGATTGGGGAGGACGGCCTTGAGGAACTGCAGGGGCACGATCTTGGTGCCGTTGTAGTCGATCTCGTCGATGCGGGCCATACCGATGTCCTGGATCACGCGCAAGTGTGTCAGATACTCCTGGCCGAAGGTCATCCAGAAACGGGCGCGCTTGATGGTCGTATAGTTGGCCACGAGCGATTCAAGCTCTTCGTGATAGAGCAGATACGACTCGCGCGGGCCGATCTCGGGATAGTTCAGCGTCTGATGCACCTCGAGCGGACCTGTGGTGATCCACTTGCCGTCGCGCCAGTAACGGCCGTTCTGCGTGATCTCGCGGATGTTGATCTCGGGGTTGAAGTTGGTGGCGAAGGCCTTGCCGTGGTTGCCGGCGTTGCAGTCGACGATATCGAGATACTCCATGGCCGAGAAGTAGTGCTTGGCAGCGTAGGCAGTGAACACGCCCGACACGCCCGGGTCGAAGCCACAGCCAAGTATAGCGGTCAGACCTGCCTTCTCGAAGCGCTCGCGGTAGGCCCACTGCCACGAATACTCGAAATGGGCTACGTCGCGGGGCTCATAGTTGGCCGTGTCGAGGTAGTTGACGCCACACTCGAGGCAGGCGTCCATGATGGTAAGGTCCTGGTAGGGCAGAGCCACGTTGATGACCATATCGGGCTTGTGGCGCCGGAAAAGCTCCACGAGTTCGTCGACGCTGTCGGCGTCGACACGGTCGGTGGTGACGTTGTCGCGGCCGATGGCGCGCGCCAGGGCGTCGCATTTGGCCTTGTTGCGCGAGGCGATAACTATTTCAGTGAAAACCTGCGGGTTCTGGGCACATTTGTGTGCCACTACGGTACCGACTCCGCCGGCACCGATGATGATTACTTTTGACATTTATCGGTTTGCGTTTGATTGATTTTCTTTTTCGATGACGATGACATGCTGTGGCGGTCGACGGCGATGCATATGAACGTGAACAGACCCAGAACTATCAGCAACAGAGTGTTGCATCCGAGTACCAGATTGGCAAACGCGCCGGCGCGGGCAGCGTCGAGTCCGTAGATGCCCAGGCCGAATATCACGGCCCACTGCCAGGGGCCGATGCCACCGTTAGACGGCACACCCATCGACACCGACGATAGCACGAACACCACCAGGGCGGCAGTCATGCCGTATCGGTCGAGTATATCCTGTGTGAAGCCGAACCCCTTGAGCGCCACATACATCTGCAGGAAGAAACAACCCCAGATACCAACTGTCCACAGGAGCCAGCGGCCTCGGCCGGGCATCTTCAGCACCACAATGAAGCCCTGCCAGAGCTCCACCACGGCTGTCTGTATCTTTTTGACGAGCGAATTGCCGTTCTTGCGCTTCATGAACCACCAGCAGAAGGCAAGCAGAGCCACGAATGCGGCCCATAGCCACGGAGAGGCCAGCAGCGACATAAGCCAGCGGTAAGTCTCCTCGTTCTGCCCCAGATACTCCATGATAGAGCCCGACGCCAGCGCGAACGCCACCAGCGTGAGCAGAAGCACCGTCAGCGTGTCAGCAAAACGATCGGCCACCATCGAACCGAATACGGTGGTGAACGGCGCGTGCTGGCGTGCGGCTATGTAGCCTGTACGCCATACTTCGCCCAGACGGGGAAACACCAGATTCACCGAATACGTACCGAAGATACTTAGCACCAGGAAGAAAAACGGCGGATCGACACCCAGCGCCTTGAGCTGGATCTGCCAGCGCAGGGCGCGGAATATGTGCGAGAATACCGCCAGCCCGAGGCCGAGCGCTATCCAGCCGAAGCGGCACTCAGTGGTGATGGTGCGCCACATGGCGCTGAAGTCGAAATCGCGGAACAGCAGCCAGCACAGCCCCACGCTTATGATCATGGGGATGGCGAATTTCAGGACCGCAGCGAGCGGCGACTTTTTCTTCTGTGCTACAGCAGTTTCGGGCATTTCAATTGTCAGATATGCAGGTCAAGACCGGGTATCGGTAACTTTATAACAAATTCCGGCACGCAAAAGTAGCAAAAAAATCGCAGTTTTCAGGCCATATCGCGCTGAAAACGGCTTTTGAGGCAATCAGAAGTCGCTGAACAGCTGCGGCCGGATGACTATTCCGACGCGGAGCTGGCTCTTGAAGACTTTGTAATCGAGCAGACCTTCGCCGTAGCCGTTGTAGTACTGAAGGAAAATGTACTGGTTGACGCGGGTCGACCACCGGTAGGCGAGTTCGATGATGGTGTTGTAGTTGAGATTCCATCCCTTGCGCTTGACCAGTGTTACCGAACCGGTAAACTTTCGGTTATCGGTCGATGCCTGAACACCGCACTGGTATATACCACTGTATTTCAGAATGTCGCGGTTGTTCTCGCCGTCGACGATCGGAATCCACACCTTGCCGAACACCATCAGATTGGGGTCGATGATTATGTTGGCGGCGAGCGAGATCTTGTTCCACGAGCGCGACCAGATGCTGTCGCGGCCGTTGCTCTCGTGCTCCACTATGAGACTAAGCTTGCCTATGTAGCGGTTCTTGACAAACAGAGGCTTCGTAAGTCCGATGCCGGGGTTGAAGTTGAGATCGGTCATCGGCATGGAGTTCTCGAGGACGTTCCAGAAACATTTCTGGCTGTAGAAGAGGTAGAGATATGTGCCCCAGGGCAGCGTGGCGTTGGTCAGACGCTGAGCCACCGAGATCTGAAACTTGATGTTGGTGTTCTTGCGCGTGGGCTTGGGGCCGATGCTCGGGCCGAATATGAAGTAGTTGTCCTTGTAGAGTCCGAAATAGGGCTGATTGCGGAAATCGCGTCGGATGCTGTCGGGATCGAAGCGCTGGTCGTTGGTCGAGAGAATCTGGGCGCCTGCCTGCATGGAGGCGAGCGCCGCAATCAGAAGTATCAGCAGACGGCGTATGGATTGCATCGCATATGTGTTTTAAACGGTGCAAAGATATGAATTTTTGCCGAAACAGCTGCGCCGGCAGGCAAAATACTCCAATATTCTCGACAAAAATCCATAAATAATGCCCGGAGCGCTTACTCCTTGATGCCGTAGGCGAGGTCGCCGGCGTCGCCGAGGCCCGGCACTATGTAGCTGTGTGCGTTGATCTCATCGTCGATCACGCCGACCCAGAGAGTCGAGTCCGCGGGCATGATGCCCTGCAGATAGTCGACAGCCTTGCGCGAGGCGATCACCGAGGCGATGTGCACGCTGTCGGGCGTACCCTTGGTGAGCAGAGCGCGGTAGCTGAGTTCCATCGATGCGCCCGTAGCAAGCATGGGATCGCAGAGAATGAGCGTTTTGCCTTCGAGGCGGGGCGAGGCGAGATATTCGATGAACACGTCGAAGCTCTCTTTCTCCTTGTACTTGCGGTAGGCCGACACGAAGGCATTCTCGGCGCGGTCGAAGAAGTCGAGAAAACCCTGGTGGAAGGGCACGCCGGCACGGAAGATGGTCCCGAGCACTATCGGTTCGGCCACTACATCGCAATCAGCCTTTCCGAGCGGCGTATCCACAGTCTCTTTCCGGTATTTGAGCGTCTTGCTTATCTCATATGCCATGATCTCACCGGTGCGCTGCAGATTGCGGCGGAAACGCATGGGGTCGCTGTGGATATCGGTAGAACGCATCTCGAGCAGATACTGGCTCATCAGCGAAGGAGTCTCGGCAAAGTTATATACTTTCATTTTCAAACGGTTTTATGTCACAACAATCTTGAGGGTCTAAAATTTTGCGAATTTAGTAAAAATTTGTCATATCGGCCACTCATTTGATAATTTTATCATAACTTTGCACCGGATTTTTAACTATAATTTATAGAGAAATGTCAACAAACACAGTAGACAACACCCGCAAGGTCACTACGATACGGCTTAGCGAGATGAAGCGGCGCGGCGAGAAGATCGCCATGCTCACCGCTTACGACTACTCGCTGGCCCGTCTGGTCGACGAAGCCGGCATCGATGTGATACTCGTAGGCGACTCCGCCTCGAACGTGATGATCGGCAATCCGACGACCCTGCCCATAACCCTCGATCAGATGATATACCACGCCAAGTGCGTGACCAACGCCGCCCGGCGCGCCCTGGTGGTATGCGACATGCCGTTCGGCTCATATCAGGGCAACTCGAAGGAAGCCCTCAGCTCGGCCATCCGCATCATGAAGGAAAGCGGCGCCGAAGCCGTCAAGATCGAAGGGGGCGCCGAGATCCGCGAATCGATCGAGCGCATCCTCACCGCCGGCATCCCCGTGATGGGCCACCTGGGCCTGACGCCGCAGTCGATCAACAAGTTCGGCACCTACGCCGTGCGCGCCAAGGAAGAGGCCGAGGCCGAAAAGCTCGTCGCCGACGCCAAGATGCTCGAGGAAATCGGCTGCTTCGCGCTCGTACTCGAGAAGATACCCGCGGCGCTCGCCGCCCGCGTTGCTTCCGAGATCTCGATACCCGTTATCGGCATCGGTGCCGGCTCGGGCGTCGACGGCCAGGTGCTGGTGCTCCAGGACATGCTCGGCATCAACCAGGGCTTCTCGCCGAAGTTCCTCCGCCGCTACGCCGACCTCGGCACCGTGATCCACGACGCCATCGGCCAGTACGTCAATGACGTGAAAGCCGTCAACTTCCCCTCCCCCTCCGAGCAATACTGATCCAGCCGTCAAATACACAGAAAAGGCCGCTTTGTGCGGCCTTTTTCTGTGTATAGTGATGTCAAAGGTGTCAGAGGGAGGATTTGACGCGGGAGAGGTAGTTGAGGAGGCCTTGGACTATGTGCTCGGCCAGGCGGGTGCGGTAGGCGGGATCGGCGAGCAGCTCTTCCTCGGGCAGCGACGACATGAACAGGACCTCGACCAGGGCGTTGGGATACTGCGTGGGCATGTTGAGCGAGAAGTTGAAGTTGCCGGTCAGGCCGAAGTCGGCCACGCCGAGCTTCAGCATCGATTCGTGAAGGTCCTGAGCCAGGGCGCGGTTGGAGATGTGTTTGTAGTAGGCGCTGGTGCCCATCGGCACGAGCGGATTTCCCGAGGCGTTGTTGTGGACGCTGATGGCTATGTCGACGCCGCCCTGGCGCCATATGCGCTTGCGCTCGGTCATCGACGGGCCGGTGTCGCCGTCGCGGGTCAGAACGACCGTGGCACCCATGCCGCGCAGCATTTCGGCAGCCTTGAGCACGATGTCGAGGTTGACTTCCTTTTCGGTAAGGCCCGAAGGCGAGATGGCGCCGGGATATTCGCCGCCGTGGCCTGCGTCGAGGCCGATGACGAGGTCCTTGACCTCGAGTGACGCCGGACGGTGACGTACGTCGATGACGAGGTTGTTGCCCTCGTAGTCGACGTCGTAGCCCCAGCTGTATTTATCTTTCAGACGGATGACGAGAGTGAGCGCGTCCTGACTGTCGCGGCGCAGGTCGAGATAGTCTACCATGGCCGGAGTACTTCGCTGAGTCACCCAGTTGGAATTGTTGGTGGCGCCATAGAGGGTCACGAGTATCGTCGAGGGGTCTATCTCGGCGCGGTCGTAGAAGGCAAGGCGACGCTGAAGCGACACGACGATGCGGTCTGTAGAGTCGTTGTTGAAGATTGAGATCGAACCGGTATTGACCACAGCACCGCCGCGGCCGCCGGCCTCAACAGCCGATTTCTGAATGTAGGCGTGATCCGATTCGCCAAGGGCGACGCGGTAGAGGTTGCCGGTCTCGCCGTCGGCTGTCAGTTCGATTCCGTCGGTGATGAAGCTCATCTTCGAACCGCCGAGGCGGTCGGAGCCGTTGCCGTGCTGCAGATAGGCGCCCGGACGGGTAACGACATTGACCGGCTCGGAAAGATCGGTGGTGACAGGCGCTCCGGCACGCTGTGAGGCGGCCCGCTCGGTCATATATACAAGCCGCACGTCGCGCCGTGTGACGTCTCGGCCTCGACGCGCTGTGACTGGTACGATGTTCTCGCCGGGCTTGAGGGTTAGTTCGGCACCGAACGACCCGGTGTGGTAGACGTGGCAGTCGCGGCCGTCGACTGTGGCCTCGGCTCCCGGGTCGGTGACTCCGATCAGGTAGTAACGTTCGGCGTATACGGTATCGGTGGGCTGTTCGTCGCGGTAAATTTTCAGCGACGGGCCTTTTGCGGCCAGAATCGCGGGGGTGGCCAGCATGGTAGCCGCTATTAATACAGGTAATTTCATGGATGTGTAATAGTTGTTATGCGTAACTGACGCAAAAGTACGAAATTTTCGCGAACCGGCCAACAACTGCGTCAGAACCACTTGATCTTGCGCAGCACAATATATGTGGCTACCGTGAGCACTACGGCTATTCCGACTATAATGAAAAACGAGCCGCGCAACGACGCAAGCCACAGACTGTCGACATTCATGCCGTAGAAAGAGGCTATCAGTGTCGGGATCATCAATATAATAGTGATGCTGGTCATGCGCTTCATTATGTCGTTGACATTATTGGAGATAATCGAAGCATAGGCGTCCATCGTACCCGCGAGGATGTCGGAATAGACACCGACGGTGTTGTCGGCCTGCTTCATCTCTATCTCGAGGTCTTCGAGCAGGTCTGCATCGCAGTCGTCGGCGTAGGCCCGACGCAGGTGTTCGATCAGTGCCTCGTTGCCGTGGATCGAAGTGTTGAAGAATACCAAAGTTTTCTGCAGTCGCATCAGTATCATCAGGTCGCGGTTGCGCACGCTCTTGCGTAGCTCTTTTTCGGCTGCGTTGACCCTCGAATCGATCTCGCGCAGATACTTCAGAAACCACCAGGTTGTCACCCAGAGCATGCGCATGATGAAATCCTGGCGCTTGGTGATCACCAGCGAACGTCGCCTCGTAAATTCGATGAAGCTGTCCACCACTTCCGTCTTATGATAGCAGACCGTGACGATCGACTCATCGTTGGTCAGTATTCCGAGCGGCACGGTGGTGTACGGCATGTCGCCCTCCGGATCAGGCATCGGAACGCGCAGAATTGTCATAAGCCAGCCGTCCTCGCTATCGACACGCGGACGCTCGTCGATATCGCCCAGCGATTCGATGAAACCCTCGGGCACTCCAAGACGCGACGTCAGAAACTCGATGTCCGCGGCATCAGGCTGCTCGATATTGATCCACGAGTCAGGCTCCCACTGCTCGCGGTCGACGAAACCGTTGTCGGCATGCAGATATCTTTTCATAGGACAGTTTGCCAGGGAAATCCTCGGACATTATTAAGAACGCCCCGGCTTCCTTCAAAGTTCAACCGTAATACCCGTGCTATAAAAAATTTGAAAGTGCGCTACTTCGCAGTAACGCACCTCCCTCATAACCAAAATTCAAGTATATATTGTGAGTCTAACAAAACGTTATCCTAAGAAGAATCGTATCTTACTTTTGACGATGCAAAGTTAATACGCGAAAGACGCCGTCGCAACAAAAATAATGTTTACAAACGTTATTAATTGTTAACCATAGCATATATACCTGCACTTTCACAGGTGATATTCAATAAATTATTCGAAGATGTAGGTAATTACGGCGACTGCTCTTTCGGGTGCCTTGTCGTCGGTGCGCGTGTAACGGCGCTTAAGGATCTCAGACTTGACGGCTTCACGCAGGGTCCGGTCAGTGGCAGCGGGAGCCTTGCCGCCGTCGATGAAGCTGATTTCCTTGACCGACCCGTCGCGCCCGATTACTACACGCACCTTTATTGACCCGGTGACGGTCGACGGGATCTTGCGGTAAGCGGGCACGATCCATCCGCCGTTGGCTTTGCCTTGGGCATAACCGTGATATGTATTGTCGGTGCCGTCAGGCGAGCCGCTGTCGCCGGGCGTCTTGCCGGGATTCTGCGTGCGCTGGCGTCCGTCGGCGCGGTCGAATGCACCCTTGACATTGGAATTAGCACGCCGGCGCACCTGACCGTTCTGCTCATTGTCAGCCGCGGGCCCGGGCTTTTCGGGTGCGGGATTGACTTTCTGCTTAACCGAAGCCGGACGTTTCGCCGAAACGGGTGTCTGCGGCTTGCCGGCCTGACCGGCATCCGCCAGATCGGATCCGCTGACCGGCTCGGGTTCCGACAGGTTGTCCTGCTCAGTCTCGTTATAGGCCGGTGACGCCTCGTCGGGGACACCTGAAAGCGGGTGCGGCATCTCGATGACATCGAAATACATCTCCTCGTCGGCCACTGTAACCTGGCCCTGACGCTGAGGGGGCCACGTACGGTCCTTCGCCGCGGCCGTCAGATGGGTCAGACACAGCGTGACGAGCGCGCCGACCGCAAGCAGCAGCGTTATAAGGAGTGCTATGAGTTTCTGGCGATTCATCGGCTGGATGATGGACGGGTGGCGAGTACCATTTTGATTGAATTGGCCGCCCCCATGTTGAGGACTTCGACCACTTTGCCGTACGACACGGCTGAGTCGGCATATACGGCTATCGCCGCCTCTGAGCCCTCTGGCTGAGCGGCTACATAGCCCTCCAGCCCGATGATGAGGCTGTCGGGGCTCACGGATGCCAGGTCGCCGTCGTCGTAGCTGACATAGTAGGCGCCGTCGCGGTCGATAAAGACGCGAGTCGAAGGCTTCTCCGGAGTCTGCTCGACACCTTCGGGTAGGTTGACCTCAATGGCCGTAGGGAAGATATAGGTCGACGTGACCATGAAGAACACAAGCAGCAGGAATATGACATCGGTCATAGATGCCATCGAGAAAGCCGCCATGATGTTTTGCTGACGTTTGAGAGCCATGGTGCATAAGTTTGGGAAGGTAACGGATCAGGCGGGTTCGTTGAGCAGGTCCATGAATTCCATGGTGCGCGCCTCCATCTGGTTCATAACCTTGTTGATGCGGGCTACCAGGAAATTGTAGGCAAACAGGGCTGCGATACCCACGATAAGGCCGGCGACAGTGGTTGAAAGAGCCGTGTAGATGCCTCCGGCGAAGGAATTGATCTGAGCGGCATTGCCGGCGTTGGCAATCGAGTAGAATGCCTGCACCATGCCTATAACAGTACCTAAAAAGCCGAGCATCGGCGCTCCGGCAGCTGTGGTGGCGAGCCATGGGAGCCCTTTAGATAGATTGGCGACCTCGAGGTTGCCGGTGTTCTCGATGGCCACGAGCACATCGTTCATCGGTCGGCCTATGCGGCTGATGCCCTTGGCAATGAGGCGACCGAAGGGAGTGGCGGTCGAACGGCACAGGTTGAGGGCGCTCTCGATCTCTCCTTCATGGATATAGTCGCGGATACGCTTCATGAAGGAATCGTCGCAGCGCGAGGCGGCGCGGATCACGAGCAGGCGCTCGACAAAGATATATATGCACACCAGAGCCAGGAGGGCGATCGGAATCATAATCCATCCGCCTTCGACACAGAGTTCCCACAGTGAGGGTGAAGTTTCTTTCATTTTTGTTTTGATTCTTAGGTTTTGTGTATTTAGACTTACGGATGCGCCCGTAGGTTTAACGCAGGCAGGCCAGATAGCTCTTGATGGTCTGCTCAAGGCCGAGATACAGGGCGTCGCAGATGAGAGCGTGGCCGATCGACACCTCGTTGAGCCACGGGAGCGACTTGCTGAAGAATTCGAGATTCTGCAGATTGAGGTCGTGACCGGCGTTGATGCCAAGTCCGAGGTTGTGGGCTGTGCGCGAAGCCTCGACGAACGGAGTTACCGCAGCCTCGCGGTCGGCTTCATAAGCATCCGCATAAGGTTTGGTATACAGTTCGACGCGGTCGGCGCCAGTAGCAGCTGCGGCCCGGATGACTGCCGGATCCGTTCCTACGAAAATCGACGAGCGTATGCCGTGCTCCTTCAGCGTGTCGACAACCGAAGTGAGAAGTTCACCGTTGGCTTCTACATCCCATCCGGCCGACGAAGTGAGCGCATCGGCTGCATCGGGGACCAGCGTCACCTGCTCGGGCCGCGTGCGGAGTACCAGTTCCATGAATTCAGGCGACGGATAGCCCTCGATATTGAATTCTACCTTGACCAGAGGCCGCAGGGCAAAGACATCGGCGCGGCGGATGTGGCGCTCGTCAGGGCGCGGATGCACCGTGATGCCCTGTGCGCCGAAATCCTGACAGTCGACGGCCACTTTTTCGACCGACGGCTGGTTCTCCCCGCGGGCGTTGCGCAAGGTTGCTACCTTGTTGATATTGACACTGAGGCGTGTCATTGGCTTTTTATAATTCACTGTCTTAACTTTTCAGTTGAATGGATGGAATTTGAGAAAAATTTCGTAATTTTGTATCAGGTTCCGACTACAAAATTAGTCGAAATAAATCTAATGACGAAAGAAAATCAACTAAAAGCGGCCAAAAAAGAGTCGATGGAGGTGTTTTTTCCACCGAATGCCGACTCGAGCCGTCTGCTGATCGGGTGCAGCTACGACGACTACATAGCCTCGCGCATAGCACGGGCTGTGGAGGATGTCGACGCGCGCCTGCTCAATCTCAACGTCACTTCGCTGGAAGTGGAGGGGCAGCAGGTGGTGGCGGCTCTGCGCGTCGACCACCGCAACCCCGACTCGGTAGTCCGCTCGCTCGAACGCTATGGCTACACGGTGATCAACAGCGACTCCCCGGCACCAAACGATGACACCTTGCGCGACCGCTACGAACAGTTAATGAAATATCTATCGTTATGAAACTGGCTATCTACGGCTCGCGGCGTCAGGAGCCATATATCGACCAAATAGTAGCGTTCTTCGACAGCCTCAGCCGCCGCGGCGACGAAGTGACGGTCCACAGCAAACTGTACTCTTACCTGCTGTATATGATACCGCGGTCGCTGGGATGCGTTCGCCGGGTCACGGACTCACCTGATTTCACAGCCGACTATGCCGTATGTATAGGCGGCGACGGATCATTTCTGCGCACAGCAGCCTGGGTAGCCGACAAAGAAATACCCATCATAGGCGTCAATACCGGTCATCTTGGGTATCTGGCTTCGCTGCCTGTGGAAGAAATAGTGAAACTGCCCGAAATCCTTGCCGTAGGTGACCTGCACATCGAAGACCGCTCACTCATCAAGGTTGACTGCGAGGCTGTCGACGGCTGGCCCTATGCGCTCAACGAAGTCGCCGTCACCAAGGCCGAAGGAGCATCGATTATCGACGTGAATGCCGTCATCGACGGTTGTCCGCTTGCCGACTACCGCGCCGACGGGCTACTGATAGCCACTCCGACCGGCAGCACCGCCTACAATCTGTCGGTAGGCGGCCCAATCGTGCAGCCGTCTGCTCCGGTATTTGTACTTTCACCCATAGCCGCCCACTCGCTGTCGATGCGGCCTCTGGTCATAGGCGACACATCCGAACTCGAATTCACCTGCGACAGCCGCTCGCACAGCTACCGCATTGCCCTTGACGGGCGCTCGTACCATGTGCCTCTCGATTGCCCTGTGCGCCTCGCCCGAGCCCCGTTCGTCGTAAAAGTCATCCGCTGCGACGGCTCGAACTTCGCCCAAACCCTCCGCACCAAACTCTCATGGGGCTAATTTCCCAGAAATACACACATCCTGTTCTCGGTAAAGTCAATCTTAAAGTTTTGTCCACGGCCAGACGGTTTACAGCCCGCTGGAAAGGTGACATTCTGCATATGACCATTCCGGCGGGAATAGATCTTGACGAATATAACCGTGTTCTCGACCGGATGACGCCCGACTTTCTGGCCTCTCGCCCGGTCATAGGACGCAAATACTTTCCGGGATATACCTTTGCGAACGACCTTTTCGGCATTCGCGTGGTTGAATCGCCGCAAACCAGGAAAGGTGAAATTGATGCCATTCCATTTACAAAAGAAAAGTCGCCGGTCTATGAATTCCGCGTTGCACCCGGTACGCTCGACAGCGACAGCATGCAGTCGAGGCTTTCGAAATTTATCGGTAAATGCGCTTATGGGCCTGCAAGCCATTACTTACTGCCCGAACTCGACGAACTGATAGTCAAACTCGGTTTTCAGGACCGTGTGAAACTGACTGAAATTACCCGGGCTTCCGCAAAATACGGCGACTGCTCAAACCGCGGCAAAGTGAGGTTAGCTGCCCGTGTGCTATATATGCCGAAGCTTTTCAGACGTGCCGTTATGACTCACGAACTGGCCCATCTTGACCACTTCGATCATACTCCGCAGTTCTATGCCCGCTGGCAGCAGCTGTTTCCGGAATTTGATGTGCGCACGTTTCACAAGAGGCTGCGCACAGTCGATCTGCCGTTGCTGCGCTGATCAAAGGCGGCTCAGGCAACTTAGAAATTCGAATACTTCGCCGGCGCTCATACGGCGCTGATGACGAAGATGCGCCGCAAACGAATCGGCAATATCCAACACCGGACGATGGCCGAACAGGCGCCGGTAGAAAACAAGACTTTTGTTGTAAACGTTCTCAATTTCGTCGTCGTCGAGCGAGCATTCGCTGCTGCCTTCCTCGCGCACTATATCATGGACGGCGTCCATGACTTCGGCCGGAGGCATGGCGCCGCGCCAGCGGCAGAGCACGTTGCCGAGCAACAGACCCGAACTTAGCTGGAAACGTACGAAAAGATCGTTCCACACCAGACGCGCCGAAAAACGCGGATTGCCGCCGAAGAAAGATTCCGACGTGAGTTCAAACGCCTCTTCGCCTTCTTCAAGCGACAGCGATGCAAGATAGCGCTCGCCGTCGCAGGCTACCAGTGAAATGGCCATACCGGCCAGGCCGAGGCTCTTGTCGGCCTCGTCCTTATATCGAAGTACTTCTACCATGATTAATTTCAGTTGATTACGACGATCTTCGTAACTGCGCCTTCCGACGACCCTTCGGGACCCTGCGAAGCAAATACCAGATATACACCCGAGCGTACGCGCGAGCCGTCGCGGTTGCAGCCGTCCCATACGACCATGCCGCCTTCCGACCGGCCTTCCCACATGACACTGCCCTGCATATCGGCTATCTTAACCAGGGAATTATCCATCAGACCGTTGATGGTAATCCAGCCTGTGTAGTCGGGCCGCACGGGATTCGGGAATGCATATACCTCGGAATAGTCATCTGCTGCGGGAGCTGAAGTCGAACTATAGAGATATAGACCCGACGGAGTGCCGATGAGCACGTCGTTGCTTGCCTGATCGCAGGCGACGGTGTAGACCGTATTCGATACGAGAGGAGAGTTGTCCATGTCGAAATGCTCGAGTATCTCGGTACCGTCTTCGCTGACAAGATACAGACCGGAAGCCTGAGTGGCTACCCATTTGCGGTTGGATGGGTCGACTGCGATATAAAGCACCGTCTCGCTCGACAGCAGATAGTCGGCGTAATTTGTACCGTCGTTGCGCGACACTTTCGGGCGAACAACCTGAAGGTTTGAACTGCCGCTCTGACCGAGCTGATTCTTATCCTTTACGATAAAGATTCCGCTGGTAGTACCGAGCCAGATATCATTATTCTTGTCAAGCTCAACGCTGACGACAAACTGAGGATCTGTCACACCTCCATCCTGATCTTCGAAAGCGTTGTATACCACAAACGCGTCATCGAGGCTTGAGGAAGTGCCTTTTGTATCACCTCCGATAAACGTACTGCCCCAGCCACCGCGAATATACAGCATCTTGTTGGTGCCGGGAATGAAAACGAGGTGCATATCCATCTTGCCTGACTCTGTCGAAGGCCACGCAGGTATTTCAAAATCGTTCTTCGTAACCGAAGACGGATCGGTGCGCAGTTTCTTGACAGCATCGGCTTTCAAAACAGCAAAAGGTTTGCCGTTCGAAGACCAGCAGCCGATCCACATGTTACCGAACGGATCGAACTGTGCGACTTCCGTACGCGAACCCCACGAGAAATTTATTGGGATTACCTTATCATTTAGTTCATACAGTACCTGACGATCCTTTACAAGAACCAGTCCCTCGAAGTTGTTGACATGATAGATTAGTTCGGGATCAACGGGATCGATAAGGGTTGCTGCGGGACCTCCGTAGAATAATTTACTGTTGCGGACATCAGCTTCATTCTGTGACTGACTCGAAGTATTGCGCACACCATAGGGATATACCGGAAAAATCTTACCTGTATTCCAGTCATAACGTTCACATATGAAAGGTAAGTGCTGCGACCACGCGGATTCACCCGCAGGATGAGCCTCACTCATACCCATCCGGGTAATATAGACGGAAGCACCATCTGCCGACTGGGTGCAGAAGCCGGCATTGAAGTCGATGAACGCTTCCGGACGGTAGCGCTCGGAGATGACGGCAGGCGCGGCGCCGCTGAAGTCAAAACAACCTATGCCATCGTTATTGGCTGCCCATACCTCTTTCAGACCGTTGTAGCTGCCCATCACGTTGTCAGACAGTTCTTTGCCGACAGCCTTGGTCTCCACCACGTCGCCGTTGCTGTCCAATACAGTCAGACCGTTGCCGCTCAGAGCCATATAGCCGTCCTTGGTGCGGAAGAATGATTTCAGATCAGGCACGTCAGTCACCTTTTCGAAGCCGGATGTACCGGCGGCAACATCAATTTTCAGCTTATATATAGCCTTATTGACAATATATAGGAACCGGTTGTCGTCCAGCGGCAGAATCTGATCTATCGCGGCGCTGCCGAGTGGTTTGAATTTGTCAAGCGAATTGTGGCGCTCGTTCAGCGGCGAGTAGCATAGCTTATAGTCGAGCACGGTGAAGAGATATTCCTTGTTGGCCATGATTATCGACAGACCTTTGTCGTAGATGGCCGATTCGGTGACGCAATGGTTCTGATCGTCGTAGATGACCAGGCCGAATTCCGTGGCTATGTAGATGCGGTTGTTGGCGAAGAACACACTGTTGACAGACTTTTTCGTCGTGAGATTGGCTGTCTTTATCTCAGGCATGTTAACCACGTTGCCGTCGTCGTAGATAAGGTCGATATTGCCGTTGGTGTACACCACCATCAGATAATGATTGTCCGTGTTGTAGTGCAGCGAGGCTATACCGCTGTCGGAAATTCGCGTGCCGGGCGTGTAGTAGACGGTCTCGTTGTACTCCTTGTCATAGCTGTAGAGCGAGCCACCCGTCAGATAATAGACTTTCGCCGGTGTATCGATCACCGAAGTGAAGAATTCGCCGGCCATCGGAAATATCTTCCATGAACCCGGCGCATGCTGGGCCGAAGCGCCTAACCAGCCTATCGACAGAACGAGCAGAAGAAAGAGTTTTTTTATCATATTGACAATGTATTCTTATATATAATGTATGGTCTGTCAGTTTTTGCCGTTAAGATATTCGATGAGCAGGCGTGTTGCCCGGCCGCGGTGGCTGACAGCGTTTTTCTCGTCGGCCGATGCTTCGGCAAAGGTCTTGTCCCAGCCAAGGGGCCTGAACACCGGATCGTATCCGAATCCGCCACATCCGGCCGGTTTGCAGGTGATCTCGCCCTCGACCGCGCCTTCGAAGAGCCGTACCGTGCCGCTGCCCTCGGTCAGGGCTATGACGGTGCGGAAGCGTGCACGGCGGTCGGCCTTTCCGGCGAGATTTCTCAGCAGCAGAGCCGTATTGGCCGCGCTGTCGTGGCCTTCACCGCCGGCGTAGCGCGCGCTAAAGACTCCCGGAGCTCCGCCAAGGCTGTCGACAAACAGACCTGTGTCGTCGGCGAAGCAGTCGTAGCCGTAGCGGTCGCGCACCCAGCAGGCTTTTTGGCGCGCATTGCCTTCGATAGTGTCGGATGTCTCGGGGATATCGTCGTGACACCCTATATCGGCCAGCGACAGTATCTCGAAACTGTCGCCTGCTATGCTGCGCAACTCTTCGAGCTTGTGGGCGTTGTTGGTCGCAAAGACTATTTTCCTTCTCATCGGATATATTATTGCCTATTTATAACGGCGATCTGACTCGATTATTGCATTCAACCCACCACGACATTTACAATTTTCCCGGGCACTACGATAATCTTGCGTATCGTTTTGCCTTCAAGCCACTTGGCTGCGCCTTCGTTCTCCAGAGCTATTTTCTCGACTTCCTCGCGGGGAGCCGATGCGTCGACGGTGATGTTGTAGCGCGCCTTGCCGTTGAACGACACGGCGTAGGTGACGGTCGACTCGCGCAGATATTCCTCGTTCCATTTCGGCCACGGAGCATCGTTGACGGTAGTGGTATGGCCCAGGGCCGAATGCCAGAGTTCCTCAGCCACATGAGGTGCACACGGCGCGAGCACGATGACCAGATCTTCGAGCACACGGCGCGAATGGCATTTGCGGCGCGTAAGTTCGTTGACGCAGATCATGAATGCGGCCACCGACGTGTTGTACGAGAAGTTCTCGATGTCGGTCGTCACCTTCTTGATCAGCGTGTGGATTATCTTCAGATCCTCGGCGGCGGGCTCGCTGTCATCGACCAGCAGGGTGTCGCCCTTGTAGTAGAGGCTCCAGAGTTTTTTTATGAAGCGGTTCACGCCGTCGATGCCGTTGGTGTCCCATGGCTTCGACTGCTCGAGCGGGCCGAGGAACATCTCATACAGGCGCAGGGTGTCGGCGCCGTAGCGTTCAACGATGTCGTCGGGATTCACGACGTTGAACATCGACTTCGACATCTTCTCGACGGCGTAGCCGCAGACGTACTTGCCGTCCTCGAGGATGAATTCGGCCGTCGCGAAGTCGGGGCGCCATTTCTTGAAGCCCTCGGTTTCGAGCTCGTCGTTCTTTACCAGATTGATGTCGACGCGTATCGGAGTGGTGTCGTACTGATCCTTCAGACCGTGGCTTACGAAGGTGTTGGTGTCCTTGATTCGGTACACGAAGCTCGTACGGCCCTGGATCATGCCCTGGTTGATGAGCTTGCGGAACGGCTCGTCCTCGCACACCTTGCCAAGGTCGTAAAGGAATTTATTCCAGAAGCGGCTGTAGATTAGGTGACCTGTGGCGTGCTCCGTGCCGCCGATATATAGGTCGACCTGGCGCCAGTAACCGTTGGCTTCGGGCGACACGAGGCATTCGCCGTTGCGCGGATCCATATAGCGCAGATAGTAGGCCGACGAACCGGCGAATCCCGGCATGGTGTTGAGCTCCAGCGGGTAGCCTTCCTCGGTCTTCCAGTTCTCGGCGCGGCCCAGCGGCGGCTCGCCTGTCTCGGTCGGGCGGTATTCGCTGATTTCGGGCAGCAGCAGTGGCAGCTTGTCGAGTCCGAGCATCATCGGGATGCCGTCCTTATAGTATACGGGGAATGGCTCGCCCCAGTAGCGCTGGCGGCTGAAGATGGCGTCGCGCAGGCGGTAGTTGACCTTCACCTTGCCTATACCCTTCTCCTCTATATATTTCTTGGTGCGGGCTATGGCTTCCTTCACTTCGAGGCCGTTGAGGTCGAGGTCGGCTGAGGCGCTGTTGATCATGCGGCCCTCCTTGGCATCGAAGCTCTGCTCGCTGACGTCGGCGCCCTCGATCAGCGGGATGACCGGCAGGTCGAACGCGCGGGCAAAGGCATAGTCACGGCTGTCGTGGGCCGGTACGGCCATGATGGCGCCCGTGCCGTACCCGGCCAGCACATAGTCGCTGACCCAGATCGGAATCTGCTTGCCCGTAAGCGGATTCACGGCATACGAGCCCGTGAACACGCCTGTCACTTTCTTTTCTATCATGCGCTCGCGCTCGGTCTTGTTCTTGACGGCAGCCACGTATTCGTCGACTTCGGCCTTGTGCTCGGGACGGGTGACTTCAGCTACATACTTGCTCTCGGGAGCGAGCACCATGAACGTCACGCCGAACACCGTATCGGCGCGCGTTGTGAAGATCTCCAGCTCCACGTCGCTGTCGGCCACCTTGAAGCGCATCTCAGCGCCCTCGCTGCGGCCGATCCAGTTGCGCTGGGTCTCCTTGAGCGATTCGGTCCAGTCGAGGCGGTCAAGCCCGTCGAGCAGGCGCTGGGCGTATGCCGACACGCGCAGGCACCACTGGTACATGAGTTTCTGCTCCACCGGATAGCCGCCGCGCACCGACAGACCCTCGCTCACCTCGTCGTTGGCAAGCACCGTACCGAGTTTCGGACACCAGTTCACCATCGTGTTGCCCAGGTAGGCGATGCGGAAGTTCATCAGCGCGTCGCTGCGCTGCTTGTCGTCCATGGCCTTCCATTCGTCGGCCGTGAACTGCACCTCGCGTCCGGCGGCATGCAGTCCCTCGGTGCCGTGCTTCTCCAGGTGGGCTATCAACTCCGATATGGGCCGAGCCTTGTCGGCCTCGGTGTCGTAGTAGTGGTTGAACATCTCTATGAACGCCCACTGCGTCCACTTGTAATATTCCGGATCGCAGGTGCGGATCTCACGGTCCCAGTCGTAGCAGAAACCGATCTTGTCGAGCTGCGAGCGGTAGCGGTTGATGTTGACCGTCGTGGTCGTCTCGGGATGCTGACCGGTCTGTATGGCATACTGCTCGGCAGGAAGCCCATAGGCGTCGTAGCCCATCGGATGCAGCACATTGAAACCCTGCAGGCGCTTGTATCGCGAATAGATGTCGCTGGCTATGTAGCCGAGCGGGTGTCCCACATGCAGTCCCGCACCCGACGGATAAGGGAACATGTCCAGCACATAATACTTGGGCTTGTCCTTGTTGATCTCGGCCTTGTAAGTCTTGTCATTCTTCCACTGCTCTTGCCAGCGGCTTTCAATCTCGCGGTGATTGTATTCCATATCGTGATTATCTGTTGGTCTTATTGGTCTAATTAGTCTTATAAGTCTAATTGGTCTTATTGATCCAATAATTCTTAATTATGCATTCTCAATTCTAAATTTTATATTTACTTGCTCAGCTCCAGCATCCGCTCTATGGGGCGGCGGGCGCGCTCGGCCAGAGCCGGATCAACTTCTATCTCAGGCTTCTCGTCGCGCAGGCAGCGGTAAAGCTTCTCCATCGTGTTCAGCTTCATATAGTTACAGTCGTTGCAGCCGCAGGTCGAATCAGTCGGCGGTGCCGGTATGAATGTCTTCTCCGGGCAGTCCTTCTGCATCTGATGGATGATGCCGCTCTCGGTGGCTACGATAAATTCCCGGGCCTGCGACTTGCGGGCATGGTCGAGCAGCGCCGCGGTCGATCCGACCTTGTCGGCTATCATTACCAGCTGCCGGCGGCATTCGGGATGCACGAGCAGTTCGGCTCCCGGATGCTCCTTCTTCAGCTCGAGTATCTTTTCGAGCGAGAATTTCTCGTGAACATGGCAGGCGCCGTCCCACAGTACCATCTGCCGGCCGGTCTGACTGTTTATGTAGTTGCCCAGATTGCGGTCGGGTCCGAAGATTATCTTGGCATCCTTCGGCAGCGAATCTATCACCTTGCGGGCGTTGCCCGAGGTGACCAGCACATCCGTCAGCGCCTTCACTCCGACCGACGTGTTGACGTACGACACCACCGTGTGGCCCGGATGCTCCTCGATGAAGCGGCGGAAGTCCTCGGCCGGACAGCTGTCGGCCAGCGAGCAGCCGGCCTCGAGGTCCGGCACCAGCACCTTCTTGCCGGGGCAGAGCAGTTTCACGGTCTCTCCCATGAAGTGCACGCCGCACATCACTATGATGTCGGCATCCTCGATGGTCGCCGCCTTTTGGGCCAGTGCCAGCGAGTCGCCTATGTAGTCGGCTATGTCCTGGATCGGGCCCTGCTGATAATAATGGGCCAGTATGACGGCCTTCTTTTCCTTCTTCAGCTTCTTTATCTCTTCGGCGAGCTGCTGCGGGGCGAGCTTTTCAACATCCATTTTTTTATTTTTTCTATATTTTAAAGGAAAAAAATTTTAGCCATAAAAAAGACAACAATAATAATGCGTGTTGAAAAGGTACAATAACTTTCCGGCCGTTTTCTTGCTTTTTTGGGTTATTGAACTACAGGCTCAGGTTATCCACACATTATCAACGTGCGTTTTCGTTGGCAATCAATTTATTCCAAACTTTATCTACACCATGTTAATAATGTGCAAAGTTAATAAATTCTTCGCTAACAGACCGCATGATTATGTATAAAATAGGCTTAAAAACGCTCCCTCACGTGTAAAAAAGCCTTTCGCCTCATTTTCCTCCACCCCGGTTTTCAACACTTCGGCGACCCTTTTCAACACGTTATTGACATAGTTATTGACACCGCAAAAAGGAGTGAAGGCGTCCTCGCCTTCACATCGAATCAGCCGAGGTAATAATTTCAGCAAACGGCTGTGAAGACGTCCTCGTCTTCATTCCATCCATTATAAATCTAACTTGTATAAATTAACATAATTTAACTATCGGGGGGGTGAACCTACACATTTTTCGTACCTTTGCATCCGTAACGTATCTAACGCATTACTCCTCTCTGATGGTCAAGTTGAGATTACGCCAAATATTTAAGCAAAAGCAGGTTACGCAGGTCGAAATGGCCCGTCGGCTCGGAGTGTCGGCCATGACGGTTTCGGGCTGGATCACCGGCCGGCGCTATCCCTCCATTGATACCCTCGGTCAGATGTCAGAAATGCTCGATACGCCGATAACCGACTTTTTTGAATGTCCGGCCCGCGACGATATTTCCTTGCAGATTAAGATCGGCGGCCGCCGCATCACCCTCACCCCCGAGATGCTCCGCGCAGCCGAAACATGACCTCACTTTCCTCCTCCACATTATTTATAAGGCATAAACAAAGTTCAGTCAGAAATCAATCTAATCAACCTAAATAATAAACCAAAAAATCAATCATCGTATGAAAAAAGTTCTACTTCTTTTCGCGTTGCTGGTTGGTGTTATCACAGCTTCGGCTGATAGTTACACAATAACTTTCAACACGAGTTCATCTGATGCAACTAATGATATTACATCAAGTGCATTTCTTGATTATATAACTGAAGGCGCAGCTAACGTTCTTTCAATTACAAATATTAATAAGGCGTATAAAGGAAAAAATGGCATAAAACTGAGTAGCTCTAGTAAAAATGGTTCTTTTACTATTAATCTCTCTGATGCAGGTCAAGTTGAAGCTACTTCAATAGTAATAAACGCCGCAGGTTGTGGCTCTGATAACTCTTCTATTTCAATAAATGGTGTTAATAAGAGCATATCAGGAACATCATTAGCAGATTATACTTATGATCTGAATGGTAGCAAAATAACTACTATTAATGTAAGTGCTACAAAAAGAAGCTATATAAAATCTATAACGGTTAATTATAAGGATGCTGTTCAGGCAACTCATGTAGCTATCAACCCGGCAGAGGGTGGTACTTTCGAAAACAGCAAAGAAGTTATTCTTACTGCTCTTGATGCAGAAGAAAATGCTGTAGAAGGCACTAAGGTATTCTATACTATTGGTGACGAAGCACAGCAGGAAGGCACTTCTCCTGTTACTTTCACCCTTACCAAATCTGCTACCGTTAAAGCTTGGGTAGGAACCGAAGAACCCGCTTCTGCAACATTCACAATCACTGTTCCCGAGGTAAAGCCTGATGCTCCCGTATTCAAAGTAGGCGAAGAAGTTTTAACGGACGAAGATGTTACTCTGCCTTATAATTCTCAACTTACTGTTTCAGCAGTTAATGCCACCTCTCTTGAAATTGGTGTAAATGATGAAATTTCGACAGTCGAAAGCAATACAGCTACAATAGATATAAAAGAAGATGCAATTATAACTGTAACGGCTAAGAATGGCAATGAATCGACAGAAGGCATGATCATGATTACTCTTGCCGATCAGACTCTGACTGTCATGGCTGCCGGCAAGGTTGTCGAAAATGGACAAAATGTTACACTCGTTAAGGGTATAGCTATCGAAGTAATTACCATCGGTGCAAAGGAAGTTTTGATATCGGATCCCAATGGTGAAAAAATAACGCTTGATAATAATAATAAATTCGTACCTCAGTTAGAAGGCGAATATAACATTGAAGCCGCTCTTACCGGGCATACAAGTGCAAAAATCACTTTCAGCGTTGTCCTCGAAGAACCGCAGACCGAAGAAATTGTTGCCACCTACGACTTCACTATTGGAGGTGCATATGGATTGACTCCTTTTAAAACGAATAGTTATGAAAAAGAAGCTAATAATTTAAAAGAAAAGGATGTAACAATTTCATTTACCGGAGATTATAGGCAATGGGAGTCTAAAGGTCCTGTTTATGATCTACGTATTTATGCAGGCGCTTCTATGACTGTAAAAGTTCCTCTCAATTGCTACATTACAAATATTAGCATTGAATTTGGTGATAAAATAGCCCTTTCTTATAATGGTACAACTTATGAATCGACCCCTGCTAATATTTTAATAGATGCTTCCAATATAATTAAAGAAGCTGAATTAAAAGCCAATAGCCAGAACAGAATCAACAAAATCACCGTTACTTATACCAAGGAGAAGATTACTGCTTCGGGTGTTGTTGCTCTTGGCGATGCTGTTGAATATAGCTATGGTCATGCCAACGTGATGACTTTCAAGCCTACTATTTATGTAGGTGGTCAGCCTATTGAGGAAAATGACTATTCCAATTTCAAGGTTTCTTTCATGGACAAAGAAATTGGTGTGGCTGAAATGAATGCGCCTTTGAGCCAGTTCCCCTACAATAAGGATGGTAAATTCACTCTGAGCTATAATGGCGAGAATATCGTAGTAAGCGAAGTTTCCGGCTGGCCCAATATCGAATCTGATCCCGTTCTGCACAACAATGAAGGCAAGATCGATGTCGAGTATGTAAAGAAAGATGATAACAAAGTTGATGTCATCTATTATGTAGTGCCCGAAAATGCGCCTCAGAATATGTACTGGACCGTCAAGAGCGACGAGCCGAATGCAAGTGTTTACTGGCGCGAAGGCCACACGGGCGCTGCCTGCCATTTCAATAACTTAGGTACTTGGAATGAATCGGGAATCACCGTCAACCATGTTGCAGAATTCGAGGCTCGCATAGCTTATCCGTTTGCTGTCCTGCCGGTATTCGCCTCCGCTCAACGCGTAGCTCCGCTTGCCGAAACCAACAATATCACTATCAGCGAATACGAATCCACGCCTACCAAGAAAGTAAGCACGGCTAATGTCCCCGATCCCGTTGAGGGCGGTAACGTCAGCGGTGTGGCTGATGTAGCTGTCGATCAGGATGCCGAGGTTGAGTTCTTCAACCTGCAGGGCGTTCGCGTCGAAGGCGAACTGACCCCCGGCCTATACATCCGCCGCCAGGGCAACCGGGCCACGAAGGTCGTCGTAAAATGAAGACAGAAGAACAGAAGATAAAAAATAACAAAAGTTTTTTCTGAATGTATAATGAGCTGCGCGGGGTCCCCTCCGCGCAGCTTTTTGTTGGAAAGCAGGCTTTCCAGCCTGCGCGTTGCCGATGGCGTGGGTAAATACTACTGCTGTCGTATGCGCAGGCTAGAAAGCCTGCTCTCCATGCTCTCCATGCCTTTTGTTCTTATAAATTCTTCTGTTCTTCTGTCTTTTTTCGTATCTTTGCGGCGACTTATCACATTTTTTACTCAGTTATTAATACCATGAGAAATTTTAAAAGTCTGCTCGCCGCGACTTTCGTACTTGGTGTGTCGGCGATGGCGCACGCCTCGACTTTCATCGGCGACCGCGCAGACTTCCGCGACGAGACTATCTACTTCGCCATGACGACGCGGTTCTACGACGGCGACCAATCCAACAACACCTACTGCTGGGACGGAATCAACAACGTAAGGGATCCGGAATGGCGCGGCGATTTCAAAGGCCTCATCGAGAAACTCGACTACATCAAGGCCCTCGGTTTCACCGCCGTGTGGATCACCCCTGTAGTCGAGAACGCCTCGGGCCTCGACTATCACGGCTACCATGCCATCAACTTCTCGAAGGTGGATCCTCGCTATGAGAGCTCGGACTGCAAGTTCCAGGACCTGATCGACGCCGCACACGCCCGCGGCATGAAGGTGGTGCTCGACATAGTGCTCCAGCACACGGGCAACTTCGGCGAGGAGCGGCTCTGTCCGATGTTCACCAAGGACTATACACAAAATCTGTCGAACATCCACAAGTCGATGCTCTTCCACCCCGACTCGAAGCTGCCGGCCAACTACAATTCGCTGCAGCCGGGCGCACAGCACGGCGCCCGCCTGGCCCTAATGAAGAATACCGACGGCGTCAACCACGACACGCACAACTACTGGCACCACGTCGGCCAGAACTGGGACTGGGACGACGCCTCGCGCTGGTGGGGTCAGATCGCAGGCGACTGCGTCGACCTCAACACCGAGCATCCGACGGTCTACAACTATCTGATCGACTGCTATTCGAAATTCATCGAGATGGGCGTCGACGGCTTCCGTATCGACACCGGCGGCCACATCTCACGCCTTACCTTCAACAAGGCCTTTGTGCCGGGCCTGATGGCTGCGGCCGAGAAGTTCAAGGACCGCCGCGGCGACGCACCATTCTTCATGTACACCGAGGTGTGCGCCCGCGCCGAGGAGGTCATCTATCGCGGCCAGAACTACAACTGCTCGCCCTGCTTCTACACCTGGAAGGAGGAGAAGGACTACGCCTGGGACACCGACCCCGCGACCTGGGACTCGCAGGTGATCATGGAAGGCGAGTTCGGCACGCACATCAACGCGCAGTCGGTCCTGGCCCAGGCCAGGGACTATGCCGGCCACGCCTCGATGCCCCGCTCGAAGAACGCCTGGCTGCAGGGCAACACCTATCACGAACCCGACTATTCGATGTACTCGGGCCTGAACGTGATCGACTTCCCTATGCACTGGCGCTTCCGCGACGCCCGCAACGCCTTCAACGTCCGCTCCGAGGATGACCTCTACAACGACGCCCGCTGGAATGTCGTGTATGTCGACTCACACGACTACGGCCCCAACGGCAACGACCGCTGCCGCTTCTCGTGGGGTCAGGAAGCCTGGGCCGAGAACCTGGCGCTGATGTTCACCTGGCGCGGCATCCCCTGCATCTACTACGGTTCGGAGATCGAGTTCCGCGCCGGCAAGACCATCGACGAAGGGGCCAACATGGCCCTTAAGGACGGCGGCCGCGCATACTTCGGCGGCTACATCGAGGGTTCGGTCAAGGTCAGCGACTTCGCCGACTATACCGGGGCCACCGGCAACATGGCAGCTACCCTGAGCCATCCGCTGGCGCTCCACATACAGCGCCTCAACCGCATCCGCGCCGCCGTGCCGGCCCTGCGCAAGGGTCAGTACTCGACCGAGGGCTGCTCGGGCGGCATGGCCTTCAAGCGCCGCTATACCGACGCTACCACCGATTCATACGCCCTGGTGACGATCAGCGGCAACGCCACATTCACCGGTGTGCTCAACGGCACGTACACCGACGCCGTCACCGGCAACGTCGTCAAGGTGACCGACGGCACCCTCACCGCCAAGTGCTCAGGCAAGGGCAACATGCGCGTCTACGTCCTCTCGACCGACCGGACTCCGGCTCCCGGCAAGGTCGGCGACGACGGCAAATATCTCTATACCACATCGCCTGTCAATGTTCCGCAGGCCGGCTACGACGGCAATGAGGAACCCGAGGACCTGCTGACCGTCCGCGACTCGTCGGGTCCCGTCGTCATCGGCCCCGACGAACCCGAAGTGCCCGTAGCTCCCGCCATGGCCAAGGGCGAGCAGGCCGTATTCTTCGAGACGACCAACGGCTGGGCCAACGTCAACGCCTGGATCTGGGGCGGCGGCCGGAACTTCACCGGAGGCACCTGGCCCGGCCAGGCTCTCACATATCTCGGTAACAAAGTGTGGAAGTGGAACTTCACCGGCACCGGCAAGGTAGCGGGTAAGGTGATCTTCAACAACGGAGCCGCCCAGACCTCGTCTGACGGCTGGGAATACATCAACGGCGGCTACTACAACGCCGATGGCTACGTCCGCACCATCGAGGGCGCGGGTAATATCGACGATCCCGAACCGCCCGTAGGCGATCTGACCTACACAGCCTACTTCCGCAACAGCGCCGGATGGCCCGCTGTCTATGCCTGGATCTGGGACGCGGCCCACGGCGACCGCAACTATACCGGCGGCACATGGCCCGGCAAGAAGGTAGAGCTTGACACAGAAAGCGGCATGTACCGCATCACAGTCAGGGTCGCCGATTCCGACCCGTCCATGAAAATCATCTTCAGCAACGGCTCGGGTACACAGACCTCCAACCAGGATTTCTACCACAACGGCATCTATGACCACACCGGCTTCACCGGCACCTACGCGGAGGGTATCGCCGACATAGAAGCCGACGGCACCGCCGCCGCTCCCGTCTACTACAATCTGCAGGGCATACGCATCGACGAAGCCCCGGCCCCGGGCAGCCTATATATCCTCCGTCGGGGCACCCGGGCCACAAAAGTATACGTGAAATGAAAATATTAACGGAGTGAAAGCGCGACGCCTTCACTCCGTTTGCATTTTAATTTTCAATTTTTAATTTTTATTAGTATTTTTGCGGCGCGAAGAAATAGAGAAAACAATGACCTACGAATATGATTTTCTCGTGATCGGCTCGGGTATAGCCGGCATGAGTTTCGCCCTGAAGGCCGCTTCCAAAGGCCGCGTGGCCCTGGTGTGCAAGACAACCCTCGACGAGGCCAACACGGCCCTGGCCCAGGGCGGCGTCGCTTCGGTGACCAACCTCGAAGTCGACGACTTCGACAAACACATCCACGACACCATGGTGGCCGGCGACTGGCTCAGCGACCCCGCAGCAGTCGAGAAAGTGGTCAAGGGTGCCCCCGATGGCATACGCTTCCTGATCGAGAACGGTGTCAACTTCGACCGCCGCGACGACGGCAGCTTCGATCTGCACCGTGAGGGCGGCCATTCGGAATTCCGCATTCTTCACCACGCCGACAACACCGGCTTCGAGATTCAGCGAGGACTCATCGAGGCCGTGCGCCGCAATCCCAACATCGACATATTCGAGAACCACTTCGCTATCGAGATCATAACCCAGCACCATCTGGGCCGCATCGTCACCCGACGCACCCCCGACATCACCTGCTACGGCGCCTACGTGCTCGACCAGCAGAGCGGCCGCGTCGACAAGTTCCTGTCGCGTATCACCGTCATGTCGACCGGCGGCGCCGGAGCCGTCTACCAGACAACCACCAACCCCCTGGTGGCCACCGGCGACGGTATCGCCATGGTCTACCGCGCAAAGGGTACCGTCAAGGACATGGAATTCATCCAGTTCCACCCCACCGCCCTGTTCCATCCCGGCGACCGACCGTCGTTCCTGATCACGGAGGCCATGCGCGGCTACGGCGCTGTGCTGCGCAACCTGCGCGGCGAGGAATTCATGCACAAGTACGATCCGCGGCTGTCGCTCGCCCCGCGCGACATCGTGGCCCGCGCCATCGACTCCGAAATGAAGCTCCACGGCGACGACCATGTGTACCTCGACGTCACACACAAGGATCCCGAAGAGACGCGCCGCCACTTCCCCAACATCTATCAGCACTGTCTCGAACTCGGCATCGACATCACCAAGGACTACATACCCGTGGCGCCGGCCGCCCACTATCTATGCGGCGGCATCAAGGTCGACCTCGACGGCCAGTCGTCGATCGACCGCCTCTACGCCCTGGGCGAGTGCTCGTGCACGGGCCTTCACGGCGGCAACCGTCTGGCATCGAACTCGCTGATCGAGGCCGTCGTCTACGCCGACGCAGCCGCCCGCCACGCCACAGCCCGCATCGGCGGCATAGCGCTGCGCACCGACGTGCCCGACTGGAACGACGAGGGCACCC
>OGNF01000216.1_pt1 | contig 65488 bp, 61 predicted proteins | sample 1573321 | NCBI WGS metagenome assembly OGNF01 (sample SAMEA2581911, study PRJEB24529) | metagenome | biome: Human gut stool | place: China | collected 2011 | reverse complement strand
ATCAGCAATAGACAGACTATTAGATTATGTACCTGATTTATTTGAAAAAGCTAATGAAATGATAAAGAAAACAACTAGTATAAAAAAAGAAATAGAAGATGAAATAATTGAAAAAACAGATACAGAAACATTCAATTGCGAAAATATTTATGGGATAAATATAGGTGAATAATTTTTTATGTAAGAACTTCCGATAATACAAAATTATGAGAAGTTTAAAGATGTGAGAAGGAGGTAGCGATGGTTTCGAATTTTGATTTTTTGAAGAAAGATTTTCCGGTGCTTTCAAATTTTGGAAAAATGGCTGAGAAATATTGTTACTCTGATTCAAATTCATGTTTAATGAAGTTGGGGATGATTGGAGAAACTATTGTAAATTTAATGTTTACATATGATAGAATTGCATTTCCACATGATAACACAGCAGTTGCACGTATAGACACATTAAGTAGAGAAGGGTTACTTACAAGTGACGACAAAAAATTCTTGACCTTGCTATTCGCGGTAAATTAGTTCCACAGGATCCAAACGATGAACCAGCATCCGTATTGCTGGAGCGTATCAGGGCTGAAAAACAACAGATGGTCAAGGATGGCAAGTTAAAACCTAAGGATATTAAGAATAATACCATTATCTTTGTTGGTGAGGATAATTTACATTATGAGAAGTTCCAGGACGGAACCGTGAAATGTATTGAGGATGAGATACCTTTTGAACTGCCGGAAGAAACGCTAAAGTGGTTATGCGAAACTCAACGCACTTCAGGTTATCTTTTTCTAAACAGATATGGTGACCGTATAACGACTAGAGGTATTTCTCAACAACTTAAGAATTATGCGGACAAATATGGTTTAGACAGCAAAGTGGTCTATCCACATTCCTTCCGTCATAGATATGCCAAAAACTTTCTTGAAAAGTATAATGATATTGCATTGCTGGTAGATTTAATGGGACACGAAAGCATTGAAACTACTCGCATATATCTGAGACGTACTGCCAGCGAACAGCAGGCACTTGTTGATAAAATTGTAACTTGGTAAAATATCAGCCGTCCTAAGTTTTAGGGCGGCTGTCTATCATTCACATAATGCATTAATCGTATCAAAATAAAAAAGGCTCTTATCAAATGTGGCAGATATTTGGCACTGTTGCTTATATGGCGGTATAGGTACAAGTAGTTCTTTCAATTTACTTAAACTTGTTCTTGTTCTACCTATTCCCTGAACATTTTTCATGACACTCTTGTTGATGGTGGGACTATTTATCATATACATGACATATCTTTTGTCAATATAATTAGGTAATTGTAGTCGCACGCAATCAGATGATATAACATACACATCTTCGATATCAGGAATTATAATCGCCCTTCCGGCAGGCATCATTTTTGCAATTACAATATCCCCTGGATATGATTTGCATCGAGATAGTGTTTCTGCATGACTATAAGTGGTATATTTTATACCGTTATTTTTCCATGTAAATTCACCAATGTTATTTAATTGTATTATTCTTACTTCCCGTCTATCTGTGTAATGGTCTGTTTTCAGATTGCTGCCAAACGGACCATCAACAAAAGAATTTTCATGTGGATCTGCCAATGATTTTAATCTACACCATATCCATCCATCAGGTAAATCGAATGGTACTTCTTCATCTATACAGATGGTATTATTTGATATATTTTCATAATAAGAGTTATCCTCACCTTTGAAGATGATAGATTCCTTCTTATCACGCTTGATTTTACCCTGTTTGATGAGCTCTTCTTTCTCTGCTCGTATACGTTCAAGCAGGACAGAAGCAGGCTCGTCATTCGAGTCTTGTGGTACAAGTTTACCTCGAATGGCAAGGTCTAGAATTTTGGATTTTGCAGAAATAATGTAATTAACAATATCCTCTTTTTCGTTTTCAATAGTCGAAACTGTCTTTAATATGTGATTAACCTGAAATTCCAATCTTTTTTGCTCTTCATATGGCGGAAGTGCAATAAGTATTGAATTCATATTATCCTGTGTCATTTTAGGTTGAGCAGAACCTGTTACATACTTTTCAAGGCTAATTGCATTAATATATAAACAAAGATATTCTAAGATCAGTTTATCAGTTGAATCAATGCAATGTGCATGATTATTTACCCAATACTGTCCTTCTGCAAAAAAAGCAATAGGTTTACTCCTTGTTACAAGATTTGCACCATCTTCACCTATTAGCAATAGTTTCTCATTAAATATAAACTTATCTATTTTGTCAATTTTTCCAGAAGCACCATAATAGTCATATATTTTAGCAACATTAGTACGATTAGCTGATGAGATAGGTTTTCTTTCGCTATCACGATTAACAGTAACAGACGTAAACCTACACCATTCCCACCCTTCCGGCAGTTCAAAAGGTATCTCATCCTCAATACATTTCACGGTTCCGTCCTGGAACTTCTCATAATGTAAATTATGGATTCAATTTTCACTCAATTCTCAGTCAATGAGAGTTGGGTGGATTTTTTATATCCTATACTTACAAAACAAATCGCCCACAGGGCAGAAAGGCAGGTACAGGATATGTACAACAACTGATGGAGTTCAAGGAGGGCATTAGAACGTCCTGTAAAATATTTCGTTGGTTTAGGAAGCAGGGGTAAGTACATAACATCATCCACTCTGGGAGAGGATGAGCAGGAATCTTTATTTCTCGCTTTGACAAAATTTCTGGAAAATCCGTATACCAATACATCGCATATGAAATGTGCCGGAGCATGATCAAAGTGCGTCAGTAAGGCATCTTTTTTCTCATCAGAAGTAGTGATGTCACATAACATCAAATCTCGAATAGCTGAAATGGCATAAGATACATCACTGATATATGGCAATAATTTTGATTCAATATCTTTACAGAACTTGTCCCTGTTCTTTTCGATGTTGTAATAACTGATAATTTTGGGGCTGATGCGGGACTGCCCTTTGATCCATTTGCAGACCAAACCATTATCAAATGCAAAATCTACATTGTCGTTGGCAAAGCTTCCAAACAGCATATAGATAAAATCCATTTGCGAGTAGTCTGCATCGATTAAACCTCCCAAAAGGATGGTAGCAATGCTATGAAAATCAATTCTGTTCAATGAAATCATCTCCTGTAATTTGTCCTGTAATCTTCTATGTTTCTTATTTCATGGTAGTAAATCGTTTCGATATGGGACTTGTGGAAAGTATAGCATAAAAGCAAGGAAAGAACGACTGTACGATTGTGGCATGGACGTATATTTTCAATTTCTGCTCAAAATCCGTTCAATGTAGAAAAACCTATTCTTAGATAAAATGAATTTAACAAGTTTTTCATCTGCGTCGGCATAAAGATGAAAAATCTGGCAATCATTTTAAGAAAAGGAGGTGCCCTATGAATCTGACAGTGAATAGAGAGGGTAAGTACGCAATTGTCTGGATGACGAATGCGGAAAAGGCTGATCCTAAGGTTATGGACAGCCTGCAGCCTTTGATTGCGGAGTGTAAGGAGAAAAAGTACAGACTGGCTATCTTTGAATCCGGGGAGCAGGATTTGGTGGAGAACACCAAGGACTTACTGATTCACAATCGAGGACTGGAAAAGACTGATGATACCCCCAAAGTTATGGGATTGGGGTAGAAAATACATAATATGTGCGTGACAAACAAATGAAAAAGATATATAATACAAATAAGTTATTCCCCAAAAAAAGTTTTTGAACGAATTTGGGGAATAGAAAGGGGAGAATTATGGCTATAGAAAGAAAAAAGTACATTGACTTTTTACTGAAACAGAAAGATAAAGATATTGTAAAAATCATCACGGGTATACGTCGTTGCGGGAAATCAACGCTGTTATTTGAGTTGTTTTATGAAGAAATTAAGAAACTTGGTGTGCCGGAACATCATATTATAAAGATAGCACTTGATAATATTCGAAATGATGAACTGTTAGATGCGAAAAAACTTTATAAAGAGGTTGAAAATAGGATTAAAGATGAAAATTGCTACTACATCTTTTTGGATGAAATTCAGTTAGTAGAGAATTTTGAAGATGTGGTAAATGGAATAAAGCGAGATTTTAATTGTGATGTTTATATCACTGGTTCTAATTCGGAATTTTTGTCGTCTGATATTAATACAAAATTCAGAGGCAGAGGTGTTGAATTGCATGTTCAGCCATTCAGCTTTAAAGAGTTATATGATTATTACCAGACAGATAAATATCAGTTATTTAATCAGTATATGTTATATGGCGGAATGCCGTATTTGTTGCAGGAAGAAGATGACGTTCTGAAGAATAAATATCTTAAAACTGTTGCAGAGTCTGTTCAGATTAATGACATCATTGAACGTCACGGTATACGAAATAAAGAAGTATTTCAGGCATTGGTAGAACTTCTATGTTCTTCTATTGGGTCATATGTTTCGAGTAGAAAAATAGCGGATACATTAAGAAGTAATGGATATACAAGTGTTGACCATAAGACAATAGGTAATTATTTGGATTATTTGTGCGATGCATTTTTGTTTTATAAGGTGCAGAGATATGATATAAAAGGGAAAGCATATTTAAAGACTTTACACAAGTATTATGTATGTGATATTGGTATTCGCAATGCAATGCTGAATTTTAGACAACTTGAACCGACGCATACGATAGAAAATATTGTTTATCTTGAATTGTTACGCAGAGGTTATATAGTTGATATTGGAAATAATAGTGATAAGGAAATTGACTTTATGGCAAAGGATATGAACAATACCTATTATATTCAGGTGTCATATTCTGTAATTGATCCATCCACAAGAGAACGAGAGTTAAGCTCATTCAGGAATTTGGATGATGGCTATAAGAAGATAGTAATTACTATGGATAATGATCCTTTTACTAATTTGGAAAACGGCTATAAGAAGATAAATATGCTTGATTTCCTTCTGGATGAAAGTTCTTTAGAGAAAGCGTAGAGAGGTAGATATGTATACGTATGATGTTGAAAATGATATATCTATATTTGACGGAGATTTTGAAGGTTATCTAAAAGATATTGGGGTAGATGGTGAGCATATAAAGAAGATAGTAATTCAACCAAGTCAGGTATCAATGACTCGCAGGCGTCAGAAAAAGGTTTTGGCAAACTGAAATCATAAATGACGCCTTGACCACTAAGTTTAAGCTGAAAACCCGCAATCAGTCTGAACGACTCTTTACTGTCAATGTTATCAGTAGTGGTGATGCATTGCAGGTTCGTACAGATGCGATCTTACAGGAAATGTTTCCGTCTGAGTGGAGGGCAACGCTTATATCAATGGAGTCTTTTTTGTTTTCTATGATTATGATCGTGTTGTCACCGCTTGCAGGAATTGTGTTTTCTGTGTGGTAAAAAGAATTGCCGTCGATTCCTATTCGGAGTCGGCGGCAATGTATTGTGAAAATTCAGAAATATAACATAGATGAAAGACATTAAATAGAAGTTGTTAATTCCGAAACTGCACGCGGCGAAGCCTGGGGAACAGGCGGAGCGGGAACCCACATTTGACCTTGGAGAAGAAGGGAGAATATGCTGCAGTTTCGGTCTTTTTGATTTCGTGGGATGTGTGTTTTTTTGGTGCCGTTGAAATCTGGATGTAGTATACAACAGATATTATAAAAAAGGGGGATTATTGACTGAACTAGCGAAATTCCTGACTGAACTTCATTTTTAAGATATTTATATGATAAAAAAGACAAATAAATAATAAAGATAAAAATAAAAATACCACCTTCACGGTGGCATTTTTTATGTCAAAAACATGATATTCTATATGAGATTTATGAATTCGGACAAAATGATTGCACGATCGCCATGACGACGATCAATCCGAACACAACGAGGATGTCTAACACAACCACGCCGAATATGCGTGTTGCTTTCTTCTCATGCTGGCACAGAGGCATGAGCTTTCGTACATGGAGATAGTCGAAGATGGAAGCCACGATAAAAAGCATTATAATGAGTGCAAATACACGCTCCACCCACAGTGCAGCACCGAAGGTATTGTTTACTTTCATGGATAAGCAAAACCATGCCAGAAATATATAGGTAAGCAGTGCAACCGCCATCTTCCAAGGTGTTTTGGAACGGAAACCGGGAGGGGCAAACTGCATATGGTTTGCGGAAGTGTCGGGATCGTTCTGTGTTTGAGCATTTGAACGCTTGGAAGACGAACCGGATAAATCTCCGGTGGAGGCTCGACCGGCATGTGTATAAGGAAAGATTCCCCCATTTGCCAACAACGCCTGACGTAATTCCCCGATGCTTTGATACCGTTCCGCCGGATTCATCTGTGTACATTTGGCAGTAACCGCATCAATATATGGATTCTGGCAATGCGATGCTTCCGCCATTTCCTTCAGAAGAATCCCCATAGAATAAATATCTGTCTGCGGGGAGGATTGTCCAAATCCGTATTGTTCCGGGGCGGCATAGCCCTGTGTACCAAGCAGGATTGTATCAGAATCTTTCGCGGCTGTATGGTATTTGGCAGCGTTGAAGTCGAGCAGCACAGCACGGTTATAACTGGTGATGATAACATTTGAGGGTTTCACATCCCGGTGGATGATAGCCGGATTATGCAGATGCAGCTGTTCAAGAATCGTACACAGGTCAAGCATATATTGAAGCATATCGCTTGGAACTATGTCTGCGTGGCGGATCATATCCTGCAGGGAAGTTCCGGAGATATATTCTTCGATGACAGTAAGCTGTCCCGCCTCTTCGTAATAGTTTATGATCCGCGGTGTACCTGCGACAGGATTGCGGTATAACTCGGCATAGACAGCGAGGTTATAGACATCAAGCACTTTTTTGATGGCAATCTTTTTTGTCTCCTGATGCTGGACTAAGTATACATGATGCGGTTCATTTATGGCGGCTATTGGTTTATAATACGAAATAGCGAGACGCTGATCGAGATCCATATGCATATCCTTTCTATAGGGTAGGGTTACTGATTATATTTAGTCAATCAATTATCCGGGCTTTTTGATACAGCTTTGGTAATCGGTAGTCTGATGGATTTATTATAACAGATTGGAGGATGAAATGAAGGAGAAAAATACAAAGGAATTAAATGAAGTCTTAGGAAAGACACATCTTTCGGACTTTGAGAAATATTGCGCGGAGAATAAAGAAAGTGTAAGCGATAATTCGGAAGCATTTTCTATCTATGTGAAGAACCTGCTACAGGAAAAGAAGCTTACCCAGCAGTATGTGTTCCTGCAGGCAGATATTCCGGAGCGGTATGGCTATAAGCTGCTGTCCGGGGAGAAGCGTACGCGGCAGAGGGATGTGATCCTGCGGATCTGCTATGCGGCGAAATTCAGTCTGGCGGAGACGCAGCGTGCACTTAAAAAATACGAGATGCCGGAATTATATTCGAAGGTCCCAAGAGATGCACTCCTGATGATCGCGTTCAATGAGCGGCCGGGAAGCATCCTGGACGTAAATGATCTGCTTAATCAAAAAGGCTTGCAGCCGCTTCGGACAAGCGGAGTGCAGGATTAGAGAATAAATTTGCCACTGCTACGGGGGCAACGAAGCCGGATAATTTATGGGATAATACTTGTGGGGATACAAAAGAAGAAAATGTCATAAACGAAGAGAATCGTTAGGATGTTTTCGATAAACTGCCACCGGGCAATGCGCGGGGGTATACCACAAGAAAAGGAGGAAGAGGTTCATGAAAACTTGGAAATTAGTGTCCGGTATTTTATCCATGATTTTATTCGTCATCGTAACATTCCAGTCATGTGCAGCGGGCGTTGCCAATTCGCTCGAAGCAAATGGCGAGACATCCGGCTCTGCAGGCGTATTGGTAGCAATTCTGATGCTTGCAGGCGGAATCGTATCGGTTGCGACGAGAAACGCTGAGAAAAAGGGCGGAAATATCGCTTTGATTGTTCTGTTCGGCCTGGCGGCACTGGTAGGATTTACCGGTTTCGGAAGCTTCTCAGATCTTGCAATCTGGGCAGGCTGGTGCCTGATCAACGCGATACTTGCAGTCGTTGCGATTGTAACAAAGAAGTAATTACATAGAAATTCAGGAGAAATGGTGTTTAAAGGCATCCGCAGTTTGCGGGTGTCTTTTTTATAGAAAGTAAGTTTTCAAATTTAGCGAAATATGGTACAGTTTCGTTAGATAACACGAAAAGAGGAACGATTATGACACGACAATCAGGCAGACCGGCCGATGAATCAGGCAGGCTGGAAAAGGAAATACGAACTTATGATTTTTTGGATGCGAACCATGTATGGTATGAGCGGATTGACCACGAAGCAGCGATGACGATGGAGGTTTGCGAGGAGATTGACAAGGCGTTGGAGGCGACAATCTGCAAGAACCTGTTCCTGTGCAATCGCCAGGAGACGAACTTTTATCTGCTGATGCTGCCGGGACATAAGAAGTTCAAGACGAAGGATATCTCGAAGCAGTTAGGCGTGGCGAGACTTTCCTTCGCGAAGGATGCTTATATGGAAGAATACCTGGATATCACGCCGGGCTCCGTGAGTGTGCTTGGGCTGATAAATGATACGGAAAATCACGTACAGCTTTTGATGGATAAGGATCTGGTGCAGGATGAATATGTAGGCTGTCATCCATGTATCAATACGAGCAGTCTGCGCCTGAAGATGGACGATCTGTTACATGTGCTGCTTCCGGCGATGCACCACGAGCCGATTTTCGTGACGGTGGAGGACGAGGAAAGTCAAATCAGTTAAATAATTGTAAAATATATAGCTATTTTTGTAGATTCATGTTACACTCAATTTAACTTAACAGAGGGGGTGAACGCGTGGATACGATGCAGATTGTGAATCAGCTCGATGGTTTGCATAAGAAGTACAGACAGGCGATGTATTTATTCGCAGCTCCAGTTGTATTGCTGGTGATAGCCTATATAGGGGCACCGGGAATGGGGGCGATGGCGGGCACAGTAGTTGCGGTATTGATGTTTGCGGTACCCGTTGGAACCATTTATGCATCCGGCAGGATGTCAAAGATCAACAAGGAATATCAGATGATCTACAAGAATGCATTTGTTGTTTCAATATTGAACAAGACATTCTCGGATGTTCAGGTGAACTGGGAGTGCGGATTTACGAGACAGAATGTCGAGCAGATGGGACTGTTGAAGCTTGGAAATCGTTTTGATTCCGAAGATCTGATCCACGGATCCTATGAAGGCGTCTCCTTTGATCAGGCGGATGTCACGATCAAGAATGTGACGGGCAGCGGAAAAAACCGGCATACGACGACGTATTTCAAAGGACGGATATTCGTGTTTGATTTGCAGAAATCCGATATACGTTCCGTCGGTATCCGGTCGAAGGATTTCCAGTATTATGGAAATCTGAATGGATTTCATCACGAGAATGTGAAGCTGGAGAGCGAAGCGTTCAACCGCGAATTCAAGGTGATGGCAACCTATCCGGTCGATGCGTTTTATGTGCTTACTCCACAGACGATGGAATGTGTGACAGATCTGTACCGGCGTGCAGGAAATGTAGCCATGCGGTATCTGGGTAACAAGCTATATGTGGCGATCAATACAACAGGAAATGCATTTGATGGTAATATCAAGAAGCCATTCGTCTATGTGGATGAAATCAACAAGATTAAAAATGATTGTGCTGTGATTATGGATATCATACACCGGTTGCGGATTGGAGAAGCACAGTAACATTTTTAATAGTCAAACAATATAATTTCTATGAAAAAGAGAGGAGAGCAATTATGGAAGCGATTATTACAGTGATTATTGTACTTTTGGTCTGTATCGTGATCTGGTACATATCAACATCGAATGGAATCAAGCGGTCACAGCTCAAAGTGGAGGAAGCAGAGTCCGGAATCGATGTGGCGCTCACGAAGCGTTACGATGTGCTTACGAAGATGCTCGATGTCGTAAAGGGATATCAGGCACATGAGAAGACAGTTCTGACAGAGCTTGTCAAGCTTCGAAGCGGCATGACGATGGCTGAGAAAAATGTAGCCAATCAGAAGATGGAACAGCTTACGAAGGATATCAACATTCTCGCTGAGAATTATCCGGAGTTAAAATCCAGCAACAACTTCATGGAACTGCAGAAAGCAATCACAGATGTGGAAGAACACCTGCAGGCAGCCCGCAGATTGTACAATGCGAATGTCAACACGTACAATACGAAGCTTGTTGTATTTCCGAGCAGCATCGTAGCAAACAACATGCATGCGGTAAAGAAACCATTCTTCGAGGCAGAGGAAGCAAAGCGTCAGGATGTGAAGATGAGCTTCTAATTAAAATAAAAATCTTAAAACAAAAATCTGGAGCGTTCATGCAAATGAATTCTCCGGATTTTTTATGGCAACGATTGTCAAATGCACGCATTATGCGGTGCATTTGACAATCGTTAATCGAAACGCAGCTTGTCTCTGCGGGACTGTATATGTACTAGGCTGCATCTTGTATCTGACTGACTCCAAGGTGCCCGTGTTTTTTCATCCATATAAATGCGCATACACAGATAATAACCGAAAGCATGGATCCGGCAGGGGCTGCAAGTCCCATCGGGAACAGGGTATCTGCGAAGAACTTCGAGGCCAGATACGAACCCGGTACACGCAGACAGATGATCGCAATCATATTGTGGATGAATCCGATGTAGGATTTGCCGTATGCACAGAAGTATCCGCTGAAGCAGAAATGGATACCGGCTAATGCACAGTCGACGATATAGCCACGCAGGTATTGTGAACCAAGCACGACAACCGCGGCGTCCTTCGTGAAGATGCCGACGATACCTGCGGTAATCAGTTCCCCGATGATTGCAACGATTATCCCATAGGTAAATGTAATCAGAATGGCATATTTCAGCGTCTTCGATGCACGGTCATGCCTGCCGGCACCGATATTTTGTGCGGCAAGTGCAGAGACGGTTGCAAGCATCGAGGATGGCACGATGAAGAGGGCACTGATTACCTTCTCGACGATACCGACGGCAGCGGCATCATTTAAGCCACGGCTGTTTGCGATAACTGTGATAATGATAAATGCAATCTGGATACAGCCATCCTGAATCGCAACCGGGATACCGATCTTTAAGATCTCGCCGAGCACAGCACGGCTTGGGATGAAATCCTGTTTGCAAAGTTTGATGCCAAGCTTCTGTTTCTTTGTCATGAGCAATGAGATAATAACACTTAACGTCTGGGCGAGTGTCGTGCCAAGTGCGGCTCCGGCGGCACCCAGATGGAGAACTCCCATAAATACATAGTCGAGCGCGATATTTGCTGCGCAGGCAATCGCGATAAAATACATCGGACTTTTCGAGTCACCCATACCACGGCAGATGGAAGCGATGATATTATAAGCTGTAATAAACGGAATTCCGATAAAGCAGATCGTCAGGTACCGGATCGAACCCTCGATTGCTTCGGCCGGTGTCTGAATCAGTAACACGATCGGTCTTACAAGCAGCAACAGAACAATCGTCAATACGATGGAAAGTCCCATGAATAAGGTTACGGAGTTTCCGACTGTTTTTGCAATTTCATCCTTATGCCTGGCACCGACGGCACGCCCGATTATGACAGTGGATCCCATTGCCAGACCGACGATCATGACGGTCAGCATGTGCATGACCTGACTGCCGTTTGCAACGGCGGTCGTACTTTCGGTTCCGTTAAACTGTCCGATAATGAACAGATCCGCCATACCATATAATGTCTGTAAAAAATAAGAAAAAAGATATGGAAGCGCAAAATATAAAATCGTCTTGAATACGCTTCCGGTTGTCAGATTTTTTTCCATAGTAAATAAAGCCTCCTGCGAAGTCTTTTTCAACCCCGCATCCTATATTAAACCCTACAACAATTGTAAGGTCAATGCCAGTTATGCATAAAATTATAAAAAAATAAGCTTTTTATACATAAAAATGTATTGTATTGCAAAAAAAACGCATCTTTCGTTGCATTTTTTGTCGCAGGATGCTATATTAAATCGTAAATGTGAAGAAAGGAAGTAAAATATTATGAAACTTAAGAAGTTAGTAGCAATTACATTGTCTGCAGTTATGTGCATGGCAGCACTGACAGGATGTGGCGGAAAGAGCGATTCTGCAAAGAAGACAGCCAAGGTTATCGAGGTAGATCTGACCGATGAGCAGTATGCATTCGGTGTAGATAAGGATCAGCCGGATTTATTAAAGGAAGTAAATCAGTTCGTTAAAGACATGAAGTCTGATGGAACATTTGACGAGATCTGCAACCGTTATTTTGGTGATGGTACTCCGGTTCCTGTGAAGTCAGCAGCTTATGACGAGAGCAAGGATCAGTTGGTAGTAGCAACAAACGCTGCATTTGAGCCATTTGAGTATATGGATGGCGAGAACTATGTTGGTATTGATATGGAGATCGCAAAGGCACTTGCAGATAAGCTTGGCAAGGAGCTTGTAATCCAGAACATGGATTTCGATGCTGTATGTCTCTCTGTTGGTCAGCACAAGTGTGACGTTGCCATGGCAGGTCTTACAATCAAGCCGGACCGTGAGGAGTATGTAGCATTCTCTGATCCATATTACAGCGCATCACAGAAGCTTATCACATTGTCTACAGATACAGAGTTCGATGATTGCAAGACAGCCGATGACGTAAACAAGATTCTTGAGGCAAAGGGCTCCGATTTAAAGATCGGTTTCCAGAACGGTACAACCGGTCAGTTCTACTGTGAAGGTGATGATGATTGGGGATTCCCGGGACTGAAGATGGAGTCTAAGGGTTACAAGAATGGTTCCCTTGCAGTACAGGATCTGTTAAATGGAAACATCAATTACGTAATCATCGATTCCGCTCCTGCTGAGAGCATTACATCATCTATCAATAAGATGCAGTAATTTAAGGAACGAAAGGATATTTCATGGGAGATATAGGAACTAAAATAGACAAATTCATAGAAATATTCATTAATAACCGTGGGTATGTAAAAGTATTAGAGGGTTTGAAGAATACGCTGGTGATTGCCATCATCGGTCTCATTATCGGTGTTGTGATCGGTACATTGATCGCGACAGTACGTGTGATTCCGAAGTATAAGCGTCTGCCGCGTATCTTGGATGCCATCTGTCGGTTTTACGTCGGATTGTTCCGTGGAACTCCTATGGTTGTACAGCTGTTGGTATTTTATTATGTATTGCTGCCTCTGATGGATGCACATATGACAGGCGTGCAGGTATCAATGATGGTATTCGGCTTAAACAGTGGTGCATACATCTCCGAGATCATGCGAAGTGGTATCCTCTCCGTAGATCCGGGACAGATGGAAGGTGGACGTGCGATGGGCTTGAGCTTTGCGACAACGATGCGCAAGATCGTCATTCCGCAGGCAGTCAAGAATATCCTGCCAACACTTGGAAATGAATTTATATCGTTGATCAAGGAAACTTCCGTAGTCAGCTTTGTAGGTGCCTCAGATCTGTATGTGGCATTCAACTTTATCGGAAGCAACAGCTACGAGTTCATGATTCCATATCTGGTTATGGCAATCATTTACATCGTACTTGTACTGCTTATAAGCTTTGGAATTAAAATGATGGAAAGGAGCCTGAGAAAGAGTGATAGAAGTCATTGATCTTGAAAAACATTTTGGTGACAATGAAGTCTTGAAAGGCATCAACGTCACTGTGGACAAGGGCGACATTATGGTTGTCATCGGTCCTTCCGGCTCCGGTAAGAGTACATTTTTGCGCTGCCTGAACTGTATGGAAGATCCAACAGGCGGACAGATCATCTTCAATGGTGTCGATATCGCAGACCCAAAGGTTGATATCAATATCCACCGCCGCCGTATGGGAATGGTGTTCCAGCATTTTAATCTGTACAATAACAAAACAGTCATCCAGAACATCATGCTTGCACCGGTCTATGTACAGTGTCAGGATCTAAAAAAAGCGAAACGCCACAACCGGTTCCTGCCGCTTACAAACCTGTTCCGCAAGGAGAAGCAGGAGAAAATCGAAATCACAACGACCAAGGCAAAGATTGTAGCGGAAGCGAAAGAAAAAGCAGAAGATCTGCTGAAGAGAATCGGACTGTTGGACAAGGCAGACGTATATCCGTCTACACTTTCCGGCGGACAGAAGCAGCGTGTGGCAATCGTGCGTGCACTTGCAATGAACCCGGATGTGATCCTGTTCGATGAGCCAACCTCCGCACTTGATCCGGAGATGGTAGGCGAGGTATTGGACTTGATGAAGGCAGTTGCCAAGGACGGCATGACGATGATTATCGTTACCCACGAGATGGGATTTGCAAAAGAAGTTGCAAACAAAGTTCTCTTTATCGACGATGGTCAGATTTTGGAATCCGGCACACCGGAAGAGTTCTTCGGGAATCCAAAGAATCCGAGACTCAAAGAATTCCTGTCGAAGGTGTTGTCGTAAGTTAAATTGAAGTGTAAATAAAGAAGCATACAATGCACAGACATCAAAAAATTAGATGCCTGTGCATTTTTTTGTTATAGTATATACGAAAGACACATGTGTCATATATGATATAGAAAACGAAATTAACGAAACTGGTTAGAAGTAGTATTATATAGATCCAGATTGATTCATGAAGATATACGATATGTTTGAAGTTTAGAAGTTCTTGATGTTCTGTGAATTATAGCAGCCATGTTTGAACACGATGTTCAAACAAGCCGCCACTGAGCCATGGATGGCGAATTGGCGGCGGTGGCGTATATTACAAAATGTAGATCAGAACATATAGAACTTCTTAGCTTCAATACATTGTATATCGTATGAATCAATCTGGATCTATATATAGAATGCTAACCAGTTTCACCACGAAGTAAAGGGGAGAACAGTATGTACCAGATTCTGTTAGTGGAGGACGACAAATCCATCCGGGAAGTCATCGCAGATTACATGGACGAGAAAGGAAAAGACACGCTGCGCCTGACACTCGCCGAGGACGGAAGAGCCTGCGAGGGCGCACTTGAACGCCAGACATTTGACCTGATCCTGCTCGACGTGATGCTTCCGGATATCGACGGATTCACACTTTGCCGGATGATACGGAAAAAAGATATGGTTCCAATCGTATTCCTGACTGCGAAGGGAAGCGAGGAGGATATACTCTGGGGCTACGGACTTGGCTGCGACGATTATATCGTGAAACCATTTTCACTGGCGACACTGTATGCGAAGATACTTGCCATCCTGCGGCGGACAAAGCAGGAGAACCAGAAAGAGACGATTACCTGTGGCGCGATCCGGATGGATAAGCAGAGCTGTCAGGTATTTGTGAAGGAACGGGAAGTACAGCTACAGAACAAGCAGTATGAGATCCTGCGATTCCTGATGGAGCATAAAAATATCGTGTGGTCGCGGGACGCCCTGTTAAACCACATCTGGGGATATGATTACATCGGCGTCGACCGTGTGGTGGATAACCAGATCAAGAAGCTGCGGAGTGCGCTTGGCGAGGAAGGAAAGCGGATTCAGACGGTGGTAGGCAGGGGCTATAAAATATCGGATGCGTAGCCATGTGTGAAAACAGAAAAATTATAGTTGGTATTTTATCTGATGTGTGTTCAGGAAAATCAAACGAAGATAAGAAAATGGAGGGATGCATATGAAGTTTACGATATTACCGGATTTTGAAGCAAATAGAAAAAGGCGTGCAATCCGCAGGCAAAAGCGTGGGCAGCGAAGAGATGCGCGGCAAAGCCGGAAGAACTATTGGTATCTGAAACGAAAGAAGTCCTGGCAGGTGTGGCTGGTGTTTCTGATTCTTGGAATGGGTGGTGCATGGTATTTTAGGACCGTGGTGCAGGATACGGAGGATAATGCGGAATTTGAGATGGATCAAAGTCAGGAAATTATTCAGACTTACGTCCAAAGGCGGTATGAAGAACTGACTGCGATGGGAATGAAGCCCGGAAAAGAGTTCGACGATCAGATGGGCGCGTATATGTACCGTATGATTCCGAGCAGATTGATGGGCGCGTATGGCGTATCTGCAACGGCAGCGGCGATCTATAATGAAAATGGAGAGCTTCTAACCGACAGCAGTCCACGGTTTTATTTGTACTGTGACCGGTATGAGCCGGTGGGAGACGAGAAAGATCATACGATAAATCTATACCAGTCGTATTATACATGTGCACAGGAACTGTCGGATGAATTCCTTCAGGATTATAACGACTATTTTCTCTATGGCAACATTGAAAATGGAGAACGAATGGAATTCGGAGATTTTTATGTAGATGAAGAAAAACGACAGTTTTATTTCAGTACCGTTTCTTGTTTAGAACAAGGAAAAGTGGTGAAAACTTATGATTTCACACCGGAGCATGTAGAGGGAATGGAAAAAGTACAGGAAACGTATGACTACTGGACGAGAGAAGGAACACGCTGGTACCCGGTTCTTGGAATTCGGTCGGCGGAGATTTCGGAACTTCTGCAGTTTGCATATGATGTGTATGATGATTACAAGGATGACAAACAGTTAAAAGGTGCCGGTGTGACAGCAGAGCGGGGATACTTCGCAAAGACACGTGTGCGATATAATGTGATAGAAGTGAGTGATCTGAATAATGGGAATCCGGAATACACGGTTGTGCTGGCATATAACTATGATTTCCTTCAGGCAAATCGTGGCTTTGTACAGAAGTTCGTAATCTGCCTGATCCTTGCAATCCTGCTCATCAGCTTCCTATGGTCGCGGTTTACCTACGTGCGGCTTAAGGCAAGGTATGAGCTTGAAGATTACCAGCGGAGTCTCACGAATGCAATGGCGCATGATCTGAAGAGTCCGCTGATGATATTATCCGGTATGGCTGAAAATCTGAAAGAAAATGTGCATACGGAAAAGCGTGAATATTATGCGGAGGAGATGCTTAAGAATATCGCGGACATGAACCGTATGATCGAGCAGTCGCTTGGATTCTCAAAGCTTAGCCAGACAGGCAGGGTTGGCAGGAAGATAGAGGTTGATATGCGTGCACAGACGGATGCATTGATCGGAAAATACAAGGAGCTTGCGGAGGCACAGGGACAGCATATTTCCGTGACAGGCGAGGGGCAGATGCGCGGAAATGAGGCGATGCTCCGGCAGATGATCGACAATCTGCTGCAAAATGCCATCCTGCATGGAGAGGAAGACGGACAGATTGAAATCAACATTGGAAATGGCACATACCAGATCCGTAATACTTACACGGGAACGCTTACGACAGAGGCGGCAAGAAAGCTTTTGGACCCTTATGTCAAGGAGGAAAACCGCAAGCGGACAGGCGGACATGGACTGGGACTTTCCATTGTGCATGAGATCGTGAAGCTGCATGGTGGAAAGCTTCATCTGAAGGTGGAAGAAGGTATGTTTCAAGTAGAAATTAAAATATGATAAATAGTATCATATGAATAGCTTTTCATATGTAAGGGAACGTGCTATAATCGGCAGTGGTTAGTAAATACTAACTATTGCCGGTTTTTTGTATTACATAAAAGAGAGATGGAGGATAAATTTATGAGTGGTACAGGGAAAAAGACCATTGTTGAATTTCAGGATGTCGTAAAAACTTATGGAGAAGGAGAGGCATTGCAGTATGCCAACAACCATGTGAGTTTTACGATTGAGGAAGGCGAGTTTGTTGTCATCCTCGGTCAGTCCGGAGCCGGGAAGTCAACCGTATTGAATATGCTTGGCGGCATGGATCTGCCAACATCGGGTAAGGTTCTGATTGATGGCGAGGAAGTATCGGCGATGAACGATAAGCAATTGTCAGATTTCCGTGCACGCAAGATTGGATTTATCTTTCAGTTTTATAATCTGATTCCAAGTCTGACGGTACGGGAGAATGTTGCACTGACAAAGAGCATCGTAAAGGATGCCGCGGATCCGGATCAGATGCTGGCAGCGGTTGGACTTGCCGATCATAAAGATAAGTTCCCTTCCCAGTTATCAGGCGGCGAACAGCAGCGTGTCTCTATTGCGCGGGCACTTTCCAAGAAGCCGTGTATCATCCTCGGTGATGAGCCGACCGGTGCACTGGATTCCGAAACCGGTGTGATCGTCTTGTCGTTATTGCAGAAGCAGAGCCGCGAGGGAAAGAATACGGTTATTCTCGTAACACACAATGCAGATATTGCAAAATGCGCCGATAAGGTGATCCGTATGAAGAACGGAAAGATTCGGGAAGTGATTACGAACGAACACCCACTTGCCGTCGAGGAGGTGGAGTGGTAATGCTGTTTCGAAAGATGCTGCGGGAACTCAAATCGAACTTCGGTTCCTTCTTCTCTGTGTTTGTCCTTGCCGTTATCGCGATGATGATGTTTATCATGATGGAAGGACATGTTGTCTCTCAGAATGCCGCACGGAGTAAATATCACTATGCCTGCAATCTATCGGATATCTGGATGTACGGCGAAGGATTTTCCGGTGAGGATTTGGAGACAGTCCGCAATCTGGATTTTGTAAAGCAGGCACAGCTTCGCATGCAGGTGACAGCGAGTGCACCGAAGCAGGATGGCGCACAGGTTGATCTGTTCTTAATGAAAGAAAATGAAGTGAATACACCGTATCTGATCGAGGGTGAGGATTTTAACCCGGACGATACTGATGGTGTGTGGATTGCAAATGCATTTGCCGAAAAACGGGATCTGCATGTCGGCGATGCATTTACGATTGAATACAATGGTGTGACATTTACAAAGACAATCCGCGGTCTGGTCGAGTCCGTAGAATATGAATACAGACAGGCGGACGGGGATGCGGATATGTTTCTGGAGAACATCACGATGGCATATATGTCCTACGATGCGTTCCCAATCCGGGAGTATATGACACACCTGATCAAACAGGAAAAGATTACGGCGGCAGATATCAAGAAGCACGCAGATACCTATCAGGCAGTGTTCGATAAGCTGGATGAATACGGTATGAGCGTGGATGATCTGTCGCAGGATATGCTTCTGACACTGGTCGAGAAGATGAGTGATGAGAAGCTTACGAAGATGATGCCGTACACACAGATGGTCATTAAGACGACCGACGGAAAGGCACTTGCACACGAGGACGAGATTGCCGATGCAATCAATCACAGATATTCAGCAATGATTGACCGCAAATCAGTACCGGGACTGGCAAGACTTGACAGTGAGCTTGACCAGCACCAGACATTTTCGTATTCTTTTATGATTATCTTCGTTGGTATTGCAATTCTTGTTATTGCAACGTCCATGAAGCGTATGGTTGACAAGCAGCGGACGGAGATCGGAACGATGAACGCCCTTGGTATGAAGAAAGGAAAGATTCTGTTCCATTATTTAAGCTTCAGCTTATTTATTTCCCTGTTTGGTGTGATTGCCGGAATCCTTCTGGGTGTATTCTGGTCATGTCCGTGGCTGATCAGCCTGTTTGCGGAATATTATATTGTACCGGGGCTGCATTCAATCTTCCATCCGATCTATCTGGTTGTCGGAGTGGCAATCGTAGCCGCATGTGTGCTGGCAGATTTCTTAAGCTGCAAGAAGCTTCTGAAGATCCGTCCGGCAGAAGCACTTCGCCCGGCACCACCGAAGCAGGGCAAACGGTGCCTGTTCGAGAAGCTGCCGTTCTGGAACAAGCTTTCGTTCCAGGCACAGTACAATCTGCGCGATGTCTCACGTTCAAAGCTGCGTGCCTTCATGTCGATCATCGGAACTGCAGTTGGTATGCTTCTGATGTTATATGGTGTAGGCTGTAATGAGCTTGTGCCGCAGATGGAAGATATGATGTTTGGCAAATCAACCATATCTGAATATCAGGTGAAGCTTTCTGCCGACGCATCGCTCTCCGAGGTAAATGCGATGCAGGAGGAGCTTGGTGGAGAACTGGTGATGATCGACCAGATCGAAGTATCCAAGGTGCAGAATCCAACGACGGATGAGAAGAAGAAACAGACGATCACCGTGATCGAGGGGAAAGGACTGTACAATATTCTCGACCTTGACAACCATATCACATCGATCAAGCCGGGGACTGTCAGTGTCAGCCGCAAGCTTTCTGAGATAATGAAGATTCATGTCGGCGACACGATTTACTGGCATCTGTACAGCAAAAATACATGGTATGAAGCAAAAGTTGGGGCGATCTATCGAAACTCTGATACACAGGGAATCGCGTTTTTGAAGGAAGATTTCGAGAAGACCGGAGCAGCCTATACACCGACACTGCTTATGACAGACAACAAGGATGCTGAGAGTAAGAAGACACTTTCTTATGTCAGCGGTGTGAACAGCCAGACCGAGATGAAGGAAGCATATGAGAAGGGCATGGAGGTTATGAGTATTATGATCTTCGCCATGATCCTGTTTTCTGCCGTGCTGGTCGTAACGGTATTGTATAATTCTGGTTCGCTCTCCTTTAACGAGCGCATCAAGGAGTTTGCGACATTGAAGGTGCTTGGCATGCAGTCCGCGAAGATACGAGGCATGCTTTCCAGACAGAATTTCTGGCTGTCGATCATCGGCATCCTGCTTGGCGCACCGCTCGGAAATCTGACATTAAATGCGATGATGAACAGCAACGGAGAAAACTACGATTACATGCTCAAGGTTCCCGCCTTTGATTATGTATTAGCAGGCGCCTTCGTGTTGGTAATCTCCGTTCTTGTCAGCTTCCTGTTCGCAAAGCGGATCAAGAAGCTTGACATGATCGAAGTATTGAAAGGGGTAGAGTAATCCGGCAATCTAACCTCTGCCGAAAATCGTATCCATATCCTGCTCCGGCGCTGTAAGTGGCTGGAGCTGGTAGGTATCAACTAAGAACTTGACAACGGTCTCGGACATGAATGCCGGGAGCGTCGGGCCAAGGTATATCTTTTTAACACCGAGGGAAAGCAGGGTGAGCAGGATGCAGACAGCCTTCTGTTCGTACCACGATAAGACAAGGGTAAGCGGAAGCTCGTTGATGCTGCACGAAAATGCATCTGCAAGTGCGAGGGCAACCTTGATGGCACTGTAAGAATCGTTGCATTGCCCCATGTCTAAGATACGTGGAATCCCGTCGATCTCCCCAAGGTCGATATCGTTAAAACGGTATTTACCGCAGGCGAGTGTCAGGACGAGGGAATCCATTGGTGTCTGCTTTACAAATTCCGTATAATAATTTCGTCCCGGATGGGCACCGTCACAGCCGCCGACAAGAAAGATGTGTTTGATCGCACCGCTCTTGATGGCGGCTATGATTTTGTCTGCGTGGGATAAAACTGCACCATGTGCAAAACCGGTCGTTACAATATGACCGCCGTTAATACCGCTCATGCTGTGGTCGTGCTCATAACCGCCTAAGCGTTTGGCGTGTGCAATCAATTCGCTGAAATCCTTGTGTCCGTCTTTATCTCCGGTGATGTGCTTCATTCCGGCATAACCGACAACGGATGTCGTGTAAATGCGGTCAGCGTAGCTTGGACGCGGCGGCATCAGACAGTTTGTTGTGAAAAGCACAGGGGCAGGGATATTCTCGAATTCCGTCTGTTGACTCTGCCAGCTGGTTCCGAAATTCCCGGCAAGATGCTTATATTTCGCAAGCTCCGGATAGCCATGTGCCGGAAGCATCTCGCAGTGTGTGTAGACATTGACACCGGTTCCTTCTGTCTGTGCGAGCAGTTCTGCCATATCTTTTAGGTCATGACCGGACACGACGATAAATGGTCCCTTCCGGATGTCGGTGTGTACGCGTCGCGGTTCCGGAGTGCCGAAGGATTTTGTATTTGCTGTGTCAAGCAATTCCATACATTTGAAATTAACCTGCCCAAATTCCATGATCAGGGCAATCCATTCTTCCACAGTGTGTTCCCGATTGACCTCGCATAAGCCCTTGTAAAACCATCGGTTGACGTCCTCGTTCTCATAGCTTAAGTTGCGGGCGTGATGCGCGTAGGCGGACATACCCTTCAGTCCGAAGAGCAGGGTGGAGCGAAGCGATACGATATCGTTTGCACCATCCCACAGAGAGATAACCGGAACAGGTGTGGAACCGATGCGTTCCCGCTCCGCAATGACACGATGGATAAAATCCCGGATCGCATCGTTATCAAAATTCACATTGGTCAAGGTTGTGAAAAGTCCGTCGATGATCAGACGGCAGGATTCGGACGTGAAATCCTGCTCCTTCGTAGCTGCCTCAGCCAGCTGGATCAGCTCGCATACGAGCTCGTCTTGCAGATTAGAGGTTTCTGGCTGTTTGCCGCAGACACCGGTTGTCACACAGGCTTTGTTGCCTGCGGTCTGCTGACATTGAAAACAAAACATTTCTGACATGATTGTACTCCTTTGAAAATAGATTCTTACGAAAGTATGAACCGGAGAATCTAAATTTATTCAAAAATCGGGTTGTCAAACAAAAATCCTGTGGTATAATACCCATGTATATAGGAAAAAGCGTTGACGGAAAGAGTAGTGCATGGGCACCATCCAGAGAGAACGACATAAGCTGGAAGCCGTTTATGGAAGAAATGTATGAAAACCATTCCCGAGCTGTGCGTAGAAGATGACCGGATGACCGGTTGTTGAAGCGTCACCGTAAGGCATGCGTTAAAGCCAAATGAAGTGAAACACTAAGGTGGAACCGTGTGAAAGCACCCTTAGATACAAGGTTAAGGCATTGTATCTCAAGGGTGCTTTTTGGTATTTTGCGAAACAACTTCGTAAAGTAGATTGAGACACATATGAATTGTAGTTCTTAAGCAGACCGTTGAAGCACGCTGGTACTTAATGAACGGCAAACTTGTTTGTCGTGAATTTAGTACCACTGCGTGCTGAATCGAGCGAGAGCGTGTCTGCGTAGAATACAATTCATATGTGGCTCCCATACAGTAGGGTTGTTTCGCAATAATGGAAAAAGGAGAATAAGAAATGGTAAACTTCAAAGAAGACGAACAGTTAAAAACATTGAACCACTCCTGCGCCCACTTAATGGCACAGGCAATCAAGCACCTGTACCCACAGGCAAAATTCTGGGTAGGACCGGTTGTTGCAGAAGGTTTCTACTATGACGTAGACCTTGGCGATGACGTAATCCGTGATGAGGATATCGCAGCGATCGAGAAGGAAATGAAGAAGGTTGCAAAGTCCGGCAAGAAGATCATCCGTAAGGAGATTTCCAAGGAAGAGGCTCTGGAGATGTTCAAGGATGATGAGTACAAGCTGGATCTGATCTCCAATCTGGAAGACGGAACCATCTCCTGCTATGAGCAGGGCGACTTTACAGACCTCTGCCGTGGCCCTCATGTAGACAATGTAAAGCTCTGCCGTAACTTCAAGCTGATCCGTCATTCCGGTGCTTACTGGAAGGGCGACAGCAACAACAAGGTATTGCAGAGAATCTATGGCGTCTGCTTCCCGACACCGGAAGAGCTGGAGGCACACTTAAAGCTTCTTGAAGAGGCAAAGGAGAGAGACCACAGAAAGATCGGTAAAGACATGCAGCTGTTCATGGTAGACGATCTTGTAGGACGTGGACTTCCGATGTTCCTTCCAAAGGGCTATACGATCTGGCAGGAGCTTGAAAACTACATCAAGGAGAAGGAGCGCAAGCTTGGTTACCTGCACGTTATGACACCATGTGTTGGTACGGTAAATCTGTACAAGACATCCGGTCACTGGGATCACTACAAGGAAAATATGTTCCCGGCTATGGACGTAGAGGGTGAGTCCTTCGTTCTTCGTCCGATGAACTGCCCACATCACATGATGATTTATGCAAACCGTATGCATTCTTATAAAGACCTCCCAATCCGTATTGGTGAGATCGCACACGACTTCCGTTTCGAGGCAAGTGGTACTCTGAAGGGCATCGAGCGAGGCAGACATTTCTGTCAGAACGATGCACATTTGTTCGTGACACCGGAGCAGATTGAGGATGAATTCTCAAAGGTTGTTGACCTGATCTTCAGCACCTACAAGGATTTCGGTATCACAGATTACCGTTGCGTGCTGTCACTGCGTGATCCGGAGAACAAGGTAAAATACCATGATGATGACGAGATGTGGAACACAGCTGAAGATGCACTTCGTAAGGTATTGAACGACCTTGGTATCGAGTACACAGAGGAGATCGGTGAGGCTGCTTTCTACGGACCGAAGCTTGATGTAAATGTAAAGCCGGCTGTCGGAAATGAATATACACTTTCTACCTGCCAGCTTGACTTCTGTCTGCCTGCGAAGTTCCAGCTTACTTATATTGACAAAGATGGCGAGAAGAAGACACCGGTTGTATTGCACAGAGCAATCCTCGGTTCTCTGGATCGTTTCATGGCATACATTCTGGAGGAGACAAAGGGTAACCTTCCAACATGGTTAGCACCGGTTCAGGTAAAGGTTATGCCGGTTAAGACAGACAACGAAGAACTGATGGCATATGCACACAAGGTTGTGGATGCGCTGGATGCGAAGAATGTCCGTGTAGAATTAGACGACAGAGCAGAGAAGCTTGGCTACCGTATGCGTGAAGGTCAGGTGGAGAAGGTCCCATATCTTCTGGTTCTTGGCTTCAACGAGGTAGAGAATAACACGGTATCTTACAGACTGCATGGTCAGGCAGATACAACTGTTGTTGGTCTGGATGAATTTGTTGCGAAGATTGAGGAAGAGATCAAGACAAAGGCGAAAAACAGATAATCAATGAGGAAACATCGAGTGCTCAGAGTGATCGGTTGCGTCGTTGGCGCAATCGTGATCATTCTGCTATATGAAATGATTGGAATATTTGCTGCATACAAGAAGCAGCCGGAGCTCTCGGAAGAGACGAAGCAGGGCCTGCATCCCGAAGAAATCTATACGGACGCGTCAGTGGAAGAGCGCGCCTGTATTATCGAAGAAAATGGAGATGCGTTATTGCAGCGTGTCCGCCTGATCGAACAGGCGAAGGAAGAAATCATCTTATCTACGTTCGCATTTCACGATGATGACAGCGGACAGATCATGATGGGTGCTTTGCTTCGGGCAGCTGAGCGGAATGTGCACATTCGTATCCTGGTAGATGGATTCGAGAGCTGGACGGCGATGGAAGGAAATGCATATTTCTATGCGATGTCGTCGCATCCGAATATCGAGATCAAGGTGTATAACCGTGCGAATCCGTTAAAACCTTGGGATATGATGGGGCGGATGCATGACAAATATCTGATCGCAGATGGGAAAACATACATCCTTGGCGGACGCAACACATACAATTATTTCCTTGGTGAATTTCCAGGACATAAGAATTACGACCGTGATGTGCTGGTTGTCTGCGAGAATCCGCAGGCAGATAGTTCTGTGAACCGGTTGCTTACTTATTTTGAGACGATCTGGAGCCAGAAGGATTGTAAATATTTCCATGACAAAGAGAAGCTTGCCGACCGGAAATCTGTCAAGCAGGCAAAGGAAGATGTGCTGACGGCATTTGCCACCTATTACGAAGCACAGAAAGATACAATCACAGATACGGATATTGTGAAGGACACGGTTGCAACCGACAAGATTACACTGATCTCGAATCCAATCCATACCGGGGCGAAGGAACCGACAGCATGGTATGAGATGGGCGTCCTGATGAAGCAGGCGAAGAAGCGTGTAAAGATCCACACACCGTACATCATCTGCAATGACATGATGTATGACACTTGGTCAGATGTAGCTGCAAATGTACCGGAATTTACCGTTATGACAAACTCTGTCGCGAATAATGGCAACCCGTTTGGTTCCGCTGATTACCAGAAAAATAGGGATAGGATCAGCAGTACCGGCGTCACGATCTGGGAGTATGAAGGCGGATATTCGTATCATGGAAAGAGCATTCTGATCGACGATGATATATCCATCATCGGTTCGTTCAATATGGATATGCGCAGTGTCTACTTAGACACAGAACTGATGCTTGTGATCCGGAGCAAAGAAATCAATGCCCAGTTGGAATCAGCCATGATGAAATATGAACAGGGCGCAAGACAGGTGCTTGCCGACGGGCAGTATGCGAATCCTTATCATGTGGAGCCAATCGCACTCACACCGAAACGCCGTCGCCGGGTATTTGTTGTACGGTATCTGCTTGGATGGCTGCGGTTTTTGTTTTAGGGATATAATTGATAAGATATAAAAAAGAAAGGTTTATCCGAGGAAAAACGGATAGACCTTTTTTGCATGGTAAAGCACAAAAAACAACAAAAAAATGTAAAGTAAGGCGTGAGTTATAAAATATAACTTGCGTCTTTTCTTTTATTCAAAGATTCCATGATATTCTAAAAATTCATTATATAATTCTCAAGGAGGAAATTGCATATGCAATATGGATACATCCGGGTATCGGCGACAGATCAGAATTTGGACAGGCAGTTGATTGCGTTAAAGAACGCAGGCGTGGAAACAAAGCAGATATTTGTAGACAAATTATCGGGGAAAGATTTTAATCGTCCCAATTATAAAAGGTTAATAAAGCGATTAAAGCGCGGCGATCTGTTGTACATAGTAAGCATTGACCGGTTGGGACGGAATTACACGGAAATTCAGGAACAATGGAGAATGCTGATTCATGATAAACAGGTGGATATCTGCGTGCTGGATATGCCGCTCTTAGATACGCGAAACAAGAAAGACCTGATGGGAACATTTGTTGCAGAGTTGGTATTGCAGATACTTTCATTTGTTGCGGAAAATGAGAGAGCGAATATACGGAAAAGGCAGGCGGAAGGGATTGCGGCAGCAAAAGTGCGGGGCGTGCAGTTTGGCAGACCTAAAATCGTACTTCCGGATGATTTTGTGGATATTTTATATGCATGGAAACGACGGGAATTGATGTTGGATGATATCCTACAAAGGTATCATATCAGCAGGACAACGTTCTATCGGCGGGCGAAGGAGTATATGGAGACAAAATAAAAGTGCCATAAAGTATACTTAATGGCACTAAAAATTACAATTGTATTCTAGCATATGCATCTATATTTATCAACATAATTAGGCAATTTATGACAAGAATTTGATAAATCAAAATGCATAATGTATCAATTTTTCCAGATTCAAAAATACCAAAAAGTATACATTATGAAAAAAGGGTGATGAACATGGCGGAAAATGTTTTAAGAATCGAGGCGAAAAGATATAGAGAGGACTCGGTCGTGATGTCTGCGAGAATCCCGAAGGATATGTTACAGGATATTGATTTTGTAGCAAAGGAGTCCGGCAGAACACGAAATGAGATTGTAACTATGTTTTTAGACTTCGCATTAAAAAATACGGAGATTATAGATAAACAATAAAGGGGAGGTAATTTATTATGTCAAAATTCGCGATAGCGTGTCCGAACTGTGGAAAATTCGCAGAGGCAAGTATAGGATTTTTTGCAAGAAAGAAGATCGACTGTTCCTGCGGATACACAATTGATGTTCGCACAGACAAGATGACATCAAGAAAATGTCCACATTGTGGAAATCAGGTTGTGTTTGATCAATCAAAAGGTGAGAGTGCAGTTTGTCCGGTATGTAGAGAGAAAATCAATACGATTTCAGATAAGGTAGAGGCATTCTCCTGTGCGCAATGTGGTATCCGTTTGATGACGGCAAGAAATGCATCGACCTATGTCTGCCCGGTTTGTGATTATGAGAATAACGTGCAGGAGCGCGTGATGGCAGAGAAAATCAAGACAGATGGACTGGCAAGCATCATAAAATACGAGGGCGATAATAACACATTTATCTGGAAACATCCTATCGAAGATTTTAATTTCGGTTCCCAGTTGATCGTACATGAGAGTCAGGAGGCAATCTTCTTCAAGGATGGACAGGCTCTTGATCTGTTCGGACCCGGACGTTATACGTTGGAGACACAGCAACTTCCTCTCTTAGAGAAAGTGTATTCGTTACCGACTGACACACAGGGGACGTTTCATTCCGAGGTTTATTTCATTAACAAGACCGTTCAGATGTCTATCAAATGGGGAACCCCGGATAAGGTTCGGTTCATTGATCCGTTAACAGGAACGCCGCTTGCACTTGGTGCTTCTGGCGAGATGAATATTCAGGTGTCAAACTCCAGAAAATTATTGTTGAAATTAGTAGGTACTATGAAAGGTATTTCGTGGGAAGAAGGACCGGGATTTACGAAGTCCCTGCAGGCGTCCTTCCGTCCATTGATTGCAAATGCGGTCAAGACCAATCTTTCTTCTGTTATTAAGAACGAAGCGATTGATATTCTGGAAATTGATGAGAAGTTGGATTTGATATCAGATAATCTGCGAGAAAAAATTCTTCCGGGATTCGAGGAATATGGTTTGACGATACCACAGTTTTATGTGACCAGTGTTGTCCTGCCGGAGGACGATCCGAATTTCAAGCGTATTCGGGAATTACATACAATTACACTTCAGACACGGGTCATTCAGGCAGAAGCAACTGTAAAAACTGCACAGGCACAGAGCGAAACACAGTATCGGACTGCACAGGAGCAGAGCAAAGCTGCGATTGAGGCGGCGCGACGAGAAGCAGAATTGCAGCGCCAGACAACAGAGACTGAAATTGCAAAAAGAGAGGCAGAACGCCGCGTAATCGAAGCGCAGGCTGAAGCACAGGCACAACGGATGGCAGGGTTGACGGAAGCAGAAATCATGAAGGCAAAAGGCTATTCACAGAAGGATGTACTTCAGGCAGATGTTCAGAAAGCATATGCCGAAGGCATCGGCAACATGGGACCGGCTATTTCTGCCGGCGGTGGAAGTGGCATGTTGGGAGACATGCTTGGTTTAGGTGTTGGTATGGCTGCAGCAAGTGCGATTGCTCCACAGATTGGAGGGATGATGCAGGGCTTTGCAAATCCATCTATGATGCAGGGAGGTGTAACCAACCAGACGACCACACAGGCAGATACTGATAATCAGGCAGCTTTCTTGTCAAGAAATACGTGGGATTGTACATGCGGACAGACAGGGAATACAGGAAACTTCTGCAGCAACTGTGGTACGAAGAAACCGCAGGCAGAACAACCGGACACATGGGATTGTGCATGTGGGCAGACAGGAAATACAGGTAAATTCTGTAGTAATTGTGGAGCCAAAAAACCAGAAGCAGAAACAAGCTGGGATTGCACATGTGGACAGACAGGAAATACAGGAAACTTCTGTAATAACTGTGGAAAGAAACGGGGTGAATAGGTATGAACAAAAAAGATCAGAGAGGATACATCGTCCTTGGAATTATATTTGTAGTATTTACTGTAATTGCATTTGCAGTACCTTTTTCGAAGAAGGCAGGATTTTGGCTTGGGTATGTATTTGGAATAATAGCGATTGCGTTCCAATTATATATTTTCAAAATTTCTTTTGCGCAGGGAGAGGATGTAAAGAGTAAGTTTTACGGATTTCCGATCGCACGTATTGGCGTGATTTATCTGGGAGCGCAAATGTTATTCAGCATATTGGAGATGGCAACAGCAAAATTCCTGTTAGCGTGGGTGGCAGTCCTTGTGAATATAGTCATGTTGGCGTTTGCTCTCGTTGGATGCATCGCTGCAGATATCATGCGGGATGAAATCGTGCGACAGGATGTAAAGCTGGAAAAAGACGTAACCAATATGCGCAGACTCCAATCGTTGTCAGCATCTCTGGTAGGACTCTGCCAGAATGAAAATGCAAAGAAAACGCTGCAGGATATAGCGGACGAATTCAAGTACAGCGATCCGGTATCATCTGAACAGACTAAGGAAATGGAAGAGGATATGAAGATGCAGTTAGAGGAACTGCAAAGCGCAGTATTGGAAGGGGATGTAAGCAATGTTCCAATACTGTGTGCAAAGCTGAAAAATAGATTGATTGAGAGAAATCATTTGTGTGCGACGAGTAAGTAGGAAAAAGGAGAATATATGGATGGAAGAAAATGCATTAAAACTAATTAATCATTTTTATGAGGAAAATAATGAAGAGCTTCAAAAGAAGAAAGCGGAGTATTTTGATAAAATAGCGAAGTTATTTTATCAAAATAATTTTGGATCGGCTAATAAATCAGAAGTTGAATTGTTAATGTTTAGTATTTTGATGGATGAAATGATAGAACATTATAAAGATAAAAATGAAGTTTTGGATTATAAAGCATGCTCGGATTACAAAATGTCAGCATTGTTAGGAATTCCACAACAGAAAGTAAGAAATTTAAAAATAAAAAAACAAGCAAGATATCCACAAGAATTTGATTGGAAAAAATCATTTATAGCAGTTAAAGATTCTATCGTTTATGACAGTGATAAAAAACGAATTATCATACCGGTAACAGATCCGAATCTTTACTTGGCGATCCGTAATTTTATAGAAGAACATGACGGCTATATTGAAATCCAACGTGGAAGTAATGTTTTGCAGATGAGACCAGAGCACTTTTTTAATCTTTTATATCTTGGCATAGAGGAAGAAGAAAAAGAAATGGTAAAAAGAAATTTCATAAAAACTATAAAGGAGAAAAACGAGGAAAATAATATTGAGGATATCTATACTGATAAGGAATTAATGGATAAAGCATTAAGTGTGGGTGACAATGTGATGGAATTTTTTGAAACAGTAGTCGAAGGAGTTTCAAACCCATTATTGACTATATTAAAAACAATCAGATATATAGGGAAAGTTGCAAAAAATAGATAAACAATGAATTATGGAGGAAAAAGTCATGGTGACATTAAAATGCAAAATGTGTGGAGGAGAACTCCAGATTACAGAAGATACAAGTGTTTGCGAATGTGAGTATTGTGGTTCAAAACAAACAATTCCAACGGTGGATGATGAGAAGTTAATGAAATTATATGATCGCGCAAACCGACTGCGTATGTCAAACGAGTTTGATAAGGCAGCAGGAGTGTATGAGAGCATCATTGAAGAGTCAGATACAGAAGCAGAGGCGTACTGGGGATTATTGCTCTGCAAGTATGGTATTGAGTATGTGGATGATCCGGCGAGTGGCGATAAAGTTCCTACATGCCATAGATCGTCATTTGACAGCATCTTGGAAGATCCGGATTTTGAGATGGTAATGGAGAACTCGGATGCTCTGGCTAGATCAGTCTATCGCGAAAGTGCAAAACAGATAGAAGAGATTCGAAAGGGAATCATTGAGGTCTCAGGAAAAGAAGAACCTTATGATATTTTCATTTGTTATAAGGAAACAGCAGAGGATGGTGACCGAACAGTTGATAGTGTCATGGCTCAGGATGTATATGAAGCATTAACAGGGAAAGGCTATCGTGTATTTTTCTCACGTATTTCTTTGGAGGACAAGCTTGGAACAGAGTACGAGCCATATATTTTTGCGGCTTTGAATTCTGCCAAAATCATGCTTGCATTTGGAACTTCTTATGATTATTACAATGCAGTCTGGGTAAAAAATGAGTGGAGTCGATATCTGAAGCTTATGGCAAAGGATAAAGAGAAGCATTTGATTCCGTGTTATAAAGATATTGATGCGTATGATATGCCGAAGGAATTTAAACACCTGCAGGCACAGGATATGGGAAAGGTAGGTGCGGTACAGGATCTCCTACGTGGTATTGATAAGATTTTGAGACCGGAAAGCTTAAAACAGACGATATCAGTTGTTCAGAATGTAAGTGGCAATACAGAAACACTTCTTCAAAGGGGAAGAATTGCGTTGGAGGATTCTGAATGGAATCAGGCAGACAAATTCTATGAAGAAGCATTAAATCACGATGCTGAATGTGCAGAGGCTTATCTTGGTAAGTTAATGGCTCAGAAGAGGGTCGCAAACATTGAAGATCTTGGGAATATGTATATAATTCGGATGCCCAAAAAAGGAAAAATGAAAGATGCCTGTCCAGAGGCAGTGGATATAATAGATGATATGGTAAAAAAATATAGCATGTCTGTTTTTCTATCTGAGGAATCGATAAGATCAATGTATATGTTTGATAGAAAATACGAAGATTTTACAGATATATGCGAGCGGGAGAAAAAAACAGTTATAGAGAGACTTGATGATGGACGTTTATTGGTTCGTGCAAGGAAGTATTCACATGGTAAGTTGCATGATGATATAGAGAAGATGGTTTCTTATGTTATTTCTGAGATGGATAAGGAGTTCAAAAAAGCAAAAAAGGATGCGGAGGAAAAAATTCAAAATATAATCGTTGAATATAATACATTCTTACAGATGACAAGTGAGAAGGTAGAAACACTTTATGAAAAGGCACAACAAGAACGGGAAGCAACATATCAGTTTCGGGTGAAGATGAAAGATAAGGCGCGGTCTGTTGAAGATTTTGAAAAGATTAAAAAGCTTTTGGAAGAGTTGGGGGACTATAAGGATGCATGTGAATTATCAAGGCAATGTAAAATTCAAATAGAAGAACTGAAAAGGAGAGAAGAGGAGGAAAGACAACAAGAGGAAATACAGAGGAAAATAGAAAATTCTAAAAGAAAAAAGAAAAAAACAATAAAAATTGGATTGGTTCTGTTAGTGATTGCTTGGATATTTTTGAAAGGTATAGTATTTGACAGATATAAATATGAAAAAATAGCGTATGAGCAATTACAATCAACAACATGGAAATCGAGTGGGACATCTGAATATAGATTTTACAAAGATGGAAACGGAGTAGTTACATGGTATGATACTGATGGAGGAGAAGAAAAAAGTGAAAGTTTTAGATATGAAATATATAATTATGGGAGTTTCGGAAATTGGCATACAACTGTACGAATAAATGATTCGTTAAATTTATTGGTTACTTGGGAAGGAAGTAAGATTAAAAATTTGGAAAATTCTTATTATTCAAAATATTTAACCCCGCAACAATAGATAAAAATACCTGAGATCCAAATTATAATTTGCAAAATTCTCGTTAGTTGAGATATGCTAAAAAAGTATTTTGTAGGATATGTTTTCGCAGAAAAGTAACTACGTTATATATATGCTGGCATATCAATCTTGCACTTGTCAACAAATTTTGGACACGAAATATAAAAAAATAGTCAGTTACATTGTACAGCTGTATACGCCATACGCCACCCTTGACATCGCTCCAAGAAACTCTGGGCAGATAATACCGACGGTATGAACTCATAAACAAATTATATTAGTCATACGCCGGACATTCATTGTAGCGTTTTTTTTCGACTAAATGTCAAGGGCAAGCCGCTAAAGCGGTGTCTGGTTTCTACCTTCGGATCCGAATCTATGAACAGATTATGCAGCATACTTTTCACGATATTGCTTCGGAGTTAGATAACTAAGCGAATATGCTGGTCGTTCCTCATTGAAGAACCTGATATATTCATCAACTTCTTCGTGAACTGGTCGCTCACCAGTTACATGAAAGTCCATAAATAATTCTGCTTTAATCCAACCGTTAATGGATTCCATAGCACTATTATCTGTAGGTGTTCCTGCTCGCGACATTGATCTGGTCAAATACATTGGAAGAAGATCATTGAATGCTTTTGAAGCATATACAGATCCTTGATCACTGTGGAGAATCATCTGATATTCTGGATGTTGTTTCTTTTTCTCCAAAAGGTCTTCCAGTCCACTTATATATGTCATTCGATCGCCACGCTTCGATGAAAGGGAATGGCTAAGTATTTCGTTATTCCATAGATCCATATATAATGTAAGTTCGTAATAGATACCTTTCACCCAGAAAGCAGTCATATCGCTAACAATACACTGGAGCGGACCATCGATCTGCATTTCTGACATAAGAAGATTTGGAAATATCTTAAATGGAACACCCGGTTTCTTGTATCTATAATACTTTGCCTTGCTTTTGATTCCGGCTTTTTTACAGCATTTATGAGCGTAAGGATCAGACATAACGATTCCTTTATCCAATCGAATCTTGGCATTTAGCCATCTGTAGCCATGCGACGGATATTTCATATGATATTTCTGAAATAGTTGTATGTTATCGATTAACGCCCTGGTTCTTGGTGCCGGATTACTAAGCATCTTCTTCCAATAATAGAAACTGCTTCTGTTGATATTCATGGCATCACAAAGTAAATTCACTGGAAACTCTCCAGATAATTCCAGTATTACTTGGTATTCTTGTTGCTGTATTGAATTATTGAACCATCCCCCTTCACTTCGTAGCCTTTTTTAATCGTGCTTCAATAATTCGCGCCTGAATAAGAGCCTGGATCAATTCCTCTTTGGTCATTTCCTGATACTCTTGAAGACTTGCTTGGCTATTTGCAGCCAGAGGAGTTGAGACAGATTTACAAGTATGAGTTGCTGCTGATCGTTTTGGTAGTTGATAGGTATCTCGATAGAGTCTCATATAGTCTCTAGCAGTGTAGTGATTAATAGAATACTCTTCGGCTGCCTGATAGCAATCTATCTCACCGTCATAGATTCGGCGACCAATGTCCAAACGTTGTTCTTTGGTGTATTTCATGATAAACCTCCTGTTAACATGGGAGTTATAGATGCCCACAGATAATTAGTTCATGTATTGATTATAATATATCTGTGTCCCAAAATACCCCCCTCTGTGTCCAAAATTAGTTTACCACTTCAATCTATAACAGAGACTCGTAAAAAGCGCCCTGTGATTGTATATAATCTCAGGGCGTTTGAGTGTGTGAATAGAAGTCTCAGTGACTTTGGGGTATTTCCATATCATGAACCAACCTATAAAATCGACACATTCCCCTATAAAAATCCCCTATTATCCGATATAATAATATGTGAAAATAATAGTAGTTAATTGTGCGATACAGGAAACATGTTTATGCGTGTGAAGTCACCGGGCGGTGTCCGGTGACTTTCCTGTAAATGAGCAAAACGCGAAGGAGAATAATCTATGATTCGAATGGAGATTGCGCTGATACTGATTCTGGCGTTTGTGGCGGGAATCTATTTCTCGGCAAGGCGGAGACAGACCGCGTTACATAAGACATTTTCGGCACTTTTGATCGTGGTGATCGTGCATCTGATGTTCGATGCGGCGACGATCTATACGGTAAACCATCTTGCTCAGGTACCGCTTGTACTGAATGATGTTTTGCACCGGCTGTTTGTCGGTACGATGGCGTTAGTGTTGTTCTTTTTCTATCAGTACATTGCGATACTGGTGGAAGAAGAAACCGGGAAGAAGCGGACGCTTGATCTGCCGGCACGGATATTTCTGGTGATTTCAGAAGTCGGGGCAATGACGCTTCCGATTACTTACATCGAGACACCGGATGGAAATTATTCGTCGGGACTTTACGCATATGTAAGCTATGTCAGTGTGGCGGTGTATCTTATACTTTGTTCATGGCTGCTACTTGCAAACTGGAAGCGGATGGACAATAAGAAGAAATTCGCCATCGGAATGGCACTTATATTTGAGTTCACAATCTGCTTCCTACAGGGATTGCACCATACATGGCTGATCAGTGGAATGGGAATCACGCTTATGACGCTCGCATTCTATCTGACCTTGGAGAATCCGGATGCGCTGCGTGCGGAGCTTACGGAACAGAAGATGTCGATGCTCTATCTGAAAAGTCAGGTGAATCCGCATTTCTTGTATAATACGCTTGATACGATCCGAATTCAGGCGGAGTTAGACGGGGATAAGAAGGTTGCAAAGCTTCTGATGCGGCTTGTGGATTTCTTCCGGCTGAGCGTCAAGGTCGACCGTTCGATGGTCACGCTTGATGATGAGCTCGAACTTGTGGAAGCATATATGGAGCTGATGTGCTACCGGTATCCGGAGCTCTTCTGCGATTATGATATTGATCCGGACTTAGGGGCAGTGCCGGTACCGAACTTTATCTTACAGCCGCTGGTGGAGAACAGTCTGCTGCATGGAATGAAGAACCGCGGATACCGGGGCGAAATCGAGATATCCGTAAAACGCGCAGGCGCAGATATGGAGATCTGCATCAAAGACAGTGGCAGCGGATTTGAAGAGGGGATGAAAGCGCAGATTGACAAGATGTTACTGCACTACAACAAGCAGGAGGCAAAGCTGGATGGAAACAGTATCGGGATCCTGAATGTGCAGAAGCGGATCAAATATCTGTGCGGCAGAAAATATGGACTGTCCTATGAGGAAAACAGCGCGGGAGGTGTGACAGCGCGGTTGCTATTGCCGGTTAGGAAGGAGGAAGCATCATGAGCGGAGCGAATGATTAAGGACGCTTCCGACGATCTGCCGCCGAACATATGTGAGGGGGCATTACAGTTTGAAAGGAGGAAGCATCATGAGGAAATTACGCGTCGTATTAGTCGACGATGAGATTATGATACGTGAGGGATTCAAGAAATTATTTGACTGGGGCGCACATGACTGTGAAGTCGTGGGTGAGGCGGCGGATGGCGTCGAGGCGCTTGGGGTAATCGACAGTCTGGTGCCGGATATCGTGATCATGGATATCAATATCCCGATTATGAACGGCCTGAAGGTCATCCAGACCAGCCGCCTGAAATACCCGGATATGGCATTTATCGTTGTATCGGGATACGATGATTTTTCTTATTGCAGGGAAGCATTGCGGCTGCAGATTACGGACTACATCCTGAAACCGGTCGACTATGAGGAGTTCGGGAACACGATCGATCATTTGAAGATATCGATATTCGAGAAGCAGACGAAGGATGTGACACCCGGCAGTGAAGCGTCAACGATTGTTGGAATTGTATGGTATATGCAGGAGCATCTGGCAGAAGAAATCAGCCTGAATGTACTCGCGGAAACATTTCATCTGAGTGCACAGTATATCAGCCAGCTCTTCAAGAATGAAATCGGTGTGAATTTCCTTGCATATCTGACGACGATCCGCATGGAGTGTGCGAAGAAGCTGCTCGTCTCGACACAGTTATCCGTTGCGGAGATTTCTGAGCGGTGCGGCTACGCCGATTACCGGGTGTTTACCAAGGTATTCAAGAAGACGGAGGGCAGTACACCGTCGCAGTATCGCAGAGATTTTTTGTAAAAGATATAAATCTGTAACAGAATTGATGCAGAAATGATGCATGCCGGATGTATGATGCGGAATGTAAAAAGAAAAACAGAAAATATCTGAAGAATTGACACATTTAGATAGAAAAAGAGCCTATTTTCTTTTTATATCAATCGTTATAATACAACCGAAAGAAGGAAAGAACTATGAGAAAGAAAGCATGGATATTATGTACGGCAATGGTAGTGGCTTTGGCGGGATGCAGTAATGTGAGTGAAAATAACACAACCGATATCATCCAGGTGAGCAGCGAGATGGTGACTACGACGGAAGCAGCAACGGAGGTTACGACAACCACCGAAAATGAAACTGCGACAGAATCTGTTACGGAGAGCAATACCCCGGATAGCACATTACAGTCAGAAGGTTCGAATACAGGGAAGACGGAACCGGCGGCAACAGAATCCCAGACAACAGAATCACAGTCACAGGAAGGCGAGCCATCCGATGATTCGTGGAAGGAAGAGTTCGAGAAGACGCTGTATGAGGAGTATGGAGTGGTGCCGGATCATTACGAATATATCGGAAATGATGTCTATCAGGTCTATGTGAAAATCGATGGGAAGATCGTGCCATATGTGGCAGTGAATTGGAAGACGGGAGATTTCCACGGATAGAAGAAAGGATAAAGACGGGTGAAAGAAATGGGCGATGCAAACAAAATCACAGGATATGGAGAACATAGAGAATTATATCGGATTTCAATGGATGAAATCCTGTATTTTGAGGCGGTAGGAGAGAAAGTATTTGCCTATACGGAACAGGAAATTTATGAGATAAAGAATCGCCTTTACCAGATTGAAGAGAAGGTAAATGCGTATGATTTTACCCGGGCATCCAAATCTATGCTTGTAAATACAGACAGAATCTCAAGTATTGCTTCGATTTCAGGCAGCCGAGGGAAGATTATGATGGATAACGGAGAGGCGATCATTGCAAGCCGCATGTACTACAAACCATTGCTTTCATCCATGAAATGGAAGAAAATCAGTTAATATTTTTTGTGTTTTTTTCTGACTGAAAATATGCTATGATGAAATGCAAAATGACATAGAAGTTGGAAAAAGGAGACACAAAATGAGCAAGAAATTACTTTTGATCAACGACATGGCTGGCTATGGAAAGGTTGCGTTATCCGCGATGATTCCGGTGCTTTCCCATATGAAATACGAGGTATTTAACCTACCGACGGCAATCGTGTCGAACACACTTGATTACGGTAAGTTCGACATCCTGGATACAACCGATTACATGAAAAATGCAATCGCTGTCTGGGAACAGCTTGGCTTTGAATTCGATGCAATCTCAACCGGATTTATCGTGTCGAAGGAGCAGACCGAGCTTGTGACCGAGTTCTGTAAGGCACGGGCGGAAAAAGGCGTGACGATCTTCACAGATCCGATTATGGGAGATGAGGGAAAGCTCTATAACGGAATCACAGAGGAGACGATTGATTTGATGCGCAAGCTGATTTCGGTTGCGGACTATATCGTACCGAACTATACCGAGGCAGCATATCTGACCGGGCTTCCATATAAGGAAGAAGGCGTGACGGAGAAAGAATATCATGCAATGATCGACAAGCTTCGTGCATTCGGTGCGAAATCAATTGTAATCACAAGTGCGAAGATCGCAGGCACAGACTGCAGATCGGTTGTCGGATACGACCACAAGAAGGAAGAATATTTTAAGGTTGATTTCGAAGAGATTCCGGTACGTTTCCCGGGAACCGGAGATATCTTCTCGGCTGTATTTATCGGAAAGCTTATGAGTGGTAAAGATCTGCAGACTGCAACCGCAGAGACGATGGATGCCGTGAAGAGCATGATCAGGGTAAATGCGGATAATGTAGATAAATATAAGGGGATTCCGCTTGAAACCTGTTTGGAGGTGCTTGACTGATGGCAAGACCGAGGATTCGGATCACACTGATTGATCAGAAGGGTGAAAAGGGATGTCATAGAGGTCATAAGATCGGTGATTCCTATGATTTTGATACGGAGCGGGGAAAGCTGTGTCCGATGGCAATGCACGTTGCATTCCCATACGTGGATATCCTCCGGTATGGCGGCGAGATACCGGGACAGGAGAACGGTACCGCTGTTTTTGCATGTCCGGATGTGGATACACTGAATGTATTTAAAATCGAGCGGATAGACAGTTGATGTACGAAAAGAAAAACAATAAAAACAATAAGGATTATTGATTTTATTTGAAACATTTTGTATAATACAGTCAGAGTTTATATTACATCTAATATAAAACATAATATAAATAATTTGAAAGGAGAAACTATTATGTTACAGAACCAGGAATGGGAATCATTCACAGGTAGACTCTGGAAGGAAGAGTGCAACGTAAGAGACTTCATCCAGAACAACTACACACCTTATGATGGAGACGAGAGCTTCCTTGCAGGACCAACAGATGCTACGAACAAGCTCTGGGATAAGCTTCAGGCTCTTCAGAAGGCAGAGAGAGACAACGGTGGTGTATTGAAGGAGGACGCAGATGTTGTATCCAGCATTACAGCATATGGTCCTGGTTACATTGATCCAGAGACAAAGGATCTTGAGCAGATCGTAGGTCTTCAGACAGACGAGCCACTTAAGAGAGCATTTATGCCTTATGGTGGTATCAAGATGGCTGAGGAAGCACTCGAGATGTACGGATACAAGCCAAACGAGAACTTCCACAAGATCTTTACAGATTATCACAAGACACACAATCAGGCAGTATTTGATGCTTATACACCAGAGATGATGGCAGCTCGTCATACACATATCGTAACAGGTTTGCCAGATACTTATGGTCGTGGTCGTATCGTTGGTGATTACAGAAGAATCGCTCTTTACGGTATTGATCAGCTGATCGCTTGGAAGCAGGAAGATAAGGCTAACTGCGGCGATGGTAATATGTACGATGACGTTATCCGTCAGAGAGAAGAGTTGACAGAGCAGATCAGACGTCTTCAGGAGATGAAGGTTATGGCTCAGTCATACGGCTATGATATTTCTAAGCCAGCTTCAAATGCGAAGGAAGCTGTTCAGTGGTTATACTTCGGATACCTTGCAGCTATCAAGACACAGAATGGTGCTGCTATGTCCGTAGGACGTGTATCTACATTCCTTGATATCTATATCGAGAGAGATATTAAGGCTGGTAAGCTTACAGAGGCTCAGGCTCAGGAGCTTATCGATCACTTCACAATGAAGCTTCGTATGGTTAAGTTCGCAAGAATTAAGTCATACAACGAGCTGTTCTCAGGTGACCCTGTATGGGCTACACTTGAAGTCGGTGGTATTGGTATGGACGGACGTTCAATGGTTACAAAGAACGACTACAGATTCCTTCATACTCTTGAGGATATGGGACCTGCTCCAGAGCCAAACCTTACAGTACTTTACTCTTCAGCATTGCCTAACAACTTCAAGACATATGCCGCTAAGATCTCTGTAAGAACAAGCTCAATCCAGTACGAGAACGATGATGTAATGAAGCCAATCTGGGGCGATGATTACTCAATCTGCTGTTGTGTATCTGCTACACAGACAGGTAAGGAAATGCAGTTCTTCGGAGCTCGTGCAAACCTTGCTAAGTGTCTCCTGTACGCTATCAACGGTGGTAAGGATGAGAAGTTCCTTGACAAGAAGACAGGCAAGCCAATGCAGGTAGGTCCTGACTACGCTCCTATTACTTCTGAGTACCTTGACTATGATGAAGTACTTGCTAAGTACAAGCAGATGCTTGACTGGTTAGCAGGACTTTATGTAAATATCCTGAACCTGATTCAGTACATGCATGACAAGTACTACTATGAATCAGCAGAGATGGCATTGATCGATACAGATGTACGTCGTACATTTGCTACAGGTATTGCCGGATTCTCACACGTTATCGATTCCCTTTCAGCTATCAAGTATGCTAAGGTTAAGGTTATCCGTAACGCAGAGACAGGACTTGCAGAAGACTTCGAGATCGAAGGCGAGTTCCCTAAGTATGGTAATGATGATGACAGAGCAGATAATATCGGTGTATGGCTGCTTCATGAGTTCCTTACAGACATCAAGAAGAGACACACATACCGTAATTCAGAGCCTACAACATCTATCCTTACAATCACATCTAACGTAGTATATGGTAAGTTCACAGGTAACCTTCCAGATGGTAGACGTGCTTGGACACCATTTGCTCCAGGTGCTAACCCAAGCTACGGTGCTGAGACATCAGGACTTCTTGCATCTCTGAACTCAGTTGCTAAGATTCCTTATGAGTGGTCTTTGGATGGTATCTCAAATACTCAGACAATGAACCCATCTGCACTTGGTCATGATGAGGCTGAGAGAGCTGAGAAGCTTGTAAGCGCTATGGATGGTTACTTCGATCAGGGCGCTCACCACTTGAACGTAAACGTATTCGGTAAGGATAAGCTTCTGGATGCTATGGAGAACCCAGATAAGCCAGAGTACGCTAACTTCACAATCCGTGTATCTGGATACGCTGTTAAGTTTATCTCTCTTACACGTGAGCAGCAGCTCGATGTTATCAACAGAACATTCCATGACTCACTTTAATTAGAAGTTTGTCAAAAATGTTTTTGATAGATAAGTAATTCACTGGAGTCCCGGAGATACTATCTCCGGGACTTTTTATAAAAATAAAATTGTTAGAGGTGGAACATGCCGGAGAAGAAACAGATTTTAGGTTATATTCATTCAACAGAAAGCTTTGGAGCCGTAGATGGACCAGGTATCCGATTTGTAGTATTTTTGCAGGGCTGTAAGATGCGTTGTAAGTACTGTCATAACCCGGAGACGTGGAATCTGGTAACCGATTACACAAAGCTCTATGCAGACACAACGGATGATAAAGAACGAGAAGAACTCGAAAAGAAAATTGAAGAGAACACAAAACTGCTACTAGATAAAGGCGTCAAGGTTGAAGCGAGAACTCCGGAAGATCTGCTCAAGCAGGCACTTCGTTATAAGCCTTATTGGAAGGGTGATGGAGGAATAACCGTCAGCGGAGGCGAAGCGCTTCTGCAGATGGACTTTTTGATTGAATTCTTCAAGCTTGCAAAAGCACAGGGGATTCACACAACGATTGATACAGCGGGCAATCCATTTACAAGAGAGGAGCCTTTCTTCTCGAAGTTCAATGAACTGATGGCACTCACTGATTTGTTCCTGCTTGATATCAAGCAGATTGAGGACGACAAACACCGGGAGCTGACAGGGTTCTCGAATAAGAATATATTAGACTTGGCGCAGTATCTCTCCGATCAGGGAAAGCATATGTGGATTCGACATGTCCTTGTGCCGGGCATAACAACCGACGAAGCAGATCTGAAGAAGACGGCTGAGTTTATCAAGACTTTGAAGACGGTTGACCGGGTGGAGGTATTGCCATACCATAAGCTTGGAATTCAGGAGTGGGAGCGCCTTGGAATCCCTTATAAGCTGGAAGGAATCGATCCTCCAACCGACGAACAGCAAAAAATTGCAAGAGAGATTCTGGACGCAAAGTAAGCGTTGAACATAAGAGTTGCAAAAACAATATAAGAAAACAAATGAGACTGCGTAATATTCAGGAATATGAGTATTGCGTAGTCTTTTTGGTATAGGAATAGATTATAACAAACAATCATTTTTATGTATGACTGTCTGTATTGACATAACAGAAGAAGCACGTTATAATCTGAAACCATGAAAGGGAAATAAATAGTATATCAGATAGGAAAAGTAGGGTATAAAACCTGCAAGGGAAAGGAAGTACGTCTATGGCAATCATCCAGATACAAGATGTATCCAAAAAATTTCAGACAAAAGACGGCGAGATTGACGCGTTGAAGCATGTGACGCTCGACATCGAAGCCGGAGACATATATGGAATCATCGGTATGTCCGGTGCAGGAAAGAGTACACTCGTACGATGCATCAACCATATCGAAGTTCCGACTGAGGGAACGGTAATCGTGCAGGATAAGGATCTGAGCAAGCTTTCCGACAAAGAGCTTCGCAAGCAGCGGGAACATATCGGCATGATCTTCCAGCATTTCAATCTGCTGATGCAGAAGTCCGTATTGGAGAATGTATGCTTCCCATTGTTCATTCAGGGGAAGTCGAAGGCTGAGGCAAAGAAGAAAGCTTATGAGCTTCTGGATATCGTAGGTCTGAAGGATCGTGCGAAAGCGTATCCATCTCAGTTATCCGGCGGACAGAAACAGCGTGTGGCAATCGCAAGAGCTTTAGCTTCCGATCCGCAGATTCTTCTGTGTGATGAGGCAACGAGTGCGTTAGACCCACAGACAACTTCTTCGATTCTCGCTTTGCTGCAGGATATCAACAAACGGTTTGGTATTACGATCGTCGTAATTACACACCAGATGGCAGTAGTCCGGGAAATCTGTAACCGGGTAGCAATTATGAAGGATGGACAGGTGGTCGAGAACGGAAGTACTGTGGAAATCTTCAATCATCCAAAGTCAGAGGTGGCAAGAGAACTGCTCAGAAAGGACGATGGTGGAGATACCACCGGTGACGATCAGCAGACAGCAAGTCAGATTCAGGACGGAACGAAGATACGAATCGTATTTACAGAGAACTCCGCATTTGAACCGGTCATTGCAAATATGATACTGACATTTAAGGAGCCAATCAACATCCTGAAAGCTGCAACCAAGAATGTCGGCGGCGTGGCAAAGGGAGAGATGATATTGGAGATTCCGAATGGTTCCACGAATGTGAAAGCGATGGAACAGTATCTGATTGACCGGGGACTTGAGATAGAAGAGTTGTCGGAGATAAAGACAGGAGGTGCGTTCTAATGTGGACAGAACAGGTTCGTTCCATGATTGGAACAGGTATTCTTGAGACGTTATACATGACAGTTGTTTCAACTGTATTTGGATATTTATTTGGACTGCCGATGGGAATTCTCCTCTGTATCACAGATAAAGAGGGATTGAAGCCAAATAAGGTGATATATAAGATTCTGGATGTAATCGCGAACATCGTGCGAAGCATACCGTTTTTGATCTTGTTGATCCTGCTGATTCCATTTACAAGATTGTTGCTTGGAAAAAGTTATGGTTCGACTGCAACGATCGTCCCACTGACAGCGGCGGCGATTCCATTTATCGCAAGAATGGTTGAGTCTTCGTTGAAGGAAGTCGATTACGGAGTCATCGAAGCAGCAAAGGCAATGGGCGCAAGCAACAGCAGAATCATCTTCAAGGTATTGCTTGTTGAGGCAAGAACTTCCCTGATCACAGGCGCAACGATTGCAATCGGAACCATCCTTGGATATTCCGCAATGGCAGGTGCAGTCGGCGGTGGCGGACTTGGAGATATCGCAGTCCGTTACGGATATTACCGGTATCAGACAGACATCATGCTTGTTACGGTGGCGTTACTGATCGTGATCGTACAGGTATTCCAGTCGGTTGGCATGTTCGTTGCAAACCGTCTGGACCGCAGAAAATAATGTGCAATATATGCGGGTATCGGAATGTGCACACCGGAACCTGCTTATATATAAAGTAATGGATCATTGGATAAAAGTTTTCAATGATTATAAAAACAGGAAAGAGAGGACATGAATTATGAAGAAATCAATTAAGAAATTACTCGCACTGACACTGACAGGTGCATTTTTGGTAGGAGCACTCGCAGGCTGCGGAAAGAGCGGCGAGGACGATAAGACAATCACAGTTGCAGCATCTGCAACACCACACGCTGAGATTCTGGAGTATGCAAAGGATAAGCTTAAGGAGCAGGGCTATGATCTGCAGGTGACTGTCTTTGATGACTATGTAAAGCCAAACGAAGTGGTAGAAAGCGGAGACTTCGATGCCAACTACTTCCAGCATGTACCATATCTGGAAAGCTTCAATGAGGAGAAGGGCACACACCTTGCAGTTGCAGGTAAGATCCACTATGAGCCATTCGGTATCTATCCGGGAACAAAGAAGAGCTTGGATGAGATCGCAGACGGCGATTCTATCGCAGTACCAAACGATACAACCAACGAGGCAAGAGCATTGCTTCTTCTGCAGGATAATGGCATCATCACATTGAAGGATGGCGCAGGTATCAACGCAACGGTCAATGACATCGCTGAGAATCCACATAATGTAAAGATTGTTGAGCTTGAGGCTGCACAGGTAGCCAGAGTTGTCGATGAGACAGCATTTGTCGTATTGAATGGTAACTATGCACTTGCTGCCGGTTTCTCTGTAGGAAAGGATGCACTTGCTTACGAGAAGAGCGATTCTGAAGCTGCTAAGACATATGTAAATGTAATCGCGGTGAAGGAAGGCAACGAGAACAGCGCAAAGATCAAAGCATTGGTAGATGTATTGAAGTCTGATGATGTGAAGAAGTACATCAACGATACCTACGATGGAGCAGTTCTTCCTTACGAAGAGTAATCGGATAGAATACAAATCAAAACAACATATAAACCACATACAGACGCTCTGCGATGGGATATATTTCCTGTGGCAGAGCGTTTTGTCATTGGCGGGCGTAAAAAGAGCATATGAACACATGAAAATTGCTAAAAACATAAAAATCCAAAGTAAATATCCTGAATATAGAGAAAAAATATAGAGAATTATCTATTTAACTCTTGTTTTTTTAGAGAAATGTCTATAAAATAGAAAACAAACGGTTTAAATGCATAATTTATACGATGCAAATAAATGTGAAAGGTATAAGGTAGCTGAAATGAAGAAATACAAGGATATGAGTAAAGACGAGTTATTGACATTAAAAGCCGCTCTTATGGAGGAATACAAGGAAGAGCAGGCAAAGGGCCTCAGCCTCAATATGGCAAGAGGAAAGCCTGGATTCTCCCAGCTGGCACTTTCCATGCAGATGTTAGATGAGATTAATAGCAAATCTGATATGCGTACCTTGCTTGGAAATGATACAAGAAACTATGGAGATCTGGATGGTATCGGAGAGTGTCGTCAGCTTATGGCAGACATGATGGAAGTCAAGAAGGAGAATATCATTGTATATGGTAACTCCAGTCTGAACGTTATGTACGATACAGTTTCCCGTTCGATGACACACGGTGTCAATGGTTCGACTCCTTGGTGCAAGCTGGATAAGGTCAAGTTCCTCTGCCCGGTACCTGGATATGACAGACATTTTAAGATCACAGAGTTTTTCGGCATTGAGATGATCAACATCCCGATGAATTCCGATGGACCGGATATGGATCTGGTTGAGAAATACGTAAATAACGATGCCGCAGTGAAGGGTATCTGGTGCGTGCCAAAGTATTCAAACCCAACCGGAATCGTGTATTCCGATGAGGTGGTAAGAAGATTTGCAACATTAAAGCCGGCAGCTGAAGACTTCCGTATCTTCTGGGATAATGCATATTGCATCCATCATCTGTATAAGGATCAGCAGGCAGAAATCCCGAATATCTTAGAGGAGTGTGCGAAGGCTGGGAAACCGGATATGGCATATATGTTTGCTTCGACATCAAAGATCACATTCCCTGGTTCCGGTGTTTCTGCAATCGCAACTTCTACAACAAATGTAGAATTTATCAAGCAGCAGTTAACCGTACAGACAATCGGTCACGATAAGATCAATCAGCTCCGTCATACAAGATTCTTCAAGAATATTGATGGACTGAAGGCACATATGGAGAAACATGCGGATATCTTACGTCCGAAGTTCGAGGCAGTTTTAAATGCATTTGATCAGGAGCTTACAGGGCTGGAGATTGGTTCGTGGGTAAAGCCACTCGGTGGATATTTCATTTCCTTTGATGCACTCGAGGGCTGTGCAAAGAAGATCGTTGCAATGTGTAAGGATGCAGGTGTGGTACTGACAGGCGCCGGTGCAACCTATCCGTATGGCAAAGATCCAAAAGACAGCAATATCCGTATTGCTCCATCGTTCCCATCTGTGGAAGAGATGGAAGCAGCATCGAAGATTTTCGTGCTTTGCGTGAAGCTTGCAAGTATCGATAAGTATCTGGAAGCATAAGCTTGCCAGGGCAATTAGAGAGAGAGTATTCAAATCCCGGTGTGAAAGCACCGGGATTTTTTGCATAGATTTAACAGTATTATGATGGTTTTATGATAGAACCGGGTGATAGTATCTGATAGGATCATTCATAATTGGGAAGTATATGCGATCGTGAACAGCTTTCCGGATATTGGTGATTGTTGTTTGGTAATTGGTGTATCAGGATACGGAGAATGAGATATGTATGATGATGAAAGAAAAATTTTGACAGACCGGTTAGATAAACCGGTGATCCATAACCGGAAAAAAATCAGAGATAAATACAGACAGGATATACAGACGATGGGGCAAAAACAGCATATCAGTACTGCGGAAGACATGAAACTTCGCGAGATGTTACTCAGTCCGCAGAATAAGGTGGAGGACACACGAAATGAAAAAAATGGATGTGCGCTCTTATTGTTCCTTGAAATATTTTTTACCATTGCGGTATTGATTGCCAGTCTTGCTGTGACGGTTATGCCGCAGGCACCTTCCGGACGGACGATGGCGGATGCGATATCAACGTTCTTCTTTATAGAGATCCCTTTGTGGTTACCATTTTTGATCATCATGAACAATCACGGTAAAATAAAAAAGGCAGTTGAAAAGGGAAATTTTGAGAAATATAATTTTCAGATTCGGGAAAAGGTATATCAGTTGTTTTCGGGGGAAGATTATGTAGTAACAAATCATTATATTGAGATTGCAGGCATGTATGTACCGATCCGTGAAAACCTGATTACAGGTCTTACTTGTTGGCAGACAATCTCTGTTGTGCTGGTCGAATATAAGGGAACGTATTATTTTTCATATCTTAATGAAAATGTGTTTTACAATGATAACGAAGAAGATCTTTGGTGGAATGATTTATCACGAAAAAAGACATACTAATTCCACAAATAAATGGAGGAATTCGTATGAAGGATCGAATCGAGACATTGAAGGAATATTTGAAGCGGCTTGGAAATGGAGAACCGCTGGAAGCAGTAAGAAAAGATTTTGTGGAAGTATTTAAGGATGTTGATCCTGCGGAGATCATGAAGGCAGAACAGGAGATGCTTGCGGAGGGAACACCGCTTTTGGAGGTGCAGAAGCTGTGTGATGTACATGCCGCACTCTTTCATGGAAAGACGCGGGAGGAACAGATTGCGAATGCAGAAAGGGCAGTGCATGCGTCGGTGTTACGGGAAGAACGGGAGTCAAAGACGCGGGAGCTAGCACAGGTCAAAGGACATCCGCTGTGGCTGTTTGCAAATGAGAATGGTGCTTTTGCTATGCTGTTAGAACAGGCAGAGGAGAAAATCAAAGATGGCAGTGCAAATAAGAAGACGTTGGAATCATTGCGAGGCATCTCCACTCACTATGCGAAGAAGGGAGATCTTCTGTACCCGGTTTTGAATGTGCGGTATGGGATATCCGGACCGGCAAGTGTGATGTGGACGGTTGATGATGAGATCCGGGATGAAATCTCATTTCTTGCGAAGATGAATGATAAAGAATCCGAATGGCAGGAGCGGTTTGCAACGGTAGTAGCACGGGCACAGGAAATGATCTACAAAGAGGCAAATATTTTGTTCCCGAACTGTGCGGCGAATTTCACGGAGGAAGAGTGGATCGGCATCTACCATGACCAGAAGGATTATGCGGTCTGTTTTGGCGTGGAGCCGGAGATCTGGAAGAAGGCAGAGGATAACCAATATGTGCCGGAGACGTCGCTTACAGATACGGAAATCCGCATGCCGGGCGGGCATCTGACGATTGCACAGCTGATCGCGCTTCTGAATACAATTCCGATGGAGATCACATTTGTGGATGTGGACAATTTCAATCGTTTCTTCAATGAAGGACCGAAGGATTTCAAACGTCCGGGTATGGCAATCGACCGTGAAGTGTTCTCCTGTCACCCACCGAAGATTGAATCGACCGTGCGAAGAATTATTGGAGAGTTCCGTGCAGGGGCATTGGACGAGGTTCCAATCTGGATGGACAAAAACGGAAAATGCATGCTTGTGAAATACATGGCGGTACGGGATAAAGAGGGGAAGTATCTCGGCACACTGGAGCTCGTGCAGGATATGGGATTTGCAAAGGAGCATTTTCAGCCGGAAAAGCGCCAGGAGGAGATATGGTAAGCGGAGAAATGGGGATATCGTAAGCGGAGAAATGGCTTGTATATGCGGCACGTAAATGATAAAATCTGATGTATATGCCAGGAATAAATGTACGGCTTAAAATAGGAGAAATCAGATGAAAATTACAATCATTGCAGTGTCCGTATCTGCACTTTCACAGATCCAGATATTTCAAAAAGAATATGCAAAAAAATACTCGGAGGATGCAATTGATTTTGCGGTCTTTTATGTGGCAGGAATGGAAAACAAATATCTGATGCATCCGGAGATTCTGGAGAATGCAGTCCGTGAGGCGGATGTTGCAATCATTGACCTGATGGGCGTTTCAGAGGCGCTGCGGGAGATTGTCAGACGTGGGCTGGAGAATTGCCGGGGACAACGGATTGTGATTGGTAACGAATTGCGAGAATATCTGCGTCTCGGAACATTTTCCATGGAAGCAATGGGTAAAATGATGAAGTCCTCCCAGAAGAAACCGCTGACAGGAGATGTGTCTGAGGAGGAAACTAACCAAGCGGATACGAAGGAAAACAAAAAACCGACAGCCAGTGCGTTAGAGAAGATGCGCCGGATACGAAGAATGGCGATGATCCTTGGCAATGTCCTTCCATTTGGTATGACAAAGGATATGAAGCAGGTGTTTTTGCTGATGGACTATTGGCAGCAGGCAACCTACACGGATATAGAATCATTCTTCTATCTGATTTTACGAAGATATTGCGGCAGGAGCTTTCTGCCGAAGGAAAAGCCTTGTACGATGCGGTACGGAATCTATCTGAAAGATCCGTTTTCACTTGCATGCGAAGATACGCTCGAGAAATATTGGAAGAAAAATCCGTATGACAAAGGCAGGGATACGATAGCATTTTTGTTTTACGGACATGCATATCCGAACGATTATCTGCCAATCGTGCGTATCATTTGTGAAAAATTAAGAGAAAAATATAACATACTTCCGATTGCATTCTCACAGAATGAGGATCGTGATCAGGAGAAATTAAAGAGTTATCTCTGCCAGAAGAAGTACCCGGTATCCGCGGTGATCAATACGATGCCATTCCGGCTTGGGGCAGGTCCGATGGGCGGAAACGCAGACGGTGCAGTGCAGATTCTGAAGGAACTGCAGGTGCCGTATATCAAGCCATTCTGCCTGACGAAAATCACAGAGCAAAGATGGCAGGAAGCATCCGCGGTCAATCCGGGCGAGTTCCTGATCAGTATGTTGCTGCCGGAATTAGATGGGGGAATCCTCACGTTTCCGGTTGGCGTGATGGGTGATGCGACGGTATCAGAATTGCAGCCGATCACAGAACGGATTGATACACTTGTGGCACGGCTGGAAGGATATCTGAGGTTACAGAAGCTGGCAAATCAGGATAAGAAGCTGGCGTTCGTGTTCTACAATTACCCGCCGGGCGAAAGCAATGTTGCATCCGCGGCATTTCTTGATACCTTTGCATCAGCGGCAGAAGCTTTGAAGCAGTTAAAACAGGCGGGATATCAGGTGGAAGCCCTGACGGCTGAACAGCTTCGGGAGGCGTTCGTTATGGATGGAAACTGCAATGCGCCACAGTGGAGCGACGAGGCCGAGGCTGCGATTACATACAGGCTGGATGGAGAGGACTATCCAGTGAAGGGGATTCGATGTGGAAATGTATTTCTTGGGTTACAGCCGTTGCGGCAGGACGGAGACAGTAAAGCGGATATCATCGAGAACTACCATGACCGGAATCAGGAACCACCGAAGGCATATCAGGCATTTTACCATTATATAGGGGAAGAATTTGGCGCGGATGCAGTGATTCATTTCGGTACACACGGGACTTTGGAATTCCTGCCGGGTAAGGACAATGGCATGATGGGACAATGCTGGCCGGACCGTTTGATCGGGACAGCTCCGCATTTTTATTATTACTATATCGGGAATCCTTCGGAAGCGATGATAGCCAAGCGGAGAACGCATGCTACGATTATCAGTTATCAGGCACCTGCTTTGAAAAAAAGCGGAATATATGGTGAATTGCAGGAATTAAAAGAGACGATTGCTGAGTATAGGGAGAGTATGCAGAGTGCACCGGAACGCTGCGATGATCTGATGAACCAGATTGACCATCTGGCAGAGACATGTGGATGTACAGGGGATCTTGAGCAGATTGAGGAATATTTGTATGAATATGAAAATAGTCTGATCACGGATGGCTTGCATGTGATGAATGCGGAGGAGGCACAGGGACTTTTACATGCCTTAGATGGGGAATATGTCCCTGTTGGAACTGCGGGAGACGTGGTGAAAAATCCGGATATCCTTCCATCCGGGCGGAATCTTGTGCAGTTTGATCCGCGGTTGGTTCCGACGAAGACGGCGTATGAGCGGGGCGCGAAGGCCGCACAGCTTGCCGTGGAACAATATAAAAAGCAGACAGGCAGCTATCCAGATACGACAGCCGTGATTCTCTGGGGATTGGAGACATCCAGAAGTCAGGGCGAGACAGTCGGGCAGATCTTATATTATCTGGGACTCCGTCTAAGGACGGACCGTGCGAGCTTTGATGACCGTCTGGAGATTATTCCGCGGGAGGAGCTTGGAAGACCGCGTATGGATGTGGTGATCCATATGTGCGGATTCTTCCGGGATATGTATCCGAATCTGGTAGATAACCTGAATGAAATGCTACAACAGATTCTTGCGTTGGATGAGACGGACGAGGAAAATTATTTTGCGGCAAATACAAGAAAATTGGCACAGATATTGATGAAAGAGCAGGGAATGGACGAGACACGGGCATGGGAGATGGCGTCCTGCCGGATCTTCGGCCCGAAGGAGGGAGAATATGCGACGCGTCTTACGGATGTTGTGAAAAAAGGAAGCTGGAAAGCAGCGGAGGAGCTTGGAACAGGCTTTACAGCGGATCTTTCGTATGCGTATTCGTACCGGCACAGAGGCGAGGCAGCAGCCAGCGTACTGAAACATCAATATGAAAATGTAGACTACATCTCGCAGATACGGAACAACGTGGAATATGAACTCACCGATCTCGATCATTATTATGAGTTTTATGGTGGACTTTCCAAGGCGGTGGAAAACCAGAAGGGCGAAAAGCCGGTGATGCTTGTCGCAGATACCGTCGGGGAAGATGTCAAGGTGCAGGATATCCATGAGGCGTTGAACCGGGGAATCCGGACACGTCTGTTGAATCCAGCATGGATCGAGGGTATGATGCGGCATACCTATCATGGCGTGCAGCAGATAGAGAAGCGGTTTGAAAATGTGATGGGATTTGCGGCATCGACGGATGCAGTGGACAGCCAGACATTTTCGGAGATGACGCGTTGTTATGTGGCGGATGAAGAACTGCGCAGGCAGATGACAAAGAGTAACAAATGGGCGTATATGAAGATGATGGAACGCCTTATGGAAGCAAATCATCGAGGGTATTATCAGGCAACCGAGGAAGAGTTAGAATCGATCCGGGAGGCTTATATCGAGGCAGAAGGAGAGGCAGAGGAGTAAGATGCAAAGGAAAAAGATAGACAATGTATATCCGTTCACGGCGATTGTCGGTCAGGAGAAGATGAAGGAAGCAATCGTGTTGAATCTCATCAATCCGGCACTCGGCGGTGTACTAATCCGGGGACAGAAGGGAACTGCCAAGACGACTGTCGTCCGTGCAATCCCGAACCTAATGCGGAAGCTGAAAATCGTGGAGATTCCTGCAAATGCAACCGAGGATCGTGTTGCAGGAACGATCAATATTGAGGCGGCATTGAAGGATGGAGAGAAGAAATTTGAGCCGGGACTTCTGAAGGAAGCAGACGGAAATATCCTGTATGTTGATGAGGTAAATCTGCTTGATGATCATATCGTGGATCTGCTCTTAGATGCAGCGGCAACGGGCAGAAATACAGTGGAGCGGGAAGGAATCTCCTGTACGCATGCGTCAAAGTTCATATTGATCGGATCGATGAATCCAGAGGAGGGAAATCTTCGACCTCAGCTGCTCGACCGTTTCGTAATGGTAGTGGATGTGACAGCAGAGGAGGATGTAGATAAGCGAATCCAGATTGTCAAAAACCGGCTTGCCTATGAACAGGATGCATCGGTATTTTGTAAGAGATTCGAGGAACGTCAGGCACATCTGCGCACGAAGATCGACAAAGCCAGAGCACTTTTGCCAGAGGTGACAATGAGCCGGGAACTTCTGCGCCTGTCCGTGGAGATCTGTATTGCCTATGGTACAGACGGACACCGCGCAGATATCGGAATCGTGAAAACAGCGAAGACGATCGCTGCATATGAAGGAAGAAAACGGGTAAAAAAGGAAGATATCTCCAGAGCGGCACAGTATGTATTGCCGCACCGTATGCACAAAAATCCGTTGGATAACGGGCAGATGAATCCGGAGATGATGGAACAGATATTGTCCCGAAAAGGAGAAAAACGTGAATCGGAGACATCCGGGGAGGGAGACTAGACTCTGCGAAGCAGAAAAATGTGGATATGCAGGAGGAAATATTTCTCCCGGTTGAGCAAAGTGGAAGGGAACGCTCGATTATAGAAGTACTAGATGAGATGATGGCATCTCTGGAGCTTCCGTTTTCGCAGAAACGTGCGGCACAATTAAAGATAAAAAAAGGAAAGCACAGTGGATCTGTGGTGCCATCCGAAGCAGAAAGGAAAATGTGCGGCCTTTCGGATGTTGATATCCCGGCGACGATCCGGACAGCCGTGGAACGTGGAAGCCACATGGAGAAAGACGGACTTCAGGGACAGATCATGCCAGAAGATCTGCGTATGAAACGATATCGCAACAAGAAGCACAGTACCGTACTTTTTGTTGTGGATGCCAGCCGGTCGCAGGGTGCGAACAAACGCCTTGCATTTGCAAAAAGCGCAGTGATGGCAATGCTTGAAAAAGCCTATTGTGACCGCGACCGGGTGGGACTAATCTTATTTGGAGATAAGCATGCCACGGTGAAGCTGCCATTTACAAAGAGCGTGGATGTCGCGGCAGAGAACATGCGGGAGCTGAAAGCAAAGGGCAATACACCACTTGCGATGGGGCTGCGTTTGGCAGAACAGGTACAGTTGACGGATCGCCGCAAATATCCGGAGGATATCCATCTCACTGTGCTGATCACAGATGGCAAGTCCAATTATGATACAGAACATGGGAATCCGGTAAAGCTGGTGTATCAGGCAGCGGAGGATTTGAGGAAAAATGAGTTGCCGCTTCTGGTGATTGATACCGAAAACAGTATATTCGGAATGGGAATCGGAGCGAGAATCGCAGAGCTTGCAGATGGTGCATATGTGAAATGTGCAGAGTAACTGGATGGAGCCAGACGATAAGAAAGTTGAAAAAGAAATGAACAAGATCGAAGAATATTACAATAAATTCAATGAGGAAAAACGATTAAATTCCAGACATGGGCAGATCGAGTACCGCATCACGATGAAATATATTCATGATTATCTGGATGTGCGGATGCAGGAATTGAAGGTTACGAACCGGGAAGATATTAAGATTCTTGATATCGGTGCCGGAACCGGACGTTACAGTGTGTCGCTCTGTGAGGAAGGCTACGATGTGACGGCTGTGGAGCTGGTGAAGCATAATTTGGGAATATTGAAGCAGAAAAACAGCAATGTGCATGCGATGCAGGGAAATGCGCTGCATCTGAAGAAGCTGGAAGATAACACCTATGATCTGACACTCCTCTTCGGTCCGATGTATCATCTGATGACGAAGGAGGAGAAGATTCAGGCGCTCTCCGAAGCGAAGCGTGTGACGAAGCCGGGCGGAATTATATTGGTCGCCTATGTGATGAATGAGTATGCCGTGGTCGTATATGGTATTCAGGAGAACCATTTGGAGGAAAGTGTGAAGAATGGAACACTGGATGCGTCATATCATACGGTACCTGCGGAGGATAGTCTGTATGCATTTGAACGGATCGAGGACATTGACGGCTACAACGAAGCGGTTGGATTAAAGCGGGAGAAGATTCTATCACCGGATGGACCAGCCAATTATATCCGGCCATTTGTGAATCAGTTAAGTGAGGAGAGCTACGAGCTTTTCGTGGCATATCAGTTGAAGGTGTGTGAACGGCCGGATCTGATCGGAGCAGGAGCACATACGGTGGATATACTGAGGAAGTAGAGGAGAAGAAAGAATGGAACAAGGAAGCCTGCCGGAGCGCTATCTGTCGCGTTCGGTGATTAAACATATACGAAGATTGAATCCGAAGCTTTCGATATCGGCAGCAGTCGGAAATGATTATGCAAACCTGCACGGAAGCGTAAGTGCAGATGGTATCGGAGATACACCGTGGATCGCGTGGGTGAAAGCGATGAATAATTTTGCGTGCTCCGGCGGACAGATCGAGGGTGCACGTCTTACGATGCTTCTTCCACAGAATGTAAAGGAATCATGGATCAAAGGCTATATGGCGGATTTCAATTCTTATGCAGAAGCAAAGGACATACAGATCTTAGGTGGTCACACCCAGGTGTCTGAAGTGTTTGCGCGGGCGCAGTTTGTTGTGACAATGCTTGGAACAGCGAGCGAGCACCATGCAAATAAAAAGAAAATCAAACCGGGCTATGATATCGTAATGGTCGGACAGGCAGGCTTGATGGGCGCGGATATAATCCTGAGGGAAAAGCGGGAAGAACTGCATACGCGGTTCCCGGATTTCTATCTGGATATGGCAAGCGTCAAGGAAGATGCGTATAGCATTGCGGACGTGGCACGTAGGATTGCGGATTCCGACATGGATATCTGCTATATGCACGATGGCTCATCCGGTGGTGTCTATGGTGCCCTGTGGCAGATGGGCGTCTGGATGGATAAGGGCTTTGAGGTACAGCATGTGGATATACCAATCCGGCAGGAGACAATCGAAATCTGCGAGTTCTTCAATATCAATCCGTATCTGCTGGATGCAACCGGCTGCCTGTTTGTAGTCGTGGAAGATGGAGAGAAGCTGGTGGAATATCTGTCAGAACAGGAAATCGAATCCGTCGTGATCGGTGTTGTGACAGAGAAAAAAGAGAAGCTGATTGTGGTAAATGAACTGGAACACCGATGTCTGTCTCCGGTAAATGGGGATGAGATACATAAGGTGTTGTAAATGAGAACAGGTGAACTTACAAATGAGTAACAAAAGAGGAAAACAACTGAACAAATATGTACCGGACTATGTGTTATATGATCTGGAGACAACCGGAATCGCTGCAAACTACGATGAGGTAATTGAAATCTCAGCCGTGAAGGTGCGCGGCGGTAAAATCATCGATGAATTCAGCACACTTGTTAATCCGGGACGAACGATTCCGTATGGCGCGAGTGCGGTCAATCACATCTATGACGAGATGGTGGCAGATGCACCGGAGTTTGAAGAAGTGTTACCATTGTTCCTTGCATTTATCGGAAACGATATTCTGGTTGGACATAATATTGCCTCGTTTGATATGAAATTTCTGTATCGGGACTTCGAGAAATATATGGGTGTGGTACTTCCAAATGATTTCGTGGATACATTGCGCCTTGCAAAAATCGTATTCCCGGATTGGAAGCATCGGAGACTGGGTGATCTTGCGAACTATTATGGCATCTCTACGGTGGGTGCGCACCGTGCACTGACAGACTGTAAGATGAACCAGAAGGTATTTGAATTACTTGGAAAAGAATTGTCTGGGGCAGGAACGATGGATGTACGGCAGAATGTCAAGATTTGTCCGAAATGTGGAATGATGATGGTAAAACGAAAAGGAAAATTCGGCGAGTTCTGGGGCTGTAAGGGATTTCCGGATTGTCGTTATACGGAGAATATCTAAGGCGCGGATAAGGGGAAACAGCAGGTTGCTTTTATCGTAAGCGGTTGTCTGCTAAGATAGCATCATGTTGGACAACCGAGAAGATTGATCTGTCAGTGCTGTGGCATGCCGCTCGAAGATGAGATTATCGGGCATGACCGGGATGGGGCAATGAATGAATCGTATTGCAAATGGTGCTATGCAGATGGCATGTATACATACAGCAATATGGATGATTTGATCGATGTTGCAGTCAAGCACATGGTGACGGATGAATTCCCGGAGGAACAGGCGCGTGCTTATATGAAAGATCTGTTTCCGAAGCTGGATTATTGGAAGCGGTATGATGAACTGAGCGACGGTGGACAGTTCGACAAATTCAAAAATCAGTTGATAAAGGAGATCAATGATCTTCACATCGAAGGATTACCGAAGGTAGACAAGCTGAATGCACTTGTCGGACAGTATGTGAATCTGGCGTATCCGCTTCCAAGCGGGGAGACGGTAAAATTCTTAGATGATCAGAAAACGTATCTTGGCAATCAGTTGGAATGTGAGTTTGGCGGAGGCCGGTATTTCGGTGTGCTTGCAGGCATGGATTTTATTTTGGTGAGTACCTATGATGCGAGAGGTGAGAATCCGGAGCTGGTCGTATATAAGAAACGGTAATGATGAATAGAAGCGTTAGTGAAGAGCCGAGTGATCGGCTCTTTATTATATGCTTTATTTTTTTGAATTAAATTATGTCTATACCATATTTACACAAACTAAAACTTTGTTTAAAATAAAGTGATGATTAGTTTTAATAAGACTTAAAATACTATATTCTAGGAGTGATGAAGATGAGTACGTTTATAAAAAAGTGTAGAGAAGAAGCGGGGCTTACGCAGGCTCAACTGGCGGAAAAGATGGATGTATCTGTTGTGGCAGTACAAAACTGGGAAAGGGGGAAGACAAAGATTAATCTTGACAGATATATGGATCTGGCAGCGGTTTTTAATGTTCCGGTAGATCGGTTGATAAAGGAGGTGCTTATAGAACAAGACAAAGTTTGCAAGGATAGATGGCCGGATTTTTTGTTTGATAAAGAAACAAATGATATAGTAAATACTTTGCATCTAAATCTTGCGCAACAAAATTTATTTGGGCTTCTTTATATCTATGGAGCAGAATATTTGGAGAAAACACGAATTGATGTGGATGACTTTAATGCGGATTTAAAGAAGATACCATATGGATTTATAGATAAGGTTGGAAGTATCCAGTTTATGAATCAAGCTGAGGGATTACATAAGGTTATCAAATATTTGAAGACCGATTTTTTGATGAAAGTGTTAAGACAGAATCCAGAAGCAGAGTTCAATATAAGGAAACTAACTAAAAATCTTATATGTGAATTCATTGATTGTGGATACAAGTCTGCAGATGAGTCATCAGAATTTGAAGAAGGATATGAAGGAGAGGAGCAGTTATATTTTCATATTTGCATGTGTAAGGCGGAAAAATTGTTACCTGTATTGGAAGAAAATGGTCCTGTTCATTTAACAGATGGTTGGTGGTCACGACCTGTAAGGGATGATATTCCGGAAAAATTATTGAGTGAATATCTGAAGTATTGTAAATATAACCCTGAGCTGTTTAAAGAAGGATACTATAAGAAGGAGTATAACGTTATACGGATGATACAGGGACTTGAAGCAGTGACAGATTATAAAAATGTGGCATCTGGGGATGAGGAAGAAAAGTGGATGTGGAGTATCAATGAGAAAGGAAGAAAATTATTAAAATGGTTTAGGGAGTAACGAAATTCGTTACAATCTGTGATTATAAGAAAAGGGGAATTTTATGGAAAAAAAAGAAAAATATGATGCAGAATATATTAGTTACATTGAGTCAGGGGAGTCAGCGGCTGTATTTGTGGCAAGAGATATCGTTAAGTCAATTAATACGACTGGGAAGTGGATTGATATTGTAGATCTTAAAGATCGCAGAAAATATGTGGGAAGATGGGACTTTGAGTATTTTATAATTGAGTTATTTCCAAGGAAAAGGTCTCCCAAATATCCAGCAGGGATGGACAATGAAGGTAAAAAATATATAACATGGCAAACTGCTCATATTGACATATCAGAACAAAGAGCAGAAGGATACAAAGGTACAAGATTTAAGATATGCCCGAAACTTGTAAAGCGAAATAAAGATAAGAATAAGAAACCAAAGTGGGACTATGATATTTTGTCAATCACACGCTTATGACGGGATAATATTTTTCAAAAATGTGTTTGTGAAGAGCCGAGTGATCGGCTCTTCTTTGCATTTCGTCTGAAAAAGATAGAATTACGATACAATCCGGTGTATAATTTAAAGATACATAAAATGCAGGAATATGTATGGATATGATGCGGGGTAAAAGGCAGATTTTCATGCATCCGATATCAGAGAAGCGAATGAAGAATTAGGGAGGGATTTACAGATGAAGAAGAAATTACTGACTGTAATGATGGCTGTGATGATGGCGTTTTCATTATCCGGCTGTGGCAATGACGTCATCGTGGATGTCGTGACGAACGATGTAGAAAGTGGAAGCAATCAGACAGATGTTTCTAACTTAGGAACGGCGCAGGGAGAGCAGACAGCATCGGCACAAGTGGCAGAGACCAATCCGGCAGGACTTAAGACGATCCCGTTAGAGAATGTCAAGATCGGTGTGTTGTATATCGGCAGTGCATCCGATACATCGGGATATACGTATGCACACGAGCTTGGAATTCAGGGTATGATTTCAAATCTCGGACTTAAGGAAGATCAGGTTGTACGCAAGGAATCGATAGATGATGGTGATGATGTAGCAATCAAAAAAGCGTTGGATGAATGTATGGATGAAGGCTGCAACATTGTATTTACAACGAGCTGGGGTTACATGGAAGAGACCGCGGCCTATGCGGAGAAATATCCGGATGTTTATTTTGCACACGGAACCGGATATATGAGCAATGGAAGCAATTTTACAAATTATTTTGGAAGAATCTATTAGGCGAGATATCTGTCCGAGCTGGTAGCGGGCATGAAGACGAAAAGTAATTTGATCGGGTATGTATCTGCGATGGGCAGCGACAACAGTGAGTGTACCGGTGGTATTGATGCATTTGCAATGGGTGTCGAGGAAGTCAATCCGGATGCGAAGGTGCTGGTGGCAGTGACGAACTCCTGGTTTTCTCCGGATGACGAGCAGGCGGCTTCCGATGCATTGATTGGCAAGGGCTGCGATGTGCTGGCACAGCATGTAGATACGACAGCTCCCCAGACTGCATCCGAGAAAAACGGAACATGGGCGATTGGATATAATTCCGATATGAGTAAAGAGACACCGGATGCAACGCTGACATCGGTTATCTGGAACTGGAGTGCGTATTACACCTCCTATGTAAACAGTATCGTCAATGCGACATATGATGGTTCGAATTATTATGGCGGTATGGATGAAAGTCTGGTCGGACTGACAGGATTATCTTCTCTGTGTGAGGATGGAACACAGGAGAAAGTAAATGAGATGCAGCAGAAGATTTTATCCGGCGAATTCGGCGTGTTTGACGGAGAAATCCTTACCAACGATGGAACCGTGATCGGAGAAGAAGGAAAGACGCTGGATGATGCGACGATTACCGGTAAGATCAACTGGTATTATCACAATGTGGAAGTCGTAGATTGGAAATAGGGGGGATAGCCGTGAAAATATTTCGCAATTTGAAGCTGCAGTACAAGATGCTTATACTGGCTATCATTCCGGTACTCGTCATGGGTATTGTAGCGATTCTCATTAGTAATACAGTCGTGAAAAATAAACTGCTGGATGATGCGAAGCAGAAACTGAAAGCGACATCGAATGCCGTGCTTGCGGCGTATGATCAGAATGCCGGAGATTATTTTGTAAATGCGACCGGGGATGTGTGGAAGGGTGCTTACAACGTATCGCTGTCTACGCCTTTTATCGATGATATTGCTGCAAAAACCGGGATTGAGGTTACATTCTTTTACAACGACACGCGACTTGTGACATCATTAAAGGATGCGGACGGGAAGCGGATCCTTGGTTCTAAGGCAGGCGATTTCCTTGTGGAAAATGTCCTGCAGGATGGTAATGAGGTGTTTACCAATCGTGTGCTGGTAGATGGTACTTTCTATTTTGGATATTATGTGCCGGTGCACCAGAATAACAGTGATGAGATCATCGGTATGGTTTTCGCCGGAATGCCGGTCAAGGAGATATATGCGAGCCTGAATCTGATTACCATGATTTTTACAGTTGCGATTGTTGTTATACTGGTAATCGCGGTCATCGGATGTCTGCTTGTTTCCAGAGGAATCGCAAAGAGTATCCGGAACAGTATGGACGTGGTAAAACAGATTTCGGAAGGCAATCTCAATGTTGAGATCGAGCAGAGTATGTTGGATAGAAAAGATGAGGCGGGAGCTTTGTCATGTAATACGCAGACACTTATCGACAGCTTATCTGCGATGATTGGCAAGATCAGCAACAATACCATGACCTTGAATGCATCTTCCGAGGAGATGAATGCGGCTGCCGGACAAGCAGGCAATGCGGTTGGAAATATCAACGATGATCTGCACAATATGCTGACCGGAGCTGTCGAGCAGACCGGCAACGCGCAGAATATCAAGAACAGCATTCACAATATGAATATTCATCTGGAAAAGACGCTCGGGGAAGTGGATCACCTTTCCGATGAGACAAAAGCGATGCTTGATGCCAGAAATGACGTGGATAAATCGTTGAACCAGCTCGATGCTTCCAACCAGGATGTTATGACCGAGGTTGAGAACATCCAGAAGCAGACGCAGCAGAATAATGAATCCGTGGAAAAAATCATTGCCGCAGTTAGTTACATCTCCGATATTGCAGATCAGACAAACCTTTTATCTCTGAATGCATCGATTGAAGCAGCCAGGGCAGGTGAAACCGGTAAAGGCTTTGCTGTAGTCGCAGAAGAGATTGGCAAGCTGGCAAACCAGAGTAATGAAGCATCGACAGAAATATCCGAGCTGGTGAATCTGTTAAGCTATAATTCCAGCCAGACAATGGATATTATGGACAGCGTACAGGATGCTATGAATGATCAGACGAAGAAGCTGGTTGAAACTGCCAATATATTCAAGCAGTTACAGGAGCATGTATCTCATGTTGCAGATGGTGTGGATGTCATTCGTGATGCAACTGTACAGTTAGGCAAAGAAACCGATGAAATCGGAAAAGATATCAAGAACTTAAGTGACATCGCACAGAGAAATGAGGATACGGTTAAGGGAACGATTTCCTTTAGCGATGAGGTGCTTGGCACAGTAAACAGTGTGACCGAGATGTCAACGGAAGTCAGCTCATCCGCTAATGATATGGCTGGCGTGGTGTCACATTTCCGTATGTAGGAAGTAAGAATATAAATAGAAAAAGAATGCAGAAGCGTTGGTTCGGAAACGAACCGGCGCTTTTTTGCGTGGTGAGCAGGAATGATTCTTTGGTTGGTATGTTCCAGGAGGGAGAAAATAATGTTTCGCGTTTGAGAAGAATGGTTAGATATTTTATTGACATTCTATCAATTGATACGATATACTATCAATTGATAGAATACTTGCGAGGGAGTGGTAGCAATCAAACTGCATATTCATTCAGATAAGAAAGTTGTTAAGATATTTCTTGAAGGACTTCCCATATAAATAATGAAAACAAAAATGAAAGGGGATATAGGGATGAATACAGGTAATCTTATTAGAAAAATTAAAATAGAGTGTCCGCTCTGTGGTAAGGTTCATGATGTTGAAGAACGGACACGTATTGCGAAGATAATTATCAAGGGCGAGAGAGTTGATTATGTAGAAAATTATTATTTTTGTTCCAATTGCGATGATGGTGAAAATGAATTTACAAATGGAAAAATGGAAAATGAAAATTTGTTGAGGGCGCGAAATGCATATAGGACGGAACATGATTTATTAACCTCTGATGGGATAATTGCAATAAGAGAGAATTATGGATTGTCACAAGTGGATCTGGCGAAATTATTGGGATGGGGAGAAGCAACCATTTCCAGATATGAGAGTAAGGCAATTCAAGATGATGCATATGACAATATGCTCAGGATTATCAAAGATAATCCGTTGATTACATTGGAAATGCTTCAGAAAAATGGTGAACAATTTACAGAAAATAAGAAGCAAAGTATAAAGCAAAAGATAATGGAAAGCCTGGATGAAGATGGAAGAGAATATCTTCAAAGACAGTCCTTGGAAAGTGAGTATGTAAATTATCAGGAACCGTGTGATGCAAATGGATATAAATTATTGGATATAGATAAGCTTGAGGCGGTTGTTTCCTATTTTGCAAAACGAGTTCATAATTTATATAAAGTAAAATTAATGAAGATGTTATGGTATGCAGATTCGCTAAGCTTTAAGCGAAGAGGTGTTTCTATGATGGGATTGGTATATAGCCATGAACCAATGGGAGCATTGCCGATAGGACATTATAAAATTGTTGGACTTGAAAATATAAAGATGCAGGAGGAGGAAGGATATGAAAATACAGCATATCATTTTCTTCCTAATGATGCCATTGATACAAGCTGCTTGTCAGATGAAGATATAGATATTCTGGATAAGGTAGTAGATAAATTTGATTCGTTTACTGCAAAGGAAATCGTTCAATATATGCATGAAGAAATGGCATATACAAAGACAAAGGATAAAGAGATTATCCCCTTTAGCTTAGCAAAGGAAATAAAGGAATTTTGAGGTGGATGCTGTTTATTGCAAAAACAATACAGATGTATTGAAATAGAAATGACTTGACATTGTAATTAAATAATAAATGGAAGTGAGGTGCCGAACATGACTGGTACAATTCAGGTCAGAGTAGAAGATGAGTTAAAGAGTAAATCAGTTGCACTATTTAAGGATTTAGGAACAGATACAACAACAGCAACCAGAATGTTTTTAACTCAGGCAGTTGTGACAAATGGATTTCCTTTTGAAATAAAAAGGCAGACAGAATCAAATCCATATTCACCTATGACGGAGACAGGAATGTTTGCAAAATTGGAAAAGTCCAGAAAACAGGAAATGTTCAGAGATGCGGATCTTGTGATTTCTGATATGAGGTCAAAGTACGGATTATAAGATAGTTTTGATGCAAGATGCAGTGGAAGATCTTGATAGATTCATCACATATTGTTTTGAGTATTGAAGGGGTGCAATTATTGGAAGAAAGATTAAATGATCAAGAAGATGTTAGCATTGAAAGCATTACAAGAATATATGTCATTGAATATTTACGCTTTCAGATTAATAAACACTTGTAGGGTTAGGTGTAGGAGGTGAAAATGACTAATTATGGCTAGAGGACTATTATTAGGTAATGGAATTAATTCACGTCTATGTATATGGGATTTATCTGTAAAAAACATTGCTGAAAGATTTAAAAAGAACGTATTAGTTTATTCAATTATAATTAATAATATTTTTGGTGTACAAATAGAAGAAGATTTTTTAAACTATTCAGAGATGACAATAAGTGAGTTAGGAATAGAGACATTAGCGGGACTTTTGTACAAGTATATAAAAGAAAATAAAAATCGGAGTTGGACAGATAACGACGAATACAGATTGCAAGATTTAATAACATGCATTTGTATAACATCAATTTTTTATGATAAGTATGGTAAAATTGGACAAGTATATGATAGAAGTAAGATGCCGTATATAGAGAATTATGATTACATATTTACGTTGAATTATATTGAATTTTGGGATAAAGAACAGAGATGTATTCATTTACATGGAAAAGTTGATTTATCAAAACTTGATAACGTGAACGATGCAATACTTGTTAGTTCCGAAAGGATGAATTTAGCAGAATATGCAAGGGCTGTCGACTATATAAGAAGAACAAATAATGTAATAGAGTTTTATCCTAATGATTTAGTATTTTCACCAAGTGATGTGAAAAAAGATAAATTAATCTGTGTAATAGGTGTATATCCTTCTGACAAATTGTATCCTGCAGAAGATTTGTTTTTATATAGACCAAAAGAATTATATGTAGAACTAGATTCAGTAGATGAACTTGATGTTTTTGGAATGTCACCATTTGGAGATGAAAGTATTATTGAAAAGATAAATGGGAAAAAATCAGTTCGCGTTTTTGTTTATAACAAAGATAAAAATGATGAGACGAAAGTATGGAAAAGTAAGTTGAAATGTAATTATGAGTTGTTGGATTCAAGTGATATGAAGTAGTAATATGTTTTTTGCTACAATTTGCATTTTTACATACATTTTCATTGAAAGGTGTAAATGCTCTGGAGACCCTGCAAAACTGCGCGGTATTTATCAAATATGAAGGAAAAATTTTATGATAAAAGTACTATTCATCTGCCACGGCAATATCTGCCGTTCCACAATGGCCGAGAGCGTGTTCACCTACCTGGTCACTCA
>OGNF01000210.1_pt1 | contig 66451 bp, 47 predicted proteins | sample 1573321 | NCBI WGS metagenome assembly OGNF01 (sample SAMEA2581911, study PRJEB24529) | metagenome | biome: Human gut stool | place: China | collected 2011 | reverse complement strand
TGTCCGGGCCACTTTCAGCGCGAAGCTCATCCCCGCGATGCCGGACCCGATAACAAGATAATCATATTTTCTTACCATAAGTCAGCCTATTGGTTTAGACCAGTGCCGGAGCCGTTTCCGGACTGTGGCACTAAAATTGCGCAAATTTAGGCAAAATCTCAGAATCTACAAAATTTCCCTCCTTTTAAAGTATAATGCGACGCCGGTTCATAATCTCACTCCGAGCCGGGCATATACGGCGGCTATGTTTTCGGCCATCCGGGAGGTGTCGAAGCGGGCGGTGTGTCTTGCGGCGCGCTGCCGCATGGCACCGAGGTCGAGGGTGCCGTCGGTGGCCGCACGCAGCGCTTCGGCCATTCCCTGCACGTCGTCGGGAGCCACGTAGATGGCCGCGTCACCGCCGGCTTCTTCGAGGCAAGAGCCGGTGGCGGCTATCACCGGGCGGCCGCTCTCAAGTCCCTCGATTACCGGGAGTCCGAACCCCTCGTAGCGTGAGGGGTAGGCTATGGCTTCGGCGCACTGGCAGATGCCGGGAAGGTCGGCGAATGCGGTGTCGTGGATATAGCGTATGCGGTCGGCCACGCGTAGTTCTTCGGCCAGCTTCTTCATCTCGGCGAGGTAAGGTGTGGCACGGCCTACAACCACGAGTTTCAACTCTTCGGGCAGCCACGGTAGCGCGCGGAGGGTAAGCTCAAGGTTCTTGCGGCGCTCGATAGTGCCCACTTGCACTATGTAGCGCTGCGGAAGGGCGAGACGGCGCCGTACATCCTCTTTCTCGGTGTCGCTCCACTGCCTTTTGAACTGCGGCGCGCAACCCTGGTAGATGACGTCTATTTTCTCCTCCGGGACGCCGTAGAAGCGCATTATGTCGCGTTTGGTGCACTCGCTGATGGCTATCACTCGGTCGGCGAAGCGGCACGAACAGCCGTATTTCCAGTCGTACAATTTGCGGTCGATGACGCTGTAACACTCCGGCATCGTGCGGTAAATAACGTCATGCACGGTGACGACCGACGGTATCCCCGCCTTGCGGATGGAGAGGGGCAACTCGTTGCTAAGTCCGTGGTATAAAGTCACTCCGTCGTTGCGTAGCTGCGCCGGGAGTCCCCATGTACGCCACACGGCGGCGGGTTCTAAAGGATGCTTCACGGGGAGTTCGAAACGCACCTTAGGACGCTGGCGTAGCGTTGCGAGACGTGCGTTGTCGCGGAGTCGTGGGGTATAGGCGCGCATCTCCACGTCGGGGAAAGCTCCGGAGAGCTCTTCGAGTACGAGGCGCGAATAGTTGCCGAGACCTGTCATATTGCTGACAGCGCGTTTGCCGTCAAATCCAATTATCATAGTCCGAAGTTTTAGACCACAAAATTAAAAATAAAAATCGAGATCGCCGAACCGCACTCAGAAAAATTACGGGATGCAAATAATTCGTATCCGATAAAAGAAATTTCAAAAACCAAATTTTATGCGCTCTCAGTTTCTTGGGTGAGCTATGCTAAGAAAGTACCTCAGTTGTCTTGGTTTAGGTATTTTCCGGTGTATAATAGGAAAATGAAGGTGGATAATCGTTGGCTGACGGGCTGGGATAGGTGATTTTGGGATTCTCGGTGGAGTTAAGATGTCTTGAGTTGGGGGTAAATACTTTAAATTCAGTGAGATATAAAGGTTTTAAACATCCCTGGAAATTTCGGTCAGAAAAATCTGCTTTGGTACGGAAATTTTATTTTCGCTGAGTTTTTCCGTTTTTCAGGAATTTTTGTATCTTTGCGGTCGGAATTTCCAGTCAACTTTCATAAATACATTTATGACAATAGAATTTTTTACCGAGGGCGTCGCGATGCCCGCACTTGACTACGACAGCGTGCGCCGTTGGATTGCCGACGTGGCGCGCGAGCACTGTTTCGGGGTAGGGCAGCTCAACTATTGCTTCTGCAATGACGCCTATATCCTGAAGACCAACGTAGACTTCCTCGGCCACGATTATTACACTGATATAATAACGTTCGATTATACGCACGACGGCCTTGTGGCCGGTGACATTGTAATTTCGCTTGATACCGTGGCGTCTAATGCCGCCGGCCTCGGTCAGGAATACTGCCGCGAACTTCTGCGTGTCATCATCCACGGTGTGCTGCACCTTTGCGGCATCGATGATAAAGGTCCCGGCGAGCGCGAAATTATGGAATCACACGAAAACGCGGCCCTCGCAATGTGGGACGCCCTCAGTTGATTGATTATGAAATTTGATTTTGATGTAGTGGTGATAGGGGGCGGTCACGCCGGGTGCGAAGCTGCTCATGCGGCGGCATGTCTGGGTGCGAAGACGCTGCTTGTTACCTCCGATATGAACCGAATTGCGCAGATGTCTTGCAACCCTGCAATCGGCGGCATCGCCAAGGGGCAGATAGTGCGCGAAATCGATGCCCTCGGCGGCCTTACAGGCCTTATTACCGATGCTTGCAGCGTGCAGTTCCGTATGCTCAACCGCTCGAGAGGTCCGGCCGTGTGGTCGCCGCGCGCGCAGTGTGACCGTACGCGTTTTATTGACGAATGGCGCCGACACCTCGATGCGACTCCAAATCTTGATATTTTTCAAGATACTGTAAATCAGCTAATTATAGAGAACAGGGAGGACGCTCTTCCGAGGGTTACAGGCATTGTTACATCGCTCGGTGTCAAGTTTTCGGCCAAGAAGGTAATCCTTACGGCGGACGCATCTCCGAACAAGCCTCATACGGCCTTACGGAACAACTCGTAAAACTCGGTTTCACCACCGACCGCATGAAGACCGGAACGCCGGTCCGTATCGACGGCCGCAGTATAGATTACAGCAAAACTGAGGCGCAGCAGGGTGACGACAAGGTGGCCGAAACGCTTGACGGAACACTACTCGTGGAGCGCGATTTCCACAAATTCTCCTTTGTTCCGGAGTCGCACAGAACGCTCCGTCCGCGCGATTGCTATATAGTCTACACCAACCCGGAGTCGCACTCCATATTGCGCGAAAATCTGAATCGTTCCCCGATGTACAACGGTCAGATCCATAGCATCGGACCGCGTTATTGCCCCAGCATCGAGACCAAAATAGTCACCTTCCCGGACAAGGAAAACCACCAGCTTTTCTTGGAACCGGAAGGGGAGACGACGCAGGAATTCTACGTCAACGGCTTCTCCAGTTCGTTGCCGTGGGATGTGCAGATTGAGTCGTTGCAACAGATAGAGGCTCTACGCGACGTGCAGGTTTACCGTCCTGGATACGCCATAGAATATGACTTTTTTGACCCTACGCAGCTTACGCACGACCTTCAGACCAAGCTTGTGGAAGGACTGTATTTCGCCGGTCAGGTGAACGGTACCACAGGCTACGAGGAAGCGGCGGGACAGGGGCTCATGGCCGGAATAAACGCGGCGCGGAGCCTCCGCAATCTCGCCCCCGTCATCCTCGGCCGTGACCGCGCTTATATCGGTGTCCTCATCGACGACCTAGTTACAAAAGGTGTGGACGAACCTTACCGTATGTTTACATCGAGGGCAGAATACCGCATTCTCCTGCGGCAGGACAATGCCGACGAACGCCTTACACCGCTCGGTCGCGAAATAGGGCTTGCGTCCGAGGAACGGCAGCAGTGGCTCGACACGAAACTGGAAGCGCGACAGAAACTGTTGGAATGGTGCTCGCGCCACAAGATGAAACTCTCCGGGCATAACAACGAAATACTCGCCGCGCTCGGCACTTCGCCGATGTCGGCGTCAACGAGCATTGCCGACCTGCTGAAACGTCCACAGATAAGGTTCTCACGACTTGCTACGCTTTATGCGCCGCTCAGCGAACAGATAGAAAAGATTGAGCTGCTCCGGCGTAGCGAAATAGTGGAGTCTGCCGAGATACTCATCAAGTATGAAGGATACATAAAACGTGAGCGAGAGATGGCCGACAAGATGACGCGTCTCGACTACGTGCAACTTCCCGCCGAGGTGGATTACAATTCCATGACGGCACTGAGTACGGAGGCACGCCAGAAACTCACGCGTATCCGTCCCGCCACGATAGGACAGGCTTCGCGCATTCCCGGCGTATCGCCTGCCGACGTAAGTATACTCCTGCTTCTAAAGAATCGTTGACTCAACGACTTACCTTAAATTTGTTCCACGTGGAACGCTCGGCTTCCACCTTCGTACGTCAAGAGATATGTGCAATATAATGTCAATGGGGTAGAAGCCGCAAACGATTGAAACAATAACACAATATATAACGTTACATTAATATGGAACTTGAAAATCTGAAAGAGAAAATCCGTGATGTCCTCGATTTCCCGATCAAGGGTATCGTCTTCCGCGACCTCACTACAATGATAAAGGATGGCGAGGCGCTGCATCTCTGCTCCGAAAAACTCGCCGACCTTTACCGCGACAAAGGTGTCACCAAAGTGGTGGGAATAGAATCGCGCGGTTTCATCTGTGGCTCCATCCTCGCCTATGAATTGGGTTGTGGATTCGTGCCGGCGCGCAAACCCGGGAAACTTCCTGCGGTCACCGTAAAAAAAGTCTATGCGAAAGAGTATGGCACCGATACCATCGAGATGCACTCCGACGCCATCAACGAAGACGATGTTGTCGTTATCCATGATGACCTGCTGGCCACCGGCGGCACAATGGCCGCTTGCTACGACCTGGTGAAAAGCATGAACCCTAAGAAAATATATATCAACTTCATCGTCGAACTCACCGCCCTTAATGGCCGTGAAAATCTCCCCTCCAACTGTGAGGTGACAGCACTTCTCAAGTACTGATTTATTCGGTTTCACCGTAGATTTTTAATACTGATTACGGCCGTGCCGATACCCTCTGAAAGGTATCCGCACGGCCTGTTGCCAAAAATATACACATATTACCTATGGACCTTCCCGACAAAGATATAAGTGCAAAAAACATCGGTGAATCCGAATGCATAAGTGACGGTAATCCGCAAGAGGAAAACGGGTTGGGGGCTGTTCCACGTGAAACAATCGCTCTTCCCCAGGTACCGGTTTCCTCGTCGCAATTACCGTCAGAATCGGCGGAAAATTCTGCGGAACCTGCATCGCCGTCTCCTGTCGCGCAGCAACGCCCGCATTTCGATACCGCCAGAATTATCGATGAAATGGGTGGACTGGAACTTGAAATAGTTCCGGACCGAACGCGCGATGACATCTATAACAACCGTCCCGGCAAAAACCTCCGCGATAAGATACTCGCCCTGCCGGAGAAGCCCGGCGTCTACATGTATCTTGACAAACAGGGGAGGGTGATATATGTGGGCAAGGCGAAGCGTCTGAAACGCCGTGTGTCGTCATACTTCAACCGTCGTCACGACATTACGCGCACCAACCTTCTGGTGCGCAACATCGCCGACATGCGGTTTATCGTCGTAGCATCCGAAGAGGAGGCTTTGCACCTTGAGAACGCTATGATAAAGGAGTATCAGCCGCGCTACAATGTCTTGCTCAAGGATGACAAATCCTATCCCTGGATAGTGGTCACCAACGAACTTTATCCCCGCGTCTTCATGACGCGCGACAAAGGTGAGAAGGGCCGCTATTACGGTCCCTATACCAATATCCCGGCTGCGAAAACGGTGCTCCAGCTTATCCGCGATATATACCCGCTGCGCAGTTGCCTACACCTTTTTACTCCGGAAGGCGTGAAAGGGAACAAGTACCGCCTGTGCCTCGATTACCATATAGGAAAATGCGGCGGAGCGTGTCGCGGAATGGTGACGCCGGAAGTCTATGGCGAAACCGTCTCGCAGGTGCGCAGAATCCTCAACGGCGACACCGTGAGCCTCGAGAACCACCTAAAACAGCAGATGATGAGCCACGCCGAAAAGCTGGAGTTCGAGAAAGCACACGAGCTGAAACTGAAATACGAGCTTGTGCAGAAATACAATGCCAAGAGCGTAATCCCCGTGGCGGCGACCGGCGACAACGACGTTTTCGCCTACGAGGAGGAGGGTGAATATTCCTACATCAACTTCATGCACCTGCACAACGGCGCCGTCACGCAGAGCGTGAACCTCGGTTACCGGCGCCTCTTCGGCGAGAGCCGGGAGGAGATACTCTCTATGGCCGTCATGGAAATAAAAGTGCGGTTCAACCTTGCGCCCGGGAGAGTAGTGGTACCCTTCAAACCCGACGTGGAGTTCGAGGGAATGAGCTTCGCCATCCCGCAGCGCGGCGCAGTGAAAAAGATGCTCGAGATGGCTCATAAAAACGTGCTGCAATACATTGCCGACAAGGAGAAATTGGCTGAAAAACTCAACCCCGACCGTGCGGTGGAGAAGCTGATGGAAAGGATGAAAGCCGACTTCCGACTCTCCGAGCAACCGCGGCATATAGAGTGCTTCGACAACTCCAATATCCAGGGTACGAATCCGGTGTCGAGTTGCGTTGTCTTCCGCAACGGCAAACCGTCGAAAAAAGACTACCGGCACTTCCTTATAAAGACGGTGGAGGGACCCGATGATTTCGCGTCTATGAAGGAGGCGCTGCACCGCCGTTATTCGCGTCTTATGAGCGAAGGTGAGGGATTACCCCAGCTGGTCATCGTCGACGGCGGGAAAGGGCAATTAAGCGCCGCTGTGGAGACTTTCGAGGAACTCGGCATACGCGGCAAGGTAGCGCTCATCGGCATAGCCAAGCGGCTTGAGGAAATCTACTTCCCGGGCGACTCGCTGCCGCTATATATCGACAAGAAGAGTCCGTCGTTGCGTGTGGTGCAGCATCTGCGTGACGAGGCGCACCGCTTCGGCATCACGCACCACCGCCTGCGCCGCAGCAAGTCGCAGACCGTCTCGGCCCTTGATTCGATAAAGGGGATAGGACCGGCCACGAGCCGCGAGCTGATGCGCAAGTTCAAAAGCCTGAAGCGTCTGCGCGAAGCCTCCGAAGACGCCATAGCCGAAGTGGTAGGGCCGGCCAAAGCCCGCCTCATAACCACAGCCCTCAAGCCGCGATGACGAGCTTAGGCAAGTTAGGCTTGGTTGAAACAGTTAACTTGGTAAAGTCCAGGCGGTTAGGTGCGTAAAGTGACGTTACTGAGAGAGAAAATAAGAGCCCCGGGGCGTGTGCCTCGGGGCTTGTTTATTTGTGTCTCCGCCTAAGCGGGAGGGTGGCTTAGAGCTGTTTCTTGGGCTTGATGTCGAGCTTGACGGGCTTGATCATGTTCTCCGGTGCCAGGATGATGTCGAGGTCTTCCTTGGAGAGGATGCCGTGCTCGAGAACGAGTTCGATGACACCGCGGCCTGTCTCGAGGGCCTCTTTGGCTATCTTCGTGGAGTTCTTGTAACCGATGATGGGGTTGAGGGCCGTCACGATACCGATGGAGTTGTGAACGTTGGCGAGGCACTTGTCGGCGTTGGCCGTGATGCCTTCCACGCAGCGTGTGCGCAGTGTCTCGAAGCCGTTGATCATGATGTCAACGGACTCGAAGTCGCACTGTGCGGTGACGGGTTCCATGGCGTTGAGTTCCATCTGGGCGGCTTCCGAAGCCATGGTGACGCACACGTCGTTGCCCATGACCTTGAAGCAGATCTGCGACATAACCTCGGGGATAACGGGGTTGACCTTGCCGGGCATGATGGATGAGCCGGGCTGCATGGCGGGGAGGTTGATTTCGCCGAGGCCGCAGCGGGGGCCGGAAGCGAGCAGGCGCAGGTCGTTGCTGATTTTGCTTACCTTGGTGGCGACGCGTTTCAGGGCTGATGAGTAGCCGACCATTGAGGAGGTGTCAGAGGTAGCGCCCACAAGATCGGGAGCCAGGGCGATGTCCCAGCCTGTGACTTCGCGGAGGGCTTCCACGCAGAGTTCGGCGTAGCCCGGTTCGGCGCAGATGCCCGTGCCGATGGCGGTGGCGCCCATGTTGACTGTCAGGAAGTCGTTGGCGGCCTCGTTGAGGTGTTTGATTTCATCTTCGAGGGCGGCTGCGAATCCGTGGAAAGTCTGCCCCAGTGTCATGGGGACGGCATCTTCGAGCTGGGTGCGGCCCATCTTCACGATGTCCTTGAACTCGTCCCCTTTGGCGCGGAAGGCAGCGATGAGTTTCTCGTAGTGTTTGATGAAGCGCTTGTTTGCTGCGTAGAGGCCGAGGTGGATGGCTGTGGGGTATGCGTCGTTGGTAGACTGCGAGCGGTTAACGTGGTCGTTGGGTGAGCAGTACTGGTATTCGCCGCGTTTGTGGCCCATGATTTCGAGGGCGCGGTTGGCAATCACCTCATTGGCGTTCATGTTGGTGGTAGTACCGGCGCCGCCCTGGATCATGTCGGCGGGGAACTGGTCGTGGAACTTGCCGTCGAGGATTTCGCGGCAGGCCCGGGAGATAGCCTCGAACTGCTCGTCGGTGAGCAGTCCCAGCTTGTGGTTGGCGATGGCGGCACCCAGTTTCGTGTATGCCAGACCGTTGATGAACTCGGGATAATCGTAGAGATGGAATTTTGAGATCTCGAAATTTTCCAGACCGCGCAGGGTCTGTACGCCGTAGAGAGCGCAGGCCGGCACTTCGCGTGTGCCCAGCAGGTCGGACTCCTGACGGAATTCTTTATTGCATGTCTCTGACATATATATTATGTTTTTATGGTATAATGATATTAAAGCAATAAATTCCAACGCAAAAAAGCATGGCGCCGGAACGATTCGGCAAAGGTAAAGAGAAAAATCCGACCTTGCAAATAAAAAAATAAGTTTTTAAACAGATTAACAGCAATAAACGAAATTGCCCTTTCGTGCGTCTTAATAAGAAGGACGCGAGGTTTTTTATTGTTAACCGGAACCGGCGGCGTCCTTGAAATACTCTCTCCCTATGGCCGCATACGGGCTGCGCCGTCACGGCCGTGTGTGCATTGATGATCCGTTATGTCCGTCCCTGTACCGCAAGGAGGGGGCGGTACGGTATATAACCCTTTATCTTAAAGATTATGATAATACAACTGTTGTTTGTTCTTGCGGCAATAATCGTCGGCGCGCGCCTCGGGGGCATCGGCCTCGGGGTGATGGGCGGCGTCGGCATCGCCATATTGGTGTTTGTCTTCGGGCTGGAACCCGGGGCGCCGCCGGTCGACGTCATGCTCATGATAGCCGCCGTAATAGCCGCCGCCGCCGCCATGCAGAGTGCCGGCGGCCTGGACTACCTTGTGCGTATGGCCGAGAAGATTCTGCGCAAGAACCCCTCGCAGGTCACCGTACTGAGCCCGCTGGTGACGTATTTCTTCACTTTCGTGGCCGGCACCGGCCATGTGGCATACAGCGTGCTCCCCGTCATCGCCGAGGTGGCCCGCGAGACCAAGATACGCCCCGAACGGCCCCTTGGCATCGCCGTCATCGCCTCGCAGCAGGCCATCACCGCCAGCCCCATCTCCGCCGCGACGGTGGCTCTGCTCGGACTCCTTTCGGGCGCCGGTATCACACTCTTCGACATACTGAAAGTCACTATCCCTGCGACGCTCGTCGGGGTGCTGGTAGGCGCATTCCTCTCCAAGAAGGTAGGCAAGGAGCTGCTCGACGACCCCGAATACCAGCGCCGCGTAAAAGAAGGGCTCATCAAGGAGAACAAGAAAGACTTCAATGAGGTACGCACACCCTGGCAGGCCAAACTGTCGGTGGCGCTCTTCCTGCTTTCCACGGTGGCGATAGTGCTTTTCGGCTCCATCCCGGCGCTTCGTCCCACCTTCGGCGGCACGCCTATGGACATGCCGGCGCTCATCGAGATACTGATGCTCGCCACGGCGGCCATCATCCTCCTGTGCTCGGGCACCGACGGCATCTCGCCCACACGCGGCTCCGTCTTCATAGCCGGTATGCAGGCCGTCATAGCCATCTTCGGCATCGCCTGGATGGGGGATACATTCATCAACGGCAACATAGCCGAGCTCACCGGCGCCATCAAAGGCTTCGTCACCGAGATGCCCTGGCTCTTCGCCCTGGCGCTGTTCGTAATGTCGATACTGCTCTACAGCCAGGCGGCCACGGTGCGTGCCGTGATGCCTCTGGGGATTGCCCTGGGCATATCGCCGATGATGCTCATCGCGCTCTTCCCGGCCGTCAACGGCTACTTCTTCATCCCCAACTATCCCACCGTGGTGGCCGCCATCAACTTCGACAGCACCGGCACCACGCGAATAGGCAAATACATACTCAACCACTCCTTCATGATGCCCGGGCTTGTAGCCACTACCGTGGCGATACTTGCGGGTATTTTACTCATCCAGATTTATTGAAACAACTAAACATACCGATATGAACACACTGAAAAAACTCCAGCTGACGCTTGCGCTGATACTCTGCGCAACGGTGACGGCTCTGGCCGCCAAACCTAACATCCACATCCTTGCCACCGGAGGTACCATAGCCGGAACCGGCTCTTCGGCCACGACCTCGCAGTACACCGCCGGACAGGTGGCCATCGGCACCTTGCTTGACGCCGTACCCCAGATCAAGGACATCGCCAACGTCACCGGCGAGCAGATAGTAAGCATCGGCTCCCAGGACATGAACGACCAGGTATGGCTCACCCTGGCCAACCGCATCAACGAACTCCTCGCCTCCCCGGAATGCGACGGGATAGTGGTGACCCACGGAACCGACACCATGGAGGAAACCGCCTACTTCCTGAACCTCACGGTACACAGCGACAAGCCCGTGGTCCTCACCGGAGCCATGCGTCCCTCCACCGCCATGAGTGCCGACGGCCCGCTCAACCTCTATAACTCCGTAGTCACCGCCGCCTCGAAGGACTCGTACGGCCGTGGCGTGATGATAGTGATGAACGGCCTCATCCTCGGCGCACACTCCACCCAGAAGATGAACACCGTCGACGTGCAGACATTCCAGGCACCCGACGCGGGACCGCTCGGATACGTCTATAACTCCAGGCCCTACTACAATATGCAGACGCAGAAGCGCCACACCACACAGTCGGTATTCGACGTCAAGGGCCTCAAGGAACTCCCCAAGGTGGGCATAGTTTACGCCTACTCCAACATAGATGCCGACGTGATGGAACCCTTCCTCACCAAGGGATACAAGGGCATCATCCACGCCGGTCTGGGCAACGGCAACTATCACAAGAACATCTTCCCGTCGCTGCTCGAAGCCCGCAAGAAGGGCATCCTCGTGGTGCGTTCAAGCCGTGTCCCCACAGGCCCCACCACGCTTTACGACGAGGTGGATGACGAGAAATACGAATTCGTGGCCTCATGGGAACTCAACCCGCAGAAGGCCCGCGTGCTCCTGATGCTCGCCCTCACCAAGACCAACGACTGGAGAGAGATACAGAAATACTTTGAAGAATATTAATCAAGTCAAATCAAACCTGACACCATGAAGACATATTGCATTGCAGCGGCGGCCCTGCTTGCCTCCGCGCCCGCTTTCGCGCAGATGGACAGCGTGACGGCCTTCAACACCGACAACGAGAAGGGCCTGATCCAGAGCATCGCCAAAATAGAGAAAAAGACCGACGCCTTCAACCTCTACTTCAACATGCACGGCAATTTCAAGGCCGACTGGAACGGCTCGCACTTCAACGAGGGGAAGTTCCAGATGCAGCAGTTCCGCATAGAGGCCAAGGGCCGCATCGCACCCTGGGTATCCTACCGTTACCGCCAGCGCGTCAACAAGGGGGACGACCCCAAAGGTTACCGCGACAACCTCTGGAATAGCATCGACCTTGCCGAAATCATGCTCAACTTCGGAAAGTGGGACATAGCGCTGGGCAAGCAGTGCGCCGCTTACGGCGGTATAGAGTTCGACCTCAACCCCATAGAAATCTACCAGTACTCCGACATGGTGGACTATATGACCAACTTCATGAGCGGCGTGACGGTAGGCTACAACTTCACCGGGCGCCAGCAGCTGCAATTCCAGATTCTCAACGCCTACAACACCACCTCGCGGGCAATGTACGGCGACTACGAGAAGTCCAAGCTCCCCATGGTCTACACCCTTAACTGGAACGGAAACTTCTCCGACGTCTACAAGACACGCTGGTCGGCGTCGGTGATGAGCGAGACCAAGGGTGCGCAGATGTACTACTTCGCCCTTGGCAACGACTTCAAGATTTCCGACAAGGTGGGCGCTTACTTCGACTGGATGTACTCCCGCGAAGGAGTGGACCGCAAGGGCATCATGACCTCGATAGTCGGTGGCACCGACCCGCTGAAGAACACCGCCAAGGCCGAATACATGTCGTTCATCCTGCACTTCAACTACCGCTTCCTGCCCGACTGGAACATCTTCTGCAAGCTCATGTACGAGAACGAGGGCATATACAAGACCCACAAGGCGCAGTACGACGGAGAAGAGCGTGACATCCGCGCCGGCAAATACCGCACGGCCCTCGGCTACATCGGAGGTGTGGAATACTATCCCTTCAAGGACCGCAACCTCCACTTCTACGCCACATACATAGGACGTGACTACCTCTATACCGCCAAAGCCAAGAACTTCGGCATGGAGAACTACACCACCAACTGTCTTCAGGTAGGTTTCATCTGGCAGATGCCGGTATTCTGAAAAACGAAAACACTGTCCCCAAGCGGGGACCCAACCCCAAGCGGGGACCCAACCCCAAACGGGAGGCGCCTACGGGTAGCCTCCCGTCTTTTTAGCGTCTAACGAGGCGGCGCCACACGGCTGATGTGTGGCCGGCCTAACGCGCCTATAACATTTATAAAATTTATAACTCTTATAAAAATTATAAGCTGCAATCGGAAAATTCTCCTCAAAAGTTAGAAATATTTGCAGGGTAAGAATAAATGAACTATATTTGCACATTAATCAGTTTTCCGCAAATATATTACTAACCAAAATACCCGATTATGCAAAAGAAACTACGACAGACATTAGGGCTGTTCGCGGCGGCAGCGCTGACCCTGGCCTCTGCCACCTCGGCATGGGCCGACACCGGGCGGCTGCTCACCGAGAACTTCTCCTACGACGCCGGCACAGAGCTCTACGGACAGGGCGGCTGGATCCGGTACGGAGGAAACACCGTCTCTCCAATTAAAGTATCCGAAGGCTCGCTCGTTTATACCGGCTATATTGACGAGCCGGTAGGCCACTCCGTAAAACTCGGCGAAACAAAGAGTGCCGAAGACCTCATGCACTTCTTCGATGGAGACGTGAAGATAGGATCCGGCTCAGTTTACGCCGCGATGCTTATAAACATGGAAAGCATTCCCGACGGCACTCCGGCTTACTTCTTCAATTTCGTACAGGAATCGAAAGCAGGTCTCGCCGACGGTGGTAACAGCTCAGAGGTAGGCCGTATCTACGCCCAGAAAAGCGGTAGCGGTTATAATCTTTGGGTAAACCGTTGCACCGCCTTCTCTACCACGGGGGCAGTAAAATGTGCTACTGATCTCAGTTTCAATACCACTTATCTCGTGGTTCTGAAATATGAGTTTGTGGAAGGAAATACCAATGATATAGTCTCCCTTTGGGTAAATCCCGAAACCGGTGGTGAGGAACCTGTTGCCGATGCCCGATATTCAGGCCAAAGCGGCTCGGATATAAACCTCAATTACGGAGGAATGCGCGGCGTGGAACTGCGTCAGGGTACCAGTGCAAGTGCCGTGAACCCTAACGTGCAGATTGACGCGCTGCGCGTGGCCACGTCGTGGGCCGGGCTTTTCGGCGATGACGACACCCCGACTCCGCCGGAGGAGTACACCGCCACGATAACCGTCGACGGCGGCCCGTTCAACCATGAGAGCGCAGTCAACGGCGTGCCGTATCCCGCCCAGGCCGTCATCTCGGCCACCGGCGCTACCGAACCTGTCACCATCACCTGCTCGGCAGGCGTGACGGTAGACCGCACCTCCATCCCCGTTTCCGAACTTGCCGACGGTGCGCCCGTGACCTTCACCATCACACCGACGGCAACAGTTTCCGGTCCGTGGTCGGGCACCGCAACGCTCGAAACCGCCGGCGCCAAGACGCAGACCATCACCTTCAACGCGCAGGTGACTGTCCCCGTCACAGTAGCGCAGGCAGTACGTTTCCAGAACTTCTACCAGGACGATAACTACGACCTCTACCTCTACACCGGCAAGGCCGTGGTGACCTACGTGGAGCGCGCCAGCCAGTACGGCACGGACTATGACCTGGTCTATGCCCAGGACCTCACCGGCGCCGTCTGCTTCTCCACGGCATCGCTCTTCAACGCTACGGGCCACGCCATCAAGGTCGGCGACGAGCTCACCAACTGTCTCGTGATGGTATCGCCCGACGCCGTTGGCTGGCAGCTCATGTTCTTCCAGATGGAAGAGGACAAGCTCCCCTGGACCGTGAGCGCCACCGGCAAGGAGAAAACGCCCGTCGAAATCAACCCCTCCGACTTCGACCCCGCGCTCAACCAGTATAAGCTCGTGAAGCTCAGTGGTGTACAGTTCTCTGCAACCGGCAACTTCGAGGCCAAGTCATACAGCGTGACGGCCGACGGCGGTTCAGCCACTGTTCGTCCCTTCGCCGGCACAGACCTCATCGGCACCGAAGTTCCCGCCTCGCCCGCCGAAGTAACAGGTATCGCCAAGTCAAAGAGTGCTTGCATAGTATGGCCGCGCTCTGCCGCCGACGTCACCGCCGCAGCAGCATCGGCCGAGATTACCAGCGAAGCACTCTTCGACTTCTCCAATGCCGCCGCTCCCATCAATGAGGACACGCAGATAGCGCGCATCACGGTGAAAGCTACCGGCATCAAGACCGCCGCTCCCATCGAGGTCACCGGCACTGACGCCGCCATGTTCTCCGTATCGCCGACCTCCATCCCTGCCGGCAGCGGTACGACAGTCGTCACCGTGACATACCACCCGACCACCGCCGGCAAGCACAACGCCAACGTATACTTCGACTTCGACGGCACCGACGCCACCCTCAACCGCTCCGTCAGCCTGCGCGGCTGCATGGCCTACGACCCGCAGCATCTGCCCGAGCTGAGCGTCACTCCCGCCGAGCTTACACTCCGTGCCCGCGTAGGGGAGACCGCCACCGCCGAGGCTACGCTCCACGTGGCCAACGCCTTCGACTATATCAACGCCGTGAAAGGCGATCAGAGCGCCCAGGGAATCATCATCGGCTCGGCCCTCTATCTCCCGTCAATCTCCGAGCAGACAGTACGCGTCACCTTCCAGCCCAAGGTCGAAGGTAACGTGGACCAGACCTTCACCTTCTCCACCATCATGGGCCAGCCAGTGACGCTCACCGTCCACGGCATTACCACCGGCGGCGAAACACCCGAAGAGAAAGAGGGCGGCGAGCTGGTGCTCAATCCCGCCGGAGCATACTCCGAATATTTCCAGGACTTCGCCGGCGTGCAGAGCAACAAGCCGCTCGACGTGGCAGGCTGGTGCAATGTCGCCGAAGAGGGCACCCGCGCATGGTGGGGCTATGCAGGCGACGGTTTCACTGCTGCCAAGGTGACCGCCTACGACTCCAAGATGGGTGCCGGAGAGGGCACTCCCTGCAAGATGCTCCTCGTCTCACCGGCCCTCGGCTATGCCGACGCTACAGCCAAAGTGCTTAAATTCCGCCTCATGGGCAAAGGTCTCTACGAAGGAATGACGGACCGGCTCGACATCTGCCTCGTGGAACAGTATCAGGGCGAAACCTACATCTCCCCGATGCAGGGCTTCGACATCCCCGTAACCCCCGACATGGACAGCACCTGGATTCCCTACGAAGTGGACATGAGCGTAATAGACGATATGCCGGACGTCTTCTGGATCGGCTTCCGCTTCACCTCGACCCGCGGACGCGACAACGCCGCGCAGTATTTCGTTACCGACTTTGACTGGGGACATCCCTCCACAGGCATCGGCTCCGTGACAGCACCAGCCGAGGACGGCTATACCGTCTATAACCTCCAGGGCATCTGCGTGCTCAAGACCGCCGACGCTGACGCCCTGCGCACGCTGCCCGCCGGCCTCTACATCATCAACGGCCGCAAGCACGTCATCAAGTAAACCGACTCTTACCCCCGCCATAAAGGGCCGCTCCACGCCGGGGCGGCCCTTTCTTCGCGTCCGCCCCGCTAATCCGGCCACGGCCATGATAGCCGCTACAGCTCAGGCTGATAACGCCGCAGGTAAAAAAACGGTTCTCAAAACTTGCGCGCTAAGTAAAAAATAATTAACTTTGCAAATATTTCAAACAGGGATTATTCCACAATTGCAATGAATCGAGCCGATTCAGCTCTGATCTTACAAATGAACATACTTTAAGAGCATACTAAAGATAATATTTTCTGAACAAATTTATTTATTTGTCATCTGCCGCTCTTGTCACACTTGCGCTTGCTTCCTGTTCAAGCGACGACGCTCCCCAAGTGGGCACAGGCAACGGCAATGTAACATTTCAAGTGCAGCTCCCCGCAGAGTTAGGCAGCCGCGCCTACTTCGGCAACGGCACACAGGCCAAAAACCTCTACGTTGCCGTTTACGACGCCAACGGCAACGTCCTCGACAAACTTACAAACTTCAACGGCGAGACACCCGCCGCCGGGATGACGGTCAACAACTTCACCACCTCCCTGAGCACCACAGTAACTATCCCCCTGGTAAAAGGCCAGACCTACACCGTAGTATTCTGGGCCGACAGCTACGCTCCTGTAGAAGAGGGCGCCGAATTCACAAGCCCCTTCACCTTCACTCCGGCCGATGCTTCCATGAAGGTTGACTACACCAAATTCGTTGGCAACAGCGACGCTCCCGACGCCTTCTTCGCCGCTGTGACCGTTCCCGCTGACGGCACTACCCACAAGGTGGAACTGAAACGCCCCTTCGCACAGATCAACATCGGTACCGATGACCTTGACACCGCCTCCAAAGCAGGCCTCACCGTAACGAAAGGGGGCATGAACCTCACCGGAGCATCCAACACATTGAAGCTCCGTGAGGGCACAATCTCATCGTCGGCAGACTTTGACGGCAACGTGTCGTTCGCCACGCAGAGCATCAACACCGGCATGGACTTCCCGGTAACTAAAACCGACGCCGAGGCCGACGCCACCCCGTACAGCTACCTTGCCATGGGTTACATCCTCTGCGGCGACGCCCAAAGCGCGAAGGCCTCGCTCCCGACGGTAGAGCTGATGCTCAACGACCGTACGGAACCCTTCGCCACCTACGGCAACATCCCGGCGCAGGGCAACTTCCGTACCAACATCTACGGCAGCCTGCTTACCAACAAAGAGAAGTTCACCGTAACCATCAACCCCGCGTTCGTGAATAGTTTCAACAATGGCGTCTTGACTGTAGACAACGAGGAAGATCTCGTAGCCGCCGTGAAACAAGGCACCAATGTGAAGTTGGACAAAGACCTTGAAATGGATGGCAGTTTCATTCAGGAAATTCCCGAAAACAAATCTGTAGAGGTCGACCTCGCAGGTAATGACCTGTCCCTCACTTCAGGAGCTACACTTCAGAATAAGGCAATTTCCTTAGTGAACAAATCGAACGAACCATCCGCTGTCAAAATCAAGAAGAACGGCACAATCTTCTCTATGGTAGAGGGTGGTAAACTTCATATCAAAAACGTAAACCTTACTGTTACAGAAGGAGTATCTGAAATAAATTCATGCGCCATATTGGTTGACGGTGACAATGCAGATGCTGTAATTGAAGATTGCGTGATTACCTATAAAGCGTATGCCATTTCTACAAACGCTTCCAAGCACCGGGAGAACATGACCATTACATTGAACAATGTAAAAGCAATTCCTGAACCTACGTCCAACCGTACAGGTTCCCCTTTCTTGTTCAATACACCGATGACCGTGAATGCAACCGACTGTTTGTTCCAAGGCATTAACAACGGCGGTATCTTACGCGGTGGTACATACAATATGAACAATTGCACGTTCGAGCAGACACTTGTACCTGAAAACAGTCCTCTTGGCGCGGCCACAACAAAGGATGCTATCAAGAAGATTTTCCATAATTTTAACAGAAACAACTGGGGTACAGGCAATAATGTTCCTCTTGCAGCTCTTACAGTCGGAAACAAAGGTGACGAGTATCAGTATCCTACAATTGTGACCCTCACAAACTGCACGCTGATAGTTCCTGAGGTGGCACGTAATACCAACAATGAGATTCTGAGTTCGCTGCCGGCAATGTACGTGTATGCTAACCAAGGCGAAGGCCTGGGCGTAACAATCACAATGACAGGTTGCAAATATAACGAGATCCTCGAGTTTGCTTCCGGTAATATCGTTTATAACGGCCGTGCCATCAGTGCTGCTGAAAACATCCCCGCAAACGTTCAGTAATCACAACAACTCCATCCAAATAAGAAGAAGCGCCCCGCAAGAGGCGCTTCTTTGTTCTTATGGAGCGGAGACATTCCTGCCTCCGTTACAAAGCCGCATGAGCGGCTTATGTGATGCGATTGAGCGGGTTAGTCGCTGTCGCCGTTTCGGCCGGAGTCACGGTGGCCTCCGTTCCATAGGGAGTGCCTCCCCATAATCAGCGGCGGGAGCCTTTGCGCTTCTTGCCTTTCTTCTTGGAGGGGACGGCGGGGAGAGGTTTGTTGGGGTTGCCGGAGTCGGAAATCAGAGCGAAGTCGAGCATCTTCTTGTCCATGTCGGCGCGTGCCACCTGCACCTTCACGCGGTCGCCCAGTGTGTATTTGTTGTGGTGCTTGCGGCCGATGAGGCAATAGTTCTTGTCGTCGAAGTCGTAGTAGTCGTCGGCCAGGTCGCGTACCGGCACGAGGCCCTCGCACATATTCTCGTCGAGTTCCACGTAGAAGCCCCATTCGGTGACGCCCGAGATCACGCCCTCGTAGATTTCGCCGAGGCGGTCTTTCATGAACTCTATCTGCTTGTAGCGTATGGAGGCGCGTTCGGCGTTGGTGGCGAGCACTTCCATCTCGGAGGAATGTTCGCAGAGGTCTTCGGTCTTGCGCTTGTCAACGCTGCGGCCGCCCTCCATATACTTGGCCAGGAGACGGTGTACCATCATGTCGGGGTAACGGCGGATGGGGGAGGTGAAGTGGGTGTAATAGTCGAAGGCGAGGCCGTAGTGGCCTATGTTGTCGGTGGTATATTCCGCTTTCGCCATAGAGCGGATGGCAAGGATAGAGAGCATGTTTTCCTCGCCGCGTCCCTTGACGTTGCGGAGCATACGGTTGAGGCTCTTGTTGACGTCCTTTGCGCGGCCGTCGGTCTGCACCTTGAATCCGAAGCGCTGCGCTATACGCGAGAAGTTGCTGATTTTTTCCGGGTCCGGGTTGGCATGCACGCGGTAGACGAAGGTCTTGGCCTTCTTCCCCTCCGGCACCTTGCCCACGGCCATGGCAACATACTTGTTGGCCAGCAGCATGAACTCCTCGATTAGCTTGTTGGCGTCTTTCGATTCCTTGAAATATACAGAGATGGGGTGCCCTTTGTCATCGATTTCGAATCGCACTTCTGCACGGTCGAACTCCAGCGCGCCGTCGTCGTAACGGCGCCGTCGCAAGGTCTTGGCCAGCTCGTTGAGGGTATGGAGCTCGGCGGCATATTCACCTTCGCCGGTCTCGATTATCTTCTGCGCCTCCTCGTAGGTAAAGCGGCGGTCGGAGCGTATCACGGTGCGGCCGATGCGGTGGTTAACCACGTTGGCTTTAGCGTCGAGCTCGAAGATTGCCGAGAAGGTGAGTTTCTCCTCATTGGGGCGCAGCGAGCAGATGCCGTTGCTCAGGTGCTCGGGGAGCATCGGGATGGTGCGGTCCACGAGATATACGCTGGTGGCGCGCTGCTGTGCCTCGCGGTCTATAAGCGTGTTGGGATGCACGTAGTGGGTAACGTCGGCTATGTGGACGCCCACTTCGGTGTTGCCGTTGGCGAGCTGGCGTATGGAGAGGGCGTCGTCGAAGTCCTTGGCGTCGCGCGGATCGATGGTGAAGGTCAGGATGTTGCGGAAGTCCTCCCGCTTGGCTATCTCCCGGGGCGTAATACCGGCGTCTATGCGGTCGGCCGCTTTCTCCACGTTGGCGGGATAGCGGTAGGGGAGACCGAACTCGGCGAGGATGGCGTGCATCTCGGCGGTATTGTCGCCCTTGCGGCCCAGGACGTCCACTATTTCGCCGCGCGGTGTCATCTCGTCGTCGCGCCATGCTACGATACGCGCTATTGCCTTGTCGCCGTCCTTGCCGCCCTTCAGCTTGCTGCGGGGTATGAGTATGTCGGCGGCCAGGAACTTGGAGTCGGGGACGAGCAGCGAGACGTTGCGGTCCATCTTGATGGTGCCGATGAATACCTGGTCCTTGCGTTCGAGTATTTCCACGACGCGTGCCTCGGGGTCCTGACCGCGGCGCGAGGCGGAGACCACTACACGCACCTTGTCGCCGTTGAGGGCGTGCATGGAGTTGCGCTCGGCCACCAGGATGTTCTCGTCGTCGATGATGACGGCGTTCCGGCCGTTGCTGCGGCGCACGAAGTAACCGACGTTCTCTGTGCCTCGGTTGGCTTTCGCCTTATACTTGCCGAGCGCTACTTCGAGTATCTCGTCGGCCTCGGCCAAAGTGTCGAGGATGTTTATCACGTCGAGGCGGTTGGCCGGATTGGTGGCGCCGATGGCGAAGGCTATCTGCTTGTAGTTGAATGCTTTCTTATATTCTTTCTGGAGGAACTCCACTATGCGTTTCTCTATTTCGGGCTTGCGCATACGTTCCCCGCCTTGTTTTGCTTGTTTCATTGCTATGGTGTTATATACGGTTAAGGCACGGCGGCATAAAGGGCTTCCGCCGGCACGTTTATTATTAGAACGCTAAGTTACGCAAAAATATCTTAACAAACAAATAAAAAGTTGCTGCGGTCGCAAAAAAAGGCTAACTTTGCACCATAACCTGAATTTATACACACATATATGAAGAAAACATTACTTGCTTTGACCCTGACCTTGGGAACACTCGCCGCTTGGGGAGCGTACCCCGCTACCTCTTATACCCTTGACGGCACCACGCTCGAAAAGTGGAACGGCACGGAGACGGAAATAGACATGAACTCCGACCCGGCGCTCGCCGCCGTCACCGACATCGCCAACAACGCTTTCAAGAATAACGGTACGCTGAAGACTATCGTCATCGGCGACGCCGTGAAGAACATCGGCTTATGGTCGTTCATGGACTGCCACGCGCTGGAGAACGTCACGCTTCCGGTAGGTCTGGAAGCCATCAAAAACGCAGCTTTCTCATCCTGTACGGCACTCAAGGCCATCGACATCCCCGCCTCGGTAACGACGCTCGGAAACTCCGCCTTTTATAACTGTCAGTCACTGTCCACTGTAGGGCTCAACGCAAATGTTGACGCCGTCAACGATATGTGCTTCAGCGGCTGCATTGCCCTCAAATCCCTTACGCTTGCTCCTTCGGTAAAAACTATAGGCAACGAAGCTTTCCAGGGAGCGGGAATCACCTCCATCGACCTCTCCAACGTGACGGTCATCAATACTTCCGCCTTCGAGGACTGTTCCTCGCTGGCAACGGTCACTTTCTCGCCGGCACTTGAGGAAATAAGCTCTTCCGCTTTCGCCTATTCGGCCATCCGCGGCATCGACCTCAGCGGGTGTACCGGCGAAGTTACGGTAGGCTTCAACGCTTTCCAGGACTGCTCACAACTCGCCACGGCACTTCTCCCCGCCCAGGCAAGCATTTCCTCAGGTATGTTCACCAACTGCACCGCGCTGCAGGAACTCACCATACCCGACACATGGAGCGAAATTCCCGTGAAGCTCGCCAACGGCTGCACCTCGCTCCGCAAGGTGACCCTCGGCAGCGGCGTCACCGCCATCAAGAACACCGCTTTCATGGGCGACACAGCCCTGAAGGAGGTGGTTTGGAACGATGTGCTTGAAACCATCGACTGGAACGTATTCTACGAGTGCGGTTTCGAGGAACTCAACCTTCCGGAATCGCTTGTCAGCGTTGACGATTATTCTTTCAGCGCTCTCCCTGAGCTCAAGAAGGTTAAATTTGGCGCTGCCCTGACATCGCTTGGCGCAAGCTGCTTCGCGCAGTGCCCGAAACTCCAGAGCGTAGAGTGCGCCGCCACCGTACCGCCCACACTCGGCAGCGATGCATGGACAGGCTCTAACACAGCGAACGCCACGCTCTACGTCCCCTCTGAATCGGTAGCCGCTTACGAGGCCGCAGACCAGTGGAAAGACTTCGGGGTGTGTACCTCGATAGTGACGGGCATCGACGAAATAGAAGCCACGGGCGGCACCTCCACCATCTATGACCTGCAAGGGCACCGCGTTCAGGGAGACAATCTCCCCGTCGGCCTCTATATAATCAAACAAGGCAACCAGACCCGCAAGGTCCTCGTGAAGTAACGCGCCGCAATACCTACGGTGCCACCAACCCGCGCCAACACAAAATACCAAAGCACAACGCCCCGAGCTCCTCGCCCGGGGCGTTTATTTTAGACCATAATGACTCAAAGTCAGTCTTTGACAATCCACTTACCCGATTTGGTTGAACCTTCCCGGGTAAGTTTACCCTCCTTTTTTAGTTTATTGGTAATTTTCTGCACACCGATTCTGGAAAGACCAATGAGCTTTGCAACTTCAGAAAGAGTTATGGAATTGTTTCTTGAAAGAATATAAATCACTTTATCTATGTTCGATTTTATTTCTTGTACACTTTCTTGTATACTGTCTCCGGTTTCTTGTATACTGTCTCTGGTTTCTTGTATACTATCGCTGGTTTCTTGGGTACTTCTGGTCTGATTTATCAGATTTTCTTGTATACTTTCTGTGATTTCTTGTATACTCTCGTCCTTTTCTTGTATACTTTCTCTTGTTTCTTGGGTACTATGACCCATTTCTGGTATACTTTCTTGGACAGTGAGTGGTGTTTCGTCAAAGGGGTAGATGTCGTCATAGAGGGTGGTCATTGCTTCGGTGTCAGGTTGTCGTTCTCCGAAGGCGAGGGTTAGCGTTGTGCGGTCCATGCCGTCGGAGGTTGTGGTTTCCAGCCTGGGTGAAGAATGATATACTGTCTCCCATGTCTTGAAGATGCCTTGGAGCCCACTGCCGGCACGTTCGCCGTATTGCACCATTGCAAGCATTTTCATCATAACTCCGTTTCGCGGGTCGGAAGCACTGTCGCGAAGCACTTCATTAAGCGAAACGCGCATTCCTCCGGGGTTTGCGAACAGGAAACCTTCGGCACTTTTTCGCACTACAATGCCGCGTCGTCCGTAGAAGTCGGCGTTGGCAAGCATGTTGACTGTTGCTTCGCGCACTGTCTTGTGCAACGGCGTATCTTCATCCCGGAAATTACCTTTGAATTTGAAAGGCACTTTCAGGTCGGCTTGCAATTTGGGGATGACTTTCAGGATAAAGTCGAAGACGTTGCCGCTCCAGTCGCCCGACTGTGAGGTAAGACGGTCGGACCAGCGGGCATAAATCCCGTTGGTGCGGTTTTCCTGATAGTCGAGGAAATAGGTCGGGAGGACAGCCGAGATTTCATATTCGTAGCCGAACATGAGCAGCCCTGCCAAGGTGGGATGGAATTTGCCGGTTTCCTTATCTTCGCGCACGGCTCCGATACGACGTAGGAACATGTTATCGTCTTCGCGGTTCCAAAGGTGGTTGGGTCGCACCAGTTTGAAAATATTGCGGTATGATTTCACCGTTTCCTGGCAGAATACCGATGTGTCAAGGTCGGTGAGCAGGGTGTTGTCGTCGGTTACCAGTGCCGAGTCGCGAATCATCAGGGCTACTTCTTCGCGCGAGCAGTGGTAATCTCCCTCGAAGTTGCGGCGGTAAGTGCCGCTGCGCGGGTCGGCTCCCACATATACAGGACGTGAGGTGCGCTCGGCGCGAGGCACACGGATTACCACAATATTTTTTCCTTCGAGGCTGTCGGTATACACCATGCTGTCAGTAAGGATATTGCAACTGACTTTCTGTCGGTTATTCACTGTATTCCAGAAATCCTTCAGTGTCTTGTGAACGTCGTCGAGGCCTTCCACGACGAGTTGGCCCTGTTTCTTTTCATTGACGCCGAGAACAATCACGCCGCCGTCGCTGTTCGCAAAAGCGGAGTACGTTTCCCAAAGCGAGGCGGGTAAGCCGCCACGGGCTGACTTTACCTCAAGCCGGGAGTTTTCCTTATATGTTGTCAGTAAATCGAGGCTGAATGATTCGTGAGTATACATATCCGGCACAATTAGATAATGCAAATTTACGAATAATCGCGGTTAAAACCAAATAAGCCTAAGAAATTTGTCTTAAAGTCACGCAATAAAAAAATGGCCGGATTTGTAATCCTACATACTTGCCGTTTGGCGGTCGGGGAGGCATGGCACCCCCCTACGGTGTGGCCATAAGGTAATCAGAGCCGTCAGAGATATTAAAGGCACCGGCGGTGGGGTGGAATCGAGTGGTTAAAATATGTTTAAAAACATAAAAGTGTAGTTTTTACCTTTTTGTCATACGGGAAAAGCTATTTTTTACTAATTTTGTAATTCTTAAAAGCGGATTTAACGTGCCCCGGTTGTTTTGAATAGTAACTGTCGGAACTATTTTTGTCCTCTTGCGGCAAAGTGGCACCCTTGAAAATAACCGCGATTATTAATATTAAACTCAAAAATATGGACAGATATAACGAAGCGCTCAAAGCCAGCGCCGTGACGGAAGACGATGCCCTCGTCGCCTCCCAAGTGGCTGAAATCCTTGAAAAAGTACCTCAATACGAATCCAAGGAAGTCTACAAATTCCTGCTCAACAGCGTGGATCTCACCACTCTTCAGACTGAAGATTCCGAACTCAGTGTAGCCAAGTTCACGACCCGAGTCAACGACTTCGACAACGACTATCCGCAATACGGCCACGTGGCCGCCATCTGCGTGTACAGCAACTTTGCGGAGGTGGTCAAGACGCATCTCGACGTCCCCGGCGTCGATGTCTGCGTGGTGGCTGCCGGATTCCCGTCGTCACAGACTTTCCAGGCCGTGAAGGTGGCCGACTGTGCCCTTGCCGTGGAGGCGGGAGCGCAGGAGGTGGACATCGTGTTCCCCGTGGGAATGTACCTCGACGGAAATTACGAGGATCTCTGCGACGAAATCATCGAGCTGAAACATACCGTCAAGAAGGCTAAGCTGAAAGTCATTCTGGAGACCGGCCTGCTCAAGACCGCCAGACGCATCAAGGAGGCGTCGATACTTTCGATGTACTGCGACGCCGACTTCATCAAGACATCCACCGGCAAGGTATATTCCGGTGCCAGCTTCGAGGCGGCATACGTCATGTGCCAGTGCATCAAGGAATACTATGAGAAGACGGGCCGGAAGGTGGGCTTCAAGGCAGCCGGGGGCGTGCGCTCCACGGCCGATGCCATGGGCTATTATGCCATAGTGAAAGAGGTGCTCGGCGACGAGTGGCTATGCCACGACCTCTTCCGCCTGGGCGCCAGCTCGCTGGCCAACAACCTGCTCTCCTCGCTCGAAGGAACCGAAGTCAAGTACTTCTGACCCGTGCCATTCCGGCTGATTAACCGTACAAACGGCCCGGATGCAAATGAAAAAACGGGCTTCCGGTCCGCTTTCGCCACCCGTTCAACCGGGAAAGGTTACTTTTTCCACAGACAAACTTAAACTGAAAAAACCGCCTGATATATGGGAATAAAGAGACTTATAACAGCCGCCGTAGCAGCCGCGGGGCTCTTCGGCGCTTTCCTGCTTACGGCACAGACCGAAGCCCCGGTGCGCCAGAAACCGGCCCAGGTGTACGGTGTGGCTTTCTACAACCTTGAAAACCTCTTCGACACCATCAACAACAACGGAAAATACGACCTGGAGTTCTCGCCGAAGGGCGACCGCAAGTGGGACGGCAAGAAGTATTGGAGCAAAATCCACAACATGGCCTACGCCATCTCGCAGCTCACCACACAGACGACGCCCGACGGTCCGGCCGTGATAGGCGTCAGCGAAATCGAGAACCGCTCCGTGCTCGAAGACCTCGTCAAGGCCGAGCCGCTGCGACACCGCAACCTCCGCATAGTGCACCACGACTCCCCGGACCGCCGCGGCGTGGACGTGGGACTGCTCTACGACCCGCAGTATTTCCGCCCCATCAACGTCACCAACCACCTGCTCTACATAGACTCGTTGCCCAACTTCCGCACGCGCGACCAGATGTGTGTGGTAGGCCTCCTGGGCCCGGCACGCGTGGCCGTAATAGTCAACCACTGGCCGTCGCGCCGCGGCGGCACGGAACAGAGTTCGTGGCTCCGCGAGGCAGCCGCACGCCTGAGCCGCCACATAGCCGACTCGCTCCACGCCATCGACCCCAACATGGGCATCATAGTGATGGGCGACCTCAACGACGACCCCAACAACCGCTCGTGCGCCGAGGTGCTCGGCGGCGCCAAGAACATGAAGGACGCCAAGCCGGGACAGTTCTACAACCCCTTCTGGAAGAAGCTCGACGACGGCATCGGCTCATACATCTACCGCAGCGGCTGGGACCTCTTCGACCAGATAATAGTGGGCTACGACTTCTGCGCCCAAGGTTCCAACCCGCTCGAGTTCCTTGCCGCCAAGGTATGGAACGACAAGCCGTTCCTCATCCAGCAGGAAGGGCAGTACAAGGGTTCGCCGCTGCGCACATTCGGCTCCGGTGTGTGGATGGACGGATACAGCGACCACCTTCCCACCGAAGTGTTCCTGAAAGTGCGGCCGCGCAAATAACCTGTAAAATCCCCTTGAAAATAACAAAATCAAACATATCAGAATCATGCGAATAAAACTTACACTGCTCCTGCTCCTTTGCATGGCGCTCCCGACGCTCGCGGCCACCGGTCTGACGGGCATGGTGGTAGACGCCCGCAACGGCAAGCCCGTGGCCGATGCCAACATCGTGCTCCGCGGCCAGGGCGTTTTCGTGGTCAGCGGCGCTGACGGCCGCTTCACCATCTCGAACGCGCAGCCGGGCGAAACACAGCTCGACATTATCGCTTACGGCTACGACGACTTCTCGCAAGACGTCACCGTAAAGTCCGGAATCGTGGCTGACGTCGGCACGCTCCGCCTGACGCCTACCTTCGATGCCCGCAACATGACCTCCGACGACCAGATGGAAGACCAGTCCGCCCTCGTGGAGGACGAAGGGCTCTCACAGTCCATCGGCACCATCCAGGGTGCCACCAACGACGTCTATTACCAGACGGCAAACTACAACTTTTCCACCGTGCGTTTCCGCATCCGCGGCTACGAGGCCAACTGGAACGCCGGTTACATCAACGGTTTCGACTATAACGACGCCATGCGCGGCCGCTTCAACTACAGCGGACTGGGCGGCATGACCTCAAGCGCCTTCCGCAACAAGACCGTGGAGGTGGACATGGACAACGCCAACTTCGGCTTCGGCCGCATAGGCGGTTCCACCAACTTCACCACCTACGCCTCGGAATACGCCCCGGGCTTCCGCGGCAACGTCAGCTACACCAACTCCAACTATATGCTGCGCGCCATGCTCCAGTACAACACCGGCGTGACGAAGAACGGCTGGGCATTCTCGGCCAGCGTCATAGGGCGTTACGCTCCGGAGGGTGTCATAGAGGGTACGTTCTACAACAGCTTCGGCTACGCCCTCTCGTTGCAGAAAATCTTCAACGACAAGCACTCCATCAACATCTCCACATGGGGCGCCCCGACCGAGCGCGCCACCAACGCCGCCGCCACACAGGAGGCCTATGACCTGGCCGGCTCGAACCTCTACAACCCCTCGTGGGGTTATCTCGACGGCAAGAAGAAATCGGCCCGCGTTGTCAAAAGCTTCGACCCCTCGGCCCTCGTCAACTGGATATGGAAACCCAAGATGGGAACCGTTGTGAACACCGGTATCGGTTTCCGCTCCAACAACTATTCCAGCTCGGCGCTGAACTGGTACCAGGCAGCCGACCCGCGCCCCGACTACTACCGCTACCTGCCGTCGTACTACAAGCCTACGGCCGACCCGGAGACGGACCCGGACCTCTACGCCGCACAGCTGGCGCAGTATGACACATACACCGACCTCTGGCGCCACGACAAGCACTTCCGCCAGATCAACTGGGACGCCCTCTACCAGGCCAACTGGCTGAACCGCGACCTCTACGACCGCAACCCCGAACTCAAGGGGCAGTCCACATATATCCTGGAGCGCCGCCACTCCAACTTCACCTCCTGGATGTTCAACAGCTACGTCAACAGCCGCCTCAACGACTACATGCAGCTCCAGGCCGGCGTCAGCTTCAACTACACCGACGCCCACTACTACAAGACCATTGACAACCTCCTGGGCGGCGAGTTCTGGAGAGACGTCGACAACTTCGCCGAGCGCGACTTCCCCGACAATCCCGAAATCCTGCAGAACGACCTGCGCAACCCCAACCGCAAGGTGACGGACGGCGACAAGTTCGGCTACGACTACAACATACGTTCTTATCTGGCCAAGGCCTGGATCCAGAACCAGATCAACACCATGCACTGGGACGTGAACTACGGTCTCGAAATGAGCTACACCAACTTCATGCGCCACGGTAACATGCAGAACGGCCGCGCCCCCGAGAACTCGCTGGGGAGCGGCAAACGCCACACCTTCGACAACGCCGCCTTCAAGGCCGGCGCCACGTACAAGCTCAACGGCCGCAACTACTTCGCGGCTCACTTCGCATACGGCACACGCGCCCCGCTGCCCGATTACGCTTATGTTTCACCGCGTATCAAGGATACCTCGGTCACAGGCCTGAAGAGCGAGCGTTTCCTCTCGGCCGACATCGCTTACATCTGGAACTATAATAACTTCCGCGGCTCCATCGGCGGTTTCTACACCGAGATGTGGGACGGCATCAAGCGCAGCGGATTCTACGACTACCAGCTCAACACCTTCATGAACTACGCCATGTCCGGCATCCAGACACGATACACCGGTCTGGAACTCGGTTTCGTCTACAAGTTCACCCCGAGCCTCTCGCTCACCGGTGCAGGTACCATAGCGCAGTACACCTACCGCAACAACCCCCTCGGCGTCCGTTCGTATGAAAACGGTTCGCAGGAGGATGTCAGCCGCCGCGTTTACCTCAAAGGTTTCCACCTCGGAGGTACCCCGCAGCAGGCTTATAGCCTCGGCCTCGACTACGCAGCTCCCGGAATGTGGTTCTTCGGCATCAACGCCAACTACTTCGCCGACGGTTACGTAGACCTCGCCCCGACACGCCACGAGGCAATGCCGGAACTTTACACAGTGGTAAAACCCGCCGAAGGCCAGACCATCCAGCAGGCCGTGGAGCAGAAAATCGAAGAGATAGCCCACCAGGACAAGCTCAAAGACGCCTTCACCCTCAACGTAAGCATCGGCAAGGTGATATACACGCGCTGGGGTTCGCTCAACTTCAATCTCAGTGTCAACAATGTGCTGAACAACCGCAAGATTCAGACCGGCGGTTATCAGGAAGGTAAGTTCGACTACGAGAACTACAGCACCACCAAGTTCCCGAACAAGATTTATTATGCCCAGGGCATCCGCGTGTTCTTCAACTTCGGAATACGCTTCTGATCGCCGGCGGCAGAACCTCAAAAAAAGATTATAAAAGATGAAAAAAATAGGAATATATCTTACACTTGCCGCCGCAGTGCTCACGGGAGCCGGTTTCTCCTCATGCAGCGACGACAAGGATTATCCCCCCGTAATAGTGCCGGCCGACTACGGCAGCGGCGTCTGGGACGACCCCATGAGCGTCTCGCAGGTAATAGCCGGCGCCAACGGCAGCGGCGTCTGGGTAACCGGTTACATCGTTGGATGGATAGACACCGGCATCTCCAACGCCTATACCGCCGAGACAGCCAAGTTCGAGACCCCTGCTACCGTGGCCTCAAATATGCTGATGGCCGCCAGCCCCGACGAGCGTGACATCACCAAGTGCATCCCCGTGCAGCTCGTCAGCGGCTCCGATGCCCGCAAGGCCCTCAACCTCGTGGACAATCCCGGAAACCTCGGCAAGCTCGTAACCGTGAAGGGCAACTGCGAACGCTACTTCGGCACCAACGGGATGAAAAGTATAGATAATTGCAACTTCGACTCCGTGGGCGTCTACGAGAAACCGACGCTTCCCGCCATCTACGAGGCCAACAAGAGCGGCGGCTTCGAGAAGTGGAACTTCACCGACAACTCCGTTGGCGGCGGCAACGTCTGGAAAGTGGACTCCAAGTACGGCATAGTGGCTTCGGGCTATATATCCGGCACACGCTACGACACCGACACCTGGGCCGTATCGCCTGAAATCAACCTCTCGGGCTACACCAAGGTTGAGTTCACCTTCCGGGAGGCAGCCAACTACTTCACTACCAACGCCAACTTCGTGAAATATTGCAGCGTGGCGGTACGCGAGGCCGGCGGCCAGTGGCAGACGCTCACAATGCCCGGGACACCCGACCTGCCCGGCAACAGCTGGACATTCATGGACGCCGGAACAGTGGACCTCTCATCCTATGCCGGCAAGAAGATTGAAATCGGTTTCCACTACACCTCGTCGGCAGCCGCCAACCTGGCCGGAACATGGGAAATCGACGCCGTGCGTGTGACAGGTGAAAAGTAACAACACTTTAATACTTAGAGCAAAATGAAAATATTGAAAACAACATACCTCGGATCCGCGCTCCTATTGGCCGCAGCACTGTCGTCGTGCCAGAACGACTTTGACGATCCGGGTCTGCAAGTTCCCGAAGCCACATGGCAGGCCAACACCACCATCGCCGAGCTCAAGGAGCACTTCTGGAAAGGCGACACCAACTACGCCATCGAGTGCCCCGAGCGCGAGGACGGCTCGCACTACATAATCAAAGGGCGGGTAATCTCCTCCGACGCTTCCGGCAACATCTACAAGTCGATGTACATCCAGGACGCTACCGGCGCCATAACCCTCTCCATCAACCAGAACTCCCTGTACAACCAGTACCGTCTGGGCCAGGAAGTGGTTATCGATGTCACGGGCCTCTATATAGGCAAATACGCCGGCCTGGAGCAGATAGGCGGCTACGGCGAGTACAACGGCACGCCGCAGGTCTCCTTCATGATTTACCCCAACTTCACCTCCCACACGCAGCTTAACGGTACCCCGGTGCAGGACCTCGAACTCATAAACTACGGCCAGACACCTCAAAATGACGGATACTATTGCACCGTGATGAAGATTTCCGACCTTCCCACCGACGAGGCCGGCATACGCAATATGTCGAGCCGTCTTGTGGAACTCCGCAACGTCCACTTCGAGGAGGGGGGCGAGAACACATACTCCACTTACCAGAACACGGAAAACCGCAACCTGATGGACGAGCAGGGCAACACGATCGTGGTCCGCACCTCGGGCTACTCCACATTCTACGCCAACACTCTGCCGAAGGGCAACGGTACCGTCCGCGCGCTCCTCTCTTACTTCAACGGCACATGGCAGCTCCTTCTCCGCTCGACGGCCGACTGTATGTTCGAGAGCAAGGGACAGAAGGAAGACCCCTACACCGTAGAGGAAGCGCTCGCCCTCCAGAATACCGGAACCGCCGGTTGGGTCAAGGGCTACATCGTGGGTGCCGTCAAGGGCGGTGTATCGACCGTCACCTCCAACTCCGACATCATCTGGGGCACCGACGTGGATATGGACAACAACGTGGTTATCGGCGCTACGGCCGACACCCGCGACTTCACCAAGTGCATGGTGGTACCCCTCCCCGCGGGTTCCGAACTGCGCGCCAAGGTCAACCTTATCGACAACCGCGGCGTCTATGGCCAGGCACTCAGCGTTCGAGGCACCTTCGCACCGCAGATGGGCATGGCATCGCTCACCGGCAACAACGGTACCGCAGCTGAGTTCCAGCTCGGCGGAAGCACCACTCCCGACAACCCCGACACTCCCGATAATCCCGACCTCGGCGAGACGGTATCGCTCAATGTCAAGGACGCCAAGGATTTCGCCGGTACCTTCGCTGAAGAAATTCCGCAGGGCGATCCGCAGAACGCCAACGGCCAGGCTGCTCACTGGCAGCCGCTGCAGTCGATGATGCTCGGGGACTTCGCGTTCACCTTCTCCTATCCCTCGGGAACCAAGGACAACTCAACCCCGGCCTACTATCTGTCTCCATCATGGAACCCCAACACGGCCCCCACGCTGCGTCTCTACCGCAGTTCCGAGATGACAGTCAAGGCTCCCGCCGGCAAGAAGCTCGGTAAAATCGTGTTCAAAGCAAGTACCAAAGGAACGGTTGAAATCACCGCCAACACCGGCAAGGTGGTCATCGAAGGCGAAACCGACCGTATCTGGACCGGCAATGCCGAGAGCATCACTTTCACATTCGCCGGCTCTTACCGCATAAATTCTTTTGACTTCACGTTCGTTAAATAAGCAGATAACGAATCATACCTACCATCCCCGCCGGCAATACCAGTGCCGGCGGGGATATTTGACAGACAACAATTATGAAAAAATTCCTACTCACGTTCCTGATGTTCCTCGGCGCCGCGGGCGTCGCGACGGCCTCTTACCCCGGCGGCTACTACAACGCCATGGACGGCAAGAAGCAGGCTGATCTGAAATCGGCCGCCAAAGGGTGTGTATCGCAGCACACCCGCCTCGTCTACACACAGCTGCCCGTCTACTGGCAGTACACCGACGTATATCCCGACCTTGTGGACGGATACAAGCGTTGGTGGGAAATGTACTCCGACGATGTCTATCTGCTGCGCGGCGAAGCGCTCTCGTCCTTCAGCAGCTACCGTATGCAGCGCGAACACGCCATCCCCAAGTCGTGGTGGAAGAAAAACGGCGACGTGGAATACACCCCGGCCTATTCCGACCTGTGGAACCTTTACCCCTCGAACGGGCGCGCCAACCAGGCCAAGCTCAACTATGCCTTCGGCGTCTGCAAGTCCACGACCTTCGACAACGGCGTCACTAAAGTAGGCCCCGCGGCCACGGGCTACGGCGGCGGTTCAGGCAACGTCTTCGAGCCGGGCGACGAATACAAGGGGGATTTCGCACGCACCATCTTCTACATGGCGACGGTATATGACGACCTGCCCTGGGTCATCAACTACATGTTCTCGGCCAACAGCCCGTATCCCACGCTGCGGCCCTGGGCAGTGGATATGCTCCTGAACTGGGCGCGCCAGGACCCCGTCTCGCAGAAAGAGGTGGAGCGCAACGACGCCGTGCAGAACGCGCAGGGCAACCGCAATCCCTACATCGACTTTCCCGAACTGGCCGAATATGTGTGGGGTACGCGCCAGAACGAAGTGTTCCGCATCTCGGAGCAGGGAGGCCAGGTGACACCTCCCGTCACCGGCGACCCTGAAATCACCGAACCGGTGAACGACGAAGCCCTCGACTTCGGCGAAGTGGCGGTAGGGCAGAGCAAAGGGGCACAGCTCCGCGTGTCAGGAGCCAACCTCACCGCGCCCCTTTCGGTGCGTGTCACCGGAGACGACCGCGCCATGTTCACGGTCTCGGCACGCTCCATCCCGGCACTTGACATAAACCGCGGCAACGCCTACCTGCTGAACGTAATCTACACCCCGACGGCCACCGGCACGCACCACGCCAACCTCACCCTCTATGACGGTGGCCTCCCCCTTGGCCACGAAATCAACGTGCGGCTCATAGGCCAGGCATTCCCGGTGCCTACGCTCACCACTCTGATGGCGACTGCTGCCACCGACCTCTCGGACGACGCATACACAGCCAACTGGAGCGCCGCTCCCGAAGTGGTGGACTATTATGTGGTGACCCGCGTCCGCTACGAAGAGGGTAACACGGAAAGCGAAGAGCTGACCAGCGACGTCAATTCGCTGCGCATCACCGGCCGCACCCCCGGCGTCATGGAAAGCTACACCGTATGTTCCTCGCGCCTCGGCTACCGCTCCGAACCCTCCAACTCCATCACCGTCTCTTCCACTGGAATAGTCGGAGTGGAAGCCCCGCAACCGCTGACCATCGGCAGCGTAGAGGGCGGATTCACCGTTATGCTCGACGAGCGCCACACCAACCTCTGCGTCTACGACATCTCCGGCAAGACCGTGCTCCACGTTACGGCAGTCGAGGGAGGCGAAACTTTCATGCTCCCGCAGGGCATCTATCTCGTCAGGGACGACCAGTGCCCGCAACCGCGCAAAATAACAGTCTTTTAACCTTTAGCTTCTGAATCTTCACACTTATATGAAAACATCGATATTACTCGTTATTGCCGCCCTCCCGGCGGCAATGTTCGCCCAGGCGCCGGCCGGCTATTACAGCGGCCTGGACGGCAAATGCGGCGCCGAATTAAAAGAGGCCGCAATGCAGGCCGCCTCTTCGCTCAAAACCGTCTCTTACGGCTCCGGCACATGGAACGCTTTCCGCACCACAGATGTCCACGTGGTCAACGGAGTAGAATGTTGGTTCGATATGTATTCCAACAACAATGTCCCCGTCACCACGACCAATGGCCTCAACATCGAGCACAGCGTACCCAATTCCTGGTGGGGTGGAATCAAGAACGACGCTTACAAAGACCTCTACCATCTCAACCCCTCCAACAAGGACGCCAACGGCCGCAAGAACTACTATCCGCTGGGCATAGTGGCCGACCAGACATGGAGCAACGGCGTTACCACGGTAGGACATCCCGCGGCCGGTGCTTCCGGCGGCTCGAAAATGGTCTTCGAACCGGCCGACGAGTACAAGGGTGACTTCGCGCGCGCCTATATGTACATCTTCACTATCTACGCCAATATCCCCTGGAAGTATGATATGTCGGACCGCAACTATATGTTCGTCGACGATGCCCTCACGCTCCGCCCCTGGGCGCAGACGTTGCTCCTCGAATGGGCACGCCAGGACCCCGTTTCCCAAAGGGAGATTGACCGCAACGAGGCCGTTTACCGCATCCAGCATAACCGCAATCCCTTCATCGACAATCCGGAACTCGCCGAGCACATCTGGGGCGCGAAGAGCAACGAACCCTTCCACGTGGAGGGGAGCGGGGACACCCCGCAGCCCACAGTCCGCACCATCTACGAGGCAAGCCTGACGAAGGGCAACCTCTCCGACTTCACCTTCGAGAACACCGTGCTGCCGGAAACGCTCACTTACATTTGGCGTGTGGACTCCAAGTATGGCCTGACGGCATCGTCCTTCACCAACAACACCTGTTATGAGGCGGATGCCACCGCCATATCGCCCGTCATCGACCTTACCGGCTACAAGAGTGCCACGCTCAGCTACAGCCAGGCGGCAAACCACTTCAAGAGCAACGACAACTTCGAGAATATGACACAGCTCCTTGTGCGTGAAGAGAACGGCGAATGGCAAAGCGTAACACGTCCCGCCTCAGGTGTAGGATCCTCATGGACATTCTCGCCCAGCGGCGACATAGACCTCACGGCCATGGCCGGCAAGAAGATGCAGTTCGGTTATCGCTACACTTCCACCTCGGCCGTGGCCGGAACGTGGGAGATTGACAAAATCATCGTCAAAGGGGAGAAGAAGGACAGCGGCATCGGCGCCGTGGAGCTGCCGAAGCTTGACTTCGACGCCTCTACGCCCGGGCAGCTCAGCATCTATAACCCCGGCGAGCACAGCTATTACATCTACGACACGGCCGGCTGCCTCGTCATGAGCGGCAAGCTGCGCGGCGAAACCACCCTGACGCTCCCCCGCGGTCTCTACATAATAGCCACCGACGGCACCCGCCCCGCCAAAGCCCTCGTAAGATAAATATCGCGCGCAGCTGATAAAACTCCCCCCAGCCGCAGCAAGAATTAGCTTTGGTTCTGTGAGCGCGTCTCAGCTCCCCTTACATGCGCCATATCCGTTACATCAGTAACATAAGAAACATAAATAATACCTCCAACGGAGTTGCCGGAACAGCGAAAGCTCTCCGCCAACTCCGTTTCCTTTGATAAAAGCTGTCTCGAAAAGCACGTGTTTTCAAAAATTATGCTTAACTTTGCAAACAGAAAATTTAATTTGTCGAAAACCTGACAATACCATGACCCGTCTAAAGGAAATAATCTGTACCGTAGGTGTTGATCTTGGAGGGACCAACACCCGCGTCGCCATAGTAGATGCCGAAGGGCGGATGCCGGCTTCGAGCAACTTCAACACGCGCGATTATCCGCGCCAACAAGACTTTGTAGAGCGTCTCGCCAAGGAGGTGGACGCCCTATTCAGAATATTGAAAGAAGAGGGCTATACCCTCCGTGTCAAAGGGATAGGCATCGGTGCACCGTGCGTGGACTCGCGCAAACGCAGCATCGAGGGCGCCACCAACCTGCCGTGGAAAGAGAGTTTCCCGTTAGGGCGCATGCTCGAGGAGGCCACCGGGCTGCCCGTGGCGATAGCCAACGACGCCAACGCCGCCGCCATCGGCGAGATGACTTACGGCGCCGCCCGCGGAATGACCGACTTCATAATGCTGACGCTCGGCACCGGGGTGGGGAGCGGCATAGTGTGCGACGGCCATCTGCTGAGCGGCAAGCGCGGCCTGGCCGGCGAACTCGGCCACGTCACCTTCCCCTTCGCATCCGACCGCCTCTGTGCCTGTGGCCGCAAAGGTTGCCTGCAGACCGTCTGCGCCTCCGGCGGAATGGTGCACACTGCCCTCGAACTCCTGGCCACCACCACCGACCCGTCGCCGCTGCGCCAGCCGGGTGGCAAACTCTCCGCCCGCGACATAGGGAAGGCCGTGATAGCCGGCGACCCGGTGGCCAAATGCGTTATGCGCATCACCGAAGAGGCTCTCGGCCGTGCCTGCGCCGAGTTCGTGGCCCTCACCGACCCGGAAGCCATTATACTTTTCGGCGGCGTGGCAAACCCCGAGGAGATGGACGCCGAGCATATCCGCCAGGTGATGGACAACTACTCGCTGGCCATTTACCGGGGTCGCGTAAAGGTACTTTTCTCCACTCTGAAAGGGTCGCAGGCTGCGCTCCTCGGCGCCGCTTCCCTCCCGCTACATAATCCATAACCTGTAAGAAATGAAACGATTGCTGACAGCTATCCTGGCCGCCACGACCCTCACCGTCGCCATGGCAGCCCCCGTGGAACCGGACCGCGAATATAACTACGAACCTACGCCCGAAGTATTGCAGTCGCGGCGCGACTTCTCTGCCGACCGCTTCGGAATCTTCATCCATTGGGGCATTTACAGCATATTCGGCCAGGGGGAATGGTATCTCAACTACGGCCCGAACGCGCAGGAATACGCCAAAGCCGCGCGAGGCTTCTATCCCGCCGACTTCGATGCCGCCGAGTGGGTGGACGCCATCAAAGATTCCGGCGCGCGGTACATAACCATCACCTCGCGCCACCACGACGGATTCTCCATGTTCCACACCGCGCAGAGCGACTATAACATAGTGGACGGCACCCCGTTCAGGCGCGACATCCTGAAGGAACTCGCCGATGAGTGCCACAAGAAGAACCTCAGCCTGCATCTCTACTATTCGCATCTGGACTGGACGCGCCCGGACTATCCGCAGGGACGCACAGGCCACACCACCGGCCGTGACTCCACCGTCAACGACTGGGACAAATATTACCGCTTCATGAACGCCCAACTCACCGAGCTATTGACCAACTATGGCCCGATACGCGCCGTCTGGTTTGACGGCTGGTGGGACCACGACGAGGACAAAACTCCCTTCGACTGGCACCTGCGCGACCAGTACGCCATGATACACCGTCTCCAGCCCTCCTGCATGGTTGCCAACAACCATCACCAGACGCCGTATCCCGGCGAGGACATACAGATATTCGAGCGCGACCTTCCCGGCGAGAACACCGCCGGCCTCTCCGGCCAGGAGATAAGCCCACTCCCGCTCGAAACCTGCAACACAATGAACGGTATGTGGGGATATAAAGTGGTGGACACCAACTACAAGGACACGCCAACGCTCATCCGCTACCTCGTTAAAGCCGCCGGAATGGGAGCCAACCTCCTGCTCAACATAGGCCCGCAACCCAACGGCGAGCTGCCCGCCGCGGCGCTCGACCGCCTGCGCGAAATGGGCAAGTGGATGCGCGTCTACGGCGAGACCATATACGGTACCGAAGCCGGCCCCTTCGAGGCGCAGGATTGGGGAACCTCCACACGCAAGGGAAACAAGCTTTACGTCCATGTAACGGGCGCCCAGAATCCCGACATCCTGCTCCCCGCCCCGCTGAAAGTCAAGAAGGCCGTGCGTTTCGCAGACCGCACTCCGGTCAGGTATTCGCGCTCTAAAGAGGGCGTCACGCTCCATCTGGGGACGGTGCCCGACGACATCGACCACGTAATAGAGCTCGAGCTGAAGTGAAACCGCTGCTTGAAATCTGCGCCGGCGACATCGACAGCATCCGCGCGGCGGCAGAAGGTGGCGCCGACCGCATCGAACTCTGTTCCGCGCTTACGGAAGGGGGGCTGACCCCCTCCTATGGCCAACTCTGCGCCGCTCTTGAAAGCCCGGTTCCCGTAAACGTGCTCATACGCCCGCGCAGGGGAGATTTCCTTTACTCGCCGGGGGAGGTCGAGGTGATGTGCCGCGACATAGAGGAGGCTGTCAGCCTCGGTGCCAACGGTGTGGTCATAGGCGCCCTCACGGCGGAGGGTGACATCGACCTGCACGCCCTCGAGGCCATGCGCCGCGCCGCAGGTAACGCCCACGTCACTTTCCACCGCGCCTTCGACCTTTGCCGCGACCCCGAAACTGCCCTCCGGAAGATAATAGAAGCCGGTTGCGACACGCTCCTGACCTCCGGCCTCAAACCTGACGCCCTCTCCGGCGCTACCGAAATCCGCTGCCTGAAAGAATTGGCGCAAGGACGCATAGCCATAATGGCAGGGTGTGGCGTGACGCCCGCCAATGCCGCCGAAATAATAACTGCGGCCGCCCCCGATGCCCTGCACGGCACCGCCTCAATGACGGTGGAAAGCCCCATGCGCTTCCGCCGCGAAGAGGTGGGGATGGGCGCGCCGCAGGACGAATACCGCCGCAAGACCACTTCCGTAGAAACCGTAAGGGAACTGCGGAATATAATCGACAAAACAATCTGACAACCCAACCATGAACAAGAAGCTCATTTCCATAGCCTTACTCGCCGCAGGTTCGTTGGCCGCAGTAGCCGCGTTGCCGCTGCCCGAAAGCGTGCACAAGGATTTCAAGGCACGCCGCGCCGCCCTCGGCAAGAAGAAAAAACTCCTCGACGCCGCCACCGACAAGAAACTCACGGCCGACGAACGTGCCGCAATGGAGTTCCTTTACACATACATGACCGACCCCGACCTGGCCGGTTACTCCCCGGAGTTTTACCTCGAGAACGTGCGCTCCACGCTACGCGCCCGCGAGGAGATGCCGTGGGGTAAAACCGTTCCCGCCCGCGAGTTTCTGCATTTCGTGCTACCGCTGCGCGTCAACAACGAAGCCCTCGACATGGCGCGTCCGCAGTTCTATGCCGAGCTTCGCGACCGTGTGAAAGGGCTCTCCATGAAAGACGCCATCCTCGAAGTGAACCATTGGTGCCACGAGAAAGTGACCTATAAACCGAGCGACGGGCGCACCTCGTCGCCGCTGTCGACGGTGAGCCAGGCCATAGGTCGCTGCGGCGAGGAATCCACCTTCGCCGTGGCGGCGCTCCGCTCCGTGGGAATACCGGCGCGGCAGGTCTACACCCCGCGCTGGGCGCACACCGACGACAACCACGCCTGGGTGGAGGTCTGGGCCGACGGGGAGTGGCACTTCATCGGCGCCTGCGAGCCGGAACCTGTCCTTGACCTCGCGTGGTTCAACGCCCCCGCGGCACGCGGTATGCTCATGAGCACCAACGTCTTCGGTAAATACGACGGCCCGGAGGAGAAACTCCGCGAGGAATCCATCATTACTACCATTAACGTCACTGGGAACTACGCTCCTGTGAAGCGCGGCGAAGTCAAGGTTGTCGACCGTGACGGGAAGCCCGTGGAGGACGCCGCCGTGAGCTTCGGCATCTACAACTACGCGGAGTTCTATCCCGTGGCCGTACGGCGCACCGACGCCGCCGGAAACGCCTCCCTGACCACCGGAAAGGGGGACTGTATAGTCTGGGCCAGCGACGGCGAGAACTACGGCATAGGGCAGCTTAAAGGCACCGCCACGGAGCCGCTGACCGTCATCCTCGACCGCAATGCCGACACGCCCGGCGAGCTGACCTTCGACATAACGCCGCCGCCGGCACGCGCCGCCACGGTTACCGTCACCGACGCGCAGCGCGCCGAGAACAACCGCCGCTTCGCACAAGAGGATTCCATCCGCAACGTTTACACCGCAACTTTCGCGACGCCCGAATCGGCCGCCGCGCTGGCACGCGAACTTGACCTGGACGCCGACCGCCTCACACGCATTATGCTCGACTCGCGCGGCAACCACGCCGCCCTGGCAGAGATGTTCCGTTCGCTCGAACCGCGCGAAAGGGGAATAGCCCTCCGTCTGCTCGAAAACGTCACCGAGAAAGACTGCCGCGACATTCCCGCCGAAGTCGTTGTCTCGAATGCCTCTGAGTTCGCTCCCTCCGGTGTTTATCCGCTTGATTTGCAGTACTCGTATTTGCTGAACCCGCGCATCTCCACCGAGCGGTTGCAGAGTTTCAAGGAACCGTTCCGCAAGTGGTTGCCTGAAAAGAAGCACGGCGCCTTCCGGGAGAACCCGGCGGCCCTTGCCGAATGGATAGACAAAAAAGTGCCCACCGACACGCGCTGGAACCCGCTCGGGCTGCTTATGGACCCGTTGGCTGCCGCCAATCTGGAACGCTCGGACGCGCGCTCCAAGAAGGTGCTCTTCGTGGCTGCCGCACGCAGCCTGGGCATCCCCGCGCGCATCGACCCCGTGCGCGGCGAGGCTCAATATTACGAAACCGAGGGCATCGAGCTTCCGGGTTACATAGTCGGGGGCGACTGGCACGACGTGCTCCGCGCCGAAGCACCGGAAGCCGGAGGTGCCGTCCCCAAGGGGAAACTGCAACTTACATACACCCCGCAGCCGTTCCTCAAAGACCCGAAATATTACACCAACTTCACCCTCTCTCGCATAGTGGACGGCTGGCCGCAACTGCTCGAATATCCCGAAAACGGCACAGCCTCATGGCTCTTCGGCGACCCCGCCGAGGTTGACGCCGGCAGCTATATGCTTGTCACCGGACAGCGTCTCGCCGACGGCGGTGTGCTCGCCGACGTGAAGTTCTTCAACGTCCGGGAAGGGGAGACCACCACGCTGCCGCTCACCATCCGCGAGGACGACAGCGCAGTCTCCGTCATCGGCTCGCTCAACGCCGAAGACCTCTACCGCGACCTCGCAACAGGCACCGACAAAAGCATCCTCTCGACCACCGGACGCGGCTACTATGTACTCGGGATACTAAGGAACGGCCACGAACCCTCCGAGCATACCCTCAATGACATCTCGTTGCTGCAGAAGGAGTTGTCGGCACGCGGCGAGAAGATACTGCTCCTCTTCGGCGAAGGGGAAGGCAGCGCTTTCAATCCGGCTCAATATCCCAATCTCCCCTCTAACGTGGTGATAGGGGAGGACCTCGGCGGCAAGATAAAGGATGAAATAATCGGCTCGCTCAACCTCCAGGGCGGAGACCTGCCCATCTTCGTAATCGCCGACACCTTCAACCGCATAGTCTTCGTGTCGCAAGGCTACACCATAGGTCTCGGCGACCGTCTGCTCCGCACCCTTCAGAAGATAGAATGACACTTTAGACAGCAGATATATGCGCGGCGCATTTTTCCGTATGAAGGGAATTTGCGCCGCGTGTCAACCTTTGGGATGCGGCCGGCGTTATAAAGAAAAAAACAACTATGAAAACACGCACGCTTATCACCGTCACGCTGGCGATATTAATGGCAGTCCCCGCTGTGACACCGCTACCCGCCGCCGCCGAACCGCAGGTTTTCATGGGCGTGGCAGGAGAAAACGGATATATGGTAATGGGTTCGGACGGCCGAGTGCATTATACAATCTCGAACGATGGCAGACCCTATTATTATTACGGCTATTGCCGTCATCATCACCGTCATCACCGTTGCCGTTATGTGCCGAGGCCAAGGCACCACAAGCCGAAACCACCCAAACACAAACATAAAAAACACAAAAAAGACCGCGGCAAACACCGCGGGCACCACGACCGCCGTCACCACCATCACGACGATTGACCCCGGTCAAGAATCAGGGAAAAGATTAAATCCGACAAATAGAACAATTTCACCCCTGCCAAGAGAACTGTCCGCCCCAATCCCGGGCGAGCAGTTCTCTTGTTACATTCCATCTCTCCCCAAAAGCCCAAACCGAGCTTTCAGTAAAGGAAGCCCGGTAGCCACATCGGGAGGCGGTTGCCTGTATATGTCTCCTCTTCGTCGGCTATCACGCATCTGTTTTTCATATCGGCTATCTGCTTGAAATTTTTGGCCCTCCCACCTATCTCGAACAGATATTTTTCATCCACGAGGGGTTGCTCGCCGCAGGAGCATTGAGTTCGTGAAAAGGTGCGAGCATCGAGGTAACGAGAGTCTCGCGCACGGTGTCGATGTCGTTCAATGAACTCAGAGCGGCCATTATGTCGGTATTGTCGAAGAGCATTTTGTCGGATTGGGATGCTGTCAGCGGGAGCTCAGGGGAGGTAGGAAGGCGTCTTCGTAGTGGCTTATTTCCGGCTCGGGGAAGTCGGGGCCGTGGACAACTGTTATTACGTCGAAGCGGTAGGAAAAATCGTAGGGCTGGTTGCGGAGGTAGCTGTCGGCGGCGCGCGTCAGGAAGCGTATCTTGCGCGGTGTGATGCTCTCCATCGGGTCGCCGTATCGGTCGAGGCGCGATTTCACTTCCACGAAGACCATTGTGTCGTCGAGCTGCGTGATGATGTCCACCTCCACGTGCGCGCCGGGCGGGTTCCAGTTCATTTCGCGGATAACGTACCCTTTGCCGCGCAGATAATCGGCGGCCAGTTGCTCCGCCTCATGCCCGAAATTACCCTGTTTCCCGCCGCGTGTTTTCTTTTCTTTTCCAGCCATAATTGTTTATATTTCAGCGATAGCACCTGCGAGTTCGTTCATGGCTATGCATGTGGCGCGCGAGAGATCTCCGGATTGGTTTATGGAGATAATCAGCATACGGCCGGCTGCACATAGGTCGAAATCGTGGGCGCCTGGTTTGTAGCGCTCGCCGAAGGGGTCAGTGGTGATGAGTATGAAGCGCGCTCCTGCGGCCTCGGCTTCGGCACGGACGGCTTTCTCGGATGTGGAGATGAAGGGGGAGACGAGCACCCCTCCGTTGGCTCCGGTGTGAAGCCAGCGGCGCCGGTTGCGGCCGTGTTGCCCTGCGGTGTCGGCACGGTGTACCACTACCTGTTCTTTGAAAGGATTCCGGAGCAATTGGAGATTGCCGTATGCCTGGTAGTAGCGGTCGTTGATTGTCAGACTGTTGATGCGGCGGAAGAAGTCGGGGTTGCGGCGCCGTTCGGCCAGGCGGCGGGGATTGTCGCGAAGGTAGCGGTAGAGCGTGTCCAACGGGCGGTCGCGGTATAGGATACAGTCATATAAATCCCTCTCGAAAGGGGGTGTGTCGTGCCCCGTGGCGGTGCGGAAACCGCAGTGTACCGCCGTTTTGAACATCCCGATGTAATTCCCGAGCTGATACTGGACCGGGGCTGTGACAAACAGGAGGAGGTGCAGGTAGTCGGGCATGATGCTGTATTGGAGGACACGCAAGGCGCTGTGGAAGGCAGGGAAGCGGCGTATGTTGCTCTCTATGACGGCGCCTAACGGGCTGCGCGCTATGCCCACGTTCGGGTATTCGCCGCAGAGCCGCCCGAAAAACGGCGCCGCCGGGTCCTTGCGCAGGGTTATGTGGTAAATGCAGCGTGAGCGGTAGTCGTGGTTGTAGCAGCGGGGCATAAGCGTTTTTTTCTCTCCGGCGGCAAGCCGCCGACACGTTTACAAAAGAGGGAGAAGGGAAAGGAGAGGAAGGGTAGGAGGAGTCAGGGGGAAGGCCGGGGCTTTTGTCTGCGGTGCCGGCGGCTTGCCGCCGGGAAAGGAGCTGTCTTGCCTCGGGAGAGAGCGTTTCTCTTTCAGAATGATTCGCCGTAGGAGGCGCGGTCGAGGGCGCGGTATCCTATGGCTTCGCTTATGTGGTGGGCCAGGACGGGCGTTGTGGCGGCTTGCTCGGGCGTCAGGCCTGTCTGCACGGCTTCGAGGTCGGCTATGGTGCGCGCTACGCGCAGGATGCGGTCGAAGGCGCGGGCCGACATGTCCAGGGCTTCCATCCTCTGTTTCAGCCGCTCGAGGCCGGCGGGGTCGGGCCATGCGTATTTCCGGAGCAGGCGCGAGTTCATCTGAGCGTTGCAGAAGACCCCCTTTTCGGCGGTAAATCTCACTTGCTGCACATGGCGTGCGGCCTCCACGTCTGCACGCATTTCGGCGCTCGAAAGGCCCGGTCGCCGAGAGGCCATGTCGTCGAACTCCACCGGCTGTATCTCTATCTGGAGGTCGATACGATCCATGAGCGGGCCGGAGATGCGGCTCATGTATTTCTGCACCGCGCCGGGCGGGCAGGTGCACCGGCGCCGTGGATGGCCGTAGTAGCCGCAGGGACACGGGTTCATCGATGCCACGAGCATGAACGAGGCCGGATATGTAACGGAATATTTGGAGCGTGATACGGTGATTTCGCGGTCTTCGAGCGGCTGGCGCAGCACTTCGAGGACGGTGCGGGGGAACTCAGGGAACTCGTCGAGGTAGAGGATTCCGTGGTCGGCGAGCGAGATTTCTCCGGGCTGCGGGGTAGAGCCTCCTCCTACCATTGCCACGGGCGATACCGTGTGGTGCGGCATACGGAAGGGGCGGTGGGTCATCAGCATGGAGCCGCTCTTTAGCTTGCCGGCCACGCTGTGTACCTTGGTAGTCTCCAGTGCCTCGCGGAGCGTGAGCGGCGGCAGGATGGTGGGTATGCGCTTGGCCATCATCGACTTGCCGCTGCCCGGCGAGCCTGACATGAGGATGTTGTGACCGCCGGCACAGGCTATCTCTATGGCGCGTTTCACGGCCTCCTGTCCTTTCACTTCGGCGAAGTCGCAGTCGAAAACCTGCGAATTGCGGGCGAAGAGTTCGCGTGTGTTCACGACTGTAGGCTGCGGAGCTTCCGGTTCCTCCTTTAGCAACGCGAGCGTTTCGGAGAGGGAACGGACCCCTATGACTTCGAGGTCGTTGACCACGGCGGCCTCCACGGCGTTGTCGGCGGGGACGATGAGACGGCGGAGTCCCATGGAACGCGCCAGTATGGCCATAGGGAGCGCGCCTTTCACCGGGAGCACGGAGCCGTCGAGCGAGAGTTCGCCCGTCACCATGGTTCCGGCCAGCGATTCTTCTGTCACAACTCCGGCGCAAGAGAGGACGCCGAGGGCCATAGGGAGGTCGAACGAAGCCCCTTCCTTGCGCACGTCGGCAGGTGAGAGGTTTATGACGATGCGGTGGTGGGGGTACTGGCAGCCGCTGCTGCGTATTGCGGCCACGATGCGCGTGTAGCTCTCCTGCACGGCCTTGTCCGGGAGGCCTACTATGGTGACGGTGGCGCCGCGTTCCATGGCCGTCTCCACGGTGACGGCGCGTGCGTCTATGCCGTGGATTGCCGCGCTGTAAATCTTGGTGAGTTTCATGGCTTCAGGGAGTCTTTGGGAGTGGATTTGCGTATCAGCGGGCGCGTGGCCTTAAGGGCGCCCCCGGCATCGGCACCGCGGTATTTCTGGTTTCCCTTGGTGTCGAGGACCACGAACCAGGGGGAAGACGGAAGGGCGAATGGTAGTATGGAAGAGTGCATACGTCCGCCGGGAGCCCATGCTTCGGTGAGGGCAGTGGACAGCGGGAGCGAGTCGAGGCGCACGTGGCTGAGCCAGGTGATGGTATCGGAACCCAGCGATACGTTCAGCAGGGCGAAGCGCGGAGCCGAGCCTTTCTCTTTCAGCAGCGCCTTGAGGGAGTCGATGTCGCGGCGGTGCATGTCCTCGTCACCAAGCTGGAAGTATAGCAGGATGGCGTCGTAGTCGCGCGTCTGGAAGCGGCGTATGGTCTCGCCCTGGCAGTGGAGCTTGAAGTCGGCGATGCGGGGGGGCGTCTGCGCCAGGGCGCCGGTAGGCTGGTCCGAGCGGCCTGCGGCGGCAATGACTTCCTCGCTGCGGGCACTCTCCGAGAGCGAGTTCCACAGCCGGGTGTATCCGGCTTCGTCTTCGGAGCGGTCGTAGATGGTGAGGAGAAGGAGCGCCGAGAGCTCGTCGTCCTTGTTTTCTTTGACATATTTGGCTATGGCGGCGTTCAGTTGCTTCGTTTCGCGCTTTTTGAGCACGGCGAGGTTGGCGAGGCGCCACTTGGTCCAGCGTTCGTTGATGCCGTTGCCGGAAACTTCCCAGGAGAAGGGTTCATCCTCTTTTCCGGAGATGAGGATGTCGTCGCCGCGTTCGGCCCAGAACCACATTTGCGGCCCGTCGGGTTTCCCGGCGCCGCTGAGCCATACGAGCGTCGGGCGTATGGTGGAACACTTGACGGTCCCTTTGCCGGCGTTTACCGAGAGGGCTGTTTCGGTGACCCATCCGGCCTTCTTGCCGGCGGCGTAATATGTGAGGGTGATGACGCGTGAGGTTGAGGCGGGGAACTCAGCGGTGACGTTGAACTCCTTGCTGCGGCAGGCGCAAAGCGTGATGGTGAGCAGGGCCGCGAAGATAATCCGGAAACACTTCATGCCACAAAGTTACGAAAATAAACGTCACCGCCCAAACCGCGGCCCGGAAAAATCGTACAATAATCAAAAAAGCAGGCCCCGAAGTATTAGGGGTCTGCTGTATTTTCAGGCGTCAGTTCCTGTTTTTGACCGGGAGTTTCCGGCGGGGAGCTCTTATTCCTTGTATTTCTTGAGGATAAGGGCGGCGTTGTGGCCTCCGAAGCCGAAGGTGTTGCTCAGGGCGGCGTTGATTTCGCGTTTCTGGGCCTTGTTGAACGTGAAGTTCAGGTTGTAGTCTATCTCCGGGTCGTTGTCTCCCTCCTCGTGGTTGATGGTGGGAGGCACGATGCCGTCGGTGATTGCCTTGACGGTGAAGAGCGCTTCGAGGGCACCGGCGGCGCCGAGGAGATGACCCGTCATGGACTTGGTAGAGCTGAGGTTCATCTTATAGGCGTGCTCGCCGAACACCTTCTTGATGGCTTTCTCTTCGCCGGAGTCGCCGACGGGCGTGGATGTGCCGTGGAGGTTGACGTAGTCGATGTCTTCGGGCTTCATGCCGGCGTCGCGCAGGGCGTTTTCCATCACGAGTACGGCACCGAGGCCTTCGGGGTGTGTGGCGGTGATGTGGTAAGCGTCTGCGCTCATGCCACCGCCTGCCACTTCGGCGTAGATTTTGGCGCCGCGGGCCTTGGCGTGTTCGAGTTCTTCGAGCACGAGGGCGGCGGCGCCTTCGCCGATAACGAAGCCGTCACGCGAGCCGCTGAAGGGGCGCGAAGCGGTGGCAGGGTCGTCGTTGCGTGTCGAGAGGGCGCGCATGGAGTTGAAACCGCCCACTCCGGCCGGGAAGATGGCAGCTTCCGCACCGCCCGCTACGATGGCGTCGGCCTGGCCGAGGCGGATGTAGTTGAAGGCGTCGATGAGGGCGTTGTTCGACGAGGCGCAGGCCGAGACGGTGCCGAAGTTGGGGCCGTGGAAGCCGTGGTCGATAGAAATCTGACCGGCGGCGATGTCGGCGATCATCTTGGGGATGAAAAAGGGGTTGTACTTCGGTCCCTTGTCGGCGTTTATGGCGTAGTAACCGGCTTCCTCCTCGAAAGTGTGGAGGCCGCCGATACCGGCGGCGAAGATTACACCCACGCGGTTGTGGTCCACGTCTTCGGTGTCGAGCCTGGCGTCATTGATAGCCTCGTCGGCGGCCACCAGAGCATACATGGCGTAGAGGTCGAGCTGCCGCGCCTTGCGACGGTCAAAATGGTCGGCGGGATTGAAGTCCTTCACTTCACATGCGAAACGTGTTTTGAACAACGAAGCGTCAAAATGTGTGATGGGGCCTGCTCCGCTGACACCCTCCACGGCGTTGCGCCATGAGGTCTCGACGTCATTGCCAATGGGCGTCAGTGCGCCCAGACCCGTTACTACTACTCTTTTTAATTCCATATATGCTGATTGCGGATGCTGTTGGGGGTTTGGGGTTTGCTTATTTCTTGTTGTTCTCGATATAGCTGATGGCGTCGCCTACAGTGGTGATTTTCTCAGCCTGGTCATCGGGAATCTGGATTCCGAATTCTTTCTCGAATTCCATGATGAGTTCAACTGTGTCCAGAGAGTCTGCACCGAGATCTTTGCTGAATTCAGCGCTCGGAGTAACCTCGTTTTCGTCAACACTCAGTTTGTCTACGATGATAGCTTTTACTCTTGATTCTATGTCAGACATGTCTTAAGATTTTTTTGTTAATACTGTTTTTTCTATTATTCAGACTGCAAAGTAAGCTATAATTTTTCAATTGAGGAAATTTTTCAGGGATTTTTGCACAACTTTTTTGATTATGTGCATGAAATCGGGTTGATTTTGTGTGGAAATTAACCCTTTGTAGTTATTATTAACATCCTTTAACGGCGATTGTCTGCGCTTTCTCCAGCTTTTCGGGGCTTGCGCGGGAGTGTAGCTAACATGGCTGTCATTACTAAATTAGCCCTGTGGACGCGCTTAGCTACGGAAAGCTGACGCGCGGAGCGGCTCCGGGGAGCGCTCCGCGCGTGTATGGCAGGGGGAGACGGGCGGTTTATACCGTCCAGGTCTCGTGGGTCTTTTCTATCATGGTGCGCAGGGAGTCGAAGCCGTATTTGGCTTTCACTTCGCGCACCTGCTCGGCAACGGCCGTCTCGTAGCTGATGCTGTTATAGTCGCGGATTACGCCGATGGCCAGCGGCAGGGTGTCGCCGTCCATCATTGCCAGCCGCTGCTGCAGGAAGTTGTCCTCGCAGTGGGCGTCGTGTACCAGCACGTCGTCGAGGGTATAGCCGTCTTCGCCGATGGTGACGGCCTTGAGGCCGAAGCCCTCCTGCACCAGGCCTTTCTTAAGGTCTTTGCCGAAGAGCATTTTCTCGCCGTGACGAAGGTGGATGGTGTGCTCTTCGCGGTGCGCGGCATCGCAGAGGCGGGAGTGGATGCCGTTGTTGAAGATAACGCAGTTCTGCAGAATCTCCACTACGGAAGCACCCTTGTGGCGTGCGGCGGCTATCATGACCTCCTTGGAGGTGTCGAGGGCGATGTCGAAGCTGCGTGCGAAGAAGTTTCCGCGCGCGCCGAAGCAGAGTTCGGCGGGGATGAAGGGGTCTTCCGTGGTGCCGTAGGGGCTGGATTTCGACACTGTGCCGCGGTCGGATGTCGGTGAATACTGCCCTTTTGTTAGGCCGTAGATTTTGTTGTTGAAGAGCAGGATGTTGATGTCTATGTTGCGGCGCAGGGCGTGGATGAAGTGGTTGCCGCCGATGGCCATGCCGTCGCCGTCGCCGGACACCTGCCATACGGTGAGTTCGGGTCGTGCGGTCTTGAGGCCGGTGGCTACTGCGGCCGCACGGCCGTGGATGGTGTGCATGCCGTAGGTGTTCATGTAATAGGGGAGGCGCGAGGAACAGCCGATGCCGGAGATGACGACGGTGTCCTCGGGGGGTACGCCGAGCGCTGCCATGGCCTTGTTCAGAACATTGAGTATCGCGTGGTCGCCGCAGCCCGGGCACCAGCGTGCCGTCTGCGAGTTTTTATAGTCGGAGGGTTGGAAACCCGTTACGTTTTCGTCCATTTCTATATCTTACTTAAGGCATTTGGTGTTCTCGATATGTTTCTTCACTGCGTCGGTGATTTCGTAGACCATGAAGGGCTGGCCTTCCACCTTATTGATTCGGAGTATTTCCTTTTCGGGGAGTTTGGCCTGGAGGTAGTCTGCGAACATTCCGGTGTTGAGCTCGGCCACGATGACGCGTTTGAAGCGGCGCAGGGTGTCGAGGGCGTTCTTGGGCAGCGGGTTGATGTACTTGAACTGGGCGAGGGCCACGGGAGTACCTTCGGCGTTGAGCTGTTCGGTTGCGGTGAGCAGGTGGCCGTAAGTGCCGCCCCAGCCCACGAGCAGGGTGTCGGCCCCGGTGTCGCCCTTAAGCTCGAGTTCGGGAATGTCGTCGGCTATGCGGGCTATCTTTTCGCGGCGCCGGTCGGTCATGAACTGGTGGTTGGCGCCGTCGGTGGAGATGACCGAGGTCTTGGCGTCCTTTTCGAGGCCGCCTATGCGGTGCATTCCGCCGCAGGTGCCGGGCAATGTCCAGTAGCGTGCCAGTGTCTGCGGGTCGCGGTCGTAGGGTTTCCAGCCGTTTTCGAGCATCTCCGGCGTGGAGAAGTGCGGGTGGATGGCGGGGAACTCGTCGTCTTCAGGTATGCGCCATGCCGACGAGCCGTTGGCGATGAAGGCGTCGGTGAGCAGTATGACCGGGGTCATGTGCTCCAGGGCGATGCGCGCGGCCTGGAACGCCATGGTGAAGCAGTCGGTGGGGCTTACGGCCGAGAGGACGCAGACGGGCGACTCTCCGTTGCGGCCGTAGAGGGCCTGGAAGAGGTCGGTCTGTTCCGTTTTGGTGGGGAGGCCTGTCGAGGGGCCACCGCGCTGCACGTCGATGACCACGAGGGGGAGTTCGGCCATTACGGCCAGGCCGATGCCTTCGCTCTTGAGGGCGAGGCCGGGGCCGGAGGTGGAGGTGACGGCCAGGTTGCCGGCATACGATGCGCCGATGGCCGAGCAAACGCCCGCAATCTCGTCTTCCATCTGCACGGCCTTGACGCCGAGGTCTTTACGCTTGGCCAGCTCGTGGAGGATATCGGTGGCGGGAGTTATGGGGTAGGAGCCGAGGAAAAGGGGCAGACCGCTCTTCTCGGAAGCCAGGATGAGGCCCCATGCGGTGGCGGTATTGCCGTTGACGTCGGTATATGTCCCGGGTCGTTCGTCGGCCGTCTCAATGCGGTAGGTGGGCATTGAGCTGTGGGTGTTGTGGCCGTAGTCCCAGCCGGCGTGGATGACCTTGGCGTTGGCTTCGTAGACGGCGGGTTTCTTGGCGAACTTGGTCTGGAGTTTGCGCAGGACGCTGTCTACGGGACGGTCGAAAAGCCAGCAGATGAGGCCGAGGGCAAGCATGTTTTTGCACTTCATCATGGCTTTGAGGTCCATGCCGGAGTCGGCGAGCGCCGATTTCACGAGCGTAGTCATGGGGACGGCCATGAAGCGGTCGGGGGCAATTCCGAGTTCCTTTACGGGGTCGTCGGTCTTGTACTCCGCTTTTTTGAGGTCGAGGGGACGGAAGGTGTCCGTGTCGCAGATGATGATACCGCCGGGTTTCAGGAATTTGAGATTGGTCTTGAGAGCGGCGGGGGTCATGGCCACGAGGACGTCGGCCTGGTCGCCGGGAGTGTGGACGCCGCGGCCGATGTGGACCTGGAAACCGGACACGCCGCTGAGCGAGCCCTGCGGGGCGCGGATTTCGGCCGGATAATCCGGGAAGGTGGAAATTTCGTTACCCTCGCCGGCCGAGACGTTCGAGAAGATATTGCCGGCAAGCTGCATGCCGTCGCCCGAATCGCCCGAAAAGCGAACCACAACCCTGTCTAATGTCTTAACATTGGTATTGTGCAACATGATATTTGAAGGTTACAATATAAGGTGCACCGTAGCTCCCCGGGGGAGCGGCGGAGCGCCATGATTTACAAATTTGCCGCAAAGGTACAACATTTTTTTTACTTAACCCCCTTTTCCCCGAAAAAATTGCACCGCCCCTTGTATCACACATTGCCATGGTCTGTCGGTACGTTTACACTACTACGATTTCGTTAGTTACAGAGCTGGATTTTTATACATATAAGGAGCAGGTGAAAAGGCTGTGCCAGCTACATTTTATTGTACAGTGTCCGCTTAAAATTATTGTATTGTATGTTTGTGCAACGATTATAAATCAATCTCCTGAGAATCAAGTAATTGAAATGAGATGTTACATGAGCGCAGAATTTGAAACGGTGAAATGTTACGTGAGCGCGGGATTTGGATAGTGGGGGCTGGGAGAAGTGGTTGTTTTTTATGGAATATGTAAAAAACAGCGGCTCCCGGCGTTGGGCCGGGAGTCGCGTATCTGGGGTTGTGGGAATCTGTTGGGAGGAGTCGCGGAGTCGCGGTTAGCGTTTGCCTTTGCGCTTTTCCTGCTCGCGGAGCATGGCCTGCTGCTGTTTCTGCATCTCTTCGAGGCGTGCCATGAAGCCGGATTTCTTTTTCGGTTTCTTGGCGTTGGCGGCCATGGCTTTGCGCACGCTGTCTTCCTTGATGGCCAGGCGGAATGCGTAGGTCTGGCAGATGGTGATCAGCAGCGACAGGAAGTAGTAATAGCTAAGGCCGGCCGCGTAGTTGTTGAAGAAAATCATGAAGAAGACCGGCATGAGGTACATCATCCACTTCATCCCCGGCATACCGGAGGATTGCTGGTTCTGCATATTAAGGTAGGTGTAGATGATGTTTGTGGCGGTCATCAACAGGCAGAACAGCGAGATGTGGTTGCCGAAGTATTCGGTCACGAGCGGGATGTTGCCGCTCCAGGAGATGATGGCGTCGGGAGCCGAGAGGTCATGCACCCAGAGGAAGTGTTGTCCGCGGAGTTCGATGCAGGAGGGGAAGAACTGGAAGATGGCGAAGAGTATAGGCATCTGTAGGAGCAACGGGAGGCAGCCCGAGAAGGGGGACGCGCCTGCCTGCGAGTAGAGTGCCATGGTCTTCTGCTGGCGCTTCATGGCGTTCTCCTGGCCGGGGTATTTCTCGTTGATGGCTTTGATGTCCGGGGCGAGGATGCGCATCTTGGCCTGGCTCTTGTAGCTCTTGTAGCTGAGCGGGAAGAGGATGAGCTTGATGAAGATGGTCAGCAACAGGATGATTATGCCGTAGTTCCACCCGAAGGAGCCCAGGAAGTTGAACACCGGGATGACGATGAGGGTGTTGACCCAACGGAAGATGGTCCAGCCGAGGGGTATTAGCTTGGTGAAGTTCATGTCCTCGTCGGGGACGATATTCTCTTCGATGTCGGAGAAGAGGGGGTACAGGTTCGGGCCGAGGAACAGCGAGAACTGTGCCGGGATTTCGGCGTTCCAGTCGTAGTCGTTCACTTCGCTCTCGGCATTGAGGTCCTTGAGGTAGTCCGAGCCTTTGAGCACCTTTGAGTCGAAGTCGCAGGTGTTGAAGGGGCGGTCCGAGACAAGCACGGAGCTGAAGAACTGGTTCTTGAATCCGATCCAGCGCACCTTGGCCTGGCGTTCTTCGCTGTCGTCGCTGCTTTCGCTGAGGTGTTCCACGTCGCCGCCGGCGAACTTATAGTAGAGTCCGGAATTGCGTTCCTCGAACATGCGGCCCTGTTCCTGGCGTTTGACGCTCTGATGCCAGTTTACGCCGAGGTTGCGGTTGTTGCTGCGTGCCACGGCGGCCATGTTCTTCTGCACTATGCGCATCTTCACCACATAGTTCTCGCCCTTGGGGAGCGTGTATTCTATTCCCCAATAGGAGTCTGCCGTGGGGCTTACGCTCATGAGCACGGTGGAGTCGTTGACCACGCGCGGGGTGAAGTATAAGTCCTTGGTTGAGACGGGTTGCGGCATGGGAATGAGGAACTCGAATCCGTTCTTGTCACCCTCGAATAGGACTACGTTGGTGGGTTTTACCTTCTTATGCTCGTCTGCGCTGTATTCGGTGTCGTATTTTTTGAGCTGCGCGCGGGTGATGGAGCCCGATTTGGCGGATAGTTGCAGTGCGAGCACGTCGTTCTGCAGCGTCACCACAGTGTCCTTGCCTTGCAGGAACTGTGCGAAACGGCCGAACTTGCCGGCGTTCTCGCTGGCCGAGCGCACCAGGGCGAGGGCCTTGTCGCGCACTGCCGGGGCGATGTCGTCGGGCTTAGTGGAGTTGAGCTTGGCGTAGTCAATGGCTTTGCCGTCGACGGTGACTGTGCCGTAGATTGAGTCGCCGCGGAGGCTGAGGTCCAGGGCGCCGCTCTTGAGTGTGGTGACGGCCACATTGTCGTCGCCGGTAGCGGTGGTGCCGTTGTCGGCGATGTTCTTGGCGAGCCACTCCTTCTCGGTGTCGGAGAGGGGCTCGGCGCGGGGTGCGGCCTTCTGCGTCTGCTCGGCCTTCTGCTCCTGCTGCGTGGCGTCCTGCTGTTCCTGCTTGGGCATGAGCCACATGAAGCCGAAGAACACCAGGGCCATGAGCAGAAGCCCGGTCATTGTGTTTTTATCCATTGTATCTTATTAATGGTGTGTTACTTGTTGGGTGCTTCTTCCTTCTTCTCCCGGCCGTAGGCGATGGCGGCCTTCACGAAGTCGATGAAGAGGGGGTTGGGGTTTAGTACGGTGGACTGGTATTCGGGGTGGTACTGCGTACCGATGAACCAGCGTTTTTCCGGCAGTTCCACTACCTCGACGAGCTTGGTGCGGGGATTCTGGCCGACGCACTGCATCCCGCCTTCCTCAAAGCGTCGGCGGAACTCTTCGTTGAACTCGAAGCGGTGGCGGTGGCGTTCGCTGACGGTGGTGGTGCCGTAGGCCTTGGCGGCGCGGCTGCCGGGACGCAACTCGCAGTCGTAGGCGCCCAGACGCATGGTGCCTCCCATGTTGGTGATGCTCTTCTGCTCCTCCATGAGGTCGATGACGTTGTGAGGTGTCTTGGTGTCCATCTCGGTGGAGTTGGCGTCCGTCATTCCGAGGACGTTGCGGGCATACTCTATCACCATGCACTGCATGCCGAGGCAGATGCCGAAGGTGGGTACGTCGTGTTCGCGGCACCACTTGATGGCCGTGAACTTGCCCTCTATGCCGCGTTGCCCGAAGCCCGGGGCTATGATGATGCCGTCCATGTCGCGGAGGCGTTCCTCGACGTTTTCGTCGGTGAGCTTCTCGCTGTGGATGTAGACGAGGTTGAGCCGGTGGTCGCAGTAGGTAGCGGCCTGGAAGAGGGACTCGCCGATGCTCTTGTAGGCGTCCTGGAGCTCGACGTATTTTCCCACGAGGCCGATGTTGACCACCTCCTGGGCGCCGGCTATCTTGTCGAGGAATACGTTCCATGCCTTGAGGTCGGGCTCGCCCTGCGGCACTACGCCGAGCTTGCGGAGCACTATCTCGTCGAATTTCTGCTCGTGCATCATGAGGGGGACCTGGTAGATGGTCGGTGCGTCGATGCTCTGGATAACGGCGTCGGCGGCCACGTTGCAGAACTGTGCCACTTTGCGGCGCATGGCGGCGGGGATGTCGTGTTCGGTGCGGAGCACCAGCACGTCGGGTTGGATACCCACCTGCTGCAACTGCTTCACGGAATGCTGGGTGGGTTTGGTTTTCAGCTCTTTGGCGGCGCGTATGTAGGGGACATAAGTGAGGTGGATGCTGATTACGTCGTCGCCCATTTCCCATTTCAGCTGGCGCACGGCCTCGAGGTACGGGGTGGACTCGATGTCGCCCACGGTGCCTCCTATCTCGGTAATCACGAAGTCATAGTCGCCGGTGTTGCCCAGCAGTTTGACGTCGCGTTTGATTTCGTCTGTGATGTGGGGTATAATCTGCACCGTCTTGCCCAGGTAATCGCCGCGGCGTTCCTTGTCGATGACGCTCTGGTAGACGCGGCCGGTGGTGACGTTGTTGGCGCGCGAGGTGCGGATGTTGGTGAAACGTTCGTAGTGGCCCAGGTCGAGGTCGGCCTCGTGGCCGTCTACCGTCACATAGCACTCGCCGTGCTCGTAAGGGTTGAGGGTGCCCGGGTCGATGTTGATATAGGGGTCGAATTTCTGGATGGTGACACGGTAGCCGCGCGAGAGAAGCAGGCGGGCCAGCGATGAGGAGATGATGCCTTTTCCAAGCGAGGAGACCACTCCTCCCGTTACGAAAATGTATTTAGTATTCACTGCTTTGTTATGCTTGACGTTGTGGGTTCGTTAACAAGGTGCAAAGTTAGCAATTTTTTCCGAGAAACGGGGCAAGTAATGGCAAAAACTGTACCCAAGCGATTTCCGGGGCATATTGTCCGGGGGAATTGCCCTGCCTTTCGAGGCGGAATTATTTTGGCGCGGCGCCCCGCGGAGTCAGGAGTCGAGGTCTCGTAGGTTGCAGCGGGCCAGCGAGCCGTCTTCGTTGCGCAGGTGCATGCCGTTGCCCTCGCAGTAGCGCCACAGGCGGCACGACGAGCAGGGCTCCTGGGCGCGCATCCACGCGCGGTCGCGGTAACGGCGGAAGCCATTCTCCCATACCTCCATGAAGTCGTCGCGGTAAATGTTCCCTTCGTAGTATTGCGAGCGGATGGAGCCGCATCCCGAGATGGAACCGTCGATGAGCACCGAGGCCACGGACACTCCGGCGTGGCAGCGGTAGAAGCCGTCGCGCACTTCTCCTTCGTAGCCGCCGAGGAATCCTTCGCAGCAGTAGGAGGCCCGTATGCGCCCCTCGCGGCGGGTGGAGGCGATGAAGTCCATGAGGCGGCGGTATTGTTCCGGGGCGATGCGCAGCTCCGGGTTGTCCTTGGCGCGTCCGGCCGGGAAGATGGTGAAGAGCCGCCAGTGCTCCACTCCGAGCTCTATAAGCAGGTCGCGGAGCTGTGGCAGGGTAGAGAAGTTGCGAGAGTTGACGCAGGTAACGATGTCGAAAGCCACGTCTGGGTGTCGCAGGCAGGTGCGGATGGCGTCGACGGCGCGGACGAAGGTGCCGGGAGAGTTGCGCAGCCAGTCGTGTTCCGGTTCCAGCCCGTCGAGACTTATGGTGAGCGAGCGCAGTCCGGCGCGGCGCAGCCGCTCGAAGCGCTCCGGGGTGAGCGCGCGCCCGTTGGTCACCATTCCCCACGGGAACTCGCGGCGGTAGAGCTCGCGTCCCACCTCCTCGAGGTCGGCGCGCACCAGCGGTTCGCCGCCGGAGATGATTATCAGACAGTTATGGGGGTCAATGTGCGGGCGAATGCTGTCCACGACGCGGAGGAAATCCTCGGCCGGCATGTCGGGACGGCCGGTGTGCGCCTCGCAGTCGCTGCCGCAGTGCAGGCAGTTCACGTTACAGCGGTGGGTGGATTCCCAGAAAAGTTGCCGCAGCTCGTGGCGTTTGCGTTCCAGGCCTGTCTGCGCGCGCCACAGCTCCAGCGCCAGGCGCTTCCGCGCCCCGATGCCGGGAACTTTCCCTTGTTTCGTGTCGTCGCTCATGTAGGGTTATTTGTTGTGTCCGGGGGCTTCGGGAACATGGCAGGTTTCATGGCCTGAATCGTCGGAGACCGTGTCCTGGACGTCTTCATATCCCTTCATGACCGGCCCATACATTACTGGTATCTCTTTTTCTTCGCCGCACGAGGTGCCGCAGAGTAGCGATATCGCTATCCCGCAGAAGCCGGAAAGGAATCCCAATGTTTTTTTACGTAGCTTTTTCATAAATAAGGTATCAGGCTCCCGGGGGGGAGAGGTTATAGTTTGAAAGTGCCTGTGAGGAGGTCGGGGGTGTAGACCCATTCCTTGATGCGGTCGGCTATAACCTGCGGCGGCATGTGGCTCTCGCGCAACATGGCGGCGGAAACCGGGCGTCCGAAGACCACGCGATAGGATGAACCGCGCGCGCCCACCAGTTCGGCGGGGAGCATGGCCTGCTCGAGGTTTATCCTGATGCCCAGGCGTTTGCGAAGCCGTGCCCGGCGGTAGAATTTCATGGAGTTCGACCCCTCGAAGCGCAGCGGTATGATGTCGCGTCCGCTCTGCAACGCCTTGGCCACGAAGGCCTTGTGCCATGCAAGGTCCTTGATTTCCTTGCCCTGGAGCCGCGACACGAGTCCTGCGGGGAAGATGAGGATTTGCGCTTCGCCGGCGTAGGCGTCGTTGATGGCGGCGGCGGCCTTGCGTCCCTGCGAGCCGTACTTGTTGATGGGGAGAAACACGTCGGTCAGCGGCTCCACGTTCATCAGCAGGTCGTTGACCAGGAAGTAGACATTCCGGTCGCCGTACAGCTCGCCGAGTACGCTGATTAGCGAAATGCCGTCGAGTCCGCCGAGCGGATGGTTAGAGGCGAAGACGAACCGTCCCTCCTCGGGGATATTCTCCAACCCTCTGACTTCTAATGAGATGCCGAGGTCGTGGAGGGCGGCGCGTGCGAAACTGCTGCCGCGCTTCGGATAAGTGCGGCGCAGTATACCGTTGAGTTCCTCCTGACGGATGGTTCGTTCCAGTCGGCGCACAACCCACCGTGGCACGAAGCGCATGGCGCCCGGTGCCCGGCGGCGAAGGATGGCCTGCAGGTCAAGCTGCAACGGCCCTTTCCCTTCTTCCGTCATGTCGGTTTATTTGAAATCGGCCGGCATTATCATGATGTCCACATTGCCGCCGTCGTTGCCCACGAGGCGCAGGATGAACATCGTGTTGGTGTCCTTGAGCGCCTGGATGAGGTCCTGGCTCTCTTTGTCGCTTTTCATCTCGTCCACCATCTGCTTCTTCATCATGTCGGTGGGAACCTGCTGCAGGTCGGCCGAAGAGGCGGGTACTTCCTGGGTGACGATTATGGCATCTGTTCCGAAGAGTGTTTTCTCAAAGCTGATGGGGTTCTTGACGCCGGCGGCTGCGGCCTGTTCTTCAGCCTCGCTGAGGAACTTGGCGATAACGGGGTTCGAGGGAGTGGCGGAGGCGAGCATCATGATGGCAGCTGCTACGGTTACTAAAAAGTTCATAATCAAATGTTTAGAATGTGTAAAAATAGTCGGTGGGCTAAAAGGTAAGCCCTTGCAGCCCTTTGTGAACTGCGGGGCGAGTCGACAATGACCTACCAAACCAAATGCAAAGGTATAAAAATTTTTCGGAATACAAATCCTCTCCCGCTAAAATTCAATAAGGGTTGTGCGAATTGTAAGTCATAATCCGTCGTGTGCGGGGTTGATAGTGGCATGAATGTTAAAGAATGTGTTAAAAGTGTTAAATCGTATAGCAGGTTTATAGTAAATGTGTAACGTTGCCAAAATGTGAGTTCTCTTTTCCGGAGACTGTACCTTTTATTTACTGACCGAAATATGAGTGGCCGTAAATTGTATGGGCCCGACTATATTCAAAGACTCTGATTACAAACTAAAAATTACAGATTCATGAAGCAAGTTTTACTTATTTCCGCGGCCGTGGCGCTTTCCGCAGCCGCAGTCTCCGCACAGGAGCCGGTGCGCGTCGCTTCTGCCGCACGCGCTCAAAGTGCCGTCACGGTGAAGGCCGCCTCCCCGCAAGTGCTCAGCTCCCGCACGCTTTCGGGCAACGTCAAGATGCAGACCGTCAGGAACGGCGGCAAGGTATACAAACGCATAGTAGGTCTCGAAGGCAACCGCGTGATTCAGCCCCGTCGCGCAGCCCGCGCCGAAGCGCCGAACGCCGCACCGGGCGAGTTCTCGCTCTATAACTATTTCCAGACAGGAGGCAAACCGGAAGCCTCGCTTAAAGACGAGCAAGGCAACGCCGCCCTCTATAACCTGGGCCTCACCACTTTCGCAAGCTCCGAAGGCCTCAGCTTCGCCACCGGTGGCGAAGACTCGTCGCCCATCTTCGGCTACGATGCCAACGTGGACAAATTCTGGACCGACTATAGGTCGCTGAAGTCATTAAGGAGGCTAAGAACGCTACAAGGCGCAGATTCCTTGTGTGCCGGCCCGGAGTCTCAGCCCGGAGTTTTGGTTCTGCGAGCCAGCTTCTGCTTGCGGGGTGTGGGTTTGCGGTCGGGCGTTTCGGGCGGCAGGAGAGTTGCAGCGGGAGCGGGATTAACATCTTTTTTTGGGGGAGGATTTGGCGGGTTGGGGATTTTTTTGTAATTTTGTGAGTTAATTGCCGGGCGGAGCTTTCCGCGGCGCAGCAATCAAAAGAAATCGTTTATATGGCATCAGAAGAATATCAGAATACGGCCGAACAGGCCCCGAAACATTATCAGGCAGACAATATCCAGGTGCTGGAAGGTCTGGAGGCCGTGCGCAAACGCCCGGCGATGTACATCGGAGACATCTCGGGCCGCGGCCTGCACCATCTGGTCTATGAGGTCGTGGACAACTCCATAGACGAAGCCCTCGCCGGCTACGCCAACCATATCGAAGTCACTATCCTCGAAGACAACAGCATACGCGTGGTGGACAACGGCCGTGGTATCCCCGTGGATATGCACGAGAAGATGCACAAGCCGGCCCTCGAGGTGGTGCTTACCGTGCTCCATGCCGGCGGTAAGTTTGACAAGGGGTCTTACAAGGTTTCCGGCGGTCTGCACGGTGTGGGCGTAAGTTGCGTCAACGCCCTGTCGGACTACCTCCGCGCCGAGATTCACCGCGAAGGCAAGGTCTACATGCAGGAATACGCCTACGGCAAGCCCACCACCGGGCTGAAGGTGATAGGGGAGAGCGACCACACCGGAACGACCATCATCTTCCATCCTGACGCGTCGATATTCACCGAAACCGTATACGACTACGAAACGCTGGCCAACCGTCTGCGCGACCTGGCGTTCCTGAACGCCGGCATCACGCTGACGCTAACGGATATGCGCGAACTCGACGAGGAGGGCAATCCCCGCTCCGAACGCTTCCACAGCGACGAGGGGCTGAAGGAGTTCGTGCGCTACATTGACCAGGGCAAGGAACACCTCATCGAGGACGTCATCCACATCAACACCGAGAGCAAGGGTGTCCCCATCGAAGTAGCGATGACCTACAACACCTCGTTCAACGAAAACATCTACAGCTACGTAAACAACATCAACACCATAGAGGGGGGCACGCACCTCACCGGCTTCCGCCGCGGCCTGACCACGACCCTCAAGAAGTATGCCGAAGACAACCACCTGCTCGACAAGCTGAAGATAGAACTGTCGAAGGAGGACTTCCGCGACGGCCTCACGGCTGTAATCTCCGTGAAGGTGGCCGAGCCGCAGTTCGAGGGCCAGACCAAGACGAAGCTTGGCAACAACGAGGTTATGGGCGTGGTCTACACGGCCATCAGCGAGGCCCTGCGCAACTTCCTGGAGGAGAACCCCAAGGAGGCACGTAAGATAGTGGACAAGGTAATCCTTGCCGCGCAGGCGCGCCACGCGGCCTACAACGCACGCATGAAGGTGCAGCGCAAGTCGCCCCTCGGCGGCGCCGGACTTCCCGGCAAGCTGGCCGACTGCAAAAGCCGCGATGCCGCCGCCTGCGAGCTTTTCCTCGTGGAGGGTGACTCGGCCGGCGGTTCCGCAAAGTCGGGCCGCAACCCCAACTACCAGGCCATCCTGCCGCTGCGCGGTAAAATCCTCAACGTGGAGAAGGCCATGGACCACAAGGTGTTCGAGTCGGAGGAAATAGTGAACATGTTCAAAGCCCTGGGCGTCACCATCGGTACCGAAGAGGACTCCAAGGAACCCAACATGAGCAAGCTCCGCTACCACAAGATTATTATCATGACCGATGCCGACGTGGATGGTGCGCACATCGCCACGCTGCTGATGACTTTCTTCTTCCGACGCATCCGCCCAATCATCGACAACGGCTACCTCTACATAGCAACGCCGCCTCTCTACAAGTGCACCATGAAGGGCAAGAACAAGGTAAGTGAATATGCGTGGGACGACCGCCAGGTGCAGGAGTTCGTGGACCGTGTGTGCGGCGGCGACCGCTCCAAACTCACTCTGGTGCGCTACAAAGGTCTCGGCGAGATGAACCCCGAGCAGCTCTGGGAAACCACCATGGACCCGGAAAACCGAATGCTCAAGAAGGTGACCCTCACCAACGCGGCCGAAGCCGACCGTGTCTTCTCCGTGCTTATGGGCGAAGAGGTGGCCCCGCGTCGCGAGTTCATAGAGGAACACGCCACCTACGCTAACATAGACGCCTGACGCGACGACTGAACCATACACATAAAAACCGCCAATACCCGGAAAAATTGAACAACGCGCCACAACATAACGAGCATCGACTTCAACTGCGGCAGCGCCTGCGCCAGCGGGTGAAGATTCACCGCGAGGGGACCAATATTCTGCTCGTGTTGGCGGCTATGTTGCTGAGTGTCAACGCGGTGGTGTGGCTTTTCCTGCCCCCCTGGATATTGCCGGGGCTATGCTCGGCGGTGTCGCTGGTGTGCTACGGCTTCGTCTTCAACTTCTTCCGTTGCCCCAACCGCAAATACCGCGGCGAACTGAAGGATATGGTCATCTCGTCGGTCGACGGCCGCGTGGTGGCCGTCGAGGAGGTGGACGAGCCGGAATACATCAAGGGGCGTGCGTTGCAGCTCTCCGTCTTCATGTCGCCGCTCAACGTGCACGCCAACTGGTATCCCGTGGAAGGTCGCGTGGAATATGTGCGCCACCACCGCGGGCGGTTCCTGTCGGCTTATTTGCCGAAGTCGAGCACCGAGAACGAGCGGAGCACCATAGGGATAGTGTGCGACGGAGGCCAACACATCACCGCGCGGCAGATAGCCGGCGCCATGGCGCGGCGCATCGTCACCTATGCCCGGAAGGGAGACCGCGCAAGCGTCGTCGACCATCTCGGCTTCATAAAATTCGGTTCGCGCGTGGACCTCTTCCTCCCCATCGGCACCGAGCCGCTCGTCGCCATCGGCGACCGTGTGAGCGGTGGCCTTACTCCCGTCGCAAAAATGCCCCCGGCCGACGGGTGACCGGAACTTTCCGCACCGCGTAGGCGTTTCACCTTAACACACCTTAAAACCCAGCAACCGATATGAATGTCATAGTTCGCAATATCCCCAACACGATAACGTGCATCAACCTCATAGCGGGCGTCATGGCCATCATTTTTCTTACCGGCGAGCCGAACCCCGCCCAGTCATGGCAACCGTGGATGAGCGCGGCTATCTGCATCGCCGTGGCCGCGGTGGCCGATTTCTGCGACGGACTGGCCGCCCGCGCCCTGAAAGCATACTCCAACCTCGGTAAGGAGCTCGACTCTCTCTGCGACCTGGTGAGCTTCGGTGTGGCACCGGCCATAATGGTCTACAAATGCTTCGCCGCCGATGCCACGACGGCTCCGATTTCCTACCTTGCAATATTGATAGCGGTTTGCGGCGCCCTGAGGCTCGCCCGCTTCAACATCGATGACCGCCAGACCACCTCGTTCATAGGTCTGCCGATTCCGGCCAACGCGCTCTTCTGGATAGGTTTTACCGCAATGTTTTACGCCAATCCCGCCATGCTGGGGCGGATACCGGCAGCCATTGTCATTGTTGTCGAAAGTCTGCTGATGGTGCTCCCCGTGCCGTTGGTGTCGCTCAAGTTCAAGAACCTGCGGTGGCGCGGCAACGCGCGGCGCTGGCTTACAATCGTCGCCGCCGTGGTGTGTGTGTCCACAATGGGTGTCCCGGGTCTCATGTGGACTATCGTGGCTTACGTTTTAATTTCTCAAATGCCTGTCAAATAAGGTTATGGGTGGATTTATAACAGTACTTGTATTAATAGCACTCTTTTATATCCTGTGGCTTTGTATGCCGTGGATACGACGCAAGGCGCAGCAGAAGATGGCCGAGAAGGTGGAGGATTACCTCCGCAGTGCCACCGGTATGCCTCCGCGCGAGAAGAAAAAGAAAAGCCGCAATCCTTTTCGTCGGCAAGAGGAGGATGACGGAGCATCGACATACGGCACCCCTCGACCGCACTACGGACGCCGTCGCGCCGACGAACCGATTATCCCCAAAGAATACGCCGAAGACGTGGAGTATACCGAGTTCAAGAGCTACAGCTCCGAGACTGAAATCCGCGACGACGGCGACAATGTAGCATACCGCAGCCAGGAACAGGTGGAAGACGCCGAGTGGATAGAAATAAAAGAGCCCAAGAAGCCGGGTAGAAAGTGAATGTTATGTCCAAGACCTTGTATGTCAGCGATTTGGACGGCACGCTGCTGACGGGCCGCACGGAGATAAGCGACGAAAGCCGGCGCCTGCTCAACGAGGCCATAGCCCGCGGCGCGCAGTTTACCATAGCCACGGCACGAACTCCGGCCACCGTCGACGGGTTGCTCCGCGGAGTGGAAATGCGCCTCCCTGCCGTGGTCATGACCGGCGCGGCCCTTTGGGATACACGTACCCTTAAATACTCCGACATTTGTACCATCCCGCCGGAAACCGTAACGCGACTGCGCCGCATCTACATAGACTGCGGTGTCCCCACCTTCATCTACCGTCTGGAGGATGACAAGATAGTCATCTACCACTCCGGCGATCTCACTGAGCTGGAGCGCGAGTTCATGCGGCAACGCATAGGCAACCCTTTCAAGCGTTTCGAGCACGTCAGGGTGGACAGCCATGGTTTCCCCATGCAACACGACAATGTGGTGCTCTTCTATGCCATGCTCCCCAACGGGCGCATAGAACGCGCCTATCCCGAAATCAAGGAGTTGGATGTCAACGCCTTGATGTACCATGATATGTTCGGCCCCGAGATTGCCATACTTGAAGTTTTCGGGCCTGAGACATCGAAGGCCAACGCCGTGCGCCGCCTGGCCCGGCGCATCGGCGCCGACCGCATAGTGGCCTTCGGCGACAACCTCAACGACCTGCCGATGCTCCGTATCGCCGACCTGTCGGTGGCTGTCGCCAATGCCGTGGAAGACGTGCGCAGCCAGGCCGACGTCATCATAGGGGATCATGACGAAGACGCCGTGGCACGTTTCATCCTCAACGACATCTCCAATGAAAACCTATAGTTTCGTCGACCGCCGCCGTCTGGGCAAATTCCTGCTACTCGCCGTGGCACTCGCCCTCATCGTCACTTTCCTGCTAATTTCGAACAGCATCGTGAAGCAACTCGCCCACCAGGAGCGCGAGCGCATGAACATCTGGGCCGAGGCAACCGAACGCCTTGCCTCTACAGAGACAAACACCGACTTCGAGTTCCTGCTCGGCATCATTCGGCAGAACAACAGCATACCGGTGCTCGTGGCCGACCATAACGGCAACGTGGTGGAGTTCCGCAACTTCAATCTCCCAGACAAGAATGACAAGGACAAATTTTCGTTCTACGACATCAGCGAGGAGAACCGCAATTACCTCAATTCCAGGCTCGAACGCATGACCGGAGGCCGCAAGATAGCCGATGCCGCAAAGGGGAACGACCACTTTATAGAGGTCAAGGGGATGGAAAACTCCCGCCTATACATCGTCTACGAAGATTCCATACTGCTTCGGCGTCTCAGCCTTTATCCATATATCCAGCTGGGTGTGATGATAGCGGTGGTGCTTGTGATTTATCTCATCTTCGTCTACACCAAGCGCGCGGAACAGAACCGCGTCTGGGTAGGCCTTTCCAAGGAGACTGCCCACCAGCTCGGGACGCCCATTTCGTCGCTTATGGCATGGACGCAGTATCTCGAAGCTATTGAGGTGGACAAGTCGGTGACCGACGAGATAGACAAAGACGTGCGACGGCTGCGCACCATAGCGGAGCGCTTCTCCAAGATAGGTTCTCGCCCCGAAATGGAGTTGGACTATCTCAACGAAGCCACCGGCCGCGCGCTGGAATACATGAAGAGCCGCGTCAGCGGGAAGGTGCAAATCACCCTGCATCCGGCCGAGGACGACAGTGCCGTGATGATTTCGCCGCCCCTCTTCGCCTGGGTGATGGAAAACCTCACGAAGAACGCCGTCGACGCCATGGACGGGGAAGGCTCAATCGACATACGCACCGGCCAGGACCGCGACATGGCTTTTGTGGAAGTGACCGATACCGGCAAAGGCATCGCCAAAAAGAACTTCCGCAACGTCTTCCGCGCCGGCTTCACCACCAAGAAACGCGGGTGGGGCCTCGGCCTGACCCTGGTAAAGCGCATTATAGAGGACTACCACCGCGGCAAAATCTACGTCAAATGGTCCGAGCCGGGCGTAGGCACCACCTTCCGCATCGAAATTCCCAAAGCCAAGTAACCGCACTTAGCTAAAGAAGCCGGGGCGGGTTATTCGGCTTGCCAGGCGGCGATGTTGCGGGTTGCGGTGCTGAAGGTTACGCCCAGTCGGACTACGGGGCGCGGGTCGCCGGCAAACTGGCGGACGTAGTCTTTTTCGCGGATTTGCGCGAGGGCTTCCTCCGGCGTGCCGTCGAGTTTCAGCTCTATGATATAGATGTAGTTGCGCATCCTCAGCAACAGGTCTATGCGGCCCCGGGAGGTGTGCCATTCCGGCTTCGCGTCCACGCCTATCAGCACGAAGATTATGAAGAGGTTGTTCTCGTAGTGCAACTCCGTAGCACGCTGCGACATCTCGTAGGGGATGCCGGCCATAAAGGTCTGCAAGCGCTCCATTGCCTCGTCTATCTTTTTCTCTTCAAGGAGATTGCGGACGCGTCGCACGTTGTTGGTGACTTTTATGTCGTCTTTGTCGAAGAAATATTCCGCGAGGTTCTCGAAGAGGCCGCGGCGCACT